>Ga0182024_10004226_pt1 | contig 33337 bp, 21 predicted proteins | sample P32metaG_FD_120480 | JGI IMG/M metagenome (GOLD analysis project Ga0182024, IMG submission 120480) | Permafrost microbial communities from Stordalen Mire, Sweden - P3-2 metaG (Illumina Assembly) | ecosystem: Environmental > Terrestrial > Soil > Wetlands > Permafrost | place: Sweden: Stordalen... | reverse complement strand
CCGGTTTCCACTTCAATGCAAGTCAAATCCCACTCCGGCGAAACCGGCGCGAGCGGCGGCTCCAGCGAAAACAAAATCTGGAACAGCGGATTGCGCTTCGGATCGCGATCCGGCTGCAGTTCCGCCACCAGGCGATCCAGCGGAACTTCTTCGTGCGAGAGCGCATCCAGCGTCACGCCGCGTACGCGATCGAGCAACTCGCGAAACGTAGGATCGCCCGAAAGATCAGTCCGCAGCGGCACCGTATTCAAAAAATATCCCAGCAGCTTTTCGCTGCCCGGGTAGCGCCGTCCCGCCGTATTGCTGCCGACCAGAATGTCTTCCTGCCCGCTATAGCGATACAGAAGAACCTTGAACGCGGCCAGCAGCGCCATGAATAACGTCACGCCCTCGGCGCGGCATAACTCGCGCAAGCGCTCGCTCAAAGCCAGCGGCAGAGATACCGAGTGCATTGCTCCGCCAAACGTCTGCACTGCCGGCGCAGGTCCAGACAGCGGCAGATGGAGCGAAGGCAAGGGTCCACTCAGTTGCTTTCGCCAGTACTGCATATCGGCTTCGAGAGTCGTGTCCTGCATCCGCTCTGTCTGCCAAACCGCGTAATCGCCGAACTGGAACGGGATCGCGGCAAGAGGCGAAGGCTCGCCGCGCGAGAACGCTTCATAGAGCGCAACCAATTCCGGCAGGAACACCCGATAGCCGCTGAAGCCGTCGAAGATCAGGTGATGCAGCGTCACATACAACCGCTGCTCGTCGTCGCTCAAGCGCGCGAGCTTGGCGCGAAATAATGGCCCGGCAGCCAGATCGAAAGGAATGCGCGCGTCGGCAGTTGCCAGGCGCGAGGCTTCGCGTTCCCGCCCGGCGGAGGAAAGACCACACAGATCTACTTCCGGGATCTCCACCGCAAAGACCGGCAGCACACGCTGCACGGGTTCGCCATCAGTTACAGGGAAGATCGTTCGCCACGCCTCATGACGGCGAACAATTTCGCTGAGTGCGCGGCGCAGCACACCGGAATCCAGCGCCCCGCGATGCCGCACGGTCAGCGGTTCGTTATACAGCGCGGTATTGGGCGCGAGTTGCGCGTGCAGCCAGAGTTGCTGTTGCGCAAAGGTAAGAGGCAGGTCCGCGCCGGGCGCGCGGCCCGTCGCAAGTGATGAAGCCTGCGATGGCGGCTCCGAGGCAGTCTCCAGCCGCGTCCGGAAATAGGATTCCAGAAGTTGCTGCCGCCGGGTTTCTGTAATGACTTCAGCCATTTGGTCGATCGCGTCCCACCATGGGAGACGCCAACCGTAATTACACCGTTAAGCTTTCCGGCTCAGCTACCGTCACCGGCTTGCCGCGCGAGGCCATCGCAAACTCGTAAGCTTCTTCGAGCATCCGTATGTTTTGCTCGGCCATATATTTCCGTTCAAACTCCCGACGCGCGCGCCGTCCCATCTCCTGCATCTCGATCGGATGCTCCCACGCCCACTCCACCTTGCGCCGCAAATCTTCAACATTGCCCGCCTCGAAATGCAGTCCGGTCACACCATCTGCAATGATTTCTTCCATCGCTCCCAACCGAGATGCGACCACTGGCACTCCGCATGCAAAAGCCTCCGCGATCGTCACCGGAAATCCCTCATACCATTCGCTGGGAAAAACCAGGAAGCGAGCCTTCTTCATCACCGCCAGAGTCTCCGCCCGCGGCAACCGCCCGCGGTACGTCACCGAAGAAAGTTTTCCCGCCTGCTGCGCGCTCTCAATCTGCTCTTTGCAAGGACCATCGCCGACGATATGCAGCGGAACCGCGCTCAACTTCTCCCACGCCTCCAGCATCGAAGGCACGCCTTTCGACTTCACCATGCGCCCCACAAAAAGCGCGTACTCTCCTGCGCCGCTTTTCATTCCGGGATCGGGCAAAACAAAATTCGGTTTCACGCGAATACGATCCGCAGGCAGCCCACCGGAAATGAATTTGTTCCGCGAAAATTCCGTCAGCGCGATGTAGCAATCCACCATGTTCGTCCACGTCCGCGCCCGCCGGTGCACATCGACCATGATCGTCAGCACCGCCGTCCCCAGCTTCGATCCCTGGTAGCAGCCGTAGCGAATGCCGCGCATCACGCCGTGATCCAGGCACTCCTCGCACACTTTTCCATCGCGGTAGAGTTCCGCGCCCGCGCACAGCAGCCGGTAATTATGCAGCGTCTGCACCACGGGCACGCCTTCGCGCCGGCAGGCGTAATAAATCGAAGGCGAAATGCGGGGAAACAAATTATGGATGTGCACCACATCCGGCCGCTCGCGCTGCAGCCGCTCGCGAAATTCGCGATGCCACTTCCGCGACCAAACACACTCCACCGCCATCCCAATTTTTGTCGCCACGCTGTCGGGATACGCGTTCTGCTCCTCGACCTGAGTCACGTTGTGCCCGCGCTCGCGCAACAGCCGCGCCTCCGACTCGAACACCTGGTCTTCCCCGCCCGCCATCAGGTAGCGATTGTGCACCGAGATGATGTTGAGACTTCGCATGAGAAAACATCGGGCAAGAAAACTAGAACGCGCCTTCTTCCGCCTGCTGCGGAACGCCCAGCTTGCTTTCGACCCGCTTGACGGTGGAAAGCTTCCGCTCCAGCAGAACGAACGCGACCACCACGTACAACACATTCGCGACCACCATGCTCCAAACCACGCCATGCAAGCCGAAGTAGCGCGTGGCGGGAATTCCAAAAACAATGGCGACGATGCTAGCCGCGCCGTTGGCAAAAAACAGCGACCTTGGATATTCCATCGCCCGCAGCACAATCGCCGGACCTAGCGCCGCACTCCAGATCACGGTCTCCGCCGCGAACAAAGGCAGCAGCGAACTCGCATCAATATATTTTCCGTTATAGAGAAGATGGAACAGCGGCCCCCGCAGCGGAATCAGTACCATCCAGTAAGCGACGGCGCCCGCAACGAACAACGCGGTGAGCTTGCGCGTCAATGCGGTCGTTCCCTGCCGGCCCGCTTCCCCTTGAACCCGCGCCGCATACGGCAAGAACAGCATCGAGAGCGCCGCATACGTTTGCAATACCGGACCGCCCAAATTCATCAGCGCCCGCAACTCCGCAGCTACGGCGAGCCCTGAAAACTTACTCACCAGAGGAATGTAAACGTATGTTGGGATCCAGCCGACGATGCAGGTCCCCAAAGCCCACTTGCCGTAGTCCCAATGCTTTTTCCAGGTCTCGCTCAACTGCATTTCGGCGGTGGCCGGCTCCAGCTTGGCATTCAACTGGAACACCATAATGACGCCGCCCACCAGCGCCGCGAATCCCATCACCAGAAACGCGCTGAACGCCGAGAGCCATCCCAGCTTGAAAACCAGAAACGAACCCGCGACCACGAGCACACAATAAAAAGACGACCCAAACGCCGCCGGGCCCGGCGACAATTTCAGATAAAAACTGCGCCGGCCCAGGGCGTGAATCAAAATAAACGGAGTCGCCGCCGTCATGCCGGCAAACGCCATCGCCGACGCCGGTGAGTGCCACCACACCTTCGCCGCAATCGCCGTTGCCGCCATCAGCGCGCAGATTACCGCCGAGACTCCCCAATGCAGCCAGAAGTTCGACTTCAAATAACCGCGCAGATTCTTGCTGTAGGTCGTTCCGGAAAAAACCGACAATGGCTCCAGCAGCAGAGCCTGATACAAAAACGTCACCAGAATAAAAATGCTGAACACCAGTGCGTACGCGCCATACTGCTCCGGAGCCATCCAGCGCGCCAGTAGAATTCCCAATAGAAAATTCGAGCCTGAATAAAGCCCAAAATCGAGCAGCGCCAGCCCGCCCTTGCCCGCCCAGGGCAAGAACTTTTGCGTCATGAATCTGCGGCTGAACGGAGAAACGCGCTGGTTCCCAGCGCTCTTCCCTTCCACCACCCGCGTCTCATCCTGCAAAACCGCCACAGACTCTCCTAATTCCTTCGTGAACCTTCGTGCCCTCAGTGGTTAATCGCTTTTCTCACCACGCCTACGAACTTACCGAAACCCGCGCATCCTCGTGCTCGCTCGCCGCCTGATCCAGCCGCGCCCGCAGCATCGCGGCCAGCTGTCTTACGTTCGGCTCGTTCAAAATATTTCCGTGATCGCCATCCACTTCCTGAATCTCCAGCCCTCCGGCCGCATACTTCCGCCAGCCATTTTCCGCGCCATCAAGCCCGCGCAGCGCCTTTTCGCTCGCCCGAAATAAAGTCATTGGAACCGAAAACTCCGCCGGCCGGTAGTTACGTTCGGCTACCGCGCAAGCCTCCCGCACCGCCTTCACCGCTGCCGGCAGAGACAGCGCATCAATGCGCCGCTTGATCCCACGCCCGTAACGGGTCGCCCGCTTTTTCACGTACGCCAGCTTTTGTTCAAATGACAACGACACAAATCTCCCTGCCAGCGACGAGTTCCCTTGCTGGCCCACAAAATAAGTGTCCACTAGCGCCAGTAGCGCAACTTCCTGCCCCGCTTCGGCGAGCCGCCGCGCCATCTCCACCGCAACCAGCCCGCCGAACGAATATCCGCCCAAACAGTAAGGTCCCTCAGGCTGCGCCTTCCGCAAATGCTCGCAGTACAGGTCTGCCATCGCATCCACTCGATCGAGCACGGGAAGCGCTCCGTCGATGCCCTGCGCCTGAAAGCACAAGAAAGGACGGTCCGTCACATGCCGCGACAACTCGTGAAAGCGCATCACCGTGCCGCCCAGCCCGTGGACGAAGAAAAACGCCGGCTTCATCCCCGCCGCCTGCAGCGCCACTAGCGGAGACCACGCCGTCTCGTCCTGCCGGACCAGCCGTACGATCTCTTCCACCGTCGGAGCCTGGATCAGCGCCGTCAGCGTCAGTTTTCTGCCAAATTCTTTTTCGATGCGCCCGGTCAGCCGCAGCGCGAGCAACGAATGGCCGCCCAGCTCGAAGAAATTGTCGCGGATCCCCACCGATTCTTTCCCCAGCACCTGCGCCCACAGCCGCGCCATCTTCGCTTCGAACTCGTCGCGCGGCGCGACAAAGCCCGCGACCGAATCCTGCCCGCTCGGCTTCGGATCAGGCAGCGCACGTCGATCAACTTTCCCATTCGGCGTCAGCGGAAAACTCTCCACAAAAACAAAATCCGCCGGCACCATGTAATCGGGAAGCTGTTTCTTCAAATACTCGCGAAGCTCTCCCGCACTCACGCCTCCCGTGGCCGCAATCACATACGCCGCAAGCTGCTTGCCGCTGCCCGCTTCCCGCGCAATTACCACCGCCTGCGCCACCCCCGGATGCTTCTCCAGCACCGCTTCAATCTCACCCAACTCCACGCGAAAACCGCGAATCTTCACCTGAAAGTCGATGCGACCCACAAACTCCAGATTTCCGTCCGGCAGCCGCCGCACCATGTCGCCGGTTTTATACAGCCGCGCGCCCGCATCGCTAGCAAATGGATCGCGAATAAATTTCGCCGCCGTCAGATCGGGATGGTTCAAATATCCCCGCGCCAGCCCGGCGCCACCAATATGCAACTCCCCCGCCTTGCCATCCGGCACGGGCTGAAGGTTTGAATCGAGAACGTACAGCCGCACATTCGCAATCGGCTTTCCGATGGGAAGATTGTCGGGAAACGGCTTCTTCGGATCAGGCTCGTACGACGATGCAATCACGCTGGCTTCGGTCGGCCCATAAGTGTTCACCCAGCGCACGCGCGCTCCACCCGCCTTCAGCCACGCCGAATACGCAGATGACGAAGCTTTCTCGCCGCCCACAATCACCAGCCGCAAACTCGCCGGCAAACTTTGTTCGCTGTCGGCGAGTTCATGAACCAGCTCGTGCCAATACGCAGTAGGAAGGTCGAGGGCAGAAATCTGGTGTTCTCCGATCCAGTGCAAAAAACCCGAAGCGGTCAACGGGACCTGATCGCCGCGCGGAATTACACATCCGCCCGCAAACCACGTGGGCAAAATTTCCTCAATCGCGATATCGAAACTGATCGAGGCAAACTGCAGCATGCGCTCTGCCGCCGTCAGCCCGTACAGCTCAATCGACGCCACCCCGTGATTCACCAGCCCGCCGTGGGTAAGCTGCACTCCGCGCGGCATTCCGGTGGAACCAGAGGTATAAATCAAATAAGCCAGATTGGCAGGATCGGTTTGCGCCTGCAGATTCTCGGCGTTCTCGCCGGCTAACTCGGCGGCAATCGCATCCAGGTCGATCACATCCGCAGCCGTCTCTCCCACCGTCGCACGCAGCCGAGACTGCGTGATCACAACCGGCGCGCGCGAGTCCCGCAAAATATGCGAAAGCCGTTCGCTCGGATAATCGGGATCGAGCGGAACGCACGCCCCGCCGGCCTTTAGCACGCCCAGCAGCGCAATCAGCAGCTGTGCAGAACGCTTCAGGCAAACCGCCACCGGCACCTCAGGCGCAACATTTTTCTTGCGCAGAAAATTCGCCAGTTGGTTGGTCCGCCGGTTCAACTCTTCATACGAAATTCGCCGCGATCCGTCTTCAATGGCGATGGCTAGCGGATTTTTCGCAACACGCTCTTCAATCAATTCCTGAATGCACTTGTCCGCCGGATAAGGCCTGCCGGTATCGTTCCATTGGTCGAGAAGCCGATTGCGTTCCTCCTGTTTTGGCGAAGAAAGCGAGCTCTCGGACTGCTTCTCCTGAACAGATTTTTTCGCGCCGCCCGGACGATCCAATCCAATCTTGAGCGAGGTCAGCCCGCGCAATCCCATGTTCGTGCGCCACACCAGTTCCTGGGACTCCAGATGAAATTTCGGAAAGCGCCGCAGCAGCGACTCGAACACAACTTGCCCCTCCAGCCGTGCCAGCGGCGCGCCAAAACAAAAATGCGCGGCATAGCCAAAAGCCAGATGCCGGTTATCGGCGCGCGCGATGTCAAAACGGTCAGGCTCCGGAAATCGCCCCGGATCGCGATTCGCCGCCGCCATTACCGCAATCACCGCCTGCCGCTTACGAATCTCCTTGCCACCCAGTTCGCGATCGTCGGGCGCCAGCCGCGCCGTATGCTGGCTCGGGCTTTCAAAACGCAGCATTTCCTCCACTGCCGAAGGAATCAGCGACAGATCGCCCCGCAGCCGCTCCAACTCCTCAGGATGCCGCAGCAAAGTGAGCACGCCGTTGCCAATCAGATTGGTCGTCGTCTCCTGCCCGCCGACCATGGTGATGATCACATTGGCCACGATCTCTTCTTCGTTCAACCGGTCGCCGCCAATCTCGGCCGTGAGCAGCGAATGGATCAGCCCCTCGCGCGGATGCCGCCGCGTCTCCCGCACCGCCTCCTGGAAGTACGCCGTCATCTCTTCCACCGTGCGCAGCATGGTCTGCGCGCGCTCCGGGTTGTGCTGGAAGTTCCCCAGCATCTCGGCAAAATTGGTCGACCATTTTTTCAGCCGGTGGCGATCCTCTACCGGAACCCCCAGCATCTCCGCCGTAATGATCGCCGGCAGCGGCTCTCCCAATTCTTCGATCACATCCATCGAACCGCGGCTCTCAAAGCCGTCGAGCAGCCGATCGACGATCTCTCCCATATGCGAACGCAACACCTCGATGCGCGCCAGCGTGAACGCCCGCGAAGCCAGTCCGCGCAGCCGCGTATGTTGGCCCGCGTCCATGAACAGCATCTGCTGCACCATGAGCTTCGCAATCGGGCTCAGATGTTGCAGTCCCATCGCAGCCAGTTGATCGGGGGTGGGCGTTCTGTCCGCTGAGTAGGAGTGCAATACTTCGAGCACGTCGGCGTAACGCGTCACCACCCAGGCGTGCAGAAACGGATCCCAGTGCACCGGATCTTCGTCGCGCAGGCGGCGAAACAGCGGATAGGGATTCGCCAGAACTTTCGGATCGAGCAGGTGGTACAGGCTCAGCGCGGAGTCGCCGCCTTCGATGCGCGATTGCGGCTGGGTACCCGAAGGCACTACTGGATCTCCTGCACAGCGGCGCGCCCCAGCGCGGCTCCATCGCCGTTGGTGGCGCCGATTTTCACCAGAATCAAATTTTCCACTTCCACGGACATCTCCTCGAGCGTGGGATGGTCGAAGAGGCCGAGCAGGCTGAGTTCTACGTCGAACGATTCCTTAATCTTGGTGATCAGCTGCGTGCCCAGCAAAGAGTGTCCGCCGAGCAGAAAGAAATTGTCCTTCGCGCTCACCCGCTCCACATGCAGCAATGGAGCCAGGATTGCCGCCAGCCGTTTTTCCACGATGGTGTGCGGCGCAACGAATTCCGATTCCGGCAATGTGTTCGCTTCGTTCAACGCCGGCAACGCGGAATAGTCGATTTTGCCATTCGCTGTCAAAGGCAGCGCCTGAACTTTTCCGAACACGGATGGAACCATGTACTCCGGCAAACGCCGTGACAATGCGGCGCGCAAGCTCGATACGGTCACCTGAGCCTCCGGCGCAAGCACGACATAGGCCGTCAACCGCCTCTCTCCGTTTCCACGAAGAGTAACGGCGCTGGCCTCGATTCCCGGATACGCATTCAGGGTGGCGATAATCTCGCCCGGCTCCACGCGGAAGCCGCGAATCTTGATCTGCTCGTCCACGCGCCCCAAAAATTCAATCTCGCCATTGGAAAGGAAGCGCGCCAGATCGCCGGTGCGGTACATCCGCCCGTGCCCCTGGCGGTTGAAAGGATTGCGCACAAATCTTTCTTCCGTCAGCGCCGCATTATTGCGATATCCTCGCGCCACGCCGGCGCCGCCAATATATAGTTCTCCCGCTTCGCCCTGCGCCACGGGATTCATCCGCTCGTCGAGAATATAAATCTCGGTATTGTCGATCGCGCGCCCGATCGAGGGCAAGCTCCCTCCAGGATCGGCTGTCACCACTCCCGAAGTCGCGACCACCGTGTTCTCTGTCGGCCCGTAGTTATTGACGAATACGAACGGCAGCTTCGCCGCAGGACGTTTGCGTAACGCTTCCGCACCCGTCAGCAAAATCCTCAAAGGCGTCTGCGGCCGCCACGCCAGCGCCAACATGCGCTCGGCCATTGCGGTCGGCAAAAACGTAATCGTAATTCCATTCGCCAGCAGCCAGTCGCGTAGCGCCTCGGGATGATTCCTCACACTTTCTTCGGGAATCGCCACGCTCGCTCCCGACGCCAGATAAGGCCACAGCTCCCACACCGCCGCGTCAAAGCCCACCGCCGCCTGCAAGGTCGCGCGGTCTGCGGCATTCACATCGAATGCCCGCACGTGCCACGACACCAGATTCATCAAACTTCCGTGCGTGATCTCCACGCCTTTCGGTTGTCCCGTCGAGCCTGAGGTGTAAATCACATACGCCAGATTCTCGGCAGAAATCTCGACTTCGCTTTCCTGGCACGCACACATCGAGGACGCTGAATTGTTGAATTCGTCGCTGTTCACCACCGCCCACGGGCCCTGCGGCAAACGTGCACTCAGCGCTTCACTCGCAATCACCGCCGTAACCTTCGCGTCGGCCAGCATAAAAGCCAGCCGCTCTTCCGGAAGTGTGGGATCGAGCGGCAGGTACGCTCCGCCCGCTTTAAATGTCGCCAGCGCCGCCACCACCGAAGCCGCTGACCGCTCCATATAAATTCCGACCAGCTTTTCCGGTCCCACGCCTACCGTCCGCAGATGATGCGCCATCCCGTTGGCTCGCCGGTTCATTTCGCTATACGTCATCGTTCCCGCGCTGCCCATCACCGCAGCTGCGTCCGGGTTCGCGTGCGCGCGGCGCTCCACCCACTGAAGGACAGAGGGGGCGTTCCAGCTTGGCGCCGGAATCTTCAGTTGTCGGTCTTCGACCAGTTGCGCTTCGGGTTTCACGTGAGTCCTTTCGGCCACGCCGCATTCGGCAAGGCCTGGTCTCGCGTCAGTGAGGGAGAAACAGACGCTACCAAAATTGTTTTCCCGGTTCTTTTAACTTTTTCCCCAGGCACTTGGCCCTACGGAATAACCGCTTCCGTGGACGGTAGGCCGCACCTGGCTTTCCTATTTATTCCGCTTCCTTAAGACAAGTTCTTCAATTGTGTTCACGCTCTTCAGCGTGTCCGCGTTGATCTCATCATCCCCAACCCGCACCCGCAAGTCTTCTTCCAGGAACGAGACCAGCCGGAAAATTCCCAGCGAGTCGACCACGCCGCTCTCCATCAGCGATTCGTCGTCGGTGAAAGTGGTAATGCCCTTGGGTTCGGCCAGTTGCACCTGAATGAACTCGCGGATCTGATCCTTGAGCGCGGATTGACTTTGGTTTGTGACTGACATTGTGAAGCACTCCTCCTCAAAAAGGTCTAAAGTTTACCAGTGTTGAAACCCTGCGTTTCATTTCAATTGCCAGTATTTTGGTTGCCAGGTTCATCGCGGCCTCTGACGGCGCTACTTAAGTTGCTACCAAATTGTTCGCCGCCGCGCTCTCCTGCGCCAGTTGCACTCGATCCACTTTTCCGGTCGAGGTCTTCGGCAACTGCGGCCGGAAATCAATCGCCTCCGGAATCATGTAGCGCGGAATTCGCGTCCCGCAATATTGCTGCAACTCCGGCGCCGTCATCGTCGTCCCGTCGTGGAACGCGACTACGGCTTTGATTCTGCTGCCCACGATCTCATCCGGAATCGCAATCGCCACCGCTTCCTTCACCGCCACGTGGCTCAACAGCGCGCTTTCGATCTCGCCCAGCTCAATCCGGTATCCGCGGCTCTTGATCATGCTGTCGCGCCGCCCCAGAAAATAATAATTTCCGTCTTCGGCCAGCTGCACCAGATCGCCGGTGCGGTACATTTTTTCCTCGAAGTTCGGCTGAAAAGTATTTGGCAGAACCATCTTCTTGGTCTTTTCCACGTCCGCCCAATACCCATGCGTCACCGCCGGACCGCGCACATAAAGTTCGCCCGTTCCGCCCGACTCGGTGACAATTTCGTTCTGGTCGTTCACCGCGAACACTTCCGTGTTCTCGCACGCGATGCCGATTGGCAACTTGTCCATGCTCGCCAGCCGCTCGCGTTCCACTTTGTAATACGTGCAAACGTTGGTTTCCGTGGGCCCATACAGATTGAACAAATCCACCTGCGGCAGCACTTGCGCCAGTTGCTGCAAGTACTTCATGGGGAAAACTTCTCCCGCAAAAAGAACGATGCGCAGCTTATGCAGCTTCTCCGCGTTCAAGTTGGCGTGTAATAGCAGCAGCGTCAGCGCCGAAGGCACCGAGTACCAGATGGTGATCTGCTTCGCCTCAATAAATTCGGCAAGCTTGCCGGGGAACAGCGCCAGGTCTTCGGTCACCAGATACACCGAAGCTCCAGCTTCCAGCGCGTTATAAACGTCGAATACCGAGAGATCGAAGTGCAGGGGAGCGTGATTCGACAGCCGGTCTTCGCTGGTGATCTTGAAAATTTCCGCGCACCATTCGATAAAGGTCAGCGCATTCTGGTGCGTGAGCATCACGCCCTTGGGCCGTCCGGTCGAACCCGACGTATAAAGGATGTAGGCGAGATCGGTCTCCGTCAACACCACCTTCGGGGCATGCTCCGCGGGATAGCCCGCCAGCACCGTCCACGGCAGAATCCCTCCGCCATTCAGCGACTTTGGATTCTCATCGATCAAAACGCTGACCTCGAGCGCGTCCAGCGTGGCCGCATCCAGTCCGCGCCGCTTATCTTCCCGCGTAATCAGCGCCCGAATTCCGCAATTCCCAATGATGTAGCCGATCCGGTCCGCCGGAGCCTGCGGATCGAGCGGAACATACACTCCGCCCGCCTTCACCACGCCCAGCATGGCCACGATCGACTCCACGCACTTGGGAAAATAAATCCCCACCCGGTCGCCCTTGCGCACTCCGCGCTCGCGCAGCAGATGCGCCAGTTGGTTCGACCGCTGGTCCAGCTCCCGATACGTGAGGCTGCGCCCGCGCGCCCACACCGCCAGCTTCTCCGGATATCGCGCCGCGCTCTTTTGCAAAAGTTGCTGAAGAATGTATGCCATGTTCTAACTGATCCGTTCTAAAGCTTCTCGTCGTCGGGGAGTGAAAACTTAAAAGTCTAAAGTCCCTGAAAGCCCGCAATAATCACGCGCTGAATTTCGGATGTTCCCGAGTAAATCTTTCCCGAAACCGCGTCGCGCAAATCGCGCTCCATCTCATACTCGCTCATGTAGCCGTAGCCGCCATGAATCTGGATCGCATCCAGGCATGTTTGCACCGTAGCCTCGCTCACGTACAGCTTCGCAATCGCAGCCTCGCGCAGCGCATTCCGTCCCTGGCTCTTGAGCCACGCTGCCTTGTAGATCAACAACCGCCCGGTCTCCAGGCGCACTTCCATGTCGGCGATCATGTTCGAAACCGCCGAATATTTTCCAATCGGCTGGCCAAACTGCTGGCGCTCCCGCGCATACTTCACGCAGGTTTCAATCAGCCGCTGCATCATTCCCAAATGGCTGGCCAGGATGCATGTGCGCTCCCACACCATCGAGTGCGTAAAAATCGCCTGCCCGCTGCCTTCTTTGCCTAAAATGTTTTCCGCCGGAACTTCGCAATCTTCCAGCGAAACTTCCGACATCGGAGAAGTCCGTAGCCCCATCTTGTGCAGCTTCTTTCCCAGCACCAGCCCCGGCGTTCCCTTCTCCACTAAAAATCCAGTTACGCCGTTCGCGCCCTTCGACGGATCCACATTCGCAAACACGACGAACAAATCTCCATGCGTCGTATTCGTGATAAACGTCTTCGATCCGTTGATCACATAGCGGTCGCCCTTGCGCTCCGCCCGCGTCTTCAAGCTGTACGCATCCGAACCCGACATGGGCTCGGTCATGCAATGCAATCCAATCCACTCCCCACTGATCAGTTTCGGCAAATAGCGCCGCTTCTGCTCTTCGGTTCCGAATGCCATCAACGGCAGCTCGCTGGTCCACATATGCGCATTCAGCGAGAACAGAAAGCCGTTATCTTTACATCCGTAGCCCAAAGCTTCCAGCGCGCACGCCGTGGTCAGCGTATCCGCTCCGCCGCCTCCATACTCTTGCGGAACCGGTAATCCCTGAATGCCAAACTGCGCGCACTTGGTCCAGAACTCCCGGGGAAATTCTTCCTCCCGGTCCCGGCGCGCAATGTCATCGTTCAGTTCCTGCTTCGCAAACCGGATCACTTCCTTACGAAAATCCGCCTGCTCTTCCGTCCACGAAAAATCCAAAGGTCATTCCCTTTCCGGTCTAGTTCCGAACTTTTTCGGCGTCGGCGTTTTCCTGAGGCGCTGCCTGAGACGCTGCTACGCTCGCCCCGTTCGAGCTTCCATTTTTCGGCGCACCATTTTCCGATCCGCCATTTTTCGGCGTACTGCCATTGCCGCCCTGCGGCTTCTGCGCTGGATTCGCCGTCCCCCATGCAAAACGCTTGGGACGTCCGCCCGGCAGCTTGATGCGCGCCGGAACTCCCATAATCGTCACATTGTCGGGCACATCGATCAGCACCACGCTATTGGCGACGATCACAACGTTATTGCCAATCTTCGCCTCACCCACAATCTTGCAGCCCGCTCCGAAATAAACGTTGTCCCCGATCTGCCGGCATCCCGCGCCAATCAGCGTTCCGCCACACACCGTGCAGTTCGAGCCAATCTTCGCCGGACCCACGTTGATTCCGTACGGCGTATGAATCACAAATCCCGGGCCGATCTCCGCATCCGGAGAGATGAAAATTCCGAAAAACATCTGGTTGAAGCGCTGCCAAAACAGGGCAACCACCATCAGTAACTGGCGCACTACCGGAATCCGCAGCTTCGTCACCCAGCTCGAGAACCGGTAGCAAACCACCGCCGGAGTCTCAAATCGCATCAGGATTCGCAGCAAGCCTTTTTCCAGGGTTCGATCCCCCGCCGCCGCTTCGAAATCCGCCCGTAAATTCTCGAACATAATGGCCCTTAACCGCTTACTTTCTTACAGCTTCTTGTAAATCGATTCCGGAATCGGAAATGTTCGCTGATTCAGCACCGCACCCAGCACTCGCGCCTTCGCGTTCTGCAAATCCTGCGTCGCCTTGCGTGCGCTCTCGCGCCGCGAACTGTTCGCCTTCAGCACCAGCACAATACCATCCGACCCGCTTCCCAATACCACGGCATCATTCGCCTCGCCCAGGGCTGCCACATCCACCAGGACATAATCGAACTCCGCCCTCAACTCCGACATGCGCAAACGCATGCGGTCGGTCGCCAGCAGATTCTGGCCCTCCGCCGTGTTCGACCCGGCGCTCACCATCCATAGATTCTGCCGCCCCACCGTGCGCGCGAAACTGCGCACCGGATCGGGGCGCAACAGCGCATCCGACAACCCAAAATTGTTGTCCGCCGAAAATTGCTGGTGCAATCCCGGCCGCCGCAGATTGGCGTCAACCATACAGACCGAGCCTGAAACCTGGCTCGCCAGCACGTCCGCGACGCGGGCGCATACCCAACTGCAGCCATTCCCAGCCTCGGTCGCCGCAAACACCACGCTGCGCGGCGATTCGTTCCCCGGCATGATGAACAGCCGTTGGACCAGTTTGGTGAACTCCTCCAACTCGCCGGCGGAGATCGCTAACGGTGACGCCACCGGCCCAGAAAATACTACGGGCTGCTCGGTGAACGGCTCGGGCTCCGCCACCGGAGCGGTGGTGTAAAGCGCCTGCTCCCGCCCGACTCGCTGTAACAGTTCGAAATTACGACTCATGAATTATTTCTCCAGATTCCCCTGCACCACGAACCCAGTACTGCCGCTGCGCCTCGCTTCCCAGCCTTGCTGTCACTAGACTCTGGGAATAGATGCCCGCTGTCAATGCCACACCCGGGGCCTTGACCGTGCTGCCGCCAACCGGCCCTCTTAAATCTCAGGCCGCGGAGCTTGCGCCAGCGGAGTCCTCGCCGCCGGAGTGATATTGTACTGGCGAATTTTATACAGCAGCCCGCGATAGCTGATGCTCAGCAGCTTCGCCGCCCGCTTCCGGTTCCATCCAGACTCTTCGAGCGCCCGGCTGATGGCATGAATTTCCGTCTCCGCCCGCAGCGATCGCAGTGCCGCCCACGGCGCCGGGGCCGCGTGCGCCACAGCCACCGCACCGCCGGAAGTCGCTTGCGTTCCGTCTTCCGTCTCTATCATTTCTTTTACTCGTCCGTCACTCATAGCTGCACCCTCGTGTCTTCCGTTCTGCCGGAAGATCTTTTTTGAATTAGTTGTGCGAACTGCGGGAGAGAAAAACCTGCTTGCCCACTCTTGAAGACTTACGTCTTCAAGCCCATTCCGTTCTTCAAATCGCTTCCACTTCGTAACCCTGCACTCGTATGGATACAGACCTCTGAATCAGTTCCACCGAAATCACCAGCATGCGGTCGCTTTCCTGCCCCACCAAAATCCCTTCGGTTCCATTCAGAGATCCGCTGCGAATCCGCACGCGTTGCCCCACCTTCAGGAACGGATGGCTCTCAAACGGCACCTGCGCCGTAATCAAATTTTGTATGTGCTCGATCTGCCGGTCGGGAATCGGCGTCCCTTGCCCCTGCACGCCCACGAAACCCACGATTCCATCCGTGTTCAAAACCCGTAGCCGCTGCCCCGGCTGATACGCCATCCGCAGGAACGTGTATCCCGGAAACAACGGCATCTCCACCATCTTGCGGCGATCGCTCCACTGCCGCATTTGCGTGGTAATCGGCAGGAATGTCGCGAAGCCCTGGCCCTCCAGCTGCCGCGCCACCATCTTTTCGTGCCGGGATCGGGTTTGAACCGCGTACCACTTCAATGGCGCCGTTTGTCCCTCGACCGCCACCTTCGCGTCGTCGAAAACCGGCCCCTTCAATCGCGGCTCCGCCCGGTCATTCGCACCGCGCGACCATCCGGTATTTGACACGCACCCCAAATGCGAATTCTCCGCTGCCCTTAGAAACGATAGGGAAAACGAACCATTGCTGAAATAGTGATCAAATGTTGGGGGGGGAGATACAGTTCTTACGACCCGCATTTCGGCTGGTTGCGTTGCCGGATTTCCCCGGACGCCAACGCCACCAAAGTAGAGTCAGACTACGAAAGATTGCAATTTACTGCAAGTGGTCAAAAGCCTTAGTGCCAAAAGTCTCTAGTGGCCACTTCCGGCTCTTGAAATCGTGGTATCTAATTGATAAACCTACACTTACAAACAACTAACGACGCGTGATTTTCACCATCTGGCCAAAAAAGGGTTCTAATTTCACCCGCAGAGGGAATCACAAGCACCATTTGTGCGACCTTTGCGAAGCCTTTGCGCCCTTTGCGGTTAAAAGCTTTTAAAGCCAGCTCCGCTCATTTTCCAGGCGGCGAAGCAAAATACTCCTGATTCAGTTCCGTGCTGTAAGAATTCTGGATCTTCCCCAGCGCCTCTTTTGACTTCTCACCCTCCAGCGTCTGCCGAATCCCTTCCTTCACCTTATCGATAGCCAGCCGATCCTTCGCTTCCAGTTTGTAAATATAATGTCCGCCGGCATCCGTGATCACCGGCGAAACCTCCCCCACTTTCAACTCGAAGATTTCCTTGTGCTCCGCCGGCAGTGCCGTCCGCCGCACCGTGCCCATGCTCGTCGTCGCGGACGCTACCGTCACTCCCGCCACATCAAACGCCTCACGCTGCAGCTTCAAGAAATCCTCTCCCGCCGCCGCCCGCGCTCGCAGCTTCTTCGCCCACTCGTCCAGTTCCCGCTCCGAGGACGCGGCCTGCTCCGCACTATCCTTGTTCCTATCGTTCAGACTTCCGTTTTTATCTCCTGCTCTGGGAGCCGGCTCCGTTTTTCGCAACGGCACAAACAGCCGTTGCAGCGTGTACTCCTCAAACATCTCCGGATTCTTCCGGTAATACTCCGCAATCTCCTCGTGGGAAACCTGCCCCGCTTCCTGCTGCAGCTTGCGCGTCACTCCCTGCGTCAGAATCTGCAGGCGCGAGAAGACGATCATCTGCTCGTACGGCGATTGCTTGTCCAGCCCCATCTCCTCCGCCGCATGCGCCATCACCAGCAGCCGCGGATACAAACTCGCCAACTGCTGCTTCACAGACGCCGTCATATTCGGCCGGATCGCCGCCGCCATCTTTTCAAATTGCTCCCGCGTAATCACCGTCTCGCACGCTGCCGGTGTCTCCGCGCCAGCCACACGCTTTCGCTCGGGACAAAATCCCTTGATCGTCAGCACCGGAGCGTCCATCGCAACCTCGGCTCCCGAGATCGACTCCGACGACTTCTGCTGCACGTGCCCGCGCGCCGGATTGGAAGCTGTCGCAGGCGCGAGATCTCCCTGCCCCCAAGCCAGGCTCCCGCCCAACGCACACAGCAACCATATCGAACGATTCATCCTCGAGTCCTCCAGTACTTTTGCGCTCGTCCCAAAATCTAGCACACGCGCCGTCTTCCCTTCGTGAACCTTAGTGTCCTTCGTGGTTTAAGCCGTTGACTTCGCCGCCCGCACCCAACTCTCCCCAAAAACAAAAAGGCTGACCCGAATCCGGATCAGCCCTTGGTAAACCTGCCGCTGTTACTGAACGGTAAGTGTAATGGTCGCCGAGTGCGACAACGGGCTGAATACTCCCGTGGTCGTCACCGTGTAAGTTCCCGCCGGAGTGCTCGCCGAAGTCTGGATCGTCAGCGTCGAAGCCTGCGCGCTGCCGCCATACAACTGCACCGACGAAGGATTGAAGCTGCAAGTCGCTCCCGCCGGCAACCCTGTGGGACAGCTCAGGCCAATCGCCTGCGCGAACTTAGCCTGCGGCGTCAGCGTCACCGTCGACGTTCCCGCCGATCCATGAACCACCGTCATGGTGTTTGGCGAATCCGAAATCGTGAAATCCGGACCGAAACCCGTCAGAGTCACCGTTTGCGGGCTCCCCGTGGCGTTGTCGTTGATGTTCAACGTGGCCGTCTCGGCACCGTACTGGCTCGGCGTCAGCGTCACTTCCACCGTGCAATACGCTTGCGGCGAAAGCAGCGTCGGACAATTGTTGGTCTGCGAGAAGTCCGCCGAGTTCGCACCACTAAAGCTCGGCGTACCCCAGCTCAAATCCGCGCCGCCCGCTCCCGTAACCGTCAACGGAACTGGATTACCCGCCACGCCGATCGGCCATTGTCCGGTGCTCAGTGTCGTCGCACCCAGAGAAACCGCCGGAGCCAGCGGTACGTAGCGAATGCGGTTGTTCCCGCCATCCGCCACATACAGGTTATCGTTGCCATCGACCAATGCGCCCAGGTTCGCCATGCGTGCGTTGAGCGCCGGTCCACCATCGCCCGAGAATGCAGCTTGATACGACCGGGTCGGTGCGCCCGCCACCGTGCTGAAAATTCCCGTAGCCGCGCTGGCGCGCTGAACCAAGTTGTCGTTGCCGCCGGAGATATACACATCGCCGATGGAACTAACCCTCAGCGCGAGCGGATTGAACATCGAGGCTTTCAGGCACGGACCGCCGTCACCGGTAAACTTCGCCAGCGTATCTAGGCAGTAGTTGCTGAGGATGTCCGTGGAAAGCACGACCGACTGCACGATGTCATCCCACTGATCGGCGAAATAAAGGGTGCCATTGTAGATTCCAAGCCCGCCGGGGTGGTTGATTCTCGCTTCGTTTCCCAGGCCACCCACGCCCTTGTAACCTGCAGCACCAGTTCCGGCCGGGTTAGTTACAAAGTTTTCCGAGACGTTCCACTCGCGAATGCGCGCTGCCTGATAGTCGCTCACAAACACGTTGTTCGAGGGGTCAAGCCCGATGAATAGCGGGAAGGCAAAGCTCGCGCCCAGCGCCGGCCCGTCATCGCCGCATGAAGCGGTCGTGGGGTTGCAGGATTGGCCGTTTCCGAACACGGTTGCAATGTCACCCGGCGCAATGGTTACAGTTCCCAGCGTTATGCTGCTGGTCCCCAGGTTAACCGCGCGAATCACCAGGTTATTCGAGTCTGCGATGAACAGCACGTTGTTGCTCCCGATGGCAATACCACTGGGAGCATTCAGCATCGCACTCGTTGCCAAACCGCCGTCTCCGGTATATCCAGCGTCGCCGTTCCCGGCAACTGTGGTAATGACCGCACTGCCCTGGCCCGGGTTGGTGATCTTGCGGATGCGGTTGTTGCCCTGATCCACAATGTATAAGTTGCCTGAACCATCCTCGGCCACATCCCACGGATTGGCCAGCGTTGCGCTCAATGGCGGGCCGCCATCGCCGCCCATGCTGCCGCCCGCGATCGTCGTGATCGTCGGTGTAGTCCCAGCCGTCACTGAGCGAATCCGCTGGTTACCCGTATCGGCGACCAGAAGGTTTCCAGACGCATCCGCGAAGATGCCGACTGGACCGTCCGTTTGAGCCGCGGTTGCAACCCCGTTGTCACCCGAAAACCCGAGTCCGCCGGTATTGTCTACCAACGTGGTGATTACGTTGCTACCCTTGGCTACGTAGCGAATCCGGTTCGAGCTGGTGTCGGCGATATAGACGTCGCCTGCCGCATCAGTGAATACGCCCTTCGGCGACCACAACTGGGCCGACGCTGGCGGTCCACCATCGCCGCAACCGAGGTGCTGGTTGTAGCAGGAAGTCCCATTGCCTGCGAACGTTGCGATATCGCTCTGTCCTGCCGCTACGATGCGAATCTCTTGATCTTTCGTGTCGGCGATATAAATGTTGCCGGTTGAATCCACGGCAACACCGTATGGCATCGTCAGGTTGGCCTTGTTGGCCGGTCCGCCATCACCGCAAGTCGGCGGCGTTCCCTGAGAATTCGCGCAAGGCAGGCTGTTCCCCGCCACGGTTTGAATATGCTCCGGCAGAATGGTCACCCCGGCGATCGTGATGGAGGTAGTTCCAACGTTGACCACGCGGATCCGGTTGTCCGACATATCCGCGATATAGATGTTACCCGCGCTATCCAGCGCCACCGACTCGGGCAAATTCAGGTCAGCCTTCAGAGCCGCGCCTCCATCGCCGCAGATTCCCGCCTTGTCGCACTTGGTGCCGCTTCCCGCCACGGTCGAAATAATTCCCGCCGGCGTGACCTTGCGAATGCGCGAACCCGCGGCATCGGCCAGGTAAATGTTGCCCTTCGAATCGATCGCCAGTCCCGTAACTCCGCCGATCAGCGCCGCAGTGGCCTTCTTGCCGTCGCCGCTATAGCCGCCGTAGCCCAGACCCGCGAAAACGCTCAGCGTCCCCGTCGTGCTCAACTCATACACATAGGCCGAATCCTGCGCGGCAAAGTAAATGTTGCCGCTCGCGTCTTTAATCGCTGCCGTCGGCCCCGGCAGGTCAAGGCTCAATGGAGCCGTTGGAACCGGCCCGCCTCCGGCAACCGTATAGATGTAATTTTTGGTGTAGCTCTGGGCCTGCGCTGTCAGCGCCCCTGCCAGGCAAAACGCTGCCGCCCACAGTCCTGCAAATACTGTCTTGCCCGCGATGTTGCGGATTACACGATTAGATTTCACGAATCCTCCCGCAGAATTTTGGCTTTCGGTGATTGGCCCGATGAACAAATAGTGATCAATGGCAAACCGGTTCTCTAGTTCTCTTCGAAAATTTCTTGATCAACCCAATCTCAGCCCGGCCCCATCATTCGGACTGGTCCAGTCGCACTCGCGCCCAGCGAGTTTCTTACATCAGGATTTCTCTTTCGCTCTAGGGTTATCGATTCCGGGGGGAGTACTACGTTGCCGTTTGAGACTTCACAGGATTACCCTCAAGCGGTTGCTGCTACGCTAACGGTCCTTCCAACGAACCGCAAGAGGTAAAAAGACCTTAGTGTCCAAAGTCCCTAAGGCAAAAGCCCGTACACGTCCAGCTCTGTCTCCGTTCCCACATAAACTTTCCCATTCGCCACCGTCGGAATCGTAAACTTTACCGCATTTCCCGCCTGGTCCCGCGTCGCATTCTGCGTGGTGTTGTAAAGTTCCACCGCGGTCTGCGCGTCGAGGGCATGAAGCACCGCCGGAGCGGTGAGCGCGTCGCTGGTTTCGAGCGCCCAGACTATGCCATTGGCGCTGCCATTCGCGGAAATCACCGGCGTCGCGCCCGGCGACGGAATCGAGTAGGTCGAGGTCGCAATCGGGCTCGTTCCCAGCAGCCCATTTTTCATCTGGAAAACTCGCAGCGTGTCGTAGGTCGCCCAATAATAAAGATTGCCCTGCCAGTACGCCGGAGTGCTGTACACGCTGTGCCCGTTGAAAGCCGACGTAATCTGCTGCACAATCTTATTGCTCTTCCCATTGAAGCCACCCATATTGTCGCGGTTCACCAGATAGAGCGACCCATCTTTCCCTGCTCCCACCGCTAAATAAGGATTCGCGGCCCCGGTCTGATACGGAAACAGCAACGGCCCTCCCGATCCCAAATCCAAATCCGCCGCGCTCTCCTTGACCGCATTGTATGGCGTGAAGTAATCGCCCACGCTCAGCCCCTTCGCCGTCGAGAGTCTCACGTAACTCTGGCCATAATCACCGCCATTATTGTTCGCGTCGAAGGTTCCGTTACCGCTCATAAAGAAGATGTTCCCCAGCGTATCGGCCGCCAGCCCATCTCCGTCCTGCCAAATCCCGCCCTGGTCGCCATTCGGCGTAACGCAGAACGCGCCCACCTGCGCCAGCGTTGTCTCGTTGTAGGCCATCACCCAGCCGTGATAAGGATCAACCGTTTCCAGTCCATGCGAAGCCCACGCAATGTAAATCACTCCATTCACCAGCAACAGCGCCGGCCGCTGATTGGAGCGCAGCGGATCGAACGAAATATATCCCTTCACCGAATTCGTGCCACTGCCCTTCACCGTCGCCGCAATCATCACCGGGCCGCCAAACTTTTCCGCTCCGGTGCGAATGTCGAGCGCATGCAGCCGCTGGTAATACGCCCCATTTTCTTTCGTCGCCGCCACCACGTATAAAGTCTCATTGGTGACGTCGATCACCGGCGTGCCGGTAATACCAATCTGCGGATTGATCGCAATGGTTCCCAGGTCGCTTGACGGAATCGTCGTAATCCCCTTCGCCGGATTAATAAAGCTCACCTGCCACAGCGGCGTCGCGTCCTTTCCGGTGTTGCTGTTGCCGTCGAAGGCAAACACGCTGTCGTTTTCCGTCGCCACATACACTACCGTATGCGTGCCTTGCCCAATGATCTGCAGGTTGTACACCACCAAAGGTTCGCCGTAAACTTGCCCGTCCACCGGCTGCGAGAAAAGCTTTCCAAAGGTGTTCACATTCACTACCGACGGCGTCAGAATCGACTCATGCAGGTTCTGCCCCGAGCGCAGCGTATCGTAGTGATAGGTCGAAACATCGACCTGGGCAAATGTGGCAGCCGCTTGCAGGAACAATCCCAATAAACCGGCGCAGAGGACTATCGAGCGGAACTTCCCTCGTCGGCAGGTTGCAAACAAAATTCGCACGATCTTCCCCTTGGCAGAAAGAGAATAAGAAAATGGAATATGAGACGGTCCGAGACGGTTTTTACCCTGGGATACCCCGTCACGCCCTTCGCCTGAAACCCGCGGCCCTCGCCTTAGTTGCGCGGCCGCATTTTGATTTCAGAACTTACTTCGAAGCGTGACGTCAAACGCCCTAAGCTTGCGCCTAAGTTATCCGAACACCACAAGCCGCACAATGGGCAAAAGTCTCTAAGTCGAAAGTCCCTTCAAAAAGTCCTCGCCTGCCCCAACAGTCGGGATACAATACCGCATCGTCTTCGAACGGCATTGCTCGCACGCCACTTCGACTCCCCAGAGATGGAACATGCAACGAAGATGAATGACGTTTATTGAGGGAGCTCTCATGCTTTTGACTTCCCCGCTGCGCACAATTCTTTTCGGGATCGCAACCCTCATCTGCGCTTTTCCCGTTTCGGCACAAACGAGCGTCCTGACCTATCACAACGACAACTCCCGCACCGGACAAAATCTCGGCGAGGTCATTCTCACTCCCTCCAACGTCTCCACCAACTTCGGCAAGCTCTTCACTAATCAAGTCGACGATTGGGTCACTGCGCAACCTCTTTATGTGTCCGGCGTCAACATCGGCGGCGGAACCCACAACGTCCTCTACGTCGCAACCTTGAACAACACCGTCTACGCCATGGACGCCGATACGCCTGCAACCATTTATTGGCAGCAGAACTATGGCGCGCCCACTCCCTTCGCCGGCATCTGTACCGACACAAAATTTCAAAACGCAGCCCACGCCGGAGCCGGCATCGTCTCCACTCCCGTCATCGACGCCAACCTCGGCAACATTTATTTCGTCACCAAAACCGGCAACGGAACTACCGGCAGTCCCTACGCGCTCACTCTCTACGCCGTCAACATTTCTACGGGAACTACCGTCGCCTCTACGACGATCAACCCTGGAACCTCCGACTGGAACCCGCACATCCAGATGTCACGCCCCGCCCTGGCCGAAGATCCTACCGGCTCCTATATCTATGTTGGCCTCGGCGCCACTGGATGCCAGAACTACAAGTACGAGCACGGATTCGTCATGGCCTACAGCACCACGACGGCGAGCCACATCGCCACCTTCGCCACCACCGTCGGCACCAGCAACAACGGAGGAATCTGGCAGGGTGGAGGCGGCCTCAATCTCGATGCCAGCGGCGACCTTTATTTTGAAACCGCCGACGCCGCATACAACGGCAAAACTTCCTTCGGCGATAGCGTCATGAAAATCAATACCGGAGCCAACGGCCTCGGCCTGCTCGACTGGTTCACTCCCTACAATCAGGCCACGCTTCTCAAATACGACCTCGATATGTCTTCGGCCGGTCCAATCCTTCTACCCGATCAGACGGTCGGCCCCACGCACCTGCTCGTCGCCACCGGCAAGACCGAAGAAATTTATCTCATCAACCGCGACAACATGGGCAAGTTCAACGTGGGCTCGAACTCGAATATCGTGCAGGACATTCCCACCATGTCCTCGCAAACCGGATGCCTCGTCACCACCATCGGCTCTTCCACCGGATCCACCTGCCGCAACGGCTCGTCCGCCTTTTTCAGTAACGGCACGAACAGCTACGTCTACATGATCGATGACGGCAACAGTTCTCCCGCCAGCCTCAGCTTTCCCTGTGACGTTCTGCAATACACTTTGAGCAACGGCCTGCTTTCAACCTCGCCCGCCGCGGAAGCTACCTTCGGCACGAATTGCCTCGTAGGCAGTCCCTCGATTTCGGCGAACGGCTCAAGCAACGGGATCGTCTGGGTAGTCGTGAGTAAAGGCACGGCAACCGCGCTGCACGCGCTCGATCCAGTTACGCTGTCTTCTCTCTACAACAGCCAGCAGCACCAGACCCGCGACGCGCTCGGCAATACCGCCCGCTTCGTCACCCCGACCGTCTCTAACGGAAAAGTCTACGTAGGAGGGAAAACCACCACCGGCGGCGACATCGTCGTGTACGGCCTGCTCTCCACTAAAGCGGCAGCCCAGCCAGCGGGCATCATTGCACTGCAGGCCCGCAAGAGCGGCATGTAACAAGCACAACATTCGTGTCATTCCGAGCGGAGCAAGATCATCTGCGAAGCGGATGATCTTGCGAAGTCGAGGAACCTGCTGTTCGCTTGCGCTGCCACGAATTTCGCCGCGCTCCTCCGATGCATGCAATTCCTCAACTTCCCCCTCAATGCGGCAAGCGAAAATTCAACGTCACCCGCGTCTCCATCGGCGCGCTGCGCGGCTTGAACACCCACTGCTTCACCGCATCGCTCACCGCCTGCGCCAACAGCGGATCCCCGCTCACAGTTTTTACATCCACAACTTTTCCATCGCGGTCGATGAACACATCCGCCACCACCGCTCCCTCAATCCCCCGCGAGCGCGCCTCTTCCGGATACACCGGCTCCACGCGATGCAGCACGCCGTCATCGTTCGATTGCGGTAAAGTCGCTGCGCTATCTCCAACTTCGGGTTCCCTCTGCGGCGGCAAACGGAAAATTTCTTTTCCCTTTTCATAAACCGCCAAACCGCCCGCCGGAGGCGCCGGAGCGTGGGTCACGCCGGAGGACGCAACTGGCTGGGAAATTGGCCCGGGGGAGCCAACCCTCTTCGTCCCAATGGGTGCGGCCGCGGCCGGCGCACTCGACTGCTCACGCCCGCTTGCCGAAGTCTGCATTGCTGCCTCGCGAACCGCCCGCACATGCCGGCGCTCCATCGTCCCTCCCCGGAATCTTTGCATGCCAACGACGGCCAGCAATACCGCCGCCGACAAAACCATCAGCCCCAACACCCACGTAAGCACCCCAATCGCGTGCCCGGCTACCGCGTCTTGTGTTGCTTCTACATGCGCGGCATCAACCGCACCCGCCGCAGATTTCGCCCCTTCACTTGCGCGCGAAGAATCTGTACCCACATCCCCCGCGCCAAAATTTTCCAGCGGTTCGGCGCCGCTCATCTCCGCCGCCCGCAGATCCTCTACGATCAACTCCGCCATCGTCGGATAAACATGCTTCGCTGCCAGCCCCGGAGCCTGCCCCGCCGCTGGCGCCCACTCCAGATTCTGGATTACCCGCTGCGCCAGCACCTCGAGCGCCTGCTCCTCGCGTTTGCTAAATGCCGACGGCAACGCCGAAAACACCTCAAATACGCCAACCATGCGATCGTCCGTCAACAGTGGAAGAATCATCACTGAGCGAACTCCCAAGTTCCGGCACGCCTCAATATCGGCCCGCGGATCGCTCTGTGCATCGTCGCAGTGCTGCATGGTTCGGGTCTTCACGCACGCACCCGAAAGCCCCGTCTCGCTATCCAGCCGCGATCCCAGCTCGGGAGCGTTCTCTCCCGCGCTCGCCCGGCACACCCACTCTCCGCCGCGCGCCAGCACAATCGCGGCGCCGCTGCCTCCGGTCGCCGCGCAGGCTTCCTCGGCAATCTCGTTCAGAACAACTTCGAGCGCCAACTCCGCCGAAAGTTCCGGCGCCAGCTTTCCCGCACCATGCGCTGTAAATTTCGCCGCCAGTTCGGACAGATCGGATTCTCCCCGAGCGTTTCCAGCCGGTTCACTATCCACTTCTTCATGGCACTCTGCGGCGGAGAAATCCGCCTTGGCGGGATCAGGCTCGAACATGGGATGGTGTGCCATGCGCCGGGACAACCTCATGGAAATCTGCGGCTGTAGCGGAGTTTCGCCCCAAATCCCAGGGTTGTCAATGGCCATTCGTTTTCACGAAGTCGCGACTACCAGGAAGCAAAAACACGGCAAGTAGCAAGACCATCAAAAGAATAATAATGATAATCAATGAAGAGCGCCCCGTAGGGGCGTCTGACAATAGCCCGGCGCGTTAAGCGCCGGGCTATCCCCTCTTCCCAAAACGAAATCACTCCAATAGAACCTCTGTGCTAGAGTCTTTTGTTTCCTCCCTTTCGCATCGAAACGATGTTAGAATTTTCTCAATCTTGGGACGCGCTAGACATGCTTCTCCAAGTTAAGTTCTGTCGTCTCCTCCCCGTGGCTTTTCTTCGGAAACATCTGAAAATAGAGCCATTTCAACCTTGCATACAGGGAGTTCGAACATGCGGATCGCGGTAGTTGGTTCCGGATATGTGGGATTGGTCGCTGGCGCCTGTTTCGCCGACCTTGGCCATGACGTCATCGTTGTCGACAATGACGAGCGCAAACTTGCCGCGCTCAAAAACGGCGAAGTCCCTATCCACGAAAAATTTCTGCCCGAACTGTTAGAGCGTCATCGCGGCCATCGCCTGCAATTTTCCGGCGATCTCCATGAAGCTGTCCGCGCCAGTGCCGCCATCTTCGTTGCCGTCGGCACCCCGCCTACCGATCGCGGCGACGCCGACCTTTCCTACGTCGAATCCGTCGCCCGCGAAATCACCGGCGCGCTGGGCGAATACAAAGTCATCGTCGAAAAAAGCACCGTCCCGGTCTATACGAGCGAGTGGGTCCGCCGCATCGTTCTCCGCAATGGCGCCGATCCCGACTGCTTCGACGTCGCTTCCAACCCCGAATTTCTGCGCGAAGGCACCGCCGTCACCGACTTCCTATTTCCCGACCGCATCGTGATCGGCTGCGACACCGCGCGCGCCGCCGATGTTCTCCGCGAAGTCTATGCCCCGCTCACCAGCGGCACCTACTACGAACGCACCGACGCGATTCCGCAGCCCGACCGCACTTCCATCCCCGCGCCCATCATCGTCACCAGCACCAAGAGTGCGGAACTTATCAAGCACGCCTCCAACGCTTTTCTCGCGATGAAGATCTCTTTCATCAACGCGGTCGCATCCGTCTGTGAATCTGTCGGCGCCAACGTCAATCAGGTCTGCCACGGAGTCGGCACCGACTCGCGCATTGGCTCCCGCTTTCTCAATCCCGGCATCGGCTACGGTGGCTCCTGCTTCCCGAAAGACGTCATGGCCTTCCGCGCGGTCGCCCGCGAGTGCGGATACGACTTCCGCCTGCTCGATGAAGTCATGCGCATCAACGAAGATCAGCGCGACCGCTTCCTCCGCAAAGTTCGCAGCGCCCTTTGGACGCTTCGCGGCAAGCATCTCGGCGTTCTCGGCCTCGCCTTCAAAGGCGGCACTGACGACATTCGCGAATCGCCCGCGCTTTTCCTGGTGCAGGCTCTGTTGCAGGAAGGCTGCAAGATCACCGCCTACGATCCAGCCGCCATGGAGCGGACGCAGGAAGTCATGAACTCGAGCCTCAAGTACGCCAACTCCGCCTACGAAGCGGCCAGTGGCGCTGACGCCCTGCTTATCCTCACCGAGTGGGAGGAGTTCGCCAACCTCGATCTCGACCGCCTCAGCCGCGAACTCAAATATCCCATCGTGATCGACGGCCGCAACCTGTACGATCCCGATGTGATGGCGGCGCACGGCTTCACTTATTACAGCGTGGGACGCGCGGCCTCCCATCCCGATGGCATTCCCGCCGGCGCTCTGCGCAACGGATCGTCCAAGAACGGCCAAAACAAAGCATGAGCTCACAACGTGCCCTGGTAACCGGCGGCGCCGGTTTCCTCGGATCCCATCTCTGCGATGCCCTGCTCGGCGAGGGCTGGAGCGTGGTTGTCGTCGACAACCTGCTCACCGGCCGGCGCGCGAATCTCGCCCATCTGGAAAATGATTCTCGTTTTGAATTTATAAATAAAGACATCTGCGAACCCTTCGACGTCGGCAAAGTCGACTACGTCTTCCACTTCGCCAGTCCCGCGAGCCCCGTCGACTACACCGTCCACGGTATCCCCACACTGAAGGTCGGCTCGCTCGGCACTTTTCACGCCCTCGATGTCGCCCATAAGTACAACGCGAGATATCTCGTCTCTTCCACTTCCGAGTGCTACGGCGATCCGCTCGAGCACCCACAGAAAGAAACCTACTGGGGCAACGTGAACTCCATCGGCCCGCGCTCGGTCTATGACGAAGCCAAACGCTTCACCGAAGCCGTCACCATGGCCTACCACCGCTATCACAAAGTCGATACCCGCATCGTCCGCATCTTCAATACCTACGGCCCGCGCCTGCAACTCAACGACGGGCGCGTCGTCTCCAATTTCATGAAGCAGGCCCTGCGCAACGAACCCCTCACCGTCTACGGCACTGGCAGCCAGACTCGCAGCTTCTGCTACGTCAGCGACGAAATCGACGGCTTCCTCCGCCTCGCAAAATCCGACGAACATCTGCCGGTCAACATCGGCAACCCCAACGAATTCACCATCCTCGAATGCGCCGAGTACGTTCTCAAAGTTACGGGATCGAAAAGCAAAATCGCCTACGAGCCCCTCCCGCAAGACGACCCCAAACAACGCCAACCCGACATCACCAAAGCCCGCACCCTGCTCGGCTGGGAACCAAAGATTCAACTGGAAGAAGGCCTGCGCCTTTCTCTCGACTACTTCAAGAAGGCCGTTGCTGAAGAGTCCGCGTCGCTCGAATCTCCACGCTGAGGGTGCCCTCTAGTCGCGTCATTTGCGACTAGAGTGGGGATTTTGACTCCTCTCTCAGCAGGACCACCAACACCGGTGTGCAGACTCTTTCATCTTGACACCCCTTCCGCCATGCGTCACCATTCCGCCCATCGGGTGCGCGCACCGCTCACCGCCACTCGACAGCGGTGATTGCCTTTTCATATTGCTGAGGATCTCCGCTGCATGGAGAATGGTTCAGTGAAACCCACAACTCTTACGCTGGCGTTCGTTCTCTCGTTGGCCCTTGTTGTTCCCACCGCGGCACAGATCCAATATCCCAACCCGATTAAACACGTCGTCATCATCGTCCAGGAAAATCGCTCACCCGATAATCTTTTTGGCAGCAATTCGCCTAGCAATCAGTACTACCTGCCGGGAGCAGATCTTGCCACTTCCGGCATGGCGTCCACCGGCTCCGGCACAAACAAAAAAGTCTTCTCCGTGCCGCTCATTTCAATTCCGCTGGCCTCGATTTATAACGTGGGAGATAGCAAGCCCGCCGACGATTACAATCCCGATCACTCGCATCCTTCGTGGGTGAAAATGTGTGACTTGAACAAGTCCGGATCGTGCGCCATGGACGGTGCCAATCACATTCCCGTCTACTGTGACGGCAATCTTCCGCCGGGCAGCAATTGCCCGCCGGCTTATCCCCAATATGCTTACGTGCAGTATGTCGATGTCGCCCCGTATTTTCAGATCGCCGCTCAATACGCATACGCCAACCGAATGTTCCAAACCAACCAGGGTCCAAGTTTTCCCGCGCATCAGATTCTCTTCGGTGGCACATCCCAACCGGGGAACGGCCCGGAACCCACATGGTTTGCCGCAGAGAACGCGTTGCTCAACGGAAGATTGCCCAACGGTGCCCCCAACGGATGCATCGGCGCGACGGCACAGCAAAAGCCTCCGCAGGGCTTGACCGTGCAGTTGATCGAGCCCACTCCGCCGTACAGCGAATCGCAAACCATGTTCCCCTGCTTCAACCATACGACGTTGGCCGAAGTACTCGACGGGGCCAAAATTACCTGGACGTATTACACGCCGGGACAAGGATCCCTGTGGTCCGCGCCAGACGCGCTTGAGGCCGTTTGTGTGCCGAACTCGGCGGGAACGAAATGCATTGGACCGGATTGGACGAAGCATCCCAGAGCGAATGGCTTCGTCGATGTTTCTCCCACCGACGTGCTGAAAGACATTCCAAACTGCAATCTGGCAAGCGTAAGTTGGGTCATCCCCGGTGGGCTCGCGTCGGACCACGCTGCCATTACCGATGGATCGGGCCCTTCGTGGGTCGCGTCGATCGTCAACGCGATCGGCAATAACACAAACTGCGACGTCACCAACGGCCAATCAGGATACTGGTACGACACCGCAATCCTTATTACTTGGGATGACTGGGGCGGATGGTACGATCACGTCCCGCCTCCGCCTCTGCCTGCCGCAGCGCCGCCCGAGGCCGCGTCTTATGAATACGGCTTCCGCGTGCCGTTGATGGTTGTGTCGGCCTACACTCCGTTGGGCATGATCGACAATACTGTTCACGACTTCGGAAGCGTTCTCCGCTTCGTCGAAGATGTCTTCGGCGGTCTCGGAACCATCCCTCCCGGAACCTACGCGGATTCCTTCGCCAGCGACGATCTCAGCGTTTTCTTCCAGTTCAGCCAACCCAAAGCACGCACCTTTCAGACAATCAAAGCTCCGCTCAAGGCAGACTACTTCATCAACGACAAACGCCCGCCGAGCCCGCCCGACGAAGACTAGCAAGTGAACTGTCATCCTGAGCGAAGCGAACCGATACGCGAAGCGGATCGGTTCGCGCAGTCGAAGGACCCCTAGCTTCTACGCACCATCTCAGCCTCCGGCAAGGCGTTTCCATCACGGCCACTCCGCTCCCGCGCCGCCACCGTGGAATAGCGGCGCTTCAGCGGCCTGCCCTGAGCGAAGTCGAACGGGCCGCGTAAAGCTCAAACCCTGGTAACTAGCGGCTTCAGCCGCCCAAACTCACAAATCAGAGAGACTTAGAGAACAGCCACGGGAACAGTTTCGGCTCATCGTAGGCTTTGTTCCAGCAGGGATGCCCGACGCCGGGATATTCCGTGTAATGCACCTCTCCGCCATTCTGCTTCATGGCGTCGTTCATGCGCTGCGATTCGGTGACCGGAACAATATCATCGTCGGCGCCATGAAAGATCCAGACCGGGACCTTGCCGACTCGCTGGGCCGCATCCAAATACGATCTTGGCGAATCAGGAGGTGTAACTTTCACAAGATCGGGAGTGGTCTTCTGTGCGTGCGCAGGCGGGCGAATACCTCCGCAGATCACTACCAACGCTGCGAATGTTCCATGATACTTCTGTGCAAGATGCCATGCACCATAGCCTCCCATGGATAATCCGGTGAGATAGATGCGATGAGTATCCCCATGGAATTCCCTGGTCGCTTCTGCCAGCGCTTTCATCGCCAGTTCATCCATGGGCGGCAGCAGCCACCAAAGATTTTTTGCGCATTGCGGCATGACTACGATTGCTTCGAAAGGGCTACGGTTTGAGCGGATGGCCGTGCCGATGCCCACATCGGTTTGCAGCAAGCCGTCGCTGCCGCGCTCGCCAGCGCCGTGCAGCGCAAGAATTACCGGCCATTTTCGGCGTGGCGTCCAATCCTCCGGAACGAATACCTGGTATCTGTATTCAACCGCCTGGATCGTAATCGTGCGGTCGAGGAACCCTGTCTCCTGTTTTTTCGCGTAAGCCGGGAGCGGGACCAGGAGGTACAGAAATAACAACGTGCTCAATGCCTTTAAACAAACAGCCACTTTAGGTTTCTCCGACGCTAAACTTTCGAAGCTCAACTTTAGATGTAATTTTGCGTAAAGTCGCGTGAGCTTTTGTATCAAAGTGCAATTTCCAGCGCCCATTAGAGGCCAAATTGCGTCTAAAGGGATGTGAGCACAGGACGCCGTTTAGAACTCGATGCGGTGCGCGGAGCGATGCTGGTGTGGATCGCCCTCACCCATTTGCCCACGGCCGCCAGTTCGTGGGTCAACCAGCCCTTTGGTTTCATCGGAGCGGCCGAGGGTTTCATTTTCCTCTCGGCCCTGTTCACCGGGCGCATTTACTTCCGCGTCGCCGAGCGCGACGGCTATCCCGCCATGGGGCGGAAGTTGTGGGCACGCACGCTGCGCTTGTATGGCTACCACGTGCTCTTGCTGGCTTTCACGTTCTTGGTCGCGGTGCCCATTGCCTCGCATGGCGACCGGCCAGGGCTTCACAACCTGCTGGATTTCTACTTCATGGTGGGCCCGAAGCAAGCAGTCACCGAAGCCTTCCTTCTGATTTATCGGCCGCCCTTGCTCGATATCCTGCCGATGTACATCATCTTTCTATTGTTCACTTCCATCGCAATTCCTCTGGCCCGCCGCATTGGATGGAAGCCAATCCTCTGGACGTCTTTCTTCTTCTGGGTGCTGGCGCAGTTCGGCTTTCGAACCATGGAGCACACCTTCATGATGCGCTACATTCCGACTCGCATTCCCCTGAACGAGATGGGTTCGTTCGACCTGTGGGCCTGGCAATTTCTCTGGTTTGTGGGCGTGTGGCTCGGGGTGCGCTGGGCGCAGGACAACCTGGCGATTGAAACCTGGGCCCGGCGGGCGGCTGCTCCGGCTGCGATTATCGCTGTTTGTTGTTTCATCCTGCGGCGAAAAATCGCGCATGGCTTAGTGCTGGATGGCTTTGAATCTCTCTTCGACAAATGGCATCTCGGGCCCATCCGAGTGCTCGATTTCGCAGCCGTCGCCGCGTTGCTCATCCTCTCGCAACGGATCACGAAACCCGCAGCCGTCCGCCCTCTCGTCCTGCTGGGACAATCTTCGCTGCAAGTGTTTTGCGTCCATCTCTTATTTTGCTTCGCAGGCCTCACGCTGCTGGGAAACGCTTCCATGCTAAGCGGATGGCGGCAATTCGCACTGGTGACCGTCACACTTGCGGGAATGCTGATCACCGCAAAAATTTTCTCCAAGAGCGAAGCCAAGACCGAGCAGGGAAAACTACCAAAATCGTCGGCATCGAATTCACCGCCAGTGGCCGAATTCCCAGTGCACAGCGAATCCGCCGCCGCCGACTAAAAGTCGCGGAAAGAACCGCAGACGAAATCGATGCTCAACTTCGGCGTGGAAGAGCGGCGCTTCAGCGCCGCGTAAAACTCCCCTTCTGGAACCGGCGGCTTCAGCCGCCTCCACCGATTGTCGTTTCGACCGCAGTCCGGATTGAAGCGACGGTGAGCGAAAAATCTGTTTTCCGCTCGTCGCGGGATATTTTTTGCTTCGATCCAGATTAAAAAAAATTACGGATCGAAACGCTAAATTCGCCCGGCTCAATGACTTGCGGAGGGGGTGATCTAAGTTGATCCGCCTAAATCTATAAGAAGAAAGAATTTGCCCGCAAAATAACGATT
>Ga0182024_10004224_pt1 | contig 33345 bp, 32 predicted proteins | sample P32metaG_FD_120480 | JGI IMG/M metagenome (GOLD analysis project Ga0182024, IMG submission 120480) | Permafrost microbial communities from Stordalen Mire, Sweden - P3-2 metaG (Illumina Assembly) | ecosystem: Environmental > Terrestrial > Soil > Wetlands > Permafrost | place: Sweden: Stordalen... | reverse complement strand
TTCCGGTCTGAATTTTGCATCCGGTTTCTCCCTTGCCGTCGGCTTCCTTCATCTGCAGCTTCTTCCCGGCGGTCAGCGCCCACGCGGGAAACGGCCTCGTCTCTTCGCGGGCCACCAGTTTGAAGCGGTCCTCCAGCAGCGCCTTCAGCATTGGCCCCTGTTTTTCCAGGGCCGGGTCCGCGGGCACTTTGGCGATCACGTCATAGCGGTCGAGTTCCAGCCAGTTCGGCCCGCCCAGTATTTTGTCGCCGTCAATCGCGAAAGCGCCGCTGAGCAGGTTCAGCATTGTGGCTTTACGGATTTCAAGCCGGCCATGGTATACCGGCACTATAACCATGTTGTCGTTGTTGCTTTTGGCGCTCGGGTGAATGTCGGCAATGACGACTCCTGGCGCGTCAGACGATTGCGCGAACAACGCGCAGCAAAAAAGGACGATCAGCCCGGGTCGCATAAACTCCCTCATGTTTTCGCCTCTCCGGTTTATTGTCTCCGGAATTCCGGAGCATATGGGGAACCACCGGCTAAATATTGACGCCGCGGCGCCCTAACCTGTTGCCTGAAAAACCGGAACAGGGCGTCGATCTGCTTCGATATCTGTAGTACGTGTGCTGGTCCGGCCCGCTGCGGGCGTTCTCGGCGCATACAGCCCGTCCTGTCGAGTTCGTCATCCGGCATGGTAGGGCAACCCTTATTTCGGAGCCCCTGCGGCGGGCCGTCCCGAAACCTGGCAGTTATCCGCCCACCGGAGAAACCTTCCGATAATGGCACAATAACGCCCGTCGAGCTGCGATCAAGAAACCACACAGCGATCAACGCTTCGACGAAAATAATGTAACGACGTCGGTGTCAACGACGAGTGGTGTCACGCAGCCGGATCGCTACGTTTATGACCGCGCCACTCATGCAGAGCCGTCAGGAAATCCTCGATCAACTCTTCTTCGGGCCAGAAATCGCCGTGCAAAACCGAAACGTCGGTGATCGGTCCGGTGCCCTGCTCGGCCATGAGCTGCTCAATGGAGGGATGCCCGGCAACGCCGGACCCCGCAAGAGCCGGAGGCTTGTGTCGTGCTGGATCATCGCGTTGTCGATTCAGTTCTGACACAAGCGCACCTCCTGTATTTGAGTGTAGCGAGTGTAGCAGCGCCCCAACCATGCTTGGGTTTTTACATTCACACGATTTTTAGGGAATCTTTTGCGGGAACCAAAGCACTTAACCCGAAAACGCCAATTCGGCGACTTTTCATGGTGCACAATGAGCACAGGAATCGATCTGTGCCCCGGAGAAGTCTTTCCCGGGGCAATCCCGAAGCCGGTCTTCTTCGCCGCAAAGTGTTCGAAGGCCCGGGCTTAACTGCTCTTTCACAATTGAATATAAATCGTTGTTGCGTGCCGCCAAATCATATCAGGAGCGGACACGGATGCTCCGCTCCTGGAACGAAATCCAGCGCCAACAAAATAAAAAAATTCTCCAAACGAAGTGAACCCAACCACGGACAAATACGGAGAAGCATCCCACTGGAAAGTCATTTCGCCAGTACCGCCTGAGCTTTGGCGATGTATACTATACATCGTGAGGCGAACACAACTTTATCTCGACGATCATCTTTGGGATACCCTTCACGCGCGGGCGCGAAGCCATCGAACGACCATCTCGGAGCTGGTTCGCCAAGCCGTTCGTGAACGCTACATCGGTGACCGCGACGAGCGTATGAAAGCGATGCAGGCCTTCGTCGGAATTCGCAAGCCCGATTCGGACACGCGGGACGCCGTTCAGGTTGTTCGGAGTCTCCGGCGCGGCGCCCGGATCGAAAAGCTTGCGTCAAAGTGATTGTCCTCGTAGATTCCGATATCCTGATCGAGGTGTCTCGCGGCAGGGATGCCGACGTTATTTCCAGATGGATCGAACTGAGCCGCTCCGACGCTGCCGTCTTGTATTCTCCGATCAGCGCCGCTGAACTTTGGGCGGGGGCGCGCCCCGAAGAACACGATGTGCTCAACAATCTGTTCCGCGCTCTGAAATGCGTCTCGATCCACTTGGAAACCGGCAAACGTGCGGGCGCTTATCTCAAACGCTACCGAAAGAGCCACGGAGTGGAGCTGGACGATGCCTTGATTGCCGCGAGTGCCGTGATCGACAGCGCAACCCTCTGGACACGCAACAGGAAGCACTATCCGATGAAAGAACTGGCGTTCTTCTAACGTCTATTATCGGCGTTCATCAGCGTTCATCGGCGGCTAAGTGTCTTTCGTCGCCTAATCCCAATACACAAACGCCATCGCATTACCGGTCCCCGCTTCCGACCGGTAGCACGGCACATAATCCACCAGATGGTAACCGAGGTCCGTCTCGTTCATCGCCGCAATCACCGGATACCAGTTCTTGATCTCCGCCGTGCCCACCTTGAACAGACTCTCCGGGATGCCCTCGAGCGTCTTCTCATCGCCCGCCTTCATCGCCGCCAGGATTTTCTGGTCCAACTCCTCGTCGATCACAAAATGTGTCAACCCGCCGGACGCCATCACGGCAACGCGTCCCACCCCATCGAAGCTCTTGATCGCCTTGCGCAGCGCCCTGCCCAGATCGAGGCACCGCCGGTTCTTCGGCACGTTATGCGGAAAGTGAACGTTCAGAATGATTGGGACGCTGGGCGGCGGCGTGTCACCCAGAATCGAGTGATAGAGAAAGCCGTAAGCGTGCGGAATGCCCCCGCGCGGCGCAGCCTTCGGTGTCGTGTCCGATTGCGCCAGATCGAAATTATCGGCAGCGAGCGAATCGAGAATGTGATCGGCAAGCGCCGTCGCGCCGGGATACATCGCGCCTTCCAGTGGTGAATTTCCCGGCTCGGCGATGTTGATCCCCGGCGGATTGTCCTTCGGCAGATGCTGCAGGTTCTTGATCTCCGCGCCGCGATACACCGTGATGGCCGGCGTCAGTCCCTCATCGAAAAACTCCCGCTGATCGTTCCCGACGATTACGACCGCCTCCGGCGCAACTTCCTTGAATTTGCGCGTGAGCACTTCCATCGCCCGGTGGCACTGCGCGAAGCGGTCGCGCCTCGACTCCACCGTCACTTCGGCGGCGTATCCCGGTGCCCGCTCGTGCAAGAGCGTTTCATAGTCGTACGTCTTTCCCCGATACCAGTGTTTCTTGTTTTCACGATCGGCCTTTGCCCGAAGGTCCCACTGCTCGGGAGGCGTCGAAAGCAACGGACCGTGCGACGATCCAATACCCAGAACTATTTCTGCCATAGGGTCCAGTCTACTTTAAGGCCAATTTCGCCTTGGAATCCTCTTCCGCTTTGATTCCGGGGCCAAACAGTTGCTCAAAGAAATGTTCCTTGACCAACCGTTCGACGACGCTGTTATCCACCACCTTGCGGAAATCGAAAGCCTTCATCTGCGCCGCGATGTTCGCATCCGCCTGATGCTCGACAATGTATTGAACCGCTGGCGCCAGCACATAAGGCACGCGCTCGTAGGTATTGGCGCTCTTGTCGTGATCGTAAATTCGTTCAATGTCGGCCGGGCTCTGCGTGTCATAAACCCCATACGCCTTCATCGCCATAGTCTTGTCGTCGTAAAAACGCTTGATCGCTTCGGCCTGCGCTTTAATCATCAATTCCGGCAGCTTCGGATTAGCCGCGATCTCGCTCTTCTTGAATACGTAAGCCAGCGGAGCATAGAGGTCCTTGTTATCGGCCAGATTCGCGATCGCCTTAAAACCCATCGGCTCAAGCTTGAAATAGGCCGGCGGAGGGACCATCGTCGCGTCGACGCGGCCACTGACCAGGGCAGCGACGCGCCCATTGCCGTCCGTCCCCAGTGGGACCCACTCCACATCACGCGGTCCGATCCCGTACTTCCCGAGGATCGCCACCGCGAAGCTGTAAGGCGGATCGCCGAGCTGGCTGACTCCGAACCGTTTGCCCTTCAGATCGCGAATGCTCTTGACGTCGTTACGCGTCATCATGCCGAACAGCCCGTTGTTCTGTGGAACGCCCATGATCACGAGCGACGCATCCCGCATGGCGGCCTGCATCGCCTGATCCATCGGGTAATTGGTCATCTGCGCTTCGCCGCTTACCAGCATCGCGATGCCCGCGGGATGCACCGCGAAGACCAGCTTGGCATCCAACCCATACTTCTGGTAATACCCACCTTCCTTCGCCAGAAACAACGGCCAATTCGCCGTAGCCTTAGCCGGATAGTTGACAGTGATCTCCTTCAACTGCGCAAACCCCGGCAAGACCGCACAAAGCAGAGCCAGCGTGGCGCGCGCACTCATGCGTGCCGTGTCGAGACTCATCTCGACACTGTTTTCGGCCCTTGTCATGACGCACCCCCACTATCGATCTTAAACAGCTTCTTGGCATTATCTTCAAAAATCAATTTCTTATCCGCCGCGCTCAACCAATCGAAAGCCTCAATCAAATATCGCGTCTCATCCAGCCACTTCCCCGTCCGTGGATCCTTCACCGTCCCCACCCCAGGCCGCTCCGTCCCAAACAAACACCGATCCGCTCCCACGGTCTTAATCAACAGCGCAAGCGAATCGCTCGAATACAAAACCGTGTCGTAATAGAGATTCCTCATACGCTCCGAAAACCTGGTAGCCCCCGGCGTCCTCAACGAACTGGCTTCAAACCTCGCCCAGTGATACGGAATCGCCCCGCCGCCATGCGAAACCAAAATCTTCAGCGTTGGAAAGTCTTTAAACACGTTCGAGTTCAACAGCGACACCACGGCGATGCTCTCTTCGTTGATGAAATGCAGCGAGTAAGGCAGCCGATCCGACCTGCAACCCGCCGAGTGCACATGCCCCGGAACATCCAGCTCCACCAGCTTTTCGTACAGCGGATACCAATAACGGTCTCCCAGCGCCGGCGTCTCAATACCGCTGGCCTCGCCGGGGTCGGGATTGATCAGACACCCCACAAAGCCAAGCTCCTTCACGCATCGCTCCAGTTCCTTGATGCAGTTGCTCGGACTGACCCCCGGACTCTGCGGAAGCCCGCAAACGCCCCGGAACACCTTCGGATAAAGCTTAGTCTGCTTCGCAATGATGTTGTTGGTCTCTTCCATGAACCAGTTCACGAGCCTGGGATTCTCGCTGTGCATCATCTGATAAGGGCGCGCCGAGACCAGCTGCATATCGGTGCCGACTTCCTTCAGTTGGTCGAGATGCGACGACCCGCCGAAGACCGGTTCGTTCAGGGCATGCTTGACATCCTCGTCTGAGGCCCCGGCACTGCCGCGTCCATGCGCCCCGCGGTGGGAAATCAGTCCTGCTTTATATACGTACAGCTTGTCGGGTGCGGTCACATGTCCGTGGGCGTCGATGATCATCGTCTTGGGTCTCCTGAGTGGAACAACATCGTTCTGGTTCTACCGAACCGTGACCGTGAGGGAGCGGCGGTTTACAACACGGGATTATATCGAACGTCCAAAGAATATACTGACTTCTAAATGTTGGACCAATCCAAGAACCAACTCCTGACCCACGTCGGCCCCGAGACTCCGATGGGTCAACTGCTGCGCCGCTACTGGATGCCCATCGCAGCCGTCTCCGAGTTCGACAGCATCTCCATCAAGCCCGTCCGCCTGATGGGCGAAGACCTTACTCTCTACAAAGATCTCAGCGGCGCTTTCGGGCTGATCGACCGCCACTGTCCCCACCGCCGCGCCGACCTCTCCTACGGCTTCGTCGAGCAATGCGGGCTGCGCTGCAACTATCACGGCTGGCGGTTTGACCAGACCGGCCAGTGCATCGAGCAACCTTGGGAAGACGTCGCCAATCCCGAAGCGTGCTTCAAAGACAAGATCCACATCAAGGCGTATCCCGTGGAAGCCAAAGCCGGCTTGCTCTGGGCGTATCTCGGACCGCAACCCGCTCCTCTGGTGCCAGACTGGGAACCGTTCTCATGGAAGAACGGTTTCGTCCAGATCGTCTTCGCGGAAGTACCCTGCAACTGGCTGCAGTGCCAGGAAAATTCCATCGATCCGCTGCATTTCGAGTGGATGCACATGAACTGGAGCCTGCGCCTTAACGACAAGATGGGGCCCTACTCGCCGCGGCACCTGAAACTGGAATTCGAGGAGTTCGACTACGGCTTCGTCTACCGCCGTCTTCGCGAAGGCATGACCGAGCGGGACTCTATGTGGACCACCGGCCGCGTTTGCCTCTGGCCGAATGCGCTGTTCCCCGGCGACCACTTCGAATGGCGCGTTCCAATCGACGACGACAACACCCTAAGCGTGACGTGGGCGTTCACCAGGGTTCCCCGCGAGCAGGAGCCCTACGTGCAGGAACGAATTCCCGGCTGGCACGGCCCAGTCAAGGATCAGGCGACCGGCCGCTGGATCTCAAGCCACGTGATGAATCAGGATTTCGTCGCGTGGATTGGCCAGGGCACCATCGCCGACCGGACGCAGGAGCACCTCGGCACCGGGGATCGTGGCGTGATCTTACTGCGGCAGCGCTTCCTCGACGATCTGGCGGCGATCGGCAGAGGCGAAGACCCCAAAGGCGTGATTCGCGATCCCGCCGTGAACGTCGGCGTCCGTTTGCCCGTGGCCGAACGCCGGTTCCTCACGGAAAGCCTCACCCGCGAGGAACTTCTGAAACATCCCGTGCTGGGGAAGCAGTATGAGGGCGAGTATCCATTTCAGGCAGGGCAGCCGGAAGAAGTCCGCCAAGCCTACGCCCAAGCCATGGGCATCCGGGTAGAGTAGGCGATTTCGCCTGCGCCTTTCTGCTATGTCCTACTGAACCGGAGCGCCGGGCGTCCCCGCATCACCGGACGAACCCGCATTAAAGACGCGCGTGCCGTCAGCCAACTTCACCGTTTTGGCGTTGGCCAGGTTCGTCCCATCCTTGGCCGCCGATCCGTTCACGATGATGACATCACCCTTCTTTAGCGAGTCTCGTCTCCACCCGCTGCGCATGAGCAGATTCGGGCTGCCGAGCTCGCAATCCCACTTCGTCACCTTACCGGACTCATCCTTCACTTCCATGTGAATCCACGCGTGGGGATTGACCCACTCCAGCTCGAGGAGCGCGCCCTTGAGCTCCACCGGCCTTTTGGCGTCGAACTCCGCCGCGAAGGAGTGATGCGCGAATGCGCGTGTTGTGGCCAATGCAGACAGCAGCAAGCAGAACGCGGCAAGCGAGACTCTCATTTATTCCCCACCATATGCTGTGGATCGACATTCTTCTCGCAGACGAATTCCAGCAGATCCGTGTCCGGCAGCAGGGTGTAGCGCATTACCGGCATCACCCACGGCTTCGTGTACGTCTTGGGATCGTCGATCGTCACCTGAATATCCATGTGCCCGAAATCCACCCGGCGAAAGCGCTCGGTAACGCGCAAAACGTCGGAGTGGGGATGGCCGGCCAGATCGATATTCCAAACCAGATCATTGAACCCGGCAGTAGTCGCGACGAATTCGTCTCCCTCCCATTTCCCGACCGAGTAACCCATCCAGCTGCGGCTGATGAACTCCTTCGGAAGTTCGCGGCCGTCCGTGAAGATCTCGCGCCGCAGGGAATACATTTCATAGAGCATGACCATTTTTGCCGGCGTGTTGATGATCTCGACCGGATAAGGGAGCGTGGTTGCTTTGGGAACGCCCTGCGGCATGCAGCGCGCTTCGGGATCGTCCTTGATCTGAGTCGCCCGGCGCTCGTCGAACACCTTCTGCGCCCACGGGAGCATTTCAGGCGGACCGGATCTCGTGCCGCCGGGCGGAGTCGGACGACGACCCGCCGGAGCCCACTGGTCGCCGAGCCATAAACCGGAAAGGTCGGGCTTGCCGTCCGGCAACTTGGGCGCGGACGCGGTGAGGTTGGCCTTGCCGTCGGGATTGCGGGGAATGCCTTTGGTCGGATAATCGAGCCACTGCGCCCCGGCCGGTATAGGGGCGAGACAACAAAGGGCAATAAATACGGAGGGCGGAAGTATGGAGTTCAAGCGCACAATGTCCACACACACACGTAGACCGGCTTCGCCCGCCCTCTCTGCACCGAGGACGGAGCGAATACCGGTCTTTGAAGTACAAACGGATACTACCGGCTACTGTTCGGCTTTCTTGTCGTCTGCCCGGCCCGTTTCACTGGCGGATCCGGCAAACAACTTTCTGCCGTCGGTCAGCTTAACCGTCCTGGCGTTGGCGAGGTTGGAACCGTCCTTGGCCTTGGAACCCTGCACCGAGATCGAGTCGCCGATCTTCATCGAATTCCGGGTCCATCCCTGGCGCATCAGGCCATTGGGGCTGCCCAACTCGAATTCCCAGTTGGTTACCGTGCCTTTCTCGTCCTTAACGTCGAGGTAGAACCGCGCATGCGGGTTCATCCATTCGACTTTCGTGACCGTCCCGGTCAAGTCGACCGGCGCCTTGTTATCGTACTCCGCCGCGAACGAATGATGGGCGAGCGCGGGCATCGCCGAGAGGCCCAGTACGATCGCCAAAACACATAGCAAACTGATCTTCATGCAAAAGCTCCTTCTTGATTTTTTCCGTTTTCTTCCCGGAGTCGCCCCCGGCGTGATTCAGATGTCTCTCGGGTGAATCATATCACTACCGCTTCCTGTCTGCCAGACCCCACTTGTCACTTCCTGGCCGTAAGGCTTCGGTACGCCGCCTCGACGAACATATCCGTCGTCCAGTTGCCGGCGGCAGCGCCATAAAGAGGATCGTAATCCAGCGTCGGCCGGGCGGCTTTGATCTGTTCCAAAGTCATCCCTTTCCCGATCATGGCGCGCATACGGTCCCGGATGATGGTCAGCATGTCGCGGTATTCCACCACGTCGATTTCGTCGCAGATGCGCCCATGTCCCGGAACCACCATCGTCCCGCCCTCTTCGGAGTACGCCGGAATCGCCAGCTCGATGACCTTATTGAGTCCGTCGATAACTCCCTGCAAACCGCCGCCACGCGATGTATCGATCACGGGGTAATGGTCGGTGTCGAACAAATCGCCGGTAGCAATCACGTCTGACCGGCGGAAGAACACCAAACTGTCGCCGTCCGTATGCGCCGCCGGTGCGTGAAACATTTCGATCGCCTCGCCGTTGAAGAAAACCTCATCCCTGTCGACGACGAACGTTTCAGTAGGCCATGCTTCCGAGGGGAAAGCGGACTTCTTGCCTTCCGGCGCGCCCATGCGTATGAGCACGGCCTGGCTGGCTACGATCTCCACATTCTGCACGGCCGTCGAAAATGGCGTGTTGACCAGCTCGACATGCCGCGAGGACCCGAGGATGTTGGCGACGGCCTCGTTCCCGCCCACGTGATCCGCGTCCGGGCCGGTGTTGAGAATCCAGCGGATGGGGAGTGGGGACAGCTTCTCGACCGCCGCGATCATTTTCGACGATGCTTTCGCGCCCCCAGTGTCCACCAGCAGGACGCCCTGATCGCCGGTCTGCGCCACAATGTTCGCGCCATCGCCCACGAGCAGATAAACGTTGCCCTGAATCTTCTGCACCTGAATTTCTACGGGCGGCGCAGGGGCCGGCACAACGCGGTTCTTTGAAACGGAGTGTGCCGATTTTTTCATGCTCGCGCGGTATTCCGGGTACATCGTTTCAGGACCGCCGAGCACAGCATTCTCCGGAAGATGGTAGCGGTCGGCAAACTCCTTCATAAAAGGATTCGCGCCGGGGAGGTAACCAGGCACTTCGCCATTGGGCCGCGTCGTGATCTCGACTACGGATCGGCAATGGTAAACCCACGACGCATCGGCGGCATGCAGGTTGAGCTGGAAGTCCTCGGTCTTGATGAGGGGCTCGGTCAGATAAGCCGGGTCCCGCAGGATCATCACATGCGTCATGTAATCGCCGTGGCGGATGAAATGTTCCGTCATGGTGGCCTGATCGCTCATCACCACCCCGTTGCGCCGTACCCAGCCGGTCTTGATGTGCGTCGTGAAGACGGTTAGAACGTCGCCAGCCCATTTGCCGGTGGAGAATCCCATCCAGGTGTGCGGAGCCCACGCGGGCGGGTGCGGACGGCCGTCCATCCAGATGGTTCGAAACTGCGACCAGGTGCTGATGTAGTTCCTGATGGCGATGACCTGCTGGGTTTCCGGATCCTTCTCCTGCCAGATGCGCAGGTCGAGCGGACCTCTGTAGATATAGGGCGAAACGTGCACGCGGCACTGCTCTTCCGGCAGAGTGAGCCGCGACGCGTCCCAGCTTTCGGCTCTTTGGCGCGCCGCATCGTTGATCGGCAGCCCGAGATAATCCACTAAATCGGGACCGGGAATCCGCTCCGGCTCATCTTCGTGATACTGGGGCGACCACTCGCCATCCAGCAGAATCTGCGCGGAGGCGATCTTAAGCGGAAGTGCGCCCACCAGGGCGGCCAACGCGAAAAAGGGAACGAAGCGCATTCACTTGACGATCGCCTGCATGACGGCGTTCTCAAACTCGGGCCGCATTTCGCGAATGGGAGTTTGGATCATCATGACGGCCACCAACTCTTCTTTGGGGTCGACCCAGAAGTGCGTGCCATAAGCCCCGCTCCATCCGAAGCTGCCGTCGGAAACGCGATGATTTCCGAAAACCGCGTCCTGCATCACGCGGACGCTCAAGCCGAAGCCCTCGCCGGGAGTCCGTCCGGGCAGAGTGTACGGGATATGCACGGAACTCATCAGCTTCACGGTTCGCGGGCTCAGCAGGCGCCTTCCATAGAGTTCACCGCCGTTCGCCAGCATCTGGGCAAAATGAGAATAATCGTCGACGGTCGAAATCAAGCCGCCGCCGCCGGCGAAGTAAACCTTGCTCGACATCGACAACGAATTCTGTGTTTTCACCAGGCCCTTGTCGGTTTTCTGATATGCGGTTACCAGACGAGGCATCTGCGCATCGGTGGGATAGTGACTGGTCTCCGGCATATCCAGCGGGTCGAAGATGCGTTGTTTCAGGAAAACATTGAGCGGCATGCCCGAGGCGATCTCGACAATGCGCGCGAGAACGTCGAAGCCGTCGCTGGGGCTGTACATCCAGCGCGTACCGGGCTGAAATTCAAGCGGCGTGGAGCCCAATCGCGGGATGTAATCAGCCAGCGTTTCGGTTGGCTGGCGTCGAACTTTGGCCGCTTCGCTTTGACCCATCGGACCGCTGGAGAGGCCTGAAGTGTGTGTCATCAGGTCCTTTATGGTGATCGGGCGTTCGGCGGGCACGGTATAGAACTTCGGCGGATCGCCGCGTCCTGGGCCGCCCGGGGTTTGGAGTATGGCGACCTTCATGTCCTTGAATTCGGGAATGTATTTCGACACCGGATCGCCCAACTGAATCTTGCCTTCTTCGAGCATCATCATCATGGCGGTGCCGATCACCGGCTTGGTCATCGAGGCCATGCGAAACAGCGAGTCGCGCGTCATGGGCTTTTTGGTTTCGGCGTCGATGGTGCCCTGCACATCGACATAAGCGACTTGCCCTTTGCGGGCCACCAATACCACGGCGCCGGTGATTTCACCGAGATCCATGTGATGAAGAACCATGGCGTGGATCCGCTGTAACCGTTCGCTCGACAGCCCCACATCTTCCGGTTTGGTGGCAGGCAGCGACGCCCCCATGAGCGAGAACGCGCAAAGCAGGACGAGGAAAATCCGGTTGATTCGGCCCATGACTGGCTCCTTTTCTTGAGCGGTTCAAATCATATCGCAGCTGAGAAGGTATTGCGACCCTTTCGGCGCTAACGATCGACAGTATCGGCGTGTGAAACATCCCACTGTAACCTTATCGGCACAGTTGTGCCCGATCCGTTTCAGGCTAAATTCATGAAACAATAGGTTTCATTCCGGCGTCTCACTATGGACTCGATTTTGCAGCAAACGTTTGTGGCTTCGACTGCGTCGTTACATTAACGGAATCCACACTTGGGATCGCGCCACCTTGCCGGTTTTTTGCTCGTCGTCGCCGCTGCCGACTTGTTCGGGGCGGAGGCTGCATCGCCATCTCGCGACAACTCGAGCCGTTCCGTCAGGGCCACGGGCGTGGTCCGCGCCGTCAACTCCATTAGCGTGATGGTGCCCCGGATCGAGGGTCAGGGCGGGAATCTGACGCTGGCGACCCTGGCGGAGAACGGCGCCACGGTTGCTGTTGGCGATTCTCTGGCGTCTTTCGACCGCGCGAACGAGCTCAAAGTGCTTCGCGACGCCCAGACCAAGTTCGACGATCTGGAACGTCAGATCGAAGAGAAGAAAGCTGAGCACCTGAGTAATGCCGAGAAGCGCATCGCCGACCTTCAGCAGGCCGGGGCCGATCTGAAGAAGGCCGAGATCGAGACGCGCAAAGGGCCCGTGCTGAGCGCGATTGAACAGGAAAAAAATCAAGTGAAGGTCGCTGACGCCCGGGAGCATGTCGCGAGCCTGCAACGGTCCAACCAAGCCCACGATCTGGCGGAACAGGCCGAGCTTCGTATTCTGGAACTTCAGCGCGACCGGCAAAAGGTCGCGGTCCAGCGCCAGACCAGAAATTCCGAAAAGCTGTTGGTGAAGTCTCCGATCCGCGGTATGGTGGCGCTCCAGAACGTTTGGCGCAACAATTCCCTCGGTCACGCCGAGGAAGGCGACCAGTTGTGGCCGGGCAGTCCGCTGCTCAGGGTGTTCGACCCATCGGCCATGGATGTCGAGGTTTCGGTGGGCGAGCCGGACGGCGCGGTGCTGGTTCCCGGGGCGAAAGCCATCGTGCATTTGGATGCCTTTCCCGACGTCAAATTCACTGCCCGCTACAGTTCGGCTAGTCCGGTGGCGACGTCGGCGCTGGGGATGTCAGTCAAGTCGTTCACAGCGCGATTCAGACTGGATCAGAGCGATCCACACCTGCTTCCGGATCTGTCGGCGGCGGTAGACATCGAGGTTACAAAGTGAATCGCAAGCGCTGGGCGCCCATTATCCGCATCGTCGTGTTTCTTCTGATTCTGACGGGCTCCGGATTCGCCGTCCGCCAGTTTCGGCACACACGGCAAGCAGCGGACCTTCCCCTTGCCAGCGCACACAAGGGCGAGTTCCTGGTTCTGGTGCGATCTCGTGGTGAACTAAGCGCACGCACATCCGAGCAGTTGACCGCGCCGCTCGATGTTACGGATCTGCAGATCGTTTGGGCTGCTCCGGCCGGCGGAGAGGTCAGGAAAGGCCAGGTTGTTATCCGTTTCGATCCGAGCCGCACTGAACAGGATTTGAAGGAAAAGAACGCCGCGCTGCAACAGGCGCAGTCGACCCTCGATCAGGCCGTAGCGCAGGCGAGAATTACGGAAGATCAGGACAAGCTCGATCTGGCAACCGCGCAATATAACGTCGAGAAGGCACGTCTGGAGGCGTCGAAACAGACTGTCATGAGCGCAATTCAGGGCGAAGAGAGCCAGATCGATCTGGGTTTGGCGGAAGAGAAACTCAAAGTACAGCAGGCCGCAATGGTGACTCACCGCAAAGCAGGCGAGCAGAAAATCGCGGCGCTGGAACGCGGCCGCGACACGGCAAAGAGACTGGTCGAGTTGATCGAGTATCAGCTGTCCCTGATGCAGCTTAAGAGCCCCCTCGACGGCGTGATGAACTACATGCCGAACTACTCGCAGGGCTGGATGAACGCGCAGCCGTTCAAGGTGGGCGATCATGCGGTCCCGGGCGGCGTTCTCGCCGAGATACCGGATCTTTCGACACTCGAGATGGAAAGTAAGGTGGATGAGGCCGATCGCGGCCGGATCGCGGTGGGTGACACCGTGCTGGTTCATGTGGACGCGTTTCCCGAGAAAGTCATTTCGGCGAAACTGACCTCCATCACGCCTCTGACGGAAGAGAGTTTCAACGAATGGCCGCCCACACGCAGCTTCCGCGCATTTGCCAAACTCGATCACCCGGATCCGCGGATGCGGCCGGGGATGAACGCAGGGGCGGACGTGGTGGAAACAAGAATTCCGAATGCAATCAGTATTCCCGCGAAGGCGCTCTTCACCATCGCGGGCAAACCTGCGGTGTACGCAAAGACCGACGGTCGATACGTTGCCGAAGCGGTTCGGATTATAGCGAAGAATCCGGACGAAATCGCCGTCGAAGGAATTGAAGCCGGCACGATGGTGGCGCTGGCGGAACCACCGGCAGAAAAGAAATGAAGTTGGCGAACGAATGAGTGCCGCTGTCGTCCCAAATTCCGACGTTCCACCCGCCGAAAAGCCGCAGGCCGCCGTACATTCGGGTGCCCAGCACCCGGGGAGCACAGGTAAGACTCGCCGGTCGCGTTGGGTGCGGTGGATTGTGTTGTCCCTGGCGGCTGTAGCGGCGCTGGGGGGCGCGGCATGGTACGGGCTGCGCGCTTACCGGAACATAACGGGTACGAAGGAAGCTCTCACACCTACGGCGAAAGTCTTGCGCGGCGATGTGACTCTCGCGGTGACCGCGCGGGGCGCGTTACGCGGCGGAAATTCAGAAGAGTTGACAGCGCCTCAAACGGGTGGCCTGGATATGCATCTGACTTCTCTCAGGGAGAGCGGCACGGCCGTCAAGAAAGGCGAGATCGTGGCCGAGTTCGACACCACTGAGCAGGAGTACAAGCTCAAAGAAGCGGAGGCGGACCTCGCCGAGGCCGATCAACATCTGATTCAGGCCCGGGCGCAGCGCGATGCACAGGACGAGGAAGACCGGTACGCGCTGCTCAAGGCACAGACGGATGTGAAACTGGCGGAACTGGATGTTCGCAAGAATCCGCTGCTGCCCCCTTTGACGGCGCGCGAGAATACTCTGGCTCTCGATGCGGCCAAAGATCATCTGACGCAACTCCAGCGCAATCTTGCCAACCGGAAAGCCACCAATGACGCCGCCATCGCGATTCAGGAAGCGGGGCGGAGCAAGGCGGAGTCGCAGGCGAAAACAGCGCGCGAAAACATAGAAGCGATGACCTTGCGCGCGGGCCGCGACGGTTATGTTTCGGTGAAACAGAACAGCTCCGGCAACATTCTCTTCTTCGGGATGGTGCTGCCGATTTTCCAGGTGGGCGACCTGGTGCGGCCCGGTATGGCCGTGGCGGAAATTCCCGATCTCAGCAGCTGGGAAGTGGGCGCGAATATCGGCGAGCTCGATCGCGGACATCTTTCTGTCGGGCAAAAGGTGGAAATTGGGATCGTCGCGGTGCCGGGCCATCCATATCACGGGCACGTGAAGGAGATTGGGGGGACCAGCGGCGCGCCCTGGGACCGCCATTTCGAATGCAGGATCGCGCTCGACGATCCTACCGCGGAGCTGCGGCCGGGGATGAGCGCGAATATTGTCGTCACAACGGATGAGATGAAGGGCGTGCTGTCGCTGCCGGCGCAGGCGCTCTTCGAAAGCGACGGCCGGACCTTTGTCTATGAGCAGACGCCCGCGGGATTCACGCCAAAGGACGTGACGCTGGTGCGCCGCAACGAGATGCGCGTCGTTCTGACTGGCCTTAACGAAGGCCAGCTGGTCGCGCTGGCGAATCCCACCGAAACGGCGAAGAAGAAAGCGGCCACGGGCAGCGCCATGCAGTCGCTGCAAAAGTGATTTCGCGGTGGCATCGATCCGGTACACTCTGAGCCGTTACCTGTCGGACTTCGCGCTTGCGGGGTCTAATCTCTGGTCGCAGAAGACACGCACGGTGCTGACCGCCCTCGGCATCATTTTCGGAGTAGGCGCGGTGATCGGCATGCTGGCGATCGGCGCGGGCGCCCGCGAGGAGTCGCTGCGATTTATCGAAACGCTGGGCGTGCGCAACCTGCTGATCGAATCCCGGCCCGCAACGAGCGATCAGGAGCTGCAGCAGCGCCGCCGGTCTTCTCCCGGCCTCACCGAGCGCGACGTTCGCGTGCTGCAGGCCAACGTGGAGCAGCTCGAACAGATTTCGGCACGGCGCAGCATGCATCCGGCGCAGGTGTTTCCCAAACCAGGCGACGCCCTGCCCGAGCTTTATGGCGTTCGGCCCGCCTATGCCGCGATCCACAACTGGAAGTTTACCGAAGGGGTTCCGTTCGACCCGAGGAGCGACCTGGCAAGCGTCGCGGTGTGCATCATGGGCGAAAAGGCGAAGGTTGCGGTTTTCGGGTACGGCACGGCAATCGACAAATTCGTGAAGGTGAACGACACATGGCTGCGTGTAGTCGGCATTCTTAAAGACCAGATCAGTTCCGGTTCCGGCACGGCGCAATCGCAGGATCCGAACTTCGTCATTTACATTCCACTGAATACTTTTCAGTACCGGTTCTTCGACACGGGCGGCAGCTTCAAGGACGAGCTGGATGGCGTCGATATCCGGTTGAAGCAGGGCGCGGACAGCGTAAGCGCGGCGAAAGTGGTGACCGCTATTCTCGATTCGACACATCACAAGATCGCCGATTTCGTGGTGACGATTCCGGCTGAGCTGCTGGCCGAGCAGCAGCGTTCGCAATCGATCTTTACCTATGTGATGGTGGCGATCGCGGCCATCTCGCTGCTGGTAGGCGGCATCGGAATCATGAACATCGTGCTGGCGACGGTGCTGGAAAGGACGCGCGAGATCGGTATCCGTCGGTCGATCGGGGCGCGGCGGGCGGATATTGTCAGACAGTTTCTTTTTGAATCGGTTCTCATTTCAATTGGTGGAGGCGCGGTGGGGATAGCGTTTGGATATTTCCTTTCGTGGTTGATTGCGCGGGCGGCGGAGTGGAACACGATCGTGACGCCTGCATCGATCGGGATTGCTTTTGGAGTTTCGGTTGCGGTGGGCGTAATTTTCGGCATCTATCCGGCGAGAAAAGCCTCGCGTATCGATCCCATCGAGGCGCTGCGCTATGAATAACCTCAGCGTGGCGCACGCACTCGTGCGTGCCGTGTCGAGACTCATCTTGACACCGTTCCAGCGCCGGAATACAAGCGTCGACACGAGTGCGCGCGCCACGAGCAGATGGGCAGTGGGCCTCTTGATTCTCTCGCCAACCCTGCTGCCGGCGGACTCAATCCCCGTGCCCGCGTGGGTGTCCCGGCGATTCAACCCCGAAACCGTCCAGGTGAGCGACGTAACGGGGATTTCCGAGCGGATCAGGAGCGGCAAGCTGAACCTGATGCTGAAAGACTTCCTCGAATTAGTGCTGAAAAATTCGACGGACATCAATCTGACCCGCATGGATGTTTACACGGCAGCCGATCAGATAAAGGCAGCGCAGGCGGTGTTCGATCCCGCGGTGGCCCTCGGGTTCAATACGCTGCGCGCCACGTTGCCGCAAGTTTCGCAGACCGGTGGCGCGTCAACCCTCAGCAGCCTGACGGAGAACTCATCAGTGAATTACCAGGAATTGCTGCCCACGGGTCAGACAGCCAACGCCGGGTTTTTCGCCACCCGCAGTTCCTCCAACAGCGAGTTCAATATTGTGAATCCGAATATCTCGGGGCAACTCAGCTTTTCCTTCACGCAGCCGCTGCTGCAGAACCGCAACGGCATACAGTTCAAGGCCCCGATCCGGATCGCGCGCACGCAATTGACGATCACGTCGAAGCAGGACGAGGCGCATATCGCGGACCTGATTGCTTCCGCGGCAGGGCAGTATTGGGACGCGGTCCGAGCCCGCGACAACATCAAAGTTCTGCAGCAGACGCTCGATCTGGCACAGAAATCCTATGAGCGGGACAAACAGGCTCTCGATTTGGGGGCACTGGCGAGTCTGGATATCTATCAGTCTCAAACTCAGGTTGCCCAGCGCGCGACGGACCTGGTACAGGCGCAATATGCCTATCGCGCGGCGCTCGACGCTCTGCGGCGGTTGATCGGCGCGGACCTCACGCCCGAGTGGCGCGCGACGGAGATTGTGATCGAAGACGATCCGTCGAAGGTCCCGGACCGCGCGTCAATTCTGCCTTACGAAGAGGCCCTGACCGCGGCGATGCGGCTTCGTCCGGAACTGGACGCGGCGCACCGGCGATTGACGATCGACGATCTCAGCGCGCGCGTGGCGCGGAATCTGATGCTGCCGCACCTGGATCTCACGGTGCAGGGTCAGGCGGCGGGATTAGGCGGAAATCAGGTGGCTGTGACGAGTCCTCTGGGCATCACTACCGCTGCGGTGCCCGGCGGGCTCCCGCAAGCGCTGGGACAGGTATTCGCATTCAACGCGCCAGGTTATGGCGCGGGGCTGCAGTTGACTCTGCCGTTCAAAAGCACGGCGGCGGGCGCGCAACTGGCCGATGCGTTGGTTTCGAGGACGCGCGACCGGTATACGGAGCGGCAGGTTCAGCAGCAGATTATTCAGGATGTACGGCAGGCGCTCACTTCGATCGACTTGGCGAACGCCTCGATCGAATCGGCCACGCGCACGCGCGATCTGGCGCAGAAGAATGTGGAGGCGGAACAGCAGAAGTACGAACTGGGCACGATCACGGCGTTCGAGGTGCTGGATTCGCAGACGCGCCTTGCGACCGCCGAGAGTTCGCTGCTGAACGCGTTTGTGGGGTATCAGGAAGCGTATGTCAGTTATCAGCGAGCCACCTGGACGCTGCTCGATGGGTTGGGTATGGTGCTGGAGACGCCGAAGGTGAATTAATCGCCAACGTCCGCTGGCCGGCGAATCTTTTGCGGCAAGACAGCTGCCGCAGTGAGCGTTCCCGAATCCGTTAGTCTGTTCCGCCGAATCGCCGCGATCCGCCGTTCCGAATTGGACCGGCCAGCTTTGATTGCCGCACATCGGCGGTTTGCGCGTAATACGACCAAGTGGCCGGTCGTCACCAGAACGCCGTGTCGGAGATGGCGTTTGGTAATTAGCCCTCGCTCTGAAAGCTGATCAGAATTCCGTCGGGATTGAGACCGGAATTAGCACGAATGATCCAGCATCCATTTGCCCATCGCGGCTGGGAGTACCTGAGAGAGGACCGCAACATCCCTGACCTCAAGGTTCTGACGTGGCGCAAACTGATAATCACCGTCGTATCCAGATAACACCGTGCCATGGGCAATTTGAGAGCGGTGATCATATAACAGTTTTAATCTTTCAAGAAAAGGCTTTTGCCCCGGAAGCGAAGCATACGAGAGCATCTCCGGAGAAAGGTGTTTTTGCAAGAAGTCCTCAAATCTGCTTCGTAGCTTATAGGTTTCCTGGCCGCACCTGTCGCAATTGCCCTTGTGAGACTCGAATAGGGTCTCAGCTGCAGCAACAAGCGCGAGGAAAGTCGGTGAAAAGGCGTTAGTTCGAGCTAGATCGGCCTTTTGAAGCCAGTAGCAAGCTCGGAGGAATTGCTCTTGGCGATCGGCCGAAGCCCAAAATGCATCCAGAATATCGGGGAGATTTGAAGGAATCGAGAGGGGCTCACCATGGGCGCGGGTTGGCGGACCGAATAGTATACGTGGATCGTCGGTCTGAGCTCTGGGGAACATTGCTAAGTCAGTAAACTCTGCACTTTGAGGAAACCCCATCGGCTCATAGTGCGCTAAGGCTTGGACGCACGCGCCGGACCCCATCATGACCCAATGCGCCCCCGTGTCAATCTGATGAATTCTGTTCGAAACGAGGCCGCACAGCAACAGTTCCCAACGTCTGGCATACCGCACAAATCGAATTTGACTAATCACCGGGTCTTCTGAGACATGCAGCTTGAGTTCAAGACGGAGGGGGTAATCGGTTGCTGCCGACGGCTGTGGTGATCCGGGAGGCATCGGCAAAATCTGGGCCAAATCACGATATCGATAAATGCCTTTGAGTTTCCTTTCGGCAAACAAGACTTTGCTAAAAACTGCAACTGGCCCTGGATTCAGTATCGCCTCCCGGATTCTTGCGCGAATTCTGTCAAAGAGCTCAGGGGAATTAGCCGGACCAGCCTCTACAGCCGTGAGGGCGTCGTCCTTCGAGAACTTTAACCGCAAAGCAAAGTCGGAACAATCGACCTTTTCGGGTCCGCAGAGGATCTCCCCTGGGGACTCCTGGATTGCAGCAAGACACTCCAGCCTGATAACGCGATGGACTTCGTAGGAGTCAACACACTGCACGCCGTCGAGCAGATCAGGAAGAATATCGGCAGTGTTTGACATGACTCATTCTAGACAAAAGGCGGATCCTCGTCGATATCCGGCCAGTGGATACCGTAACGAGCGCCGTTGACCAGCCAATTTCGCCGCTGTTCGGAGGTTGCGTTGAGAAGCCTCGGACACCAGACCAGGGGAACCACAATCGTGCGCCCATCGATGAGGTCCGCAGCCATAGTGTCCTCCGTGAACTGAACGTTTTTCACTCGTTCTCCCGGCTTAATTTTCGAAATCCTGCATTCGGTACCGTCCCATTATCCATAAGGAACGTCCCGGTTTGAAGTATGCTGGATTTTCGAACGTCCGGACCGGAGAATGACACGAATGAAAAGACTGCTTGCTTTCTGCTTCCTTGCTTGCCTTTTGAGCATCAATGTCGCTGCCCAGGATCTCGCCATCACGAATGCCCGGATCATTGTCGGTAACGGCACGGTAATCAATTCGGGATCCATTGTCGTCAGAGGCGGCAAGATTGTCTCCGTTGCCCAAGGTGCTGCCAATGTCCAGGGAATGAAGACGGTCGATGCGAAGGGCATGAGCGTGATGCCGGGATTCATCGATGCTCATCGCCACGTAAATACCGGACCCGATGAAAAAGTCCAGATGCAGCGGCTTCTCGAGGCGGGATATACGACCATCCTCTCCGGAGGCGGCCCCGCGGAAGGGAACATCACGCTGAGAGACCACATCGAGAAGGGCATGATCAACGGGCCGCGCATCATCCCCTCCGGCTCGGTGAGGCTGACCGGCACGCCCGAGCAGGCTCGCGCCGAAGTGCGCAGGATGGCCGCCATGGGAATCAAATTCACCGGCGAGATATCGCTCACTCCCAAGCCCGCGCCGACACCCCAGGAACTCGAAGTTCTCCGGGCCATCGTCGACGAGGGGAAGAAAGCCGGCGTCTACGTTCAGGTGCATGCCGTGAGCCCGCAGGCGATGATGGCCGCGGTCGATGCCGGCGTGTTGAAGTTAGTCCACACGCCGCATTTTGGATGGATGAGCTATGAGGACGCCAGGAAGACAGCTGCCGCGGGCGTCAAACAGTTGTCGACGATTGGCTTTGGAGTGCCGGTCTTTGGTGTGTTTGCCGATGACAACAAGCCCCGGTTCCGGGACGGCAAGCCATGGCCCGAGTCGATCTTGCAAGGTGACGGCCGCGGGCAGGAGGCGGGCTACAAGGCAGTGAACGCGCGTACCTCCTGGGATGCAGGCATCATCTACGGCTACGGCACCGACACAAATTATGATCCAAAGGCCGGGCTGGAACATGAACTGAAGTCGCTCAACCTGATGTTTTCAATGCAGGACATCGTCAAGATGATGGGGCCGAATACGGCGTCTTACCTCGAAATGAGCGATCAGTTGGGCACGTTGGAGCCGGGCAAGATAGCCGACATGATCGTTCTCGACGGCAATCCGATGGAAGGCTACTGGAATTTTCTGAACACGAAGGTGACGATTAAGGGCGGCGTAATCGTGGTCGACAAGCGTTAAATCGACTCCCAACGGTCGCCGCTCTCCAAATGCCGATACAGAGCCGTGACCAAAGGGAGCGGTTGGTCACGGCCTGCCGCAAGTAGCCGCCTCGATGAACCTCGCGTCGAGTTTACGCAATTCCTTAATTTCCATACTGCCTTGTTCCGGCGGAACCAGCACAGGGGCCGCGTGCGCCACATATACGGCATTCGGTGTGTAATCGACGCGCACAAAGTATTCCTTCGCCGGCTCGACATCAACCTGGACTCCCGTTTGATTGTCGACCGTCGTGAAGATGTGCCTTCCCGCCGACACCTTCATCGAGTAGACTCGGCCGTTCTGAATCCTGACTACCGGGAACGCGTCGCAGGAGACGGTTGGATGCGCAGCCTGGTTCACCGCGAGGCGATAACGGTAGATGTGAACGGTGGCTTGGGTCGGAACCTGCGCGGAACAGACCATCGACAGCGCCATCCAGAACGCCAGGGCTCCTTTCCGGTTCGACGCCGCGGCGCGTTTCATTTCTCTATTCTGGAACATGGCATCTTTACTGAATCGCATCCTAAAGGCGGTTGTCGTCGCGATTATCGTATTCTACGCCTTCGTGAGCGCGAGCCTTCTCCTGATGCGCCGGTTGAATCCGCTCACGACCGCGGTTCAGGCGGAGCGCCGCATCGAATCTCTCATTCATCGGCGGCCCTACCGAAAGGTGTATGCCTTCGTGCCGATGGAGCAGATTTCCCCAGCCCTGCAGCATGCGGTGGTAGCCGCCGAGGATGCCCGTTTTTTCCAACACCATGGATTCGACTGGAAGCAGGTTCAGATCGCGGTGGAGGACGATCTCGATCGCGGAAAGAGCCGCGGGGCGTCCACCATCACGCAGCAACTGGTTAAGAACTTGTTCCTGAGCACCAGCCGGTCCTTCATAAGAAAAGGCGTTGAGTTTACGATAGTTCCGATCGCCGAGCTGGTGCTCCCGAAGAAGCGCATTTTGGAACTGTATCTGAATGTAATCGAGTGGGGTCCCGGCGTGTATGGCGCCGAAGCTTCATCCGAGCGCTACTTCCACGTTCCGGCGCGGCAAATTACGCGTGAGCAGGCGATCGAGCTTGCCTCGACCCTCCCCGCGCCCCTCCGTCGAAAGCCGGGACGTCTGACCGGGTACGACCGCATCATTTCGGAGCGCATGGCCCAAATGGGTTGGTGAGAAGCGCCGGTTGGTGGAACCCATGGCGAAACGGCCACACACCTGCTCCTGATATTGCACAAAGAAAAGAGATCCACCAAATGAAGCCATACTCGTACAGTTTTTTTGCCGCAATTGCTCTGACAGCGCTGGGTTTGACACTCGCCGGTTGCGCGCAACCGCAAGCAGCGGCAACACCCGCCGCAACACCCGCGCCTGCGACCACGGTAATAGAAGACGTTCACCGCCATGACGACGACCGGGACGCGCGAAAGATGCAGCAGCAGGATCGGGACCATCCCCGCCCCAACGACTCTGACCGGCGGGACCGCCCTTGAATCCTCGCGAACGATGAAAACTGCCGTTATCCTCGATAGTGAGATCGACAGCGCCCATCCCATGGACGCGGTCCTGGACCGCCGTGGTTTTGTCGTTGCACGAGCCGGTACCACCGCGGAAGTAGTCAAGTTGCTGAAGAGTGCGGGCGCTTCTATCGATTTGGTGATCGTGGAATCGCCTCTCAGCGGCAGTGAATCTCAAACGGAGGCCGCTGTTCAGATTCACCAGTCCTCTCCGGAAACTCCGCTCCTGCTGGTTTCCGAACTGCCTTTGGACAAATGGCGCGACGATGATTTCCAGCGATTCGGGCAACTACTGTCAGGCCGTATTGACTTATTGGTGAAACCTCTCTCGCAGGCGTCGTTCATGTCGAAGGTCAACGCGCTGATCTATACCATCTCCTACGGTGAATCCAAACGGCTGTTCGAAAGCGCAACAGCCCGCCGTCCGATCGCGCTGGAAACACCCCCGGACTCCGCATAATAATTCAGACGGGACTGGCGGTGCGGAACTTGTTGCCGCGAACGCCACGAAGGCCGGATCCGATGCCTTGATCAAGGTCAAGGCTCGAATGGCTGCCCTCGACATCCGTTTTGTAGAGGTGTCTGATCCCGTTCACCAGGCTTTACTTGAAAGTGGCTATCCGCTTCACTCAGGTTGGGACCTTCCCGGACCGTGGGACAGACCATCGTTTTGTGTGGTCTGTTCGCCGTCGGAACGCCCCGAAAACGGCAGACGACGCAAAACGATCGTCTGCCCCACGATTCCGTCGTTGCCAGCCACTTACTCGAAATCTACGTGGCGACGCCCTGCGGACTCCCTGCAACGACTTCGAGAACCACCAGAGGCAGAAGGTGAACCGAGCAAAGTCTCGTAACTCGCAACCAGCGGGCGTCGCTTAGGACGGAAGTTCGCGGGCGATTAGTCGAACCGAAGAGGGACCGCATTTTCCACGAATCGAAGGGGGAGAATAAATCATGGTGGAACACACTCTACATTCGATTGCCTTTCCAGTCCTCGATGAGGCTCAGGTTGCTCAGGTGGCGAATTGCACCACCATAGTGCCGAAGCATCACCGGGATGGTGAAACGCTCATCGCGGTCGGCGATCGCGATCTGAAGTTTTTTATTGTCAAATCGGGGGAGATCGAAATCATTGATTATTCCGGCGACGAGCCGAAGACGATCGCGATTCACGGCAAGGGCGAGTTCACGGGGGACATCTCGCACTTAACAGGGACCCCCGCCATCTTCAGTGCGATCGCCCGAGGCGACTGCGAGGTGTTCGAGATCTCGGGAGAGGCTCTGCGGCACGTATTGAACCAGTGCCCGGGCTTGAGCGATATCATTCTGCAGGCTTTTATCGCGCGCCGGCAGCTCCTTCGAGACTCCCCGAATTTCATCGGGCTGCGAGTGATTGGGTCGCGTTACTCTCCCGACACGTTTCGGGTGCGCGACTTTCTCGCCAGGAACCGCGTGCTCTTCACCTGGGTTGACCTGGAAACCGACCCCCAAGTGGATCGAATGCTCAAGGAATTTGGCGTCACGGAGGCCGATACACCGGTTGTGGCCTGTGCCCACATGCTCCTGTTGCGCAACCCATCGAACCAGAAGTTGGCGGATGAGATCGGCATCCATCAATCGCTGGAGCATATGGTTTACGATCTGCTGGTGGTTGGTGCGGGCCCGGCGGGGTTGGCGGCGGCGGTCTACGGCGCGTCCGAAGGGCTGCGGACAGCGGTATTAGATTGCCTTTCCCCCGGTGGGCAGGCGGGCGCCAGTATGCGGATCGAAAACTATTTGGGGTTCCCGACCGGCTTGACCGGCGCGGAACTCACAGATCGAGCGACGCTGCAGGCTAACAAGTTTGGCGCACACCTCTCAATCCCCAGTGCGGCGACTCGCCTGTCATTCGAGAACGGGTACTCGATTCTTGACGCGGGTGACGGTCAGCCCATTACGACAAAATGCCTCCTGATCGCGACGGGTGCGCAATACCGGAGGCTGGATGTCGAGGGCTTCGAGCAATTTGAAGGGACCGGAGTCTACTATGCCGCGACACCGGCGGAGGCGGTGCTTTGCCGCGGATGCCCGGTGATTGTCGTGGGGGGCGGAAACTCTGCGGGACAGGCCGCTGTCTTTCTGGCCGCGCACGCGAGCCGGGTGCTGCTCCTGATTCGCGGTGATGATCTTAACAAGAATATGTCCAGCTATCTGGTCCGCCGGATCGAGCAGACCAGCAACATTGAGCTGCTCGCCAATACAGAGATCCGGCGAATGGCGGGGAACGGTCACCTCGAAGCGGTCGACATCGTAAATAGCAATACCGGGCAGCAGCAGACGGTCGAGACGCCGGCAGTATTCAGTTTCATTGGGGCGACGCCGCGAACCGATTGGCTGCCTCCTGAAATCGAGAGAGATGCAAAAGGATTCGTTTGGACAGGCGCGGCCGTGGCGCACTCCCGGCACTGGAGCGCTGCGCGGGCACCGTTCCTTCTGGAGACCAGTCATCCCGGTGTGTTTGCTGCAGGAGACGTGCGTGCTGGGTCCGCCAAGCGCGTCGCATCAGCGGTCGGCGAAGGTGCGATGTCGGTCCAGTTCGTCCATGAATATCTCAAGGAAATGTGAGGAGTGCTGCTGAGTCATTCTCTTCTGCACCGGTTGGCGGTATCTCCTCGGGAGGGGCCGTACGCCGGTCCCTCAATGGCCAGTTTGTATGTTTATCTTAGATGCCGCGACCAATGATACGCCCGAAACTGATGTGGTGACTCGGACCGGTTCGAGGCCGCCCTTTGTGTCGTCGGATATGAGGGTCATCAGGTACTGATTCTGTAGCCGTTCGGTCAGGTCCTTCAGGTAGGGATCGAACGAGACCGGGCTGTCGAATCCCTGCCAGTACGCCTCGCCGCCCGTCTCGTCACCCAGTTCCGAGAGATAATTCTGGCCCCAGTTGACGCGCCAATAGCTGTGTCCCAGATGACCGGCGCCGGCATAGTAGATGGAGTGCACCAGGATTCCGGTCCGTTGAGCATCTGCGATTGCCTTCTGCAAATACGGATTCTCCGGATCGGGCGGCGACCATGGATCGATACGGCTTGTAATCAGCAATACTTCACGTCTTGCATCGGCAGCCGGCCATTTCTTCACCAGGTCCGAGATCCCCATATAAGGGCTGGCGGCGATCCCGGGTTGCCCGAGCGGAAGCCGAAGCGCCTTCACGAGTTGCGCGTGATCCGCCGTCAACGGTGCCGCGATGTTCGCCGATCCATTCCGCAGGTACGCGAGGCCGATCAGAGTGGTTCCAGGTTGTCCATTGATGAAGGATTTCAAACTGCCAAACTGAATGCCCAAATCGGAATCCTCGCCGTCATCGATCACGATATAGAGTTCAAGGTTCGCCTGATCGTTACGCAACGGAATCCATTTCTCCACTCGGACTGGCCGCCTGTTCACCTCAACGGAAACGTCGTCCTTGACCACCTCGGGCGGCACTGCCCCGCGGCGGCCCTCGGCCGTTACGATGAGATGCTGCCCGAAAGCACCGGCAGAAGCTGCGAAAAATACAACCGCCATGACCGGATAGTTCATCTAGTCCTTCCACTTCATTCGATGCGCGCGGTCAGAGACTAACTGCGATCTGTTTCGTTCAGACGTTCGTTTTCATACGGTGACGAACGTTGCACAGCTCTCCTTGGGGAATCAAGAGGGCGATATCCCAAATATCGGAAGGTACTGACCAGTCTCGGCCAGCAGCCTCCTCTAAGCACTCAGTCCGAAGATGAATCCGTTCGGGTCCCGGAAGCGTACCAGACGTTCGTCGTTCAGAGGCATAACCTCCACTCCCAGCTTCTTGAGCTTCTCCGGTGTAGCGTGCCGATCGAATCCAGCGATCTTCACGCAAACGCGCGTAACGGCGGGCTTGCTCCCGGCGGCAACGGGTTCCAGTGCCAGGCGGGTACGGCCAATGCCGAACCAGATCCGATCCGGCTTTTTGGCCCGTGACACCGGCAGACCGAAGACCCTGGAGTAATACGCTGAAGATCGTTCCAGATCAGCTACAGCCAGCACAATGTGATCAAGACCTACCGCTTGGACAATGGCATCGTCTGTGGAAATTCGGTTCGAGGGTACAACGGTCCGGGTGAGTCCTCCGGGCGCGCCTGATATCTGCAGGCGAATACCATCCGGGTCCATTGGCAGGCCGAACCGCCCCGCCCCCTGCGTTGCGCCTGCCTGAATCAGCGCCGACCGGATCTCCTGCGCCTTATAATCTTTAACCAGCACGTCGAAGTGATCGATTGACGGTGCTTGATTGGGATTACCGCCACTCCTCGGGTCGCCCGCTCCCCCGATTGCAATGTACGCCGTGCCCAGTCTTACGTAATAGCGCGGCGGCGGATCTTTCTCCTGAAATAGCTGCGGATCGAAAATCCGTCCGTAGAAGTCCGCCACTATTTTGGGTCAGGCACGGTCATCCCCAGATGTTCCAGGCCGACGGCCTGAAGCGGCAACAATGGTGACGCGGTTTCTTGCGCTGAGGCGCACGTACTCCACGTGCCTGCGCAAAACGCCGCCGAAAGCGTCAGCGCCTCCCGGCGGCTTATGCTGTGTTCGGAAATCTTTGCTATGGCGTGGCAGGTCATGAATGTACCTATAGTAATCTCTCCAGGCGACCATAACGCTGGCGGATGACCGCTCCCCTTTTTGCCCAGGCGCGTGTGTTATTTCGGCAAATGCGCCACGTCCTTTTCGTCCTCGAGGCAGATGTGCTCGAACACATCGGTATCAGGCAGCAGCCTTTCCACGAAAGTGATAGTGAAGGGTTTGGTGAACGTCTTCGGGTCGATGATTATCACCGCCACGTCGATATGGCCGAAGTCGCGGCGCGTGAAGCGCTCCTGGACCCGCAGATTCTCGCTGTGACCGTGGCCTCCGGCGTCGAGCCAGCCGAGATCGTTGAAGCCCAGCGTGTCGGCCACGAAGGTGTCGCCATCCCAGTTGCCCACTGAGTAGCCGTACCACGTGGGCCGCACATCGTCCGGATTCGGCAGCTTGCGGCCGTCAGTGTAAATCTGCCGGAAAATGGTTTCCACCTCATAGAGGAAGAGGGTTTCGCCGGGCATCTGGATGACCTTGAAAGGTTCCGGCAGCAGGATGCCGTGCGGCACGCCGTCCGGCAGACAATATGACTGCGGATTCTTCGTTCCGGTTCCCTCACGGTTCTTCCTGAATCTTTCGGCGCCCTCGGAAGTCAGCGGCTGCTCGTCGGGTTTGAAGCCAGCGAGAATATTTCCGAAAAACGGCGAATTCGTCGATTCCCCGAGTCCGTAAAGTCCCGGTCCGCGAGCCCCTCCTTCAATCTGCCAGACGCCGGAAAGGTCCGGCTTGCCGCCAACGCGCGGCACAGGTCCGGCCATGTTCACCTTGCCATCGGCCGCACGTGGTGCCTTGGGGTCCGGATTATTGAGCCATTGAGCCTGAGCACACAACGAGGCGCCGGCCAGGAGGGTCGCGATTCGTACATGATGACGCATACGCATCATCATAAACATAATTAGGCCACGCTGCGTCGTCGCGAGCCTGCTGAAAATCGCAAATCTCTGTCTCTAAACGAGTCTCCATTTCTGCGCGTACCCGTTCTACTTCCTCTGGGGCAGGAGGAACGTCCATCGAGGGTTTGCCTGATTCGAGCAGGAATACACCCCTCAGCCCGGCACGTCCTTTTGCGATATGATTCCGTCAGTCAACGTGGATCAAGGTGAACACCGATTCCGGCCCAGGAGAATAACCTCGAATGTCCCGACTGTACGCGCTTTTTGCTCTGCCCCTGGCCGCTGCGCTCGCGGCTGCTCAGACTCCCTGCGATCAATTGAAGCTCTCGCTTCCCGATACAACCGTCACCTCGATCCAGTTCGTACCGGCGGGGCCCTTTGCGGCGCCTGCTCCCACTGAACCAGTCCCGGCGGCTGCCATCGCGCCAGTCCCGCCCGGTCGCGGCCTTGCAGGCGCTGCCGGAGGAAGGGGCGCGCAACGCCCGCTTGCCGTGCCTGCCTACTGCCGGGTCCTCATGGTACTGACACCGTCATCGGACTCGCATATCGAAGCCGCCATGTTCCTTCCCATCGAAAACTGGAATGAAAAACTCCAGGTGGTCGGAAACGGCGGATGGGCCGGCACCGTCAGCTATCCGCAAATGGCAGCGGCCCTGCGCGAGGGTTACGCCACTGCTTCCAATGACACGGGGCACCGGGCCAGCGATGGCGGCGGAGGCGGCATGTTCGGGCTTGACCACCCCGAGAAGATCACCGATTTTGCCTATCGCGCCATGCACGAAACCGTTGTGAAGGCAAAACTGATCGCAGTTGCGTTCTACGGCAAAGGTCCGAAGTACTCCTATTACAACGGATGCTCCACCGGCGGAAGGCAGGGACTCATCGAAGCCACCCGCTTCCCCGACGATTTTGACGCAGTGGCTGCGGGCGCCCCCGCCAACCCGCACGTTCACCTGCACGCCGCCGGAGTGGAACGGTCGCTTGAGTTGATGAAGAACAACGCACCGCTCACCCAAGCCAAGGTCGAGGCGCTGCACGCGGCCGTCATGGCACAATGCGACGCCCTCGACGGAGTGAAGGACGGTATCGTCGGCAATCCGGAAAAGTGCCACTACGATCCGGCCGCCCTATTGTGCAAGGGCGCGGATGGCCCGGCCTGTCTGACGCCGGGCCAGTTGGAGACCGTGAAAATCGTGTTCGGCGACATCAGGACGAAGAAGGGCGAAGTCGTCTGGACCGGGTATCCGGCCGGCACTGAGCTCGAAGTCGCATCGCTCCGCAACGTGCCCGCGGGACCGGGCGGCGTCTGGGATGTCATCCGCATTCTGGGCCATCAGGACAAGAACTACGACTGGCACAACTTCGATCTCGAGACCGAGTTGGCGCAGGCCGATAAGGCCGGCATCGACGTCCTCACCTACGATCTTTCCGCCTTTAAGGCGCACGGTGGAAAGCTTCTGCTCTACCACGGCTTGGCCGATTCGGGCATCCCGCCCGGTCATACTATCCTCTACTACAACGCTGTGCTCGCAACGATGGGGAAGAAGCAGGATGACTGGCTCCGCCTTTACCTGGAACCGGGAATGGGGCACTGCGGAGGTGGCCCCGGTCCGGATCAGTTCAACAAAATGGGAGTGATTGAACGCTGGCGCGAGGCGGGCGAGGCTCCGCAAGCCGTCATCGCTTCCCATGTGACGGGCAGTACCGTCGACATGACGCGCCCGCTCTGTCCCTATCCGCAGGTTGCGGTCTATAAGGGCGTTGGCAGCACTAACGACGCGGCGAGCTTTTCGTGCAAGCTGCAGTAACAATGTAGCGTCGGCGATCCGCGGCTGCCTTGGCGGGGAATCCCGCCCGGCGTGATGACGGTCCTCCATGGGAGCGCGTCAGGCCCCCGCTCAGGCATGCCTGGATACCTCTTCTCTGTTTCCTCCGGGCTCGGGGGAACTCGAAACGTGGGGTTGCCTGATTCGAACACGACCTATGGCGAGTCCACGACAGGCGGTGCTCGACCGGTTTCAACGGGTGTACATAATTAGTGAAAGAACAAAATGCTTTCGAACACGTTGATACCGCACGCGACCGTAATTCCAGTCCTCGCTTATCCAGACGTGAATCAAGCGCCGGCTTGGTTATGTGGCGCGTTCGGATTTAGCGTGCGTTTACGCATCGGTAATCACCGCGTGCAGTTGAATGCGGGAGGCGGAATAGTGATCGTGAGGGAAACGCGGAACAACGAGATCGACGCACTGATGGGTGTGGGGCACTCAGTCATCGTTCGTGTCGAGGACGCCGATGCCCACTGCAGCCGAGCCAGGGATCACGGGGCGCGGATCATCCAAGACCCGGTGACTAATCCGTACGGCGAGCGGCAATATAACGCTGATGGCCGCGGCGGCGCGCTCTTCGAGCCGCCCATGTCTCCTGGCAGTCCACCGGGCCCACCGGCGTTGATTTCGGTCCGCAATTTGCAGTAAGCGGCAGCAGTATGAGAGTGCGATTCATTGCGAAGGGGTTCTTTTGTTGCGCAGCCGCGCTTGGCATGGCGAGGGCTCAGGCACGCGAGGTATCAGGTGTCACCATGCCGGACGAGGTAAACGTCGCAGGCGAGAAGCTCCGACTGAATGGGATGGGTGTGCGCCGCGAGATGATTTTCTTCAAAGGATATGTCATAGCGCTTTACCTCGAAAAGCCCACAACCGACGCGCAGATCGCGATTCAGGCCGATGAAGCCAAGCGCATTGTTATCACCATGCTGCGCAACGTGAGTCGAGAGATGTTCGTCCAGGCGATTGAATCGGGTATTATGCGCAACTCCGGGTCGGAGATGCCAGCACTCCGCGCGCGGCTTGATCTCCTGGAACAGGCAGTCCCGGACCTGAAGAAAGCGGATGTAGTTGATTTGACCTGGGTCCCGGGTGTTGGCACTCTTGTGCGCGGTCAGGGCAGGAACATGACAATTCCCGGCAAGGATTTCGCGGATGCGTTATTTGCGGTATGGCTGGGTCCGAAACCAGTTGAGGCGCCCCTGAAGCGCGAGTTATTGGGTGGATAAATGGGCCATTCCGGGTGTATCATCTAATCCGTTCGAGGCCGTTCCACGCTTTGTAGACCGTAATCGCCCGCTGGACATACGGATCCGCCAAGAGTGTCTGAATCGGGCGGCGACGGGTACTCACCAACGTGCGCGCGGCTTGCGCCTGCGCCAGGAATTAGGGCACTTCGAGCATTATCCATCGGAGAATTCTATCGGAAATCGGCAGGTAGGGAATAAGCAGGACGCACGCGGTTTTGGTTCCGTGGGTTGCTAAGCAATCCCCACAGTATTGCAGAAAGGCGGATTTGGCTGGGGTTTCGTTCCTTGTATCTGTTTGAAAGGTTCGGCTCAATCAGGTAGGATTCGAACCTACAACCCTTCGGTTAACAGCCAAGCGTCGCGTTTGGTCTAAGTCGCGTGTTTTCATAACCAAAACCGCTCCACACCGTCGGACTGTCGGGATTTTTGTAGGGACTGCGTTCGAAACCTCGGTTGCATTCCGGGCTGACTCCTCTTCCGCTGCCTCCCGCTTCTTTGCCTCCGCTGCACTCAGATCCCGGGCCGTCTGGCGCCGCGTAACTACTTCCTGAAGGACATCCCTTTTGGCCTGCGTTCGGATATGGGTCCATGGTTCTCCTTTTCGTTCGATCAGGCGCCTTTCTTCGGTATGACGTCGCGCTCGATTACAGCCTTGTCGAGAGAGTCGAGGTCGAACCGGTTCTGGATGTTCAGCCAGTACTGCGCCGAGGTCCCGAAGTAGCGGCCGAGGCGCGCGGCGGTGTCCGCAGTGATTCCGCGCTTCTCATTCACGATCAGGCTGATGCGGTTGGCCGGCACCCGGATCGCCTGCGCCAGTCCGTTGATGCTGATCTCCTCGTCCTTCATGTCTTCGAGCAGAATCTTGCCGGGGTGGATCGGCGGCAGTTTCTTTCTGCCCTTAGTGGTAGTCGGTGATTTCGACATCGGATGGTCCTTTCGCTTCCCAGTTGAAGCAGATTCGATATTGGTCATTGATCCGAATGCTGAACTGGCCCTTGCGGCTGCCGCTCAGCGCTTCGAGCCGATTGCCGCGAAGCGCCCGCAGGTCCTCCAGCGACGTCGCTGAGTCCAGCCGGATCAGGCGCGTTCGAGCCTGCTCTTCGATGTTCACCAGCTCAACGACGCGCAGGCCGTCCATCAACTCCCTGGCCCGCTCGTCTTTGAACGACTGAATCATATCTACAAGGGTATTACGTTCCAGATAATACTACAAGAGAAACTAAACCGGAAAGCCATACGTTGAGCCCCAGGCGCGTTCCGTGCCATCCCTCGAGCATGGCTACTGCTACACGCCTGTGCCCACCGCGCCCGCAACGGCGTGGCCCGTGCGCTGTCGCTGCAAGGTCGCGGACGCCACGCTCTGCTCGCAGATTCGGAGCCTCACGTCGCCCGATAACACCTCATAACGCCCGTCAAACGCGGTCAGGAAACCCGCAACAGGCGATCAACGCTTCGGCCTGAAATGTAAAGGAACGTAGATTACTTCCGGAAGCCCGACCGTTCGGGCGCGATCCACATAACACTTCTCCAATGAGTCCCTCACGGCGGATTTCCGTCGATGTCTGTGGGTGGTCTATTTCTCCAGCCCGGTGATCCAGCCTCGGCGGTCACCCAAAACCGGCCAATGGTGGTCACTTGAAAACCGGCCAATGAGAAAGTGGTCAGGACATTACTCAGACGGAGGGAATAACCTCCGTCAACGTGAGCAATGTCTTGAACG
>Ga0182024_10004223_pt1 | contig 33352 bp, 27 predicted proteins | sample P32metaG_FD_120480 | JGI IMG/M metagenome (GOLD analysis project Ga0182024, IMG submission 120480) | Permafrost microbial communities from Stordalen Mire, Sweden - P3-2 metaG (Illumina Assembly) | ecosystem: Environmental > Terrestrial > Soil > Wetlands > Permafrost | place: Sweden: Stordalen... | reverse complement strand
GAATTGCCCTTGGACAATACCTTGGTGATCGCCGCCGTCAGCGTCGTTTTTCCATGGTCAATGTGCCCAATCGTTCCCACATTGACGTGCGGCTTGTTACGCTCGAATTTCTCCTTCGCCATCGCTTCTTTCCTTTTTTCTCGTCGTTATAACTTGTTATCAATGCCCATGAAACTGTTCGAGCCGCTGGCAAGATGGAGCGGGGGACGGGATTCGAACCCGCGACCATCGGCTTGGAAGGCCGAGACTCTACCGCTGAGTTACCCCCGCCCGCCTCGGTCTGCGGAATGGAGCCTGGGACCGGGATTGAACCGGTGACCTCGTCCTTACCAAGGACGCGCTCTACCAACTGAGCTACCCAGGCGAAAAACTCGCTCGCCAAATCTCCTTCAAAACTCTCATCGACGATTCAAAACCGCTGTCCAAAGCTATTTGCACCATCCACTCACTCTCCCACCGGGCGATGGTGGACGGGGGAGGATTCGAACCTCCGTAGCCCGCAAGGAGCGGCAGATTTACAGTCTGCTGGTTTTAGCCACTCACCCACCCGTCCGCGCGGGAAAAACTGCATAAAATGCCGACGAGCGGGTTCAGAGACACCCGCCCACTTCGCATTTTCAAGAGGAAATTCGCCGCCTCCTCAAAAAAATCCGAAACCTGCTCGGCCCTTAATCTCAGCTGGCGGAGGGATTTGAACCCCCGACCCTCTGATTACAAATCAGATGCTCTACCAACTGAGCTACGCCAGCCCACTCAAACTTCCGAAAATTATCATATCGGGGTGGGAATTGCAAGCACGCGAGTGTCCAAATCTAAAAAATTGCATTTGCCCCTCTTATTGGGGGGCCACATCCTTTCTGGGCGACATAAAAGCCGCATCCGGAAGTGCCACATTCTGCTCCACATCCGTAAAATGCATCAGCAGCGGCACCGGACTCGTTTGCCGGTGAACCGTTGGCAACATCACACCATTGAAAACCTTGTAATCCTCCAGAAACAATTCCACTTGATACTTCCCATCCGTTGAACTCGCTTCGCCCGCCAGCCGCACGAGAAGACCGCTCTTGGCGTCAAAATCAAACGTACGTGATGCGCCGTCGGAAGTCATTCCCTTAACCTCGTAAACTGCGCGTCCGTCTAGCTTCTGCTCGCCAGTCACGTCCATTTTCGGGTACAAATCCATCAAGCGCAGCGGCATGTAAAAATCCGCTTCTCTCCGCGTGTCCGCCAGTTCATTCCCGGTCATGATTCTGGTGCCACCCTGGGGATCCTCGGCCCATCCTATTGTGCCGTCGAAGCCGCGGCGGAATTCGCCCAGTCCTGGAACTTCGGCGATCAGCAAAAGTTTGTTCGGCGCCTGTTCTTCCAGTTGCACCGTCCCTTTCATGCCTACTTCTGTAAATTCAATGGTTCCTTTCCGTACCCGGCTATGGAGTTTATCCCAGGCCGCTTTCCCTCCTACAGCCTGTTCGTAACGCGCAATCACTTCCTGCGCGCTGGGCAACTTCCCCGCGACCGCGGTGGGCGTGGCCTTTTGTGCGTTACCTGGGACAGCCGCAATGAAGATAGCTGCAAAAACCGGCAGCACGGCCATCAGAGAACGCTTCATTCTGTTGAGGAACCTCAATACCGGAATTTCAATCAGGGCTGCTTGTTTGATGCTTACCAGGTCGCCTACGTTGCAAGTTTGCCATTGCCTCCCCGTACGGGCGCCCCCTTACGGATGAAACAGCTACCTCTCCCAAGTGGAATGTCGCTGTCGTTTCTAATCTCCCGTCGTTGTCCCGTGGAGAAAACGCCAGGGATTTACCGGTATATTTGAGAATCGCACTTCGTAATGAAGATGTGGCGCCGTGGCGCGGCCGCTGCGGCCCACGTAACCGATTACATCCCCGCGCTTCACCTGCATTCCTGGGTGTGCATTGTAGCCTGAAAGATGCGCATACCACGTCGAAATCCCGAAACCATGGTCAACGATCACCACCTGCCCGTACCCACCGCGGTCGGCCACTTCCGCCACCGTACCATCCGCCGTCGCGCGCACTGGCTCACCATACGCCGTCCCAATGTCTACGCCGGAATGAAATGCTCCTTCACCGCTGAACGGGTCCAGCCGCTCCCCAAAGTGCCCCGTCAGCTCCCCTTGAACTGGCCACAGCGACGGGACATTGGCAGCGTCCGAGAGCAACGGCAGCCCTGCCAGTAGCACCGGACGCTGTGCATAAGTGGTCAGCGACACTTCCGACGCGTTTTTCTCTAAAAATTGGAATTGAGCCACGGATTGCTCGTACTTGCCCTCCGGTTCGGTGGGATTGTCGGGACGATTGAAAGGGGCGTGCGGCAATTTTGCGATCCCATAGCTGACCGCCACTTCGCTAGCCAGCGATTGCAAAGAGCTCAATCGTTGGTTCGTATTCTTAACCTGATTTTCCAATTGATGATACTGCTGCTTCAGGTTGACCTGGTCCCTCCGCATGGCGTTGTAATTGGTGACCTTCCATAACATCCGTGAGTACGAAGCCACCGCTGCGGTCACCGTCAGCCCGCCCACTACCACCAGCACGGTCAGTACGTGCAATACATAAAACGGGATGCGAATGCGTTTCAGCCGTCCTGTATCGCTGCTGGCAAGAAATAACGTATAAGATTTAGCTCTCATTGTCCCCCAACGTGACAATTGCTAATGATCGCGTTTTATTGATTCAAAGAAATACCGCGACTTTACATTTATGCTGGGCTGCGCCCCCGCGCCAGCCCCAATCAAAACAGCAAATTGTTTGAACCGTGAGCCTTGGTTCGAAACCGGGCCTATTTTAGGAAGACAAGGGCTCGCAAGTCAAGGCAACCCTGTATGCCGGTTTAGGCACCCGTGCGCCCAAGCTTCGCCGAACGTATAATCTCCCCTTGGATCTTTCCTTTCGCCGATGCCACCTGCCAAACCCAAAATGCCCGCCATTTGCAACGAAAATGATATCCTTCGCCGCATTGTGCGCGCATTCTCCGCTCGCCGTCAGCCCCACATACCCCCCCATATTTTGGTCGGCATGGGCGACGATGCCGCATTGCTCGAGATTCCCTCGGCGTCAACCATCGCGATTAGCAGTGACGCATTCCTTGAGGGCGTCCATTTCCTCCCCCGCCTCCATTCGCCGGAATCCGTCGGCTATAAATGTCTCGCCCGGGCGGTAAGCGATTTGGCGGCAATGGGTGCGCGTCCGCACAGCTTCCTGCTGGCTCTGGCTCTTCCCCCCGAATTTACTGGCAAATGGCTGAGGAAGTTCCTCGCCGGCCTCCGCCGGTCAGCGGATACGTTCCAGATTGCCCTGATCGGCGGAGATACTTCCCGGTACCCATCCATTATGGTGCAGGTCACTGTGGTTGGGGTTGTCTCCCGTCCTATTGCCTCACGCCCGGCCCACGCGCGAAAGATAGCTTCCCGTCAAATCCGATCGCCTGGTCTCGGCATCCTGCGGTCAGGAGCGCGCCCTGGCGATTCCATTTTCGTCACCGGGCGGCTTGGCGCCGCCGAACTTGGCCTTCATCTCATTCCCAATTGGCCGGGACGCCCGCTGACGAAGCCCACCGAGCGTCATCCTCTTTTATCGGCTCACATGTTTCCCCGGCCGCCGGTTGAATTGGCCGTCCGGCTTGCCGCCGCCGGCATTCCGTCCGCCATGATGGACATCTCCGACGGCCTTTCCACCGACTTGACTCGCCTTTGCAAGGCCAGCCGGGTCGGCGCGCGCGTCGAAATCGCCCGCTTGCCAACCGTCCGCATCCCGCGCATCCCCCAGGCGCAGGAGCGCGATCCCATTGAACTCGCCCTTCACGGTGGCGAAGACTACGGCTTGCTCTTCACCGTTCCCACCGAAAGGCTGGCCCGGCTCGCCCGGCTGGCTCAACAACTTCGCCCATCCCCATCAAATCGCGCGCGGCATTTGAAATCTCATTCAGGCGGTTCTACGCCTTGGGAAAAAATCACCTGTATCGGCGAAACCAATCGCGGCGGGAAAATCGAAACGGTCGACGCCGACGGCCACACCCAGCCCCTCCTTCCCGGCGGCTGGGATCCCTTCGTCACAGCATGTCCACCAGCCCGGAAGTAGAGGCCTTGGACGTACAGTAGAAATGGCCTCCAGGCGTACGCCAAACAAAGATCCGTCCATCCGTAGATCTATCGGGTATATAATGCCCGCCCTGATTTCTAGCTTTGCTCAACGGCACGCTGGCGGGTTATCCCGTGCTTGGACGTACTGCGGTCGTTGTATGTGCCGTCGCGTTGGTCATATCGTTTTGGGGTCCTTTGCCAACGCCGGCAATTTGCTCGGTGGTGCCGCGAGTCTGCACGGAATTCTTTAGCAGTACAGCGGCCTTTAGCGGGGTGGTTGTGTCTGAACGCGACTGGTCAAGCCCGTCGGAACCCGATTCAATTGAGAGAACCTACTACAAGCTGAAGGTCGAAAACTTCTATCGCGGACCGTCGGAAGAATTCATCGAGGTGTATACCGAGAACGATTCGGGCAGATTGACTCTCGATGTGGGCCACGAGTATTTGCTGTTTGCGCGAGCAAGTGCGGGCAAGCTACAAATTTGGTGCGGGGGGAATTCCGCCGAACTCAAGGACGCGCCGGAACGGTCCGCGAGATTAAGCGCGTCCTGGCGGGAATGAAGGCCGGGCATGGAGGAGATATTGGGGGCTTGGTACAATTGTCCGACAAGGAGAATTTAGCCGGCCGCCCGCGCTGAAGGTGCCAAAGGAATTGGCCCATTTTGGGCCAACTGGATTCACGGTTCGGTGCATCTCCTATGTGAACGCGACGAGCGGGGGCGAGACGCTACTTCTCGTCGACGACAGTGCGGAGATTTTTCCGAAAGTGGAATTGCACGTCGTTCGCGACGCGAAGGACCGTTTGCTTTTTAGCGAAGTAATTTCGGCGGTCGCAGGACTTAGAATATTTCGATTGGAAGAATGGAAAGAACTCGTCGGCTTTGCCTATCACAGTGGGGGCGACCAGTCAGATACGAGTTTTGAAGTTTTTGACGCTTCAGATGACTCATATCATAGCGTTCTCAGCAAAAAGACGACTGAGGGTCAGGTCATGGTCCTCGACGACAGCCCATTGAGGTTTGAATTGTGGTCCGCGAATACTTCGCCCGATCCATTATAGTCCTGCGTTTGGTGCCCCCATCGGTATAGGATTCAAACGTACGTCTGGCTCGCGAATCGTTTCATGCTAACTGCAGAACGCACAACGGGTAAAGCAATTCGTCCCAGTGAAATCGCCGACACGCCATGGATGTCGAACGTAAAGTGATCCTTGAAAGTGCCCACCTATTCGCAAGGGTGATACTCGCCACACGATCCAGCCGGATCCAATCTGTGGCAACTTTATCGTGTAATGCCTCGTTTGCCGATGACTGCTTCCGCTTCCACGTTGGCTTTTCGCTCCGGGATCCCCTTCGGCAGCGCTACCTAGGCGGCGCTGACTTAGGCAATCCCGGCTTTGGTGGCGCTGGTCTTGTTGAAAGTGCTGGTGCACCGCTGGCCGCACCAACGGGCAACCCCTGCTCGGCCACATCCGATGGAGCCGCGGTATCGGGCGTATCCACATGAACCATCTGCGTTGCAGCCACTTTCTCCAGCGGCGTCACATTGGCGAAGTCCTGCACCGGCGTTCCCGCCATAGCCCCTTGCATAAACTCAATCCATATCGGCAGCGCCGCGGCCGCGCCAGTCTCTTTTTTTCCCAGCGAAATCCGCTTGTCATCGTTCCCTACCCACACGCCCGCCGTCAGCGTAGGAGTAAAGCCGATATACCATGCGTCAGTGAAGTCATTCGTTGTCCCAGTCTTCCCCGCGCTGGGACGTCCCAGCGCCTTGGCCTTCACGCCCGTGCCGAATTGCACCACCTCTTCGAGCATGGCCACCATCGTTCGCGCCACTTCCGGCTCAATCACGTCGGTAACCGTGGCGTGCGATTCCTCCATTAACGCACCATCGTACGCCGTCACCCGGCGAATCATATGCGGCTCAATGTGAATGCCATCGTCGGGAAACACCGTAAATGCCGACGTATGCTCGAGCAGCGTCAAATCCGCCGCCCCCAACGCCAGCGGCAGATAGGGCGGCAGCGGACTACTAATTCCAAATCGCCGCGCCGTGTCAATCACGTGCGAAATTCCTACTCGCGCCGCTACTCTCACCGCCGGTATATTCCGCGAATCCGCCAACGCCCGCCGGTAGGTAATCAGTCCTTCATACTTATTGTCGTAGTTATGCGGAGAGTATGCCTGACCCCCGCTGCTTATCGTGAATGGTGAATCTTCCACCGTGTCGAACGGAGTCAATCCCTGCTCCATTGCCGTAGTGTACACATATACCTTGAACGAGCTCCCCGTCTGCCGCATCGCCTGCGTCGCCCGATTGAACTTCGACTCCACGTAACTGTATCCGCCAACCATCGCCTTAATCTCGCCGCTGGAATTGTCTATCGCCAGTAATCCAGCCTGCGCCGCCGGATGCTGCTCTAACTGCACTTTCGCCGTGTCTCCCGAAATACTCACAATATGGACCATCGCCAGGTCGCCCACTTGCAAGAGATCCGTCGCGGAGGTCTTCCCCGTCCACGAATAGTCCGCCGGGGCCAGTTCCGCGCGTAGCGGGCCAATCTTCAACGTAGCCCCCCCGCCATTCACTCCCAGCACCAGGGCCGTAAGATACTCGCCGACCACCGGAGTACTCCGCCAGTCCTCCGACCGGTATGTGTCCAGATCCCCGAGGTGATCCCGCAACACATTGGCCAGCTTGTCGCGCCATCCGTGCCGCCGGTCGTAACTATGCAGCCCGTCCTGTACAGCTCGATTAGCCGCGCGCTGCATGTTGGCATTCAGCGTGGTGTAAACCCGCAAGCCCTGCTCATGGACCGCTTCGGTCCCATACGTCCTTTCCAGGTATTGCCGTATAGCCTCCACGAAATACGGTGCCAGTTCGTTCTGCCCGGTCGAAAGATGAAGGCCCATCGGCTCCCGCTCTGCCGCTTCCGCTTCGCTATCCTGAATCTTGCCATAGCGCGCCATACGCGAAAGCACCAGGTTTCGCCGCGCCAGCGCCTTTTCCGAGTGCAATAGCGGCGAATAACTCGGCCCGCGAATAATCCCCGCCAGCAGCGCGGCCTCCGCAATAGTGATTTGCCCAACCGGCTTGTTAAAGTAGTATTCCGAAGCCGCCTCGAAGCCGTAGTTTCCATGTCCCAGGTAAATTTGATTGCAATACATCACCAGAATCTGCGGCTTCGTATAATGCCGTTCGATTTGTATGGCCAGCACCGTCTCTTGAATTTTCCGCCGGAAGCTGCGGTCGCTGCGGTTCAGAAAAAGGCCGCCGGCAAGCTGCATGGTGAGCGTGCTCGCGCCTTCCTTGATACTGCGGTTTCTGATGTTCCGCCAAGCGGCCTCCGCCACGCGCGGAATATCCACGCCCATGTGATCTTCAAAATGCTGATCTTCGGTGACAAATATCGCATCTTTCAATACGCGGGGAATTTGATCGTAGGAGAGCAGCACCCGCCGTTGCAGCGAGAATCCGCCAATCAGCTCGCCATCATCGGCATACACTTCGCTGACCACGTCCGGCCGGTAGGTTTCGAGCTCGGAAATTTCCGGCAGGCTGCTCGCATACACGAATAGCAACCCCGCAGCCGCGCCAAACAACACCGCCAGCAGCAGCGCCAACACGAATGCCAGTCGCCCAAAGATTCTCCCGCCGTCCCACCGGATCGGCCGCACCACAATTTTCGTCATATTCGCTGTGAATTGTATCCCATCCCCGCCCCCAGCGGACAAGCGGTAGCGCGTGTTATTATGCAATCCTCACGTCCTATGGGGACAGACCTAGGACTAATGAATAGCGGCTGGTTGTGAACCCGAGAAGTTTTACGCGAAAGAAACTTTTCGACCTCTATTTAACGATGGTAGCTGTGGTGGCTGGCTTTGTGTTTTTGGCGATTTGCTGTTTCGCCCTGCCACAGCATTAGTCGAGTTCAACGAGAGAGGACGTCTTAAGGAACTTTCTTCGGGATTATCTGCGAGAAGGTTCCGGATACGACAAAACAATACGATATTCTGCTGTCTTCGTTGACCTTAGGGGTGATGGAACACAGGAAGCTATTGTCTACGTCACCGGTCGGCTTTGGTGTGGGAGCGGGGGCAGTACAATGTTGATATTAGCTCCCGATGGTCCTTCCTACGAGGTTGTCACAAGAATGACAATCACGCGGCCTCCAATCCTCGTGTTAGCCACCAAATCAAATGGTTGGCATGACATAAGCATTTTGGACAGGTGAAGTAGTAGTCCTGTTAACAATGGAGGGGGCGTTCCTGTATTGATTGTCACACTTTTCGATTATTCCACAGCAGGCACTTGAAGCTCCGCAGCAGGATCCCTGAAAAACTTTCCAGCCCATCTCATCAAGTCCTTCGGCGAAATCACACGCTATCATGCCTCCTCGTTCATAATCGCACGCCCCTCAATCTCCACCAGTATTTCAGGAGGAACCAGCCCAACCTTTAGATCCCTCCTTCCCGAATGCCCAGCCGGGATTGCAACTGCTTCCTGTAGCGCCGGCTTAACCGGAGCCGTGCTCCATTTTCCAGCACGACTTCATATTCGCCGTCCTTGCCAATCTCCAGGCCTCGGATACGGTTGAGTTGTACTATTGCCGAACGGTGGATTCGGGAAAAAATCGCCGGATCCAACTCTTCCTCGAGCTCGGCCATGCTGCGGCGCAACAAATGTGTTCTCGGGCCCACATGCAGGGCAGCGTAGTAGTCAGCTGCCTCTATCCAATCAATCCCGGAAATGTTCACGAACGTGACCTGCCCAGCGCTCTTGATGGCCACACGTTCAAGTTTTCGCGGCAGATCATTTCCGTGCCTTATCCTTTCCTTGACGCGCTCCAGCGCCCGCTCGAATCGCGCCTTATCAAACGGCTTCAGCAGGTAATCGAGAGCCCCGGCCTCGAACGCCCGCAACGCATATTGGTCGTAAGCGGTCACGAAAATTACAGCGGTCGGCATATTTCTACCCAGCAGTTCAAGGACGTCAAAGCCATCGCATTCCGGCATCTGGACGTCGAGGAAAACCAGGTCCGGCTTCGCCTTGCGGATTTCCGCCAAGGCCTCCACGCCAGAACCACACTCGCTGACGATTTCAATCTCCGAATCGAGCCGTAACAATACCGAAACATTGCTGCGCGCCAGCGGTTCATCGTCAACGATAATCGTTCGTATCATTCTCCTGGCGCTTGCACCGTGGCCCTTATCGGAAGCGAAGGCCGCCCAAGCCTCTGGGTTCGCCCGGCTTGCCGGTTCGCTATGGAGGCACGCTCGTCCGCCGCCATGAATCACTCTTTGTACGGCACGGAAATCGTTACTTCCACGCCGCCCGGACTCTGATTTTTCATGCTCAATTCAAACGCGTTTCCGTACAGGCCCTGCAGGCGGGTTCGCACATTCGAAAAACCAATTCCGAAATGAGTTTTCTCCCATTCCTCAGACAAGCTGGGGCCATCATTGTAAACGCTGAGCGTAAGCAGACCGTTGGAGCGGGCCGCCGCAATCCGGATCGCGCCCCCCTGCACACGCTTTGCAATTCCATGCTTCACCGCGTTTTCGACCATCGGCTGCAGAATCAGGCTGGGAACTTGCGCTGAAAACAATTCCCTGGCGACGTCCATGCTCACCTGGAGGCGCTCGCCAAACCGCACCTTCTCGATTTCCAGGTACTTTTGCGCAAACTCCAATTCCTCTACCAGCGGCACCTGATGCCGGCTGGAATCCTGCACCACCCGGCGCAGAAAATCGCTAAGATGGACAATCATGCTCACCGCCGCATCGTTTCTCTCCTCGCGCACCAGTCCCGCAATGGCATTGAGCGTATTGAACAAAAAGTGCGGCTCGATTTGCTTTCGTAGTGCATTGAGTTGCGCTTTCGAGAGCTGCTCATTCAGGCGCGCAGTTTCGCTTTGCTGGCGTACCAATCGTTCGCGCGAATCCAGCATATGGCTGACCGCCAGAATGGCGGCATACAGAATCAGGAACGAAAGAAGGCCGCTGGAGAATTTGTTCATCCAAATATCCGCAAAGGGGCCCGGTCCTCGCAGATCACCATACGGGTTTAGTGCTTCACCCAGCAGAGCTGTCCAGGCTGAGTAAACCAGGCCGATAATCGAACAGGCCGCAAGGTGAGCGCCCCACATCGAAAAACTCTTCCATTGTGCCGGGGGATACTGATGTCCCAGTTGCAGCACCAGCGGCGTCGCCAATCCCCATGGCAGCCACGAAAACAGCAAGGTCACAAACAAGCGGATCCAGGCGTGGTGCATGCCTTCCGCCCGCATGACGAAAACCGTCTGAGTCGCGTCGAATAACCCGAGACCGGTCCAGATGGCTGCGATCCAGAACCATCGTGACCATCCAGAAGGTTTGGGAGTGGCGTCCATTAGGAGAATCGTATCCTAATAGTCCGCCCGGAATGTGTGAAATGCGGCCAATCGCCTGTATGGTGCAGTAAGCGGTATGCCGGCTTTGCGCCAACATTTGATTGAAGGCTTGCCGGGCCGTATAACCATCCGCCCAACATTGCAGCGAATCACCCATCCCCTGCAGCGGGCGGTCTAGCTATTGAAAGACCGCAGGGTGATACTGCCAGTATGATCGGCAAAACGAAAGCCAAAGCGACAACTTTGCTACTCGGTATGATTGCCCTGGGCCTGGTGTCGGGGTTCGGCCAATATTCCACGCCACCCACTTTGGGCCCCGAATATGCCAGTGACAGCCAGCTCAAATTCCCCGTCCCCTATCGCGAGTGGGTGTACCTCACTACTGGATTTGACATGAGCTACAACCCCGGAACGCAGATGGACCACCCCATGTTCGACAATGTTTTCGTCAACCCTGAGTCCTACAAGGCATTCGTGGCGACTGGCACTTGGCCCGACAAAACCATGCTGGTGCTCGAAGGTCGAGGCGCCGAGAGCAAAGGTTCGATTAACCAGCGGGGCAACTATCAGGGTACCGAACTCATGGGAGTTGAAGTCCACGTCAAGGACGAAGCCCGTTTTCCGGGCAAGTGGGCCTTCTTTGCTTTCGATGACGGCAAAACCGCCAAGATGATCCCAACGTCCGCCTCCTGTTATAGCTGTCACGCCGCACACGCGGCCGTGGATACTACTTTTGTCCAGTTCTATCCAACTTTGCTGCCCATCGCCACGAGCAAGGGCACGCTATCCGCCTCATATCAGAAGGAGATTGCAACACCGGCGCAGAAGTGACTGCTTAGTTGCCTTAACTTTCCCAATATCTGCGGCTTCACACTTCGTCATCCACAATCGCTTCCGCCTCAATCTCCACCAGCATTCCCGGCGCGACCAGCGCCAGCACTTGCACCATCGTACTTGCTGGACGTATCGTCCCAAAGACTTCCCCATGCACCCGCCCTACCGCCTCCCAATGGGCGATGTTAACTAGGAACACCCGTGTCCTCACCACGTGCTCCAGTCTCGCCCCGGCCTTTTCCAGCGCAGCCTGAATATTTCGCAACGCCTGCCGCGCCTGCGCCACCGGATCGCCCCCGCCTATGATTTCCCCATTCGCATCCGTGGCCGTCGTTCCTGCCACGTGGATATAAGGCCCCACGCGCACCGCTCGCGAATAACCCACGATCAGCTCCCATGGTGCGCCACTCGATATGTTTTCGCGCTTCATGCCATTCGCCTGGGGGCTCTGGCGCATCCTAATTGGATGCCCAGTGTACTGCATACCTCTAGTAACCTATCAGTCATTCCCCGGAAAATACGGGGAACACCGCATAGCTCCCGCCACATCCGCAGCATATCCTTAGGTACGGGAAAATGACTCATGAGCGCGCGCGAAAACGTTTTGTACCGTGACCATTCCATTTCCGACCGTTCCCTCGACGAACGGTCAGCTATTTTTTCTGGACGCTGGACCCTGCCCTGGCTCGGCTTTCGTAACCGACTAAGCGCCATCATGGGAACTTGGCTCGAAAGAACCCGTGCTTCCGCCCGTTTGCGTCCATTTGAATACATGGACCCTAATTCCGGCGAAACCATTTCGCTTTCCACCACCAGGGAATATTCGGTCTTGTCCATAGGCGGACGCCGCTTTTATTTTGGCCGTATCAGCGGTAAATTCGACGGCGCTTCCTCCCCGCTCGCCGCCCCTGAATCCCGCCATCTCCACGTTCAATAGGTTGTCGTTAGCTCGCCGTAAGCCTCTTTTTTTCGCGCCAGCAAATTCGGGAATCTCATGCCTCTTACCTCGCCCCTCTCGTCTTGGCTGGACTTGCGTCCATAAAGCCCTTACTCTGATGGCATTCCACTGGGCCGCCTGGGACCGTAGGAAGAGGTCATTTCATGCTTTGCAATAATATCCTTGAGACGTTTTGCAATACGCCCATGATTCGCCTGAACCGCATCTCCCGCGGCATCCAGGCCGATCTTTACGTCAAGGCCGATTATCTGAATCCCGGCGGCTCCGTCAAAGACCGCATCGGCGTTTCCATGATTGACGACGCCGAACGGCGTGGTCTTCTCAAACCAGGCGGTACCATCATCGAAGGCACCTCCGGCAATACCGGCATGGGCCTTGCGCTGGTCGCCGCTGTTCGCGGCTATAAAGTGGTTTTCACCATCACCGACAAGCAGTCCAAAGAGAAAGTTGATCTCCTCAAAGCCTTCGGTGCCGAAGTAATCGTCTGCCCCACCGCCGTCGAACCCGAAGATCCCCGCAGCTATTATTCCGTCGCCAAAAAACTGGCCAGCGAGATTCCCAATTCCTATTATCCCAATCAGTACGAAAATCCCATGAATCCCGAGGCCCACTATCGCACCACCGGCCCTGAAATCTGGCGGGACACGGGCGGGCACATCACCCACTTCGTCTGCGGACTCGGAACAGGCGGCACCATCAGCGGCGTTGGCCGTTATCTCAAGGAACAAAACCCCGCTATTAAAATTATCGGCGTTGACCCCATTGGCTCTCTTTATTACGAATACGTGAAGACCGGCAAAGTCGGCAAAGCCGCCACCTACGTCGTGGAAGGCATCGGCGAGGATATTTTCCCCGGCACCATGGATTTCAAAGTCCTCGACGACATCCTGCAAATCAATGATGAGGAATGTTTCGTCGTCGCCCGCCGTCTCGCCCGTATGGAGGGCATTTTTACCGGAGGCTCCGGTGGCGGCTGCGTCTCCGCGGCTCTTCGCCTCGCCAGTCAGTGCAAGAAGGGCGATTTCATTGTCGCCTTCCTGCCCGACACCGGCACGCGGTATCTAAGCAAAATCTATAACGACGAATGGATGCGGGATCATGGCTATGCCGATACCGAAGTGGCTCTCACCGCTGCCGACATCGTCCGCACCAAGCACGCCAACGGCAAGCCGCGCGAGATGATCATCGCCCAGCCCTATCAGACCGTCTTCCACGCGCTGCATACCATGCAGACCAAAGACATTTCCCAGTTGCCCGTTTTTGAGGAGAAAAACTTAATCGGCGCGATTTACGAAGACCAAATCCTCAATCTCGCCCTACAGGGCAAAGACCTTCGCAAGCTGGTTATCCGCGAAGTGATGAGTCCCCCGCTCCCCATCATTCCTCGTGACGCGCCAGTCGAACGCGTTACTCACATGCTCAGCCATTCCGGCCCCGCCGTTTTCGTCGAAATGCAGTCCGGCGAATTTGAAATCCTCACCAAGTTCGATTTGATGGGCACCATCGCTTCGCTCGTCGAGCACGCTCGCTAGCGGCAATGCCTGCATCAATGTCCGCCGCTGTCGCATCTTTTTATCTGGCTGTGCTGAGGCCCCGCTCTTGATCACGCCATGAAAATTGACGACTTCCAAAATCGCCTTCGCGAAGAAATCCTCATCGCCGATGGAGCAATGGGCTCCATGCTTTACGAACTCCTCGGCCCTCAGGCCTCTCTAGACGAACTGAACGCCACTCAGCCCGATACTGTTTTCCGCGTCCATCAGACCTACATCGCCGCTGGCGCGCACATCATCGAAACCAATACTTTCGGCGCCAATCGCCACAAGCTCGCCGCCATCGGCCTCGGAGGACGCGTTGCCGAGCTTAACCATCGCGGCGTAAAAATCGCCCGCGAAGCCCGCGAAGCCGCGCCCCGTGAAGTCCTGATCGCCGGCTCCATCGGCCCGTTGGGCATTCAACGTCTTCTCCAGGAAATGGATCCCGCCGAAGCCCGCGAGATTTTCCGCGAACAGGCTGGCGCGCTCGAGGAACGCGGCGCTGATTTTTTCATCTTGGAAACTTTCACTGACATGGACGAGCTCGGCGAAGCCGTCCGCGCGATTCGCTCTTTTTCGCGCCTACCCATCGTCGCCCAGCTTACTTTTTCCGAAGAAGGCACCGCCTTTGACGGCACCCGTCCTCAGGACGCCTTCCGCCGCCTTACCGACGCCGATCCTCTCCCAAATGTTCAGGTGCCGTCCGTTCAAGCCATCGGCGCAAACTGCACTATCGGCCCGCAGCTTCTGATGCCCGTCCTACAGGAATTTGCTGCTGTCGCCGGAGACATTCCTCTGAGCGCCATGCCCAATGCTGGCTTTCCCAAGCGTGTTGGCGACCGCATCGTCTACCCGCGTTCATCGCCAGAATATTTCGCCGCCTTTGCCCGTGAAGCCGCCGCCCTCGGTGTCCGCATTCTCGGAGGCTGTTGCGGCGCCACCCCCGAACACATTCGCGCCATGGCCGCCGCCGTCAAAGACCTCATGCGTGCGATGCCTTCCACTCGACCTGAGCAATTTCCCGAAGGACCAGCCAAAGCTTCAAGCACGGCTCAGTTTCAGATTGGCGGACCTTCCGGCTCCGCTATAACTGGCTCCGCCATTTCCGAGGCCGTAACTATAGCGTCCGCGCCAAAAAACCCCGAACCTCAAAGCCGCCTGTGGCGCAAACTACAGTCCGGCAAATTTGTCGTCTCCGTCGAAATTGACCCGCCCAAGGGCGTTTCCATTGATCGCATCGTTGAGCAAGTCACTCGCGTAATGGCATCCGGCCACGTGGACGCGATTGACATCAACAGCGGCACTCTCGCCCGCGTGGGTCTCGACGCCCTCATGCTCGGCGGCGCGCTCGAATCCAGCGGCATCGAAACCGTTCCTCATCTCACCACTCGCGACGCCAACCTCATCGGCCTCCAGGCCATGCTCCTCGGCGCGTGGAGCATCGGGGGCATTCGCAACGTCCTCGCCATCACCGGCGACCCTCCCTCCATTGGCGACCACCCCGAAACCAGCGGGGTCTATGAAGTGGATTCCATCGGTCTCGTGCGCATCATGGCTCGCCTGAATCAGGGCACCGACTGGGCTGGCAAGCAGCTTGGAGGCGCAACAAATTTCACCATCGGCGTCGCCGTAAATCCCATGGCCGACGATTTGAACCTGGAAATCCGCCGCTTCGAAGCCAAAATCGCCGCCGGCGCGCACTTCGCCATGACCCAGCCGATTTTCGATCCCGCGCACTGGCACGAATTTCTGCGCCGCTTGGGCGGCAAGCCTCCCGTGCCCGTTCTCGCCGGCATATGGCCGCTCACCAGCTACCGTCAGGCCGTCCGCCTGAATAATGAAGTCCCCGGCATCGTCATTCCCGCCGCCACCCTTCGCGAACTCGAAGCCGCCGGTGCCAATGCTCGCGATTGTGGCTTCACTCTCGCGCGCCGCCTCCTCGCCTGGGCCCGCACCGAGCTCGCCGGCGCCTACCTCATCCCTCCCTTCAAGCGCTACGAAGAAGTCCTCGACCTCTTCGACTGACAACCGCCTCATTTTGGCTGCCAACAATCATCTGGTCGTCCCGAGCCATCGCGCGATCCGTGCGCGCTTAGGCGAGGGATGTGCTTTTGCTTTCCTCTTTGCTGTAGCCGCTGGTCGCAGCGAAGACCCGGCGCGACTGTGTGACAGGACAGCAGTGAAACGCCCTCTTTGCGCTCCGGCAATCTTCCGGAGAATCTGAATTTCGCTTTCTCTTTCGTAGCGCCCGGCCTTAGCCCGGCGGCCTTCGGCGTGCCGAGTCCAGTCCGAAGATTCCTGCTATCATGGCTGCCGCAGGTAGGTGAACTTGCCGCACTCCACCTTGTTGCGCTGCCTCACGCAAATCATCGCGCCGCTCCAGGTTCGCACGCCTGCTGCGGATTCTTTGCTCCTCGCCGAGCGAACTTCTCTTCCTCCCGATTCGGCGTCCGGATGGTCCCGGCGCGACGCCTTGCGGGGTTTGGCGATTGGCGCGGCTGCCGCGGCATCCTGGTCCATCCCGCTCCCCGCTGCTGACGCTCCGCGCATTGCCGTGGTGGGTGCCGGAATCTCGGGCATGGTCGCTGCGCTCACCTTGCGGGACGCCGGAGTGCCCTGCATAGTCTATGAATCCAGCGGCCGTATCGGCGGGCGCATGCATTCCAACCACTCATTCTGGGCGGATGATCAGGTCACCGAATGGTGCGGCGAGTTTGTGGATACCATCCACCACTTGATGCGCCACCTAGCCCATCGCTTCGACCTTCCTCTCGACGACGTAATTGCCGCCCAGCCTCCGCATTCCCGGGAGACGCTCTATTTTCTCAGCGGTTACTACACCATCGAGGAACTCGCCGCCGACCTGAAGCCGCTCATTCCTTTGCTCCAGGCCCAGTTCGCGGCCGTCGGCCCCACCACCACGTACAACCACTTCACGCGGGCGGGCTACCATTTCGATCACATGAACGCGTATGAGTGGATCGAGCGCTACGTTCCGGGCGGGCACACTTCCCGGCTGGGCAGGCTGATGGATGTGAGCGTGGTCACCGAATGTGGAATGGATAGTTCGCTGTTGCCCGCGCTGAACCTTATCTGTTATTTCAATTCCCCTGCCGGAGCGGATTGCCGGTATCACATTCGCGGCGGAAATCAGCAACTCCCCCTGGCTATTTCACAAAGCCTGCCCTCCGGAACGGTGAAATTGGGCTGGCGGCTGGAAAGCATTGAAGCGCGGGCGGATGGCAAGGTGGCCCTCGGCTTCTCCACCCCCGGTGGTTCGCAAGAACTGGTTTTTGATGCCGTGATTCTCACCCTGCCGTTTTCCGTTCTGCGCGGGCTGGATTATTCGAAGGCGGGTTTCGATGCGCTGAAGATAACCGCGATCACGCAGCTTGGCTACGGGACCAATTCCAAGATCAGTCTCCAATTTGACGATCGCTACTGGAATCAACTTGGACCATGGGGTATTGGCAATGGCATCACTGCTACGGACCTGCCCATCCAATCCACATGGGATTCAAGCCTCGCCGAGCCCGGCCTCAATGGCCTCATCACTAACTATACTGGCGGAACTCCGGGCGCGGCTTTCCGTCCCGACCGGCCCTATTCCACCAGTCTCGGTTCCCCAAAAGTCGCCCAATATGCGAGCCAGTTTCTTTCACAACTCGAAAATCTATGGCCGGGCGTTAGCGCTCACTACACTGGCCGCGCGACCCTTAGTTATCCCACTGGAGACCCCAATCTTCTCGGGAGCTATAGCGCCTATCAGGCCGGTCAAACTACCCTCTTCGCCGGTTACGAAGGTGTCCCTCAGGGAACCATTCATTTTGGCGGCGAGCATTGCTCGGTGAATTTCCAGGGCTTCATGGAAGGCGGCGCCGAGGAAGGCCGCCGCGCCGCCAGTGAAGTTCTTCACGCCCTCCACGCCTAAGTCACTATCGTCAGCGAGTTCCAGGATTCTAATCGGCACAAAATAGAAGGTTTCGCATCGGAAGAAGAAGCCATGCCAAATGGCCCGGGGATCACAAAATCGTCCGGCGGTTGGCGATCAGCCCGTGGCTTGGAGAGTGACAACGGCGCTCGAAGGCTCGGTGTCCCCAGCCACTCCGTCGCGGAACGTGACCAGGCGGCCGGAGTTCACCGCCACGCGCGCGCCCGGCACCACAATGCCGGCCATATTCAGCGGGTCGGCAGAGGAGAGCGTTACGACTTCGCTTTCGGCCCGCTCATTTTTCAGCGAACGCATGGCCCGCAATGATTCCACCGCTTCGGGAAGCGCGTATTGCTCGCCCATGAAATCGCTGATGAACCGGCCGCCGCGCACTTCACCGCGATCTTCCATCCGGCGAAACGCGTTCAGCAGTTCGCGCCATGGCGGCAAAATGCTTTCACGCGCCAGCACTTCGCGAAACACCACGCCGTACCGGCGCAGCAGCATCTGGCACGACGCGGCTATGGCCTTATTGCGATCCGGCGACTGGCTGCGATCACCGGCGCGTCCGCCACCGGCGCTCTCGCCCATAGGGACCGCTGGCGCCACGGAGGGATAAACCACCGACCATCGCCCGGTGCTGTGCCGGGGACGCGCGATTCGCTTATTGCCCTGCCCCGCCCGGCGGCGTGGATCAATCAGCGCGCGCAAGTTGTCGAAGCCGTCCGCGGTCAGCAGCCCCGCCGCCACCAGCTCCCAGAGCCCGGTTTCGACTTCGGCTTTGAGCTTGCCGGTGCCCCGCACAATATCGACAAAAAACGACGCGCCCCGCTGTTGCAGGAATTGGTAAACCGCCCGCGCGACAATGCTCAGCGCTGGCAGCGCATTCGCGTCGTTTACATCGGGCGCATGGTGCGGCAGCATCCAGTCGGCATCGTCGCGCACAAAGAAACTGATGGGCGCGACGCTAGTGGGAATTACCCTCCGCGCGCTGGTCTTCGCCGGTAATTCCAACAGTGATGACGAGGGGGCATCCAGTGGCGCTCCTAGAATCGCCTGCGGTGAGGTTTGAAAGGCCGCTTGCGCGCGCGATTTTAGCTCCAATTTCGGGGCCAATTTCGCCGGCGCTTCGGCAGCGGCCGCGCGTGTCGCCGGATGCGGCGAGAGCCGGGCCCAGCCGACCACTCCAGTCAGGCAGAGATGGTCGAGCGTATCCGGAGAATATGCGGCAATGCGGCGCTTCAGGATTTGCGATTCCCATGCGTTGGCCGGCGCTTCGAAGCCCTGCAACTGGCGAATCACTTCAAGCGTGCCGCGCTCGCCGGCGAGCTGCGTGCCCGGTGCGACGTGCTGCCAGCGCAACAGCCAGCGCATAAACACCGCGGGACTCACCGGGCTGATGCTCTTACGCAGTTGCCCCAGGGTGAGCCGGTGAATGCGCGCAAGCAGCCGACGGTCACACCATTCGATCACCGCGGGGGTCATTGGCTGTTCGCCCAATCGACCGTCGATGAAGTGGCCCGATCGATCGGTGAACTGGCCGCGCAGAACATTGCCGGTAGATTCGAGACGTAACATCGCCCCGTCCGCGTCCGCCTCGGAAAGCCCGAGGATGGCACTCACCTCTTTAGCGGTGGCTGGACCCAGGTGCGACATCCATCCGCCCACCATCGTGACGAGCGCAGCGTCGCGATCTGGCGCGCCTTCACGACCTTGGGCGGCATCGGCATTCGACGCGTGAGCTTCGAGCCGCGGCATCGAGTCGTCAACCTTGGCACCGGGAAAAATCTGGAGGAATGCGGCAGATTGTTCGGCGCATACCCAGTACGTCTTTCCGTTATAGAGAGCGCGCGTCACGCGATACTGCATGCGCAATTCGTCAAAGAATCCGCCCCAGGCGCGTGTCCCATGTTCCACCATGTGCGGTATGGGGTCATTCACGCGAGTGGCGGCAATAGAATCCGAAACCATCAGGGCCGATCCAGCCAGGTCCCCTGCCGGCATCTCCGGGAACGCGACCAGAGTGCAAAGCGCATCGTGTAATTCGTCGGCGTCGCGCACGTCGGGCCACGCGCCCGCGCGAACTTCGTCAATCGCCGCAGGATCGAGCCGCCCGAATTCCGATGCGATCTTTTCGGGCAGAATGCGCCGCATCTCCACCGCTCGCGCGCGGCGCTCTTCCAATGGCGCGTCATCAAGATAGGCATATGGGTTGGCGTTCAAAATCTCGTGACAGAACGGAGACGGCGTGGGCGTGTCCACCGCGAAGGTTTTCACGCGCCCCGATTCCATGTCGCGCAGGAGCTCTTTCAAGCCTTCGATGTCGAGCGCCTCGGTGAGCACGTCGCGCATGGTTTCCCGAATCAGCGGATGATCGGGAATTACAATATCGCCCTGAATGTTTTCCTGGCAGGCCAGCGCCTGCGGAAACGTGGCGGCGAGTAAATCTTCCGCGCGCATTCGCTGAATTTGCGGCGGCACTTTCTTGCCACCCATAAAGCGAAGTAACGCCAATGCGCGCCCTGCCACCCATCGCCAGCGCACGGTGAAAAGCGGCGAAGCCAACACGGCCTGTTCGAGCACTTCCTGAACGTTGTTGGGGTTGAGAAAATGAAAAACATCGCCCAGCGGAAAACTGTGATGCTCGCCAAGCGAAATATTCAGGCCGTTATCTGTAGCAGCGGCCTGTAGCTCAAAATTAAACGACCGGCAGAACCGCTTGCGCAACGCCAATCCCCACGCTTTATTTATTCGCGCGCCCAATGGAGAGTGAATCACCAATTGCATGCCGCCACTTTCGTCGAAAAATCTTTCCGCGACGATCAACTTTTCCGATGGCACAACACTGAGTACACCGCGTCCAGCGAGAACGTAGTCAACAGATTGCTCCGCGCCCGCGGCATCAAGTCCGCATTCGCGCATCAGCCAGCTAATCGCGCGGCCCCGTCCCTGAACCCATTCCTCCGTGCCGGCGGGGGTGTTACCGACCAACTCGCTGATGTGTACGCGCAGATCAGATAACTGCAGGGAAAGCTCCGCCGTGCGACCGGGCGCTTCTCCGCGCCAGAAAGGAACGCTGGGCGCGGCGCCGTGTGCGTCTTCCACCAACACTCTGCCAGCCTGCACGCGACGAATTCGCCAGGAAGTATTTCCCAGCAGGATGATGTCGCCGGCCAGGCTTTCCACGGCGAAGTCTTCATCCACCGTGCCAACCACTGCGTCATCTGGCGCGGCGACCACGGAATACAACGCATTTTCCGGAATCGCACCGCCGCTGGTGATGGCTGCCAGGCGGCTGCCGCGTCGACCGCGCAAGCGATGATTCACGCGATCGTGAAATAGGTAAGCGCCATAGCGGCCACGCCGGGACGAAATTCCATCCGACAACATTCGCACGATGGCGTCGAACTCCTCGCGCGGCAGTTCGCGATAGGGATAAGCGCGGCGCACTAATGCGAACAAGTCGTCTTCGTGCCACTCTTCCGCCGCGCACGCCGCCACGATTTGCTGAGCCATCACATCTAGCGGCGCAGCGGGAATTTCCAGCGCGTCGAGATCGCCACTGCGGATTGACCTGACCAGTGCGGCGCATTCGAGCAACTCATCACGAGTGGTGGCGAAAATCCGCCCCTTGGGAATCGCTCCACGCCAGTGGCCCGCGCGGCCAATGCGTTGCAGCGTGACACCAATGGAGCGGGGCGAGCCAATCTGGCAGGCCAGATCCACGAAACCAATATCAATACCGAGTTCCAGCGACGCGGTCGCTACAAGCACCTTCACTTCGCCCGCTTTCAGTTTGCCTTCCGCCGCCAGCCGCAATTTGCGCGACAAACTGCCGTGGTGCGCGGCCACCGCGTCTTTTCCAAGGCGATCGGTCAGGTGATGCGACACGCGCTCGGAGAGCCGCCGCGTATTCACAAATACGATCGTGGAGCGATGCGCGCGAACTAGATCGGCGAGGCGGTTGTAGATGTCTTCCCACATTTGATTGGACGCAACCGCGCTCAACTCACCCGTGGGAACTTCGACAGCGAGGTCCATCACCCTGCCGTAACCCGTATTGACAATCACCGGAGCAGGGCGCTCGCTGCCAGCAAGAAAGCGGGCCACGCGATCAATCGGCTTCTGCGTGGCCGATAAGCCGATTCGCACAGGAGGCTTTTCGAGCAACGCTTCCAGCCGCTCGAGTGAAAGCGCGAGATGCGAGCCGCGCTTGTCGTCGGCGACGGCGTGAATTTCATCCACAATTACGGTTTCAATTTTGCGTAAATTAGCGCGGCTCTTTTCGGCGGTCAGCAAGATGTAAAGCGATTCCGGCGTGGTGACCAGGATGTGCGGAGGCCGCTTGAGCATTGCCCGGCGTTCGTGCATTAGGGTGTCACCCGTGCGAACACCAACGCGTATTTCCGGCATCAGCAGACCATGCTCGGCAGCCTTGCGCAGAATTTCGCCCAAGGGGGCTTCGAGGTTTTTCTGGATGTCGTTGCCCAGCGCTTTCAGCGGCGAAATGTAGAGGACCTCAGTCTCGTCGACAAGCGCGCCGGTGAGCGCCTTGCGCACCAGCCGGTCGATACAAGCGAGGAATGCAGCTAGCGTCTTGCCGGAGCCTGTTGGCGCGGAGATTAGCGTCGCACGGCGAGCAAGGATCTGGGGCCAGCCCAGTTCCTGCGGCTCGGTGGCGGATTCGAACCGCTCAAAGAACCACTCGCGCACCAGCGGATGCGCCCATTCCAGCGCGCGATTGGCCGGCGTTTCCGCGGGGGATAATGGGAGAGAATCGCCAATGCTGACAACTATACCGTCGCCAACACCACCCATGGGAAGGAGCTCGCTCATGCTGTTGCCCGCTACGGGAACCTCTTTTATTACTATAATTCCTGCCAGCGGCACGCGCAAAACCGCCGTCCAGGACCGTTGCGCGTAAAGGCCGTTTCAGCTAAAGTAGCTGACATTCCAGCCTTGAAGGCCTCCTCATGGAAAGAAAATCCATTAGCCTCATTCTGGCCGCTTTCGTAGCCGCCACGGCAATCCCCTTAGCCTCAGCGCTCCCAGCCAGTTATCAGATCACGACCTTTCACGTTCCAAGCGCCACCGCAACATAATGCCGCCGGGATTGACAATGCGGGTGATGTCGTCGGGAGTTATACCACCGGAAGTGGCAACAACCTGGTAACCACCGGCTTTGAGCGCCTCTAGCCAATGGAACCATCATGAACATCGTTGATCCTAATTCCACCAGCAATTTCGACCGGGCCAACGGAATCAACAACACCGGTACGATCTTTTAATGGTTTCATTAACGCCGGTGGCACGGTGACCGATATCAATTATCCCTGCGCGCTGGATACCTACCCGGGCGGAATCAACAATCACAGTGTAGCGACGGGCTACTTCCTCGATTCTTCCAGCAACATCCACGGATTCATTTATCAGAATAAGAAGTTCAGGCAATTTGACGTGCCGGGCGCAGGTCTAACGATCGCCTTCGGAATTAATGACAGCGGCCAACTCTGCGGCTACTACGTAAACTCCAAGGGCCAGACGGTTGGCTTCATCGCCACGCCCAAGTAGCTAACCTAGACGGAGATTCGGCGGCGTTTTGAAGTTACAGTAGATATTACGTCACGTCTTCGGAGGTCTACCATGACCGGAAAGAGCTTGTGTGCAGCTCCTGTAGCATTCGTAGCTGTGGCAATAATAACGCTTGCTCCAGGAACGATACCTGCATCAGTTCCGCCGACGAGTTACCACATCACTAGTTTTCACGTACCTGGCTCCGTTGGCACCAGCGGAGCTGCTATCGACAATGGCGGTGACGTCGTCGGGCAATACACAGTGCTTGTCCATGATTCTACGGTAGACTTCGCTTACGAACGCCTTGCAGATGGAAGGCTTCTCAAAATCAATGATCCCAATTCGTACCGTGGTACTGGCGATGCTGGGGGCATCAATAACACCGGAACGATCACCGGTAATTATTACATCGGCGCAGGTATTTACTCTGGATTTCTTTATAAAGGCGGCGTGTTCACGGACTATCAAGTGGCCGGCAACTCCACTGGAATTGCCGGAGTGAACGACAACGGCGATTTCGTCGGTAGTTACTTTTTGAACCCCAGCTACTACGGCTTCGTTAATTCCGGAGGACAGCTAACAGTTATCAATTGTCCTGACGCGCTTGAGCCAGAGCCCGCAGCTATCAATAATGCCGGCTTCATCATCGGCTCTTGCAAGAATAGAAGTGGAATTTGGCGAGGATTTGTAATGAATTCCAAGGGGGCAATTGTGGCGGAGTTGTCCTATCCCGGAGCATCCTGGACGATTCCGTCGGGTATTAACAATAGAAACGTGGTCGTCGGCTACGCTACGGCCGATCGGGACTATGGCTTCGTCTTCCAAAACAACAAATTCACGCGATTTAACATCGCAGGATCGAGATTAACCGCAGCCCTGGGAATTAATGACCTGGGTCAAATTACCGGCACCTACGAAGACCAACTGGGTCACTCAAATGCTTTCATCGCCACGCCCAACAATTGATTATTTCTAGAAATCGCGTTTTGCCTGAAGTTCCTGAACCACAATCAGTTTAATAGTCGCGGGTTGCTACTAAATCAATGAGGAGTTGGGAGTTCGAGAAGCGGGGCGGGATCTTTCTGGGAAGCCTTGCCGGCTTCGAGCCATGCTATCCGCGTGAGGAGAGAGCCGGCCACAGTGGAAAGGGCCGCGGCGCGGCGCAGATTCCTCCGCCATGATTTCTTCGAATGATGTTTCTTAGGGCTGCCGGCAAGGAGACGAAGAGTGAGCGGCAGCGGCCCGGAGAGCAATCCGCCAAGGCGCACCAAGCCTCCGCTGTGGCCGTGTTTCAAGGGGCGCAGCGATCTCTTGTCCTGCGATTCAATGCGCGCGCCAACAATGGTTTCGGCCGCCGCAGCGCCAATCCCCAGAGCGTTGAGGGCGCGATTCGATTCGTGGCCCTTCAACTCCAGAATGGAAACCGCCGCCCCCAACCCCGATGCCGCGAAGTGGGCCGGCAGCGTCGCAGCGTTTTCACTCCAGACGGGTACTGCAGTGGCACCGATCAAAACTCCCGTATACGTGGATAGCACCAATCCAGTAAGCGCGGCGACGGATTCTGAAGCATTGCCAATGATTCGAAACATCCGTCCAGCGCCAGCGCGGCGATAGCGGCTTTGTAACATTCCCGCAAGAGCGGAGGCTGCAGCGGCATTAGAGAACGCAACCAGCGTCCATGAACCAACCGACATGGGACTTTGGATTTTGAAAACTCGTAGCATATTCAAAAAGCGAGATGGCATTCCGAGGTCGGAAATCAGCAGGGCCGGAGAAATCGCGCCGCCAATAGCCGCCAGCCATCGCGCTTCGCGAACGAGATCTTTGTCCGCGCCCGTCAGGTTCCCAACAGAGGCAATTACCGCTGCGGCGCCCGCCGCGCCTCCTACAAAAAAATAGGCGGGGATTTCCATCGTCCATTGCGATTTCTTTAGGAGCGGAGTGCCGTAGTAGCCGGTTTCGGCGCTGGCGAGGGGAAAGGGCGGCCCGGCGATCGCACCAGAAGTAGCGTCCTCACTCGCGTTACGCGATCCGACGCGGCCATGCAGTTCCGCTTCGCAGCGGATTTCCCGAAGACGCGCCTCTTTGTCCGGCTTACCTCGCGCGCGTTGATGTTGCCCCTGTCCTGTCTTTCCAATTTTGTCGCCGGTATCGGCCATCAGTCGCGACCTTTTCCGAAAGCGAGAAAAGCCCCGGCGACCATGCACAGCGCTGCTAGTCCGGCGGAGGTCCACGCCTTGCGAAGATGGACGGTGGGGACATCCGGATTCGGCGGCAGGTTGTAGGATTTGGGATCGCCGCGAGTGATGAAAAATGCGTGGATACCGCCTACGCTGGAATCCACGGGATCGTAGATATGTACGTCGTCAAAGCCCTTGTCGCGGAGATTGGCAATGCGTTCGCGGGCCTCTTCGCGCAGCTCTTCAATTTCCCCGAACTTGATGGACTCCGTGGGGCAGGCAGTGGCGCAAGCAGGGCTCAGTCCATCGCGCTGACGGTCGTAGCAAAAAGTGCATTTGAAGGCGCGGCCGTCATCGGGATTCCGCTCGATCACGCCGAAGGGGCAATTGACCACGCAGTAACCGCAGCCGTTGCAAACATCCGGCTGAACGTACACCCCGCCAAATTCCGTGCGAACAATGGAGCCCGTAGGACACGCTTCCAGGCAACCAGCATTTTCACAATGCTTGCAGACGTCGGAAAGAAATGACCAGGAAAGAAGTTCAGGCGAATTGCCGCCTAAACCCGGTATCGGTCCGCCCTCCACAAACTTCACATGACGCCACGTGGAGTGGCCGAGCGCGCCGGTATTGTCGTAGGACATTCCCCGCCATTCGAAGCCGTCGGACGGCACGTCGTTCCATTCCTTGCAGGCTACCTCGCAAGCTTTGCAACCGATGCAAAGAGTGGAATCAGTCAGGAATGCGGTTACGCTCATCGGCTCGAATCCGGAATTGCTGCTGTCAGTGAACCGCGATCGCCGAGCTTATCAGCTTTCGCACTATCGTGGCGCGCTCGAGGCCGGCGGCCAGGCGCTACATTGCAGAGCAATGCTTTCGCTTCCATGATGCGTACATTCGGCTCCTCGGAAATTGCGACGAGATCATTCACCACGTCGCCCTTCACCAGACCTTTGTAGCCCCAATGATAAGGCAGGCCGACCTGATGGACAGTCCGTCCATTAACTTGGAGGGGCTTCATGCGCGTGGTGACCTGTGCGCGCGCCTCAATCACTCCCCGCGGCGTACTCACGGTGACGTAAGCGCCATGAACAACGCCCAGTTCGGCGGCAAGTTCAGTGGAAAGTTCGCAAAAAAGCTCTGGCTGCAATTCGGCGAGATGCGAAAGATAGCGAGACATTCCACCAGCGGTGTGATGCTCCGTCAGCCGATAAGTGGTGAGAACATATGGGTAGGCGGGATCGGCAAGCTTGGCATAGCGATTTCCAGCCCGGTCTTTCTTATCGGCGGCGGGATTATTGAGATGCGAAGGATACATTGAATTTTTAACCGGAGTTTCAAGAGGCTCGTACTGAGTGGGTAGCGGACCATCTTTCAATCCGCTGGCCACCCAAATCCACCCGAAGCCGTCGGGATGCATGATGAAGGGTTTGTCTCCAGCGAGGGCCTCGTCGCCCTGCGCGTTCGCAGCCGGGCGATAATCCGGCGGCTTGGTTGCGGTGAAGTCGGGGACGTCGGTGCCCGTCCATTCCTTTTTTGTGGTGTCCCACCACACGAGCTTCTTGCGTTCGCTCCACGGGCTGCCATCGGGCCGGGCCGACGCGCGGTTATAAAGAATGCGGCGATCGGCCGGCCATGCAAAACCCCAGCCATGGCCGAGAAAATCCCGGGCCTGGCGCTTCAAGGCTTTATTTTCTCCAACTGCCGGGAAAACTCCCGAATAGATCCAGCAGCCGCAAGCCGTGGAACCGTCAGCTTTCAAGTCCCTAAATCCTGACACAAGCTTCTGATCGGAAACTGTGCGTCCATTAATTTCCTGAAGCACTTCCTCGACTCGCGGCTCTGAAATATCTCCTTCCAGAGTGTACGACCAGGTGAGTGCATTGAGACCAGCATTACGCGGGCGCAAATCGCCTTTGGCTTTTTCCTTCAGGCGCCGGCCCAGATGGTATATAAACCATGTCTCGCTACGGGCATCGCCCGGAGGTTCAACAGCCTTCCCGTGAAATTGCAGGAGCCTCTGCGTGTTCGTGAAGCAACCGTCCTTTTCGGCATATGCAGCCGCCGGGAAGAAAAATACTTCGGTTTCAATATTTTCCGTTTTAAGCTCGCCGGAAACAATTTCGGGCGAGTCGTACCAGAAAGACGCGGTTTCAATTTCCACCATGTCGCGTACAACCAGCCATTTGAGTTTGGCGAGCGCTTTGCGTTCGAGCCGCGAATTGGGCGCGCCGACACCGGGATTCTGGCCCATCACGAAAAGGCCATCCATTTTGCCATCGGCCATATCGAGCCAATATCCGAGGTGGGAGTGATCGCCGGTGACCCGCGGCAGCCAATCGAATCCGAAATCATTTTGCGGCGTGGCGGCACTTCCGTAATAAGACTTCAGGAGGCTGACAATGTATTTATCGAAGTTGGCCCACCAGCCGGTCTTGGATTGATGCTTCTCCAGATATTTCTTGAGAGACACGCCATCGGTCTCAAAAAATGGCATGGGCAAATAACCCGGGAGAATATCGTACAGCGTGGGAATGTCGGTAGAGCCCTGAATCGAGGCGTGGCCGCGGAGGGCCAAAATTCCTCCACCGGGCCGGCCCATGTTGCCAAGCAATAGCTGAAGGATTGCCGCCGAGCGGATGATCTGTACACCATCGGAATGTTGGGTCCAGCCGACCGCATAGCAAATCGCGGCGGTACGATCAGGTCCGGAAGCGGAACAAAATGTTTCGGCGAGTGTCGCGAAAACATCTGACGAAACACCGCACGATTCCTGGACCATTTCAGGGGTGTACCGCGAGAAATGCCGCTTGAGCACCTGATACACGCAACGCGGATTTTGGAGCGTCGGATCGGATTCGTAAATATTTTCCTGGCTCTTTTCGCCGCCTCGATCCTTGGCATGGCCGCCTTCAGCGCCGCTCTCATCAGATTCTTTCACGGGAGAGTTTTTGTAGGCCCAGGTCATGGGATCATATTGTTTTTTCGCTTCGTCCCAGCCGGAAAAGAGACCGCCCAAATCTTCAGTGTCGAGAAAATCGTCGCGAAGGATTACTCCGGCGTTGGTGTAGTGGACGACGTATTCACGAAAGTCTTTTTCTTTCTGCAGGACGTAATTGATGAGCGCGCCAAGCAGAACTATATCGCTGCCCGCTCGCAACGGAAGCCAAATGTCGGCCATAGCGGAAGTGCGGGTGAAGCGCGGGTCAACATGAATAATCTTCGCGCCGCGCTTGCGGGCCTCCATCACCCATTGAAAGCCCACAGGATGATTTTCGGCCATGGAGGAACCCATGATCAGGATCGCATCGGCATTGGATAGGTCTTGAAGCGAAGTGGTGGCGCCACCTCGTCCAAAGGAGGTACCCAGACCGGGCACCGTTGAGCTATGTCATATCCTGGCCTGATTGCTGATGCAGACCATCCCCAAACCAGCGGCGAAAAGCTTCTTAATCAAATAATTTTCTTCATTATCGAGTGTGGCGCCACCCAAATGAGCGATGGTTTTCGTTTGCATGAGGGGCTCGCCATCTTTCTCTTCGACAAAACTCCGCTCGCGTGATTCCCAAACGCGGTCCGCCACCATATCTATCGCCGTGTCGAGTTCCATATCTTCCCAAGTGGGCGAGCCCGGACGGCGATGGCGGACTTTCTGGGCGCGCTGGGGATGGGTCAAAAGTTCAAAGCTAGCCGCGCCTTTGGGGCAAAGGTGTCCGCGCGAAATTGGCGAAGCAGGATCGCCTTCAATGGAAATCAATTTGCCGTCGCGATGATAAATTAGCTGGCCGCAGCCTACGGCGCAATAGGGACATACCGATTGCGTGACGCCGGCGCCATGATTTTTCATGTGCAGCGAACGGGTGCGGTCACTCATGGCTTCCGGTCCAGTGCCGTCTCCGCCATGAAAAATTTGCCTAAGAAGCGGCCACCTGCTCATAAGACCGTTGCGCATAAAATTTACCTCCCCATTCGGCTAAACCTTACGCCAAGTTTGCGATTATATAAGCACCGGCATTATAAAATTACAATGGCTCGTGCGAAATTAGCAAAGGACTGTAGCGATCACGCTTACACGCGGTAGCGCGCGCACAGAATATGCTACAAGATATAAGGGATGGGCGATCGACGCGTGATTCGCATAGAGTGACTGTAATGGCCGTTACGAAAGCCCCGTGCGGCGGCGTCACCGCCGGTTAACATCGCGAAATGCCCTTACCCGCATGCCAGCGCAACTCCGCCAATAATGTTTAAAATTCCAGCGATTAGGGCCACCCTCATCCCGAGTGTATGGAAACAAACCTTAGCCGACGATTGCCTCGACCTGGCGGCGCAAATATCGTTCTTTTTTGTCCTGTCGCTATTTCCGATTTTTATCGTCTTCGCGGCGATCGTGGGCTGGCTGCCATCAACCACATTATGGCAGGCCCTAGCTCACTGGATCATCCGTTACCTGCCTCCGGAATCGCAGGAATATGTTTTTAGCGCGATTCAGGGGCTCCGCCAAGGGCACACGGGGTTTTTCTCGGTCGGTCTTCTGGCCACGCTATGGAGCGCCTCATCGGGCGTGGTTAGTGCCATGGAGTCACTAACGACGGCGCACGGCGGAAAGGAGACGCGCGGATTCTGGAAGAAAAGAATCACCGCGGTGGGCGTAATCGTTGCCGGTGTCGCATTTTGCCTGTTCAGTTTCGCAATGCTTAGTTTCGGTAAATGGGGGACTGCGGCCATTTCGGGCGAACTGAAACTATTAAGCCCCCTGCGGGTTCACTGGGCTGCGGCCCGCTGGACGGCAACCTTAATTCTGATGTGCCTGGCGATTGATCTGGTGAACTATTATCTGCCGGCCATGAAGCGGCCATGGCGATGGCTACCTCCCAGCACGATATTCGTCGCGCTGGCTTACGTGGGCGCCTCGACAATATTCAATTATTATGTGGGCCGCTTCGCCGGATTTCCCAAAGTGTATGGGGCGCTGGCCGGGTTTGTTGTGCTGATGCTATGGATTTATATGGCGAGTTTGATTCTCCTCATTGGCGCCGAAACGGAGAGGGTGTTGGAGGGAGCGCAAAACGAACCGCCGACATGAAAATGGCGCGATTCACCCCAATTAGCCTGCCTGATGAGTGCACCTAGAAAGGAAGCCGCCGGGATTATCTTTCTCGGCAGCCGGAACTGAAAACGCGGATACTGGTCTAAGATTAGATGCTGCAAAATGATGTTAAAACTGGGGGATAATCGAAAACCGTGACCGACCAATGCCGGAAGGCGATCTTTCTTCTTTATTGTGCAATGACAACAGCCCTCCTGTTGGGAATCCCTGTGATGGCTCAGCAGCCTTCCTCGACCGGTTCGACTACGCCGCAACAGCCCCCAGCCAGCTCACCAGTGCAGCCGTCTCAGCCTACGCCCACTAGCAGCAACTCTCCACAACCACAATCGCCCGTCGGACAGCAGCCCTCCGAAAAACAGAAGGAAGGGCAGGTGCAGGACGGCACGTCCAATGACCGTCTGTTTTTCGCCCTTCCGAACTTCCTAACCGTGGAAAGCGCTGCCCAGGTCAAGCCGCTCACGACCGGGCAGAAATTTAAGGTGGTGGCTCGCTCAACCTTCGACCCCGTTGAGTTTGCATACATCGGCGCTCTGGCAGGCATCAGCCAAGCCCAAAACAGCGAACCCGGCTTCGGACAGGGTTGGGAAGGTTACGGCAAGCGGTATGGCGCTAACCTTGCTGACACGGTCGACGAAAATTTTCTGGTGGGCGCTGTCTTCCCCTCGCTCTTGAAGCAGGACCCACGCTACTTCCAATTGGGCCATGGAGGATTCTGGCACCGCACAGGCTATGCCCTCAGCAGAGTCTTTGTTACCCGCACAGACTCAGGCAAGAGTCAGTTCAACTATTCGGAGGTTTTCGGAAGCGCGATTGCCGCGGGTATTTCCACCACCTACCATCCGGCCAGCGATCGGACATTCAGCGGTGTTTCGGGCGTTTGGGGAACCCAAGTAGGCTCCGATACCCTTACCTTTGTGGTCAAGGAATTCTGGCCAGACATTCGCCGCAAGCTCCGCAAACAACCCGCGACCTCGAATCAACCCTAATTCATCCGCGACTAGAGCGCGCTCAATTCAGTTGCGGGATTTATCGCACTCCTCGGCTCTTGAGACCGGTACAGCCAAGACGGACTGGCGCAAAATCTGCCCTGTGGCAATCCGGGACCAAACGGTTAATGTAGCCGTGCTGAAAGTACGGCTACAGCGTAGGAGGATGATTGGGATCTTTCAACGGGCGATCCGTGTCGTCCGGGCTGACCCGCGTCCTGAGCGGTCCGTCCTCCGGCAACGGCGCATTTTCAATGGCGTCGACGATTTCGGCTTCATAATCTTGGCCTTCTTCAGCCAGTTCGCGAACGCTCTCGGAGTCGGCGGAATCCTCGTCGGAAAGGCCTTGCGTATCGCCGGACTGACCCGCATCCTCGGGATCGGGCTCGTCATCTCTGCGAGTCCTGGCGCTGCCCATGCGGCGGACGGAACGGGTTTCATCTTCGAAATCTTGCTCTTCAGCGGTTCGCCCTTCGACGGGAGCGGGAGCGGCAAGGCCCTGCACCGTATCTTCATTGGACTCGACTACGTCGGGCAGTTCAGCGGTCGCATCCCTGCGGCCGGACTTGTCACGACCCTTCATGGGGCGAGGCCCTTCATTACCACCCGCCGCCCCGCCGATTATTTCATTTCTGCCCCGAGTTATCTTTTCTTCGCTCATGTCGGTCGCCTTTCAGCATTTTGGATGCGGATTACTGGTTCGTTGGAGCGGAGGCATCGTCGTGATGGTGACCCGGAAGCAGCTTCCGGATGGCGCAATGATACTCGGCATAGGCATCTCTGGCGACGAAGCCGGCCAGGTTTTCGCCAAAACCCGCAAGGTTATCACTGGCGGTTCGCAATGCGTGCGGCTCGTATAAATTCTCCGATGCAGTGTTGATGGCGGAAGACGGTATTGCGGAGACATTGAAGACGCTGTGGGTGTGATCTGCGGAGTCGGTAACGAGTAAATGGTGAAGAATGTGGCTAATACGCGCGCCGTTCGAATATCCGGAACCGAGGGGCTGGTAGGCATCGTCCTGATGAAAAATGGCCGGCCCGGCGTAGCGTGAGAAAAATTTGCCGGTTACGTTTCCCGCCAAATTGTTACCGAAATGATAGCCCCAAGCGTCTGGATCGCTACCATAGCCCTTGTGGGAGGTCAGCCATTGCGAAAGTGAAGTGGCTACCGCTGGTCCCGCGATCGTTTGCCAGTTAAAGACGTAACTGGCGAAGCGATGGAAATGCTCGGAGTTGGTAACCGTGCCATCCGGTTTGTAGTCGCGGGCCTCACAAGCAGAGGACGCACGGTGCAGACCGGTATTATCCGTTGAGGCGGCAGGAAGGGTCGAATTGGGGGGCGTTGTGCCGGCCTCGGTTTGCGCCTGTGTGGGAATCACCGCAAATGAAAACAGGGTAAATGCGATGGCGTAAATTGCATACCGCGAACAAATGCAAAAGCGTCTCATAGCACTCCCAAAAAAATTAATCTACGGCAGCGGTGCGGCCAGCCGTGCTGCAAGCATGAGAGTATGCTCCGAGCGGTGGAAACAAGCTATAGGTATTTTTCCTAGTATCGCCCCCGCTGAACGTAAGGCGATCGTGGTAAAACCCCACCCTCCGGTGGCAGGTCAATAAATTGGGGTGACCGGACCGAGCTTTTGTACCAAACGTTGTGAGAGAGTTCTTATACCACAGTCTGAACCTGTGAATTGAGATATGGCGGAACCGGGGGGCTACAGGCCGCCGGCGCCGGCGGCCTGTAG
>Ga0182024_10004222_pt1 | contig 33353 bp, 30 predicted proteins | sample P32metaG_FD_120480 | JGI IMG/M metagenome (GOLD analysis project Ga0182024, IMG submission 120480) | Permafrost microbial communities from Stordalen Mire, Sweden - P3-2 metaG (Illumina Assembly) | ecosystem: Environmental > Terrestrial > Soil > Wetlands > Permafrost | place: Sweden: Stordalen... | reverse complement strand
ATGGCCGGGCGCGTGCGCAGCGGCACCGAACGGCTCGACAAGCCGGGCCGGGAGTTCCCGCTCGAGACCGAGCTGTCGGTGCTGCAGCCGCCCCGCTTCGTGAGCCGCGGCGGCGAGAAGCTCGCCGCCGCCCTGGAACAGTTTGCCATCGACCTGCGGGGGGCGCACGTGCTCGACGTCGGCGCCTCCACCGGCGGCTTCACCGACTGCTCGCTGCAGGCCGGCGCCGCCTCGGCCGTGTGCGTGGACGTCGGCCGCGCCCAGCTCCACCCCAAGCTGCTCGGCGATCCCCGGGTCACCAATCTGGAAAAACTCAACGCCCGAAATTTGCGCCCGGCCGATCTGCCGCGGCGGAAGTTCGACGCCGTGGTCATGGACCTGTCTTTTATCTCGCTGCGCACCGTGCTCCCCGCCGTCTGGACCTGCCTGCGCCAAGGGGGAACCCTGGTGGCGCTGGTCAAACCCCAGTTCGAGGCCGGGAAAGCGGAAGCGGACAAGGGCCGGGGAGTCATCCGGGATCCGGCCGTGCAAGCGGCCACGCTCGAGGCCGTCCGCGAGTTTGCCCTCGCCCAGCTGCCGGGCGCCCGTCTCATCGGAACCATGGATTCGCCCCTCACCGGCGCCGATGGCAACCGGGAATTCCTCCTCGCCCTGCACAAGGGTTAGGGACTACAACCCCTTTCGATGCCGAACCTCCGCTCCGTCGCCTTTGTGGTCAACGATGACAAATCGGGGGCGCCGGAGCTGGCGCAGACGCTGGTGACCATGGCGCGCCGGGACGGGCTCAAGGTGCGGCAGACGCGGCGCTATCCCATCCGCCCGGGCTTCCTGCGGGGCTGCGATGCCTGCTGCGTCATCGGCGGGGACGGCACGCTCCTCGGCGTTGCCCAAGAGGCGGCCCGGGCCCAGGTTCCGATCATCGGCGTGAATCGGGGCAGCTTGGGATTTCTGACGACTTTTTCCGCGGAGGAGGCCCGGGCCCAGTTTCCGGCGCTGCTGCGGGGCGCCTTCCACGTGGACCACCGCGCGATGCTTGATTGCGCCCGCGGATCGGCGCCGCACGACCTGGCGCTCAACGACGTCTTGATCAAGGCGGCCGTCAATTCGCGGCTCGTCCACTTGGAGGTGACCGCGGATGGAGAACTGGTGACCGATTACCTCTGCGACGGCTTGATCCTATCGACCGCCACCGGTTCGACCGCCTACAATCTCTCGGCCGGGGGCCCGATCATTCATCCGTCGGCCAAGGTCATCGTGATGACGCCGATCTGCCCGCACACCCTCAGCAACCGCTCGATCATCTTTCGGGAGGGAGTGAAGCTCGAGGTTTACAATCGTTCGCCCGATGCGCGCCTCCTGGTCGCCGTCGACGGCCAGCGCAACCTCAGCGTCTTCGCGAACGCGCCGGTCCGCATCAGCGTCGCCAAGGTCCGGCTGCCGCTGGCGCAGCAGATCGACTACAGCCACTTCTCCGTCGTCCGGGCAAAACTGAAGTGGAACGGCGGGGTGGCGGACAAGAAGTAAGCCGCAGCCGGTGCGCCCTTACTTGGCGGGAGCGTCCGCCGGCGGCGGGGTCGATCCGTCCGCTGCGGCCGACGGATTGCTCGTGTCGTCCGTCTTCTTCTTTTTCTTCTTATGCTTCTTTTTTTTCTTCGGCGTGTCCGGGTTGGAGCTGTCGGCGGAATCCAGCGGCGGACCGCTGTTTTGAGCCGGCGCCACCGCCGGACCAGCCGGGGCGGCCGGAGCGGGGCCGCTGCCGTCCTGCGCGCGCAGCGCCGGGAGGACGAGCAAGGAAGCGAATGCCAGGGCGCTCGCGAGGAGAGTGAACTTGGTTTGGGATTTATTCATCGTCAGGGGAGATAATAGCAAGGCCGCGTGCAATTAGCCCCGGGGAGTGAGATTTGTTATAAATTATTGGTTATAAGATCCTAAGATCGGACCCACTGGACACAGCCCCGCCTTCGGCCACGGGACCCGGCGCGAACTCAAGGGGTGACGATCAGCTGGGTCCGGCGGTTTCGCTGAAAGTAACGGCTCGCAAATTTTGCGAGGTCGGCCCGGGTGACGGCCGAGATGCGCGCATCATAGTTCTTCCAGTCGTTGGCCGGCTGGCCGAGGATGGCGCTGAGGCCGGCGTGAAAGGCGCGCGAGGCGTTGGACTGCATCCCCTGGCGCCGGGCGGCTTTCAACCGGGTCTGGCACCGCAATAGCTCCGCCTCCTCCACCCCCCCCGACTGAACCCGCGCGATCTCCGCATCGATCTCCGCCAGCACCTCCGCCTCCTTGCCCGGCTGGGTGCCGGCGAAAAACGAGAACATCGACGCGTCGAGCCCGGTGACGCGCGAGGACCGCACAAAATAGGCGAGCCCCTTCTCTTCCCGCACCCGCTCGAAGAGCCGCGAAGCCATGCCGCTGAAAAGTTCATCCGCCACTTCGCCGACGTAATAATCGGCCGCGAACAGCGCCGGCGCCGGATAGGCCTGCAGCACGACCGCCTGCTCGCGCGCCTTGCGCTCGGTCCAATCGCCGACCGCGGCGGCCAAATCGCCGGCGTTCGCCGGCGCGCCCGCGGGCAGCGTTCCGCGGCCCAGCCGCGCGAGCAACGCCTTGAGCGGGGCCGTGAGCCGGCGCGGGTCGAAATCCCCAGCGACCGCCAGGACCACGTTGGCGCCCACGCAGAGCTTGCGGTGGAGGGCGGCCAGATCCGGAGCGGTCAGCGCGGCCAAGCCCACCTCGTCCCCGTGGGCGTCCAGGGCGAGGGGATGGGGCCCGAAAAATTTCTGCCGCAGCCGTTTCCGGCTTTGGGTCACCACGTCGTCCGCGTCCTGCCGCAGCGCCGCCAGCTGCGCATCCCGCTCGGTGCCGAAGGTGTCCGGCCGAAAGGCCGGAAAAATCAGCGCGCCGGTCAAGACCGCCAGGGCGCGCGGGACGTCCGGCGGAAGCACCTCGGCCGCCACGCCAAAACTGTTGTTGCCGGAAAATGGATAGAACGAGCCGCCGACCGACTCGATGTACTGCGCGACGGCGGCCGCGCTCCGTCCTCGCGTATCCTTGGTGAGCAGCGTCGCCAGCAGCGCGGTCGCTCCCCGTTTGCCCGGAGTCTCCTGCTTCGGGCCGCCCTGCAAGAGGACCCGGAAGTGCACCTGCGGCAGGCGGCGGTCGGGCTGCAGGAGCAGCCGCGCACCGTTGGCCAGGCGCATTTCCGTAAAATCGGCGTCGCGCACGGCGCTGACAACTTCAAGGGCCGGGGCCGGCGCCGCCGCCGCCGGATTGAGGGAAACCGAGGTTCGCTTGGCCGCGACCAGGTAGGCGCGCAGCACGCGTTGCAGGTCCGCCGGCCGCACCGAGCGCAGTCGTTCGAAATAAGCCTGGCTGAAGGATAGGTCGCCGGCCACGACCTCGGCCGCGCCCAGGCGCGAGGCCTGGCCGCTCATGGATTGGCGCGAGGCGATTTCTCCGGCCACGAGCTGGCGCAGCGCCTTTTTCAGCTGCGCCAGGGTGAACCCGGTCCGCGCGCCGCGCGCGAGAACCTTCTCCACGGCCTCGGTCGCCGGCCGCCGGCGCTCGGCGTCGGCGGTAAAGCTGATGCAGAAGAGCCCGCTCGCGCCCGGATTCCAACACGCGGCGTCGATCGTGTGCACCAGGCCCGCCTTTTCCCGCACCTCCTGCCAGAGCACCGAACTGTCGCCGTGCCCCAGAACCATGGCGAGCAGGTCGAGGATCGGCGCGTCCGGATCGGTGAGGCCGGGCACCTGCCAGCCGAGAATCGCCCGGGAGGTTTCCACGTCCCGGTAGGCATGCTGTTCCCGCGCGGCGAGCTGCGCCGGCTCCACCGGCACCAGCACGGGCGCCAGGCGAGCGCGCGGGCTCGCGCCGAACCGGGCGGCGACCGCGGCCTGGGTGGCCGCGAGGTCCACATCGCCCACAATCACCACGACCAGATTGTTCGGCACGTAACGGGCGCGGTAGTAGGCCGTGAGGTCCTCCGGCGTGGAGCTCGCGAACACCTCGCGGTGGCCGATGATCGGATGGCCATAGGGGTGCTCGCGAAATGCCGTGGCAAAGAGGCTTTCCCAGAGGCGGTCGTCCGGATCGTCCTGCGTCATCGCAATTTCCCGGAGAATCACCTCCTTCTCCTTCTTCGCCTCCGCCGCGGGCAGGGTCGAATGCAGGACCGCGTCGGCCAGGAGATCGATCGCCACCTCGGCGTGTTCGCTCGGCAGGTCGATGTAGTAGACGGTCCGGTCGAAGGTCGTGTAGGCGTTGATATAGCCGCCGTGGGCCTGGACCGAGGCGGAGATTTCGCGGCCGGCCCGCCGGGCCGTGCCCTTGAAGAGCATGTGCTCCAGGTAGTGCGACAGCCCGGCGCCCAGGTTCGCGCCTTCGTGGATGCTGCCGGTCTTCACCCAGACCTGCACGGAGGCGAGCGCGGCGGACCGGTCCGGCTTGACGATGAGCGTGAGGCCGTTGGGCAGAATCGTGCGGTGGACCGACTCCCGCCAAAATGTTTCCAGGAGTTTCAGGTCGCCGGTGGCGAGGGTCGAAGTGGGCATAAAAAGGATAAACTAAACTTGAATTACCGCAACGCCGGCGGGGCGCCGCGCCCGGGTCAGGCCGAACCCAACGCTTCGGTCGGCGCGCCGCCCCGCGGGGGGATCGCCGGGAGGAAAGGCTTCACAAACGCCGCCTCGAAATCGTAAATCGCCGCAAAGTCCTCCAGCCGGTCGCTCTCCGTTTTGCTGAAGACTTTGTATTCAATCAGGTTAAAGACGATCGCGCCGAAATCCGGGCATTGTTCGACGCCCCAGGAGTTGAGCACCGTCTTGGTCATCGGGCCAAATTGCTCCAGCGCGTAGCCCCGCAGGCCCTCCAGGAGCTCGCGCGGGCTCACGTGCCGCGAGCGGTCCGCCCGCCCCGCGTCGCGTTTGCGCAGATCCTTGACCGTATGATCGAGGCCCAGCCGCACAAACTCGTAGGCCTTGCGGTGAAACCGCGGATCATCCTTGCGGATCAGGGCCACCACCTCGGCAAATTCGGAATCTTGCATCGCGGACCCCGGCTAGCGCCGCACTGGCGAATAATTATAAACTCGCCAGGGGCAGTCCCCACCGCTTGGGTTATCGAGGTCGGCATTCAATGATCGCATCTACCCAGAGTAACGACTCGCTGGCAAACGTCAAAACCACCGCGGTCATCGCCCCGCTGGATCTGGCCTGCACCAAGCTGAAGTCCGCCGGCCGGCGCGTCACCCGGCCCCGCCGTGCGATTCTGGCGGCCCTCCTGCGGCGCGGGGAGCCCTCCAGCATCGAGCAGATTTACGGGGAGCTCAGCACCGGCTGTTGCGACCTGGTGACCGTCTATCGGTGCGTGGCCGCTTTCGCCGAAATCCGCCTGGTGCGCCGCGCTTTTTTCCTGAACGGGACCTGCCTGTACGAGCTCGATCTGGGCGAACCGGCCCGCTACCATGTGGTCTGCCAGCAAACGCAGCAGGTCGACGAGGTCGATCCCTCGGCGGCGGCCGAGCTGAGCCGGGCGCTCTGCTTGGTGGAGGACCACTTGCGCGCTCACGGGTATCGGGATGTCGGCCACATCGTCGAATTCATCGGGACCCGCGCGGCGACGCCACGGGCGGGCGCCTAGTTTGCGGCCGCCCGGCCGGGGACCGCGCCGGCGACCGCCGCCCGGGCAAAAAAAAGCGGCCGAATCACGTTCGGCCGCGGATTCTAGGTGAGGCGCAGACGAGCGCTCAGTTGGCGGCCGGCGGCGGCGGGGGCGGCATCCGGGTCAGGAAACTGTTGTCCGCCTCGTTGCCGATCATCTGGACCAGCCGCTGAATATCAGCTTCCGCCGCGCGCTGGGAGACCCGGGCGAGCTCCACCTGCTTCAGGAGATCGAAGTCGTCCCGGTTGTCCTGCTCCTTCTTCTTTTGCAGGCTGTCCAGTTCGATTTCGAGCGCGGACGCCTCCTTGGAGGAGGCATCGGCCTTGGCATTGGCCTCATCGGTGGTCTTTTGGATTTCGCGGCTGGTGGCATTCCACTTGTCCGTGGCCGCCTGCTCCCGTGCGGCGTCCTCCTTCGCCTGGTCGTCCGCCCGCTGCTTGGCGCTGATGCGGGCCTGCTCCTGCGCCGCCGCCTTCGCGGCGTCGTCGACTTCCTTCTTGTGCTGCGCGTCCGCAGCCTGTTTGGCCAGGGTCGCCTCGGTCTCGGCGCGGTTGGGAAAGTAGAACGCTAAAAAGACCGCCAGCAAAATGCCGGGGAAGATTACGAACATCCATTTTTTCATGTGAAAGGGAGACGGTTGGAGCAAAACGCCGGGTTAGGACTTCTTGGCCTTCGCCGCCGCCGCGGCGGCCGCGGCCGCGTTGGCGTCTTCGGCCTTCTTCACCTTGTCGAGTACCTGCGCCAGGTACTGTTGGTTGCCGCTCACCTTCTTCACGAAGTCGTCCAGGAAGGCCTTCTCACCGCGCAGGACGGTTTCGTCCTGCTCAATCTTGGCGATCTCCTCCTTGACGACGGCCACATCCTTGCGGCGCTTGTCCGCCAGGTCGCGGAACTTGGCCTCGTCGATCTGCGCCTTGTCGCGGGCCTGGAAGGCCGCCTGCCGCTCGTCATTGCGCTGCTGGCGTTCCTTCTCCTTCTCTTCCCGCTCTTTCTTGCGCTTGTCGGCCTGGGCCACGGCCTGAGCCACGGCCTCCTTGCGCTCCTCGTTCTGGGCGCGGATCTGATCGTCCTTGAGCTTCTGCTGGGCGACGGCGTCCGCTTCCTTCTCCGCCACGTACGAACTCCGGAAATTCAAATAAAAGGCCGAGAAAATGATCACGCCGAGCACCGGAGCGGCGACGTAAATATAGTATTTCTTACTTTTCTTCATGGGAAAGGGGGTGGGGATTCAGTTAAAGCGAAGACTTGTCGATCGCATCCTTGGTCGCGGCCTTGGCTTTGACGGCGTCCTGAATGCCCCTGCGAAAAATCTTTAAATCTTTCACCGCCGGCCCTTGAACGCGCTTGGTCAACTGTCGTTTCATGTCGTCGGTCATGCCGGGGACATCTACCGGTGTCACCGTGGTGTACGGGACCAAAATGATGGCCTGATCAACCGCTTTAAGGGCCTCGTCATACTTACCCAACTCGTAAGCGGAAAATGCCTCCAGCTGATAAGTCGTAAACGGCTTCTGCTGCTGGAGATTGCCCTTCGCGATGGCCTTCTTGCAGTACTCGTACACCATTTGGGTGTTGTCGTCCTGATAGTAGATGTCGGCGATCTGCCGGTCGATGTCGCCGCTTTCCGGGAAGAGGTCCTCGGCCTCCTTCAACACGTTAATGGCCTGAAGATTCTCGCCCACCTGTTGGTAGAAGTAGGCCAAGACCAGCCAATTGCTGAGGGTCGAGTCGATCCCGTGACTTTTGAGACCCTTGTAAAGCAGTTCCGTGGCTTTGCCGAACTGACCCACCTGGTTGTACATGGTCACCAAATTGTAATTGTCCTTCTGTGACTTGAGGAAGCCGAGGGTCTGGGCCCGCTCCACCGTGTTGATCGCGCAGGCGTAAAGTTCCCGCACGTGCTCCGGGTTTTTGTCCTCGCCCGCCAGATTGATGTACAGCGCCATCAGCTGGGCCCAATAGTCCTTGCTCATGGGCTTCATCTTGACCAGCTGCTCGAGGCAAACGGAGGCGCCCGTCAGATCGCCGCTCTGCTGGTCTTCCACCGCCAGCAATTGGATCAGGGAGTCCCGGGGATGGATTTCCAGCGAGAGAGCCCGGTGCGTCTGCTCCATGGCCTGGTGCAGCTCCGCCATGTCGATGTGGTCCGGATCCACCACCGCCTTCTGATAGAGCAGCACGGCGTAAAGATAGACTTCGTCGGACTTCGGGTGCGGATTCGAATCGAGCCAGCGCTTCATGTAGCCCATTGATTTGTCGTAGAGCGCCCGCTGGCCGGCCGGATCATTCTTTAGCGCGATGGCCTGGATGTAATAGAGTTGGCCGGCGAACTGCAGCTTATCGATCTTGTCCTTGGCCGGGAGGTATTCGGGATGGATTTGCGCGAGCTCAATGACCTTTTCCAGAGGGGGAATCGCCAGATCCGGCTTCTCCAAGCCCTGCCAGTAGATCTTCCAGAGCATGTCCTGGATCACCAGATTGTCGTAGCTGCTGGCATCCACCGTGGGCTCGAGCCCATTCAAGATATTCAGGACCGCGGTCCAATTCTTCGCGTTGAGCAGCGGCTCCAGCGTCTGGAACGCGGTCGAAGTCTTTTCGCCGAGGCTCGGCGGCTCCGGGTCCTTGCTCCCGCTGTCTTGGCCCCGCCCGGCGAGCGGCAGGGCCAGCAGGCCGGCGCAAACGAGCAGGTTCAGCAAACGACGGGCCGACGGAAGAGGGGAAAGAGGGGTGGACACGACCGGATTAATCCTCGTTGTTGAGTGAGAAAACGATGGGCACCTGCATGTGCGTATTAACGGTGCGGCCGCCGCGCTTGCCGGGGCGGAAGCGCCATTTGCTGACCGCCTGGACGGCCGCGGATTCGAACTCGCGCTGCGTCGAGCTCGCGGCGTAGGCGTTGCGGACATCGCCGTTGGTATCGACGATAAAGTCCACGAGCACCTGGCCGGAAATGCCGGCGCGGCGCATTTCAAAGGGGTACTGCGGGCGGACCTGCACGGTCGGCTGCGGGATCTGATCGAGCTTCGAAATGTCGAAGATCTCGCCGATGCCCTTGGCCCAATTGCCGGTGTTCTGCGGAATCGTGATCGCGCTCTTATTGACCGACAGATTGTCGGGCGGCGGCGGCTGCAGCTGCTGCACAAAGGAGGTATCCGTGACCATTTGGGGCACGTCGTTGAGCATCGGCGGGGCGAAGTCTTGCGGCGGCTGTTGCTGCTGGTTCTCGTCGACCACTTCCGGCTCATCCGGCTGAATCTTGGGCATTTCAATCAGCTCGATCGTGGCGGCCGGCGGCTTAGCCTTCGGCGCCGCGTCCCCGTTGCCCGCCCATTGGGACAGAAACGCAAAGCCCGCATTGAGGGTGAGCGAGAGCAGCAAGCCGATGATGAGATCGCGACGCATGAAAGGGATTAAGTGAGGATTAGTGGCGGCCGGTCGGCAGCACGCTGGTCATGACCGACACCTGGGTGATGCCGGCTTTGCGCACTTCGTCCAGAGCCTGCACCGCGGCGCCGAATTTTGCCTTGAGGTCGCCCGCGACCAATACCCGGGGATTGGGGGTCCGGCTCTTGTAATCGCTCAAACGGGGGGCAATGTCCGCCATATCGATCGGGTCGCCGTTCCAGAAAGCGCTGCCGGAGTCTGAAACTTGCAGTGTCACCAAATCCGGATCCGGCGGGCTGGGGCTTGGCGGGGTGGCGACCGGCAGATTGACCGGAATCGAAACGATCTTGTTCAACGAAAGCGTGAACAAAACGAAGGTGGCGAGCAGGAAGAAGATGACATCGATCAGCGGGATGATTTCGATGCGCGCGGCCTTCTTGGCTTCGACGGGAAATGGGCTGCTTCCTTTCATGAGGGGTGGGGCTTCGGGAACGTTCAGGTTCCCGTGGCGAGGTCCTTCTGCTTGGACAAGGTCTCGATCAACACTTTCTGAATTCCGGCCCGGCGGGCTTGGTCCACGACGTAAATGACCTGATTGAAAGAGGCCTCGGCATCACCATTGATTAGGATGTGCGCATCGGGCTCCGGGTGCTGCAAATGAAACGTCTGCAGCCGGGAAATCAACTCGGACAGATTGACCGGCTCCTTGTCCCATGCCGGCGTGCCGTCGGCCAGCACGGTCACCGTGGCGGTGCCGGCCGGATCCCGGGGTTCGCCGGTTTCGGAACGCGGATAGGTCGTCAGCGGCAAGCCATTAGACTTATTCAGCGAAAGGGTGAACAAGATGAACGTCGCGAGCAAAAAGAAGATGACATCGATCAGGGGAATGATTTCGATGCGGGCCTTCTTCTTCCCGCCGCTCGTTCGTGAACTGCCGCCGCCAGCCATGTGCGTTGGTCCGGGTTAAGGTTTAGCGGCTGGATTCGCTCTCGTGCTTCTTCATGAAGATTTCGAGCGCATGGGAAGCGTCCGAGATCTCTTGCTTCGCCTGTTCGGCGCGAGCGTTAAGATAGTTGAAAGGGAGCAGCGTGCAGACGGCGATGCCCAGACCGCAGCAGGTCGCGATGAGCGCCTCGCCGACGCCGCCCGTGATCGCCGCGGAGCTGGAGGCCAGATCGGCGCCCGTGCCCAGTTGGCCGAACACCTTCATCATGCCGGTGACCGTGCCCAGCAGCCCGAGCAAAGGGGCGGCGGTGATGCATGTGTCCATCGTGGCCATGCCCTGCTGGAAGCGGTTCAGCTCCTGGCTCGAGGCCCGGATGAACGCATTCGAGAGTGAATACTCCTTGTTGGAGAGGCTGTAGACGAGGATGCGGGCAACCGTGTCCTTGCTCTTGCGGCCGATCTGCAGGGCGCCTTCGGTGTCACCCTTCTCGACGCTTTCGAGCATCTTCTCCACCACCTCGGGCTCGCGGTGGCCGTTCTCGCGGACAATGAACAAAAGACGCTCTATGATAACAGTCAGAGCGACGAACCAGAGGATCAGGATCGGCCACATGATCGGTCCGCCGTTGGCGAACAGCTCGAGGGCCGTCTGATTCATTATTATGACAAACCCGAGGGGGAGGCAGTGAATAATCATAGGTAAAAATGAGGGCGGAAGGTAAGGGAGGAGAAAGGGGGAAACGAGAAAGGATGGGGGTAATCGGCGTTAGACGCTAAATCTCAGGCGATCGCTCAATCATTGCTTTTTTCGACGATCGAACGGATTTCGAGGAGAGAAGGCCCATTGCGGTCCGGGTCTGAGCAAAACTCAAGGCCGCGGACCGAAAATGCAAACGGATCTAAAAATCGAGAAAACAACAGCGCGGAGCAAAAACACGGGCAAGGGAATGGGAATTGGCAAACTTGGTCCCAAGCAAAGTTTGGTGTCAACCCACTTTGTCGGGCGGGGGGGATAAATGAACGCTTTCTAGGGGCGGATACGACGCATAAGGCCGATTTGTAGTAGCCACTACTACCCGTGTAGTAGTAACTGGCAAGCGCAAATTTTGCGTTCCCGCGAATTTAGTTCGCGCGCCCCAAACGGTCGGAGGGCGGCGGGCCAGAACCCGGCGCGTTGCGCGCCGGAAAATGGCTGCCCGGCTAGGAGTCGAACCTAGACAAGCAGAGTCAGAATCTGCTGTGCTACCATTACACCACCAGGCAGTGGAAAATCAGTCGGAGGGGAAAAAGCGCGACTTTCAGGACGGTTCTGACCGGTTCGCCGGAAAGAAAGTGAGCCGGCGACGGGAGTCGAACCTGCAACCACCTGTTTACAAAACAGGTGCTCTGCCATTGAGCTACGCCGGCAAAAAATGCGCGAAAATGTGCGGCCGCGGGGCCAGCGAAAACGCGCCGGAAAATGAAGGGATCAAAGAACAAGGGACTGCGGCCGGCCGACCGGCGCCAGCGGAAAATTTTGGTGGCTCCCCGGGGACTCGAACCCCGAACCTACTGATTAAGAGTCAGCTGCTCTACCATTGAGCTAGGAAGCCAAAACCGAAGCGTTTGAACCTCGCAAACGGGTCCCGCTTGTCAAGACGCGAAGGGGCCACGCCTCCACTTCTTCCGGCGGCAATGCTAACTAAAGAAGAGGAGGCCTGACCCCTTTTCCCTTGCCAATTCCGAGGGAAACGCTGTGTTCGAACACTCCCTCCATGCAAAAGACCAAAAAGTCCGTTGCCAAGCGCTTCAAGCTGACCGCCCGCGGTAAGCTGATGCGCCGCACGCCCGGCTTCCGCCACCTCCTCGCTGCCAAGAGCACCAAGCAGAAACGCCGTGCCTCCCAAGACAAGCAGGTCGCCGAAGGCCACGCGAAGCCCCTCAAGCGGTGCCTTCCGTTCGGCCTCTGACCCGAGCCGGCGAATCAACCACAACCTCGCCAGGCGGGTGAACTCTTAAGCCGACCCGCCGGCGCTCAACCAAAGGAATCAACCAACATGGCTCGTGCAACTAACTCCGCCGCGTCGCGCAAGCGTCGCAAGAAGGTGCTGAAATACGCCAAAGGCTATTTCGGCAACAAATCCAAGCTCTTCCGCTACGCGAAAGAAGCCGTCCAGCATGCCTGGCAATACGCCTACCGCGACCGCAAGAAGAAGAAGGGCGAATTCCGCGGCCTGTGGATCGTGCGGCTCAACGCCGCCTGCCGCAACGCGGGCATCAGCTACAGCCGCTTCATCGAGGGCCTGAAAGCCGCCAAGATCGAGCTGGATCGCAAGGTTCTGTCGGATATTGCGATCCGCGATGAGGTCGCCTTTAACGCCCTGGTCCAACAAGCCCAGGACGCGTTGAAGGAAAAGGCTGGCGCCGCGCGCAAGGCCTAACTTCCCCAACACGAGCCCCGGGCGGGCTTGCCTCCCGGTTCGAACTTTCCGGAGGACGGGCCTCGCCACGAGGCTCGTCCTTCTTTTTTTTGTCCGTCTGCCGCTTCCGCCATGCAATCCCAACTCTCCGCCCTGACCGCCCAGGCCGCCGCCGAATTGCCCGCAGTATCGACGCGGCCGGAGTTTGAGGCCGCCAAGGCCCGCTATGTCGGCCCCAATGGCGAGCTGACGGCGCTGATGAAGCAGATGGGCGCGGTGCCCAAGGAGGAGCGGCCGGCGCTCGGGCGGCTGGTCAACGAGGCGAAACTGCAGCTGCAGGCCGAGTTCGACGCGGCGCTGCGGCGCATCGAAGAGGGCGAACTGGCCGCGCAATTGGGGCCGCCGATCGACGCCACCCTCCCCTCGCCCGATCCCGGCCCCGGCACCTACCATCCGCTGACGTTGGTGCGGGAGGAGATGTGCCGGATCCTGCGCAAGGTCGGCTTCGCGGTGGCGGACGGTCCGGAGGTCGAGACGGAATTTTATTGCTTCGACGCCCTAAACACGCCTCCGGACCACCCGGCGCGCGATGCGCAGGATACGTTCTATTTCCCGGAGAACGCGCGCTTTGGCAATGTGGCCAAGCGCAATCCGGAGGAAAAGTACCTCCTGCGCACGCACACCTCCTCGGTGCAGATCCGGACCATGCTGAAGGGCCCGCCTCCGATCCGCATCGTCTCGCCCGGGCGGGTGTACCGGCGCGACACCAGCGATGCCACCCATTCGGCCAATTTCCACCAGCTGGAGTGCCTCTACGTTGACCGGCACGTGACGGTGCGCGACCTCAAGGCATTGCTGGACTATATCTTCTCCTCCCTGCTGGGTCCGGCGACCAAGACCCGGTTCCGCCCGCACTACTTCGGCTACACCGAGCCAAGCTTCGAAGTGGATCTGGGCGCCAAACATTTGCCGAAGGTCAACAAGGAATGGATCGAAATCGGCGGCTGCGGCCTGGTCGACCCGACGGTCTTCGCCACCGTGGGCTACGACCCCGCGGTCTGGACCGGCTATGCCTTCGGCATGGGTCTGGAGCGGCTGGCGATGCTGCTCTACGGCATCGATGACATCCGCTATTTCTACCAGAACGACCTGCGCTTCCTGAAACAATTCGCGTAACCGCTGTGAAGATCTCCCTGAATTGGCTCAAAGACTATGTCGCCCTCACCGCTCCGGTGGAGGAGATCAGCCGCGCGATCACGTTCCTGGGCTTCGAGGTGGAGCAGGTCGTCGCGACCGGCGCCCCCCGCCTCGAACACGTGGTCGTGGGCGAGGTGCTCGTGCGGGATAAGCACCCCAATGCGGACAAACTCTCCGTCTGCCAGGTCGACGTGGGCCCCGCCGGCGGGGTGAAGACGATCGTCTGCGGCGCCCAAAACTACGCGGTCGGCGACCGGGTGCCGGTCGCGCTGCCGGGCGCGGTGCTCCCCGGTAATTTCGTCATCAAGCAGTCGAAGATCCGGGGGCAATTATCCGACGGCATGCTGTGCTCGGCGCGCGAACTGGGCCTGGGCGAGGACGCGAGCGGCCTGCTCATCCTGACCGAGCGGCCCGCGCTCGGGCTGCCGATCAATGCGGTGCTGCCGGCAGGAGACACCGTGTTCGACCTCGAAATCACGCCGAACCGCCCCGACTGCCTGTCGCACCTGGGCATCGCCCGCGAGCTGGCGGCGTGGTTCAATCTCGACCTCAAGTACCCGACCCTGTCGTTCCCGGAGTCCGCGCCGGCGCCCGCCGGCGAGGCGCCGCTGCTGCGCAATGTCACCGTGCCGGCGGCCGAGGACTGCCCCCTCTACACCGCCCACGTGATTGCCGGCGTCAAAATCGGGCCCAGCCCGTCGTGGCTGCAGGAGCGCCTGAAGGCCGTCGGCCTGCGGCCGGTCAACAACGTCGTCGATGTCGGCAACTATGTGATGCTCGAGTACGGGCAACCCCTCCACGCCTTCGACGCCGCGACGCTCGCCGGCCCGGAGATCATCGTCCGCCGCGCGGCGGACGGGGAAAAGATCGTCACCTTGGACGGCAAGGAGCGCACCCTTTCCAGCCGCATGCTCGTGATCGCCGACGCGAGCCGGCCGGTGGTCATCGCCGGCATCATGGGCGGGGTGAATTCCGGCGTCAGCGAGAGCACGACCAATCTGGTGCTGGAGGGCGCGATCTTTCGGGCGCGCGCCACGCGCTGGACCAGCAAGCGCCTGGGCCTGACCTCCGACTCCGCTTACCGCTACGAGCGGGGCGTCGATCCGCACCTGACCGCGGAGGCCGTGCGCCGGGCCCTCGACCTGATGGTGGCCACCGCCGGCGGGCGGGTGACCGGGCCGGGTTTCTCCATCGGCGGCGAAGCGCCGTGGCGGCGGGAAATCCAGGTCACCACCGGCTTCATCCGCGAGCGCCTCGGCTTTGCCGTGACGGACGCCGAAATGCGCTCCGCCCTGGAAGGCCTCGAGCTCAAGATCGAACACGACGCCGCGGCGGCGGACGGCAGCCGGGCCTGGACGGTCGCCATCCCCAGCTGGCGCGACGATCTCGATCGGCCGATCGACTTGGTCGAGGAAGTGCTGCGCCTCTACGGCACCGAGCGCATTCCGCCCTCCACCTTGTTCTCGCCCGGCCTGCCGGTCGAGGATGACCCGGCCGTGCAGTTCAACCGGCGGGCCTTGGCGTATCTGGTGGGCCATGATTTTCACGAGTGCGTCAACCTCACCCTGCGCTCGGCGGGCGAGGTGGCCAACTGGGTGTCGCAGGCGGCCGGGCTCGAGCTGGCCCTGGCCAATCCCTTCGTCGCAGACCAATCGCACCTGCGCCCCACCCTGATCCTCGGGCTCTTGGAGACGATCCGGCTCAATCAGTCCCGCGGCGTGCCCGTCGCGCGGCTGGCCGAAGTGGGCCGGGTCTTCGTCGAGCACCTCGGGCAAAGCTATGAGTGCGTCGCCGCGGCCTTCGTGGTCGCAGAGGATGCCGAGCGCCGTTGGAAACAGCGCGAGCCGGCCGATTTCTACCAGATGAAGCACCACGCGAGCGCCCTGGCCGCGCTGGCCGGCATTAATTTGCCGGCGGCGCCCCTCGCCTCGGCGGCCCATGCGGCCAGCTACCTCGGCTGGCAAGAGGGGCAGGCCTCGGCCGCCGGCTCCCTGGAGCAGGGTTGGACCGCCCGATTTGGGCTGCTCAACCTCGCCGCCGTGCGCTCGCTCGGGATTGCCGGCAAGGTGTATGGCGGCATTTTCGCCGTGCTGCCCGAAAATCTTCCGGCCGCGGCGCCGCGGCCCCGCTTCGCCGAGTTCAGCCTGCTGCCGGCCGCGCTGCGCGATCTGGCGCTGGTCGTCGACGCCGCCACGCCCGCGCAGGAAGTCCAGCGGCCGCTGGCCCGCATCGCCCGCGCGGCGGCCACCGCGCCGGTCACGGTCGACCAGGTCGCGGTGTTCGATCTCTATTCGGGCGCGGGCCTGCCCCCGGGCAAGAAGAGCTTGGCCTTTTCCCTCGTCTTCCGGGCGGCCGACCGCACCCTCACCGACCAGGAAGTAAACGTCATTTTCCAGCGGATTCAGGACGAGCTGCTGAAAACGACGCCCTTTCAAATCCGCAAGTAGCCGCCCATTTCCCATGTCCGCTCCGACCGATCTGAACATCGACCACGTGGCCCGCCTGGCGCGCATCGCGCTCACCCCGGAGGAGAAGACCCGGTTTTCCGCGCAGCTCACCGATGTGCTCGCGTATATCGAACAGCTCAAGGAAGTCGACGTGCGCGGGGTCGAACCCACGGCCCACGCCCTGCCGGTGTACAACGTCTGGGCCGAGGACGAGCCCCGGCCCGGCTTGTCCGTCGAACTGGCGCTGCAGAATGCGCCGGTGCAGCGCGACCAGATGATCGTGGTGCCCCCGGTTGTGGAGTGATCATGGCCGAGCGCTTTTTTCAAACGGTGGGAGAACTGTCGGGCGCGTTGGACCGCCGCGAGCTCTCCGCGGCCGAACTGACCGCCGCGGTGATCGCGCGGACGCAGGCGGTCGACGGCCGGGTGCATGCCTTCAATTCTTTCGACGCGGAAAATGCCCTGAGCTTGGCCCGGGCCTCGGACGCCCGGCGGGCGGCGGGCGCCGCCCGGGGCCCCCTGGACGGCATCCCGATCGGCTTCAAGGACGTGATCGCGGTGGCCGGACAGCCGCTCACCGCCTCGAGCAAGATGCTGGCCAACTTCGTCTCGCCCTACGATGCGACCGTGACCCGCAAGCTGCAGGACGCGGGCGCGATCCCCTGGGGCCGCCTCAATCTCGACGAGTTTGCCATGGGTTCCTCGACCGAGAACTCGGCCACGCAGCCGACCTGCAATCCCTGGGACCTGACCCGGGTGCCGGGCGGCTCCTCGGGCGGCAGTGCGGCGGCGGTCGCCGCCGGCGAGGCGATCGTCGCGCTGGGCTCGGACACCGGCGGCTCGATCCGCCAACCGGCGGCGCTGTGCAACCTCGTTGGCCTCAAGCCGACCTACGGCCTGGTCTCGCGCTACGGGCTCATCGCCTTCGCCTCCTCGCTCGATCAGATCGGCCCCTTCGCCCGCTCGGTGGAGGATGCCGCCATCACGCTCGGGGCCATCGCCGGCCACGACCCGCTCGATTCCACCTCGGTGAAAATCGAGATCCCCGACTACCGCGCGGAACTAACGCAGCGCCGCGGACCCTGGCGTCTCGGGATTGCGAAGGAGTATTTTGGCGAGGGCCTGGATCAGGAAGTGGCCGCCGCCGTGCAGCTGGCCATCGACCATTATCGCCAGCTCGGCTGCGAGATCCGGGAAATCTCCCTGCCCCACACCAAATACGCGGTCGGGGTCTACTACATCATCGCGACGGCCGAATGCTCGTCCAATCTCGCCCGCTACGACGGCATCCGCTACGGCCACCGCTCGACGGCGGCGAGCGGCTCGATCGACCTCTACGGCCAAACGCGCGCCGAGGGCTTCGGCGCGGAGGTGAAGCGCCGCATCATCCTGGGCACGTACGTGCTCAGTAGCGGCTACTATGATGCCTTTTATTTGCGGGCGCAGAAAGTGCGCACGCTGCTGCGCCAGGACTTCCTCAACGCTTACCGAGAAGTGGACGCGATCCTGACCCCCACCTCCCCGACTGTCGCCTTTGCCCGCGGCGAAAAAGCCGCCAATCCCCTGGCGATGTACCTGAGCGACGTCTACACCATCGGCGTCAATCTGGCGGGCCTGCCCGGGGTCAGCATTCCCTGCGGCTTCAGCCGCGATGGGCTCCCGATCGGGCTGCAGATCATCGGCCAGCCGTTCCAAGAGGCGGAGCTGCTCGCGATCGCGCAGGCGTACGAGCGCGGCCACGACTGGCACACCCGCCACCCCGAACTCTGAACGCGATGCGCGCATGAACTACGAAGCGGTCATCGGCCTTGAGGTCCACGTCCAGGTGAAAACCCGGTCCAAGATGTTCACCCGCGTGGCGACCGGCTACGGCGCCCCGCCCAACACACTCACCGACCCGGTCGTGCTGGCGCTGCCCGGCGCTTTGCCCGTGCTCAACCACGCCGCAATCGAGCTGACGATCAAGGCCGGGCTCATGCTCGGCGGCACCATCGCCCCCGTCTGCAAATGGGATCGGAAGAATTATTTCTACCCCGATTCGCCGAAAAACTATCAGATCTCCCAATACGACCAGCCCCTCTGCGTGGGCGGCTGGGTCGAGATCGAACTGCCGGGGTCGGCCCGCAATGTGATGGGCGAGCACAAGCAGATTCCACTGACGCGCATTCATTTGGAGGAGGATGTGGGCAAGCTGAACCACTTCGGCCATGAGTCGCTGGTCGATTTCAACCGGGCCGGCACGCCGCTCATGGAGATCGTTTCCGAGCCCGCGCTCCGGAGCGCCGAAGAGGCGTTTGCCTACCTTACGGCGCTGAAGGCGGTCATGATTTACGGCGGCATCTCCGACTGCGATATGGAGAAGGGCCAATTGCGCTGCGACGCCAACGTCTCGATCCGCCCGGTGGGCGACCCGGTGCTCGGCACCAAAGTGGAGCTGAAAAATCTCAACTCAATTTCCTTCGTGCGCGATGGCATCGCCCAGGAAATCCGCCGGCAGCAGGCCGTGGTCGCCGCCGGCGGGGTCATCGTGCAGGAAACCCGCGACTATGACGGGCAGACCGGCGAATCCCAGTCCCTGCGCTCCAAGGAGCAGGCGCACGACTACCGGTATTTTCCCGATCCGGACCTGATGCCCGTGCATGTCGACGCGGCGATGCGCGCGCGCATCGCCGTCACCTGCCCGGAGCTGCCCTTCGCCAAGCAGCGCCGGTTCCAGGCCGAGTATCAAATCCCCTATACCCTGACCTCCGTCCTCGTCGCCGACCATGAACTCAGCGACTATTTCGAGGCCGCCGCCCGGCTCAGCGGCAAGCCGCAGGCGGTCGGAAACTGGATCGTCAACGATCTGCTCCGCGAACTGGGCCATGGCAAGGTCGCCCTGGCCGCGGCGAAGATCCGGCCCGCCCACATCGCCGCCCTCGTCGGGCTGATCGAATCCGGCGCCATTCTCAACCAAGCGGCCAAAGAGGTATTCGCGGCGATGGCGCAAACCGGGGAAATGCCCGACGCCATTGTCGCCCGCGCCGGCCTCAAGGTGGAAACCAACGTGGACCAACTCGAACAGTGGTGCCGCGAGGCGATCGCCGGCGACACGCGCGCCCTGGCCGACTTCAAGGGGGGCAAGGACAGCGCGATCAATGCCTTTAAGGGCCCGGTGATGAAGGCGGCCAAAGGCAAGGCAAGTCCCGCCTTAGTCGACGCGACGCTGCGGCGACTGCTGGCCGCCAGCTGATTCCCTACGAGGCGAGGGCGGCCGAGCGGCGGCCCTGCAGTTCGGCGAGGACGGCGGCGGCGGCCGGCCGCTTGCCCAAGTGCAATTCCCCGACATACCGGCTGACCGCATCGGGCGGCCCCATATGCAGGCGTTCGCTGAGCCAGCGGTTGAGCACACTGGTCGAAGACTTGAGGTCGGCCGCCAAGGCGATTTTCCAGGCCGCCGACTTCGGGTCCTGCGGGGCCGCCGTCAATTCCCGCCGCAGGATCCGCAGGCCGGCGTCCAACCGGATCTGCCAGTCGGCGCGGTTGATCTCGGCTAGCCCCGAGCCGCCCCAGTCGCGCGCCGCCGTCCGGCGCCTCAGATCGTCGCGCACGGCGCGCCGATACTCGGTGCTGCCCTGCACCCAGCCGGCCCCGACCCGCGAAAACCACGTCTGCTGCCGGGCCTCGTCGGCCATCAGCCATTCGAGGTGCCGCGAATACTGCCGCCAACCGTCGCGATCGTCCGCCACCCCTTTGCCATCGCGCAGCCAATCGGCGCAAACCAGCGCGGCCGGCCGCTCGGTCGCCGGGCGCAGGAACAGGCGATAGCTGGACCAGCGAAACTGGGCCAGCTGCCCCAAGGAGATGACCCCTTCCCGCACCGGACTCAGGTGGATGTAATCGACCAGTTGCGCCCACGCGACGCCGGGCTCGACCAAGTTTGCCCGATACCGCCCGCGAAACGCGCGGCCGGGTTCGCCCCGGAAGCGGTTGAACCGGTTGCCGAAGGTGCTCTGCAGCCAATGCACGCCGCCGACCAGGTTGCCGCGCGGGGTTTCCACGGCGAGGTGGTATTGATTCGGGAGCAGCGTGAAGGCGTGCAAGCGCCACTGCATGCGGGCGCAGGCGGTGAAAAGCCCTTCGACGAACGTGCGCGCCGCAGTCGCGTTCCCAAACAGATCGGAGGAGTAATTTCCGCGATTGGAAACGTGATAGAGGGCGCCGGCAAATTCCAGGCGGGGCTTCCGGGGCATCCCCCATGCCAAGCGCCCGGCGCGTCCGAGACAATCCCGAATCGCCGGCGCCGGGCAAAACGCTCGGCCCCAGCTGTGCTCACGCCCCAGTCTTCGCCGGCGGATTCGGCGCCGGTGGTGGCGGCGGAGCCGGCGGAGGCAACGGCCCGAAATCCGTGGCAAATCGGTAGCTCCCCGAGCCCACGGAGAACACGGTCGCATCCGCGGTGCTCCGCAGGAATCTGACTCCAGGCTTGAATTGCACCGGCATCCACCCGTCCGTCACCGGGCCGCCCCGCGGATTGGGCACGTAGACGGTGGCCGTCGTATTGCAGGGAATCGCCACCTCGAGCGTCAGACGAGAGCCCGCCCGCTTCCAGGCGCTGCCGATGCGGCCCCGCACCGAATCGTAGTGGGCCCGCACCCAGGTGAGATCGCCGACGACGGCCGGCCGGATGACGATCCCCTGAAATCCGGGCCGATCGTCATCGCGGGAAATTCCCGCCAGGTCGTGGTACAACCACTCGTTGATCTGGCCGAGCATAAAGTGATCCTGCGAAGAGCGAGCGCCCGCGTCCCAGGCCTCGGTGAGGCTGGTCGCCCCATGCGCCAATTGGTAGCCATAGCCCGGCCGGGAGCTTTGGTTATTCATGGCGTAAATCACATCGGAGCGGCCCGCGGCCGCCAGCGCGCGCAGCAGCGCCTCATAGCCGATGTCGCCCGCCGTGAAGGCGTCGCCGTGCTGGTGGACGTCCGCCACCAGCGCGGCCCGCACCCGGGGGATTTCGCCCGCGGGCACGAGGCCAAAATCAAGGGCGATCGCATTGCTGCATTGGGAGCCCGTGGCATAGGAACCGGCGGCCGCGTTGAAGAAGGCGCGGTTAAACGCGCCGGCAATGCCTTCTGCCTGCACCGCATACCGCTGCGCCGCTTCCGGCCAACCAAGAACCTTGGCCGCCGCCGCACAGATGCGAGCGTCCCGATAAAAGTAGGCGGTCGCCGTGACGGCCGGGGGCGTCAGCTGGGCTTTGCCCGGCTTGCCCGGCCCCAAGTCATACCAATCGCCCAAGCCAAAATCGAGCAGCCCGCGCGCGTCGGCGCGCGTCGCCAAATAAGCCACATACGCTTTCATGCTGCCGAAGGCTTCGCGCAAGGCCATGGCATTGCCCGTCCACTCATAGCTTTGCCAGGGCACCAGCACACTCGCGCTGCCCCATTCCGGCGAATCGCGAAACCCGTCCGCGAAGCGGACATACTCCGGGGCAATGTCGGGCACAAAACCGTCGGCCCCCTGGGCGTCGCGGATGTCCCGGGCAATTTTACCGAAAAGCAAGTCCAGGTCGAAGTTGTAGCGCAGCGCGGGCCCGTTGAGGTGCGTCTGTTCGAGCCAGCCCAGGCGTTCGCGGTGCGGACAATCCGTGAGCACGCTCACCGTGTTGCTCTGCTGCGCCCACCGCACCAGCGTCTGGATCCGATTGAAGAGCGGATTGGAGCATTCGAATTCCCCCGCCGGCGCCGGCGCCGCGGTGACGACGCTGCCGGCAATCGAGTCCACGACCGGCGGAGCGCTCGCGGCGCCCGGCAGGCACTGGACCAGCAGATACCGGCAGCCGTGATAGAAAGACCAAGGCTCCCAGCTTTCCTCCACCGGATCGCCGCGCAAGGTGTACTGCCAGTAAGCGTCGCCCCGGCCGACCGAAGACCGGTCGAGCGTGCCGTCCGGCGCCAGCAGTTCGGCCGGGACGATCCGCACGACCGAACCGGCCGGCCCGTGGACCAGCAGCCGCGGGATAATCGCCGCGTTTTGGCCCAGGTCATACACTTGGCCGCCGGCACTCGGATGGGCCGACACCGGCCGAATTTCCTCGCACCGGCGGACCGGCGCCGCGGCATAGGAGGTTCCGCGCAGCGCGGCCGCCCCCCCGTCCACCACCGAGGCGCCCGTCCAGTCATGGTCGTCGAAACCGGCCTGGTCCCACCCGTTGGGCACAAGCCGGGCATCAAAATCCTCTCCGCCGTAGACGTTGGCAAAGGTGGTCGGGCCCAGCCGGGCTTTCCAGTCCGGCCCGGTGCCCACGATCTCCACCGATCCGTCCTGGTATTCGAGCCGGAGCTGCGCGATGGCCTGCACCGGCCGGTAAGGCGTCACAAACTTCACATAGCGGCCGCCGCCTTGGACATTGAACATCCCCCCCGCCAGCTCCAATCCGAGCGCGTTCGGACCGGCCCGCAGGAGCGGCGTAATCTCACGGGTGGCGTAAAGCCGGGTCCGGTGGTAATCGGTCCAGCCCGGATTCAGCAGATCCTCATCCGCCCGCTTCCCGTTGACCGTCAGTTCGCAGTCTCCCAGCCCGCACACAAAAATGAGCGCGCGCCGCAAACCGGCGCGGACGGCAAAGTCGTGGCGGAGCAGCAGGGTGGCATTGGCGTAAGGGTTGGCCGCCGAACCGGCCAGCCCGTCAGTGGCCGCCCGGGCCGACCAGCCGCCGCCTTCGCGACTGTCGCTGGCGCGGACGTCGGCGCCCTCGGCGACATTTCGCCCTTGGGAAAACACTTCCATTTGGCTCAGGGCCAGGCATCCCCGCCCGTCTTCCATCGATAGCTGCGTAGCGGTGAGCCGCACGTAACGCCCAACCCGTCCATTGGCGGCCAGCTCCACCACCTTGGTGCCGGGATTGAGATAGTCCTGCGTGGTATAATCGGCGATCACCACGGCGTCGCTGCGATCCGCATTGCTCGCCAACTCCAACTTGAAGCGCTTGGGAAAACCAAATCCGGCGGCCACTCCGTAAGGCAACGGATAGAGCCGTATCCCGTCGATGGGCTGCGGGGTCCCCAAATCGATCTCGAGCCATTTGACCGCGGCCGGTTGCGAGGCGTCCTGCGAACGGTACCCGGCTGAAGTGCGGTCCCACCAGACCAACGGCCCGTGGGTGATCCATTGCGCGGCCCAATCGCCCGGCGACAGGAGCCCCATCGTCCAACTGGCGGGGGCGCTCCAAGCGGAAACCCGCCCGCGCTCGTCCCAGACCCGGACCTTCCAAAAAACTCGCTGGGCCGAAGTCAGCTTGGCGCCCGCGTAGGCGACGGCCACGGTTTCGGCGGAGGCCGTCCGACCGCTGTCCCAAAGGTCCCCTTGGTCCGCGTCCAGTTTGGCCATCTCGGTCGCGACAATCACCTGCCAGGCGGACTGGCTTCGTGCCCGGCCGGGTCCGTCAAGTTGCCAGCCCAGAATAGGATCCGGCCCATCGACCCCCGCCGGATCGGACCGGCCGTCGCACCGCAACCGCGAGACCGCCAACGGAACGGAGGGTCCGGCAAACAGAGCTGCGCCCGCTCCCGGGGCCGCCGCCGCGACCAGCGCGCCCAAAAGCCAAACGGCAATCCTCCGACCGATTCCCGAATCCGCACGCAAGAAAGAGGGGGGTAGCACCGCTTTCCAGACTCGCCTGATCAGGCTCGAAATTCAAGGCTTTGGTAGGCCCTGGAAGACCACGGCCGTTAGCGCCCGGGAGCCGGCGCCGGATGGGATTCTTGATTGACCGTGACTGGCGAAGGGAGTCCCTGCGCGGCGGTCAAAACAGGGGGTGCTTCGCCTGATCCGGTCAGCGCGGCGGCCGGCGCCGGGTCCTTGCGCAGTCGGGCGATTTCCAATGCCCCGCGCGAGCGCGGGAGCGATTCCGGATGATTCCGCTGCAGAAAATCGATCATCTTTTCCCGTATTTCCCTCCTGGGCGATCTTCTTCCGGGTGTAACCGTGGGCCAGGGCGATGATTGCCGCCGTTGCCGCCAGCACGATGCCACCGAGTAGCAGTTGCAAGCCGCTGATATACGGCAAAATATCGTCCTGCGCCCAGCGCCCCGTCAATGGCGTGACGCGCTCGGCGAGCTCATGCAAACGGATGGCCCAACGAAGGGATTCCGGGGAAAGATGGACGGCGATGGTTGCGGCGGGCACCCCCCATAGACTCGTTTCTGGGCTCCGGGTTCGGGCCCCAAATGGCCGGGCGAATAATGATCAAACCACCCGCGGAAAGGGGCCCGCCGAAATTGCGCTCGTCTTCAAAGAGCCGCCCACCGATGTTCGCGGCGCGGTGCGAAAATCCCCCTTCTCCGGCGCTACTCAACCCATCTTGATCGCACTGGCTTTACTGGCGGTCGCGATCCTGATCTGGCGGCTATCGGATGTCTTTGTCATCGCTTTTGGCGGCGTCGTGGTGGCGGCATTATTGCGAGCGCTGGCCGAACCCCTCAAACGTCTTCGGATTCCCTCCGATCAACTGCGACTGGCGATAGTCTTGGCCCTATTGGTTGCGCTCATTGGGCTGCTCGGCTGGATGTTTGGGCACCAGGCCACGGACCAAGCCGGCGAGCTGCGCCGGCTCTTGCCCGAACAGGGCCGCCGTTTGATTGCGCGATTGCAACAGACCGCTTTCGGCCGCACGTGGGTTACCTCGTTCCATAGACTCGCGGCCGATTCGAGCACGATCGCCGGGTTGGGATCGGTTGCGTCGACCTTGCTGGGGGGGACGCTCGATGCCATCTTGATCGCGTTCCTCGGAGTTTATTTCGCCTTCGATCCCGATCTCTACATTAACGGCGGACTGCGGTTGTTGCCCCCGGCCCGCCGGCCTCAAGTGCGGCGGGCTTTGGTTCAGTCCGGGATCGCCCTGCGCAAATGGCTGCTCGCCCAGCTGGTCGCGATGATTCTGGTCGGCATATTGGCCGGTCTCGGGCTCGCGTTCATCGGCGTGCCGTTGGCCTTGGTGCTAGGCACGCTCGCGGCTCTCCTCGAATTTATCCCGGTGCTGGGACCTGTCATCTTCGGGGTGCCGGCTGTGTTGGTCGCATTCTCCAAAGGACCGCGGATCGCGCTCTATGCCGTGCTCGTCTACACCGCGATCCAGCAATTGGAAAGCAATCTGATCGTGCCGCTCTTGCAGCGCTGGGCGGTGCGGATGCCGCCGGTCATTGGCCTGCTGGCCGTGTTGGCAGCGGGAATCCTGCTCGGCCCAGTGGGCATTATCTTCGCCGCACCGGCCGCGGTGGTGACGGTCGAGTTGGTGAAACACCTCTACGTTGAGGACACTCTCGAGCGCCCCGAGCGCTCTGCGGAGAGCTGACGCGCCCAGCGCGGAGCGCGAAATGGTCGGGGCGGCGAGATTCGAAGAGACGCCTGCCATACCGCAAGACATTGTCCCGAAGGAAGCTTATAAATCGAACAAACCCGAAAGCACACAAACGAGCACACAATCCACCGCCCAAGTCGAAACAACCGTTTCCTTATGTATGCCTTAGATCAGTTGCCGCTCATCGCGCGTGACGGAGGGATCCCTCCTCTTTACACACCACCAACGTTTTGGGTTCCAGCAAATCACCAAAGTCAACGAAGCTTGCGGACTCGCAACAAATTTTCGCGGTCTTTGGGGAAAGACCAAATCAAAAGGTTTCTCCCGCTTCGCGAAGCAGCGCCTCTGCCTCGGACAATAGCTGCGGTAGATGTGCCTGAACTATACCCCAGACCGCCGCGTCGTCGATCGCGTCATATCCATGGATGATCCGATTGCGGAATCCAACAATGCGCGGGAGCGCTGAGATACGGGCGGACGTCTTGTCGCTCAATCGGGAAAGCCTGCTTAGCGCCTCGCCGATAATTTCGAATTCCCGCTCCACCGCGCGCCGAAGTTGTCGGTCGCCCTCGTATCGACCGAAGTCAGACTCCTGACACCAACTCCGGATGCTACGCCCGGATTCGAGAACATCGAACAGCAGCTTCTTTTCACGGCTGTCCATAAATAAGCTGCCGAGTCGATTCGACTTCGTTTCGGAAAAAGGGGTTACGGATTGACTCCTCGGTCACAAGATCCACCCGCCGGTCAAAGAGACGCTCTAGGGCTTCGCCCAAGCCGAGGAACCGGTCGGCATATCGGCCTGTCGGTTCGCGGTCCTTTAGGCTAACCAGGAAGTCCAAATCGCTCGCCCCAGGATCAAAACGGCCATCAGCGGCGGACCCGAAGAGATATAGCCGATTCACTCCGAACTGCTGGCATAGTTCGGCCAACGCTAGGGCCTTGGCTTCGACGACCGCTATCATCCTACGAAAAACTGGCCTTTCCGGCCTGAGACGCAAGCGGTTAGCAAATGGTCGGGGCGGCGAGATTCGAACTCGCGACCTCTACGTCCCGAACGTAGCGCTCTACCAGGCTAAGCTACGCCCCGACTTTATCGCTGAAGGGAAAGAATCCCTCGGGAAATGAAAGGCCGCAAGCAGAAAAGGCAAAGCTCTTTGTCTCCCATCGGGCTGGCGAAAATGCCTCATTATTCGTGCGATTGTGAAATAATCTGTGAAATCCGAACCTAATGAAAAGGAAGCCTAACCCGATCGACCAATTTCAGCCTTAAGTAATCGCCTCCTTTCCCGGATTGAAGACGTCCTCACCGCCTCCAGTAAGCGGGCGGGGACAGACGTGTTAGAATGGCTGGGTGACTATGATCCGACAGCATTCCCTCTCGCAGCCGTCAACAGACTGCTGTCCCATCGGCGAGTTTAGGCTGGTATTGCGCACCAGTGGAACCACCGGGATTGGCCGGATTGCCCCACTATTGACTATTGATTGACTTTAGATTGACAAACGCTCGCATCCAGAGTTCATTTTCCAAATGGAATCAGACGTCCTAATCGAAGCGCGGAATCCGTATGCAACAACCGCTCGCGGCCTACTAACGGCCGCGCACCTCAACCCGGTCATTCAATCAGGATATAACCAGCAAGTCCGCAACATCCTGCATCAAATTCAACTACCTCACCGAGAACTTGAGGCGTCACGTCCAATAGAAAAAGTCGCGCATTGGGTTTGCGGGGAAATGGATAAAACCGTGAGTCGGCACCATGATCGTTACGTGGTTTTCTGCCTTCCGCAGATGCCGGGAAAGCGTTTTGTGAAGGTATGCGTGAGTGTTTGGAGCACTCGAGGGATTCGGCACGATTTCGACTTTGCTAACACCGTTTCCGATGCGGTAGCACGCTTCATTCAGCGAAAGCAGGAGAGAGCTCAGTCCAAGCCAAAACTGAGTTTTGCCTTGGATGCTGTGCCAGAAATGGACGCCCTTACCACCGACCTACGTGACGACATCAGCGGACGGGTCAGTGCTGGAAAAATCGTTGATTTGTTTGGGGTTAACTTAACAACCCTCGCAAGAGCGGCGGACATGAGCAAGCAGGGCCTGGCGCAAAAGTCGGACAGCGTTAAGGCGCAGCCAGTCCTAAGACTTTTCGAACGTATTGCTCGCTTGCGGTCGCATCCACAATTCAAAGAGCCCGCAGCACTCAAAAAATGGTTTAGGAAGCCGTTGCCGATCTTTTCGGACCATAGTGCCGAGGAACTTTTTGAGGGCGGCAAGCTCGACGTCGTAGCAGCAAAGGTAGATCAGATGCTGACGGGTGATTTCGGTGGATGAGCATTCCGGCCAACGATCCCAAACTCCAGGAAACCCTGCGAGCCGTGCCGGCGGTTGCGTTCGATGGCCCGGCGTTTCGAGCAATACCGGGTGGCGATGTCGTCGGTAATCTCACGTTCGAGCATTTGTGGGCGGGGACCAGTGCGGGTCGGTGCAATCCGGCCGGAGTTGCTCGGCTACATCTTTCGGCGGAAAAGAAAACGGCCGAAGCAGAATTTCGCTATTACGCGCAAAAGGGCGGGATCGACCCCGACATCGCCGAGTGCTACTCTTTCGCTGCAAATGTAAAGCTGGCTCGGGTGCTGGACTTGGCCCCGTGAGCGGTTCGACGAGGTATGCGCGTCCGGTGGCCTTGATGCGACCATCGCCCGGTTCGGCCAGCTGGTAGCGGAGGCTATCAATGCCGGAGATCCGGCGACGGACGGAAGCGAGCAGGAGCGGCGCGCGCGGGTCCGTCGCTTCGCGAAGCTTTTCCCCGAAGAGTGGCCGCAGTTCGAGGACCACGGGGTGCGACTTGACGCCCTGCTGGGCCATCTGGCGGATTTTGGGGAAGCCGCACTGATTGAGACGTTGGCTGCTCCCGCGCTTGCGAACCATTATGCCGCCGGGCGCAATCCGGCGCTGGCCGCTTGTGCGCGAGCGCTCGGGCGGGAACGTGCCCGCACTTTTTTCGCCGTGCTTTTTGCGGCCGTCGCGCCGACCCACCCGGGCGGCTGCCTCGACCTATGGCGCCGGCTGACTGACGGCGCCTTCTCCGGCCGGCGTGCAGAACCCGGGGCTTGGCTCGACGCCCTGATTGCCGCCGCTCCCAAGGCGCGAAAGACCGCCGAGCCGCTCCGGTTGAAGCGCTTTGGCCGGGATTTCGTCTTTCCCGAGAAGGAGGGAGTCGATGATAACAAGGATGAGTCTGCTCCGGCGAAGGATCCTCTCACACCGGAAGCGCTTGCCGACGCACTCGGCGTGATGGGCGGGGCGCTCGGCGCGCCTGCCTGCCTGCCGTATATCGACGCGATGGCTGGCAACGCCGAAGCCTTTACGCCCGAAATGCTCCTGCTGCCGATGCTCGAACGTCTGGCCGAAGACAGCGGCGCATCCCTCGTGCCGGGGGAGGCCGTGGCGCGCGTCTGGGAGCATTGCGCCACGTTTTACCTGGAGCGAAGCGCTGCGCCCCCGCCCGAGCCGCGCGACTGGGCGCAGTCCGCGAAGATCGCGGGTAGCACTGCTGATCCGCTGCTACGGGAATTGCAGGCGTTCGCGCGCGATCCCGATGCGCGCGAGCGGCGATTCCCCGCGGCCACCGCGCAGCGCGCCCTGCTGCACCGGGCGATCGAGCAAGCTGGCCTCGACATGACGCACGTCACCGAACGCCGGGGTCGCCCCTATACCCTTGTCTGCACAAAAACGCGAACCACCCACGCGCGCGCCTTGCGGCGCTACCGAAGCGATCTTGCCGACATGCGCCGCCTGCTTGCCGTTCCCGTCGCCCAGGCTCCGGATAACGCGCCCACCGCCGCCCGCCTCCACCAGGCCCTGACCGCGAGCTGATCCCCATCGGCCGGGGCCCGACACCCGAAGAGAGGCGCCTTTATTGCACCGCCGTTTGCCGCGCGTCCTTGAACAGCAAAGCGACATGGAGAGGATTTGTCGGCAACGGTTCGAAGCCGTATCGGGCATAAAACTGCGCTACCTTGTCGTTCTTGGCGTGGATCAGCAGCGCCCGGGCTCCGATAATTTCGGCGGCTTGCAGAAAGCGGAGGACCGCGTCCCGCAAGAGGAGCGTCCCCAGTCCGCGTCCCTGTTGTGTCCGGTCCACCGCCAGCCTGCCCAAAAGCACGATGGGCACTTTCTGGCTCTGGGCCAAGCCTTTGATCAGGCGGGGGCTGGCCGCAGTCGTTTCAAGCGAACCGGCGGAGAGCGAATAATAGCCGATGACGTGGCTATCCAGCAAGACGACGTAGGTGCGGGCCGCACCCGCGGCCTGACTTTGCAGCGCGTGCTTTTTGAGATAGTCGTCGAGCGCAGCTTCTCCGCAATCGAACCGCTCAACGCGGTGGATGGGCGACAGGGTCTCGGTCCGGAATTCCATGGGCGGGGGCAGGGTCGAACGCGGACGGCCGGTCGAGAAGATTGCGCAGACCGGGCACGGACCGCGGTGGCTCGTCGAGCCGGGCCAAGAACCGTCGGAAGTTGACGTTCTCCATTGAGATTTGCGGACGATCTGCGAGGTCGATCTTTGCCCGTTCGATCACCGTGCTTAGAATGTAATCAGTGAGATTGCGGCGACCGGTGGCGCGGGCCGCTTTCGCGATGAGCCGTTTGTCGTCCTTGAGAGCGCGAAGATGGATCTGAGCAGTGGCCGTGATCATTGTGTACACACTGTGTAGTTACCGTCGGGACATGTCAAATCGATTGGGTCCGTCTTGACCGCTCTTCAATGGATCAAATTTCACAGAAAAAACCGCAAAATCAGTGAAATGGTCCCACAAGTCGTTGCCGCGCAAGGAATGGATCTCACGTCCCGAACGTAGCGCTCTACCAGGCTAAGCTACGCCCCGACTTAATCGCTGAAGGGCCAGAGTCGCTGCTGGAAGTGGGGGTCGCAAGCAGAAAAGTAGCAGTTGGTCCTATCGGGCGAAAATATCGGGTTTCTGAGGAAAAGTGTGAACTGTTCTGTGAACCGCTTCCACCCGTGAACCCGTAGCGAACGGCGGAGAGCTTGCAGCGGCGACCACGACACTGGTACCGCGTTGCGCTAAAGATCACTGGGATTGGCGCAGCTCTTCTTCTTTCCGGCGTGGCGAAAGATCAGGGCAATAACCAATGCCAGTCCGCCGATAACGATCACCAACGCTGACCAGTCGTAGGCGACCCACGCGCTTTTCCTCAGCTGCGAGCCTACCAAGGCGGTCGCGACGATGCAGAGACCCCATAGGAATAGCAGCCGGCCGCCATATCGATTCAGATCGAACCACCTTTCTTCGGACTCGAACGCTGCCGGGATCCGAACGCCGTACCACGGGTTCATCTTCACAACCCCGCGCATGAGCGGCACAGCAGCAGCGATCGCCAGAAGCGCCACAACAAAGTGAACAATCACAACGGGATTCATGACTCTAACGAAAATCTGAAGTTAACAGATTCCAATCGCGCGGCAACTCTTCGCGGAGGCGGTTAGTCGGTATTGATGACCTGGGTGCGGCCGGCAGCGATATCTTGCAGCAAAACGTTCAAATGCCGATTGAGCTGCCGTCGAAATGCGGGGTTAGCGAGAGTGATATTCTTGCCGATCTCGTCGTTCTTTCCTCGATAGAAAAGGAGGAAAAGATCGTCCTTCTCCACTGCCAGCAAGAAAACGATGCGGCGCGGGCCTCGGGCCGAAGTCGCGTAAGCCTTGAGCAGGCGGGTGCCCTTCGGGAGACCTTCGCCTTTGAGTGGCGTTGCCAATGCCACCCGGGCCGATCGCCGAAGAACTTCGACGTCATCAACAGGGATGTCGCCGCCGAACTCCTTTCGAGCAATGCTCTCGGTGACAATGAGAGCCATTATCCTTTTTGTTTCCGCCAGGCAGATGCGACTGCGTCCATCTTCCGCTGCATTGCGCGATCGACCTTGATCGGCTCAACCTTCACACTGGCCGTTCCCAGCTGGAACGGTATGCCCCCCGTTTGGATAATCTTCTTAAGGTAAAGGCGGATGGCGGTCGGCATATCCAGTCCCATGTCCGCAAGCACGGAATCGGCTTCTTCACGCAGGTCATCGGTTAGGCGGACTTGAAGGGTTTTCATGATAATGTAGTGATTATGCAATGACTATGCATATAGCGGTTATTACGTCAAGAGGAGGGATACGCGCGTGATTTTCCGAAGAGAGGTTCACATAAAATTCAGAAAAATCTGTGAACCGATTACGCAAGCCATTGGTAATCAAGGAATGGACTGCCCGTCCCGAACGTAGCGCTCTACCAGGCTAAGCTACGCCCCGACTTAATCGCTGAAGGGCAAGAGTCACTGCTGGAAGTCGGGGTCGCAAGCAGAAAAGGAGCAGCAAGTCCCTTCGGGTGAAAAAGCCGAAAATATCGGGGTTTTGAGGAAAAGTGTGAACTATTCCGTGAAATCGGCCCTTGGCCCACGCCAGCCATGATAGTGCTTTTGGTCCTAGCGGCGGCGCCTTAATGTTCGACAATGGCAGATCATAAAAAACAACCGTTGCTGGTCGTCTTCGGCGGGTTGTCAGGAACCGGAAAAACCACTCTCGCGAAAGCGACTGCCGAGGAGTTGGCGGCGACGTATCTACGTGTTGACGTTATCGAACAGGCTTTAAGGGCTTCCGGCAGTCTGGCCGGCGAGGTTGGGGTTGGCCTCACCATCGCGGCCAAACCGCGGCTTGGGCTGCCCGCGCCGAACTTTCGTGAAACCTTCTGACCGGTCAACGGCGGTAGTCGTCTCCGCCAGTCGCAACGCGCTTAAGCTGTGGGCCGCCGTAGCGCTGACCGGCGTTGGAACCGGCATCAGCGCAGGTGCGCTTTATCTGCTGCTGCAATGGGTACAGGGCGTTGCTTGGCCAAGCGGAGGATCATCGTTGCTTGACGCTGTGGTCAGTGCGTCATTCGCCCGACATCTCCTAATTCTGCTCGGTGCGGGCTTTCTCACCGGCTTGGGCCAGTTGCTTCTGTCTGGTCTGTCGAGCGGCAACGGGATTGATATCAACGCCGCCATTTGGTTCTCGGCCGGGCGATTGCCGCCGCTTCGCACCTTGGGGAGTGCGTTACTTTCCATTTTTCTCGTGGGCATGGGCGTGTCGCTCGGTCGTGAAGGCGCCCCTAAACAGGCCGGAGCCATATTCGGAAATCTGTTTGCCACCGGCGCCGGGTTATCGGATGAGCAGCGACGCTTATTGGTCGCATGTGGTGCCGGGGCGGGCATGTCGGCGGCCTACGGCGTGCCATTGGGCGGAGCGCTTTTTTCGCTGGAAGTGCTTCGCGGTGTGCTGTCGTTGCGGCTCGTTCTGCCCGCGCTACTGGCTAGTACGATTGCCGCCCTCGTGGCCTGGATCGTGGTGCCCAACGGCCCCCTCTACGTGTTCCCAGCCTATAAAACCTCAGCCTCGGTGCTGGTATGGGCACTTCTGCTTGGCCCCATCGCCGGGCTGGCATCCGTGGGCTACGTTCGAGCGGTCGCATGGGCAGATCGTCACAAACCTCACGGGTGGAAACGGGTAGTCGCTCCTTTGATCGTCATGGGTATCATCGGTGCGGTATCGTTTTGGTTTCCGCAGATTTTGGGCAATGGTCAGGAGGTCTCTGAATTGGCTTTCCAGGGAGGGGTTGGGCCTCGGCTTTTGCTGTGCATACTTGTGCTTAAGCCGCTCGCCACGGTGATGAGCATCCGCAGCGGCGCGCCCGGCGGACTTTTCACCCCGTCGCTCACCTTGGGCGCAATGTTCGGGGGAATATTGGGCTATGGCTGGTCTCTGCTTTGGCCGGGTGCTCCGCTCGGTTTATATTCCGTATTGGGTGCGGCCGCGATTCTCGCTGGCACGACTCAGGGCCCCATTTCCACTGTCGTTTTGATATTTGAACTCACCGGACATAATAGATCATTTGTCGCGCCAATGCTGCTGGCTGTAACGACCGCCACTTTATTTGCCCGATT
>Ga0182024_10004221_pt1 | contig 33360 bp, 27 predicted proteins | sample P32metaG_FD_120480 | JGI IMG/M metagenome (GOLD analysis project Ga0182024, IMG submission 120480) | Permafrost microbial communities from Stordalen Mire, Sweden - P3-2 metaG (Illumina Assembly) | ecosystem: Environmental > Terrestrial > Soil > Wetlands > Permafrost | place: Sweden: Stordalen... | reverse complement strand
CGCGGCTTCAGCCGCGACGACATCCAGGGCCTGCGCAGCGCCTATGCCTGCCTGTTCGGCGACGAAGGCACGCTGAGCGAGCGGGTCGACGAGGTGGCAAAGCGCTTTGGCGGCATCGGTCCGGTCGACGATCTGGTCAATTTCATCCGTGCCGATTCGAGCCGGGCGATCTGCCAGCCGAAAGGGGCGAATGGCGGATAGCGTTGTCGGCGCTGCCGCCGACCCATCGGGCGGACCGCTTGGCATCGTGGCGGGGAGCGGTGTCCTGCCACGCCGTCTGATCGAGACCAGCCGGGCCAAGGGGCGCGACGTCTTCGTGCTGGCCTTGACCGGCCATGCCGAGCCGGAGCTGGTCGAGGGCGTTGCCCACAGATGGTGCCGGATCGGGGCGGCCGCGACCGGCTTGCAGACCTTGCGCGAGCATGGCGTGAGGGAGCTGGTGCTGGCGGGCGCGATCCGCCGGCCAACCTTGATCTCGATCCGCCCCGACTGGCGCGCTGCCAAATTCTTCGCCAAGGTCGGCTACCGCCTTCTGGGCGATGACGGGCTCCTCTCGGCGATCGTCAAGGAGTTGGAGCTCGAGGGTTTTCGCCTGGTCGGCGCCCACCAGGTGCTGGGCGAGACCGATCTTGTCGAAGGCCCGCTTGGGAAATTCGTGCCCGACGCCGAGGCGATGGCCGACATCGAGCGCGGGCTGTCGATTGCCCGCGCCCTGGGATCGCTCGATATCGGTCAGGCGGTCGTCGTCCAGCAGGGACTGGTGCTCGGAGTCGAGGCGATCGAGGGCACCGACGAGCTGGTGCGGCGCTGCGCCGGGCTGCGCCGCGAGGGCACCGGCGGCGTGCTAGTCAAGACCGAGAAGCCGGGGCAGGAGCGGCGTGCCGACCGCCCGACGCTCGGGCCGCGCACCATAGCCAATGCGGCCGAGGCCGGGTTGCAGGGGATCGCGGCCGAAGCCGGGGTCACTCTCTTGATCGACCGCGACGAACTGATCCGCGCCGCCGACGAGGCGGAAATTTTCGTGGTCGGCATTCGCCGATCATGACGGCCGCCGAACCCGGCGCGCCGTTCATCTTTATCGCGACCGGCGAGCCTTCGGGCGATGCGCTGGGCGGGGCCTTGATCGCGGCTCTGCGCGAGCGCGCCGGCGACGGGCTGCGCGTGGCCGGGATCGGCGGCGAGCGGATGCGCGAGCAGGGGGTGACAAGCCTCGTTCCGCTGTCCGACCTGGCGGTCGCCGGGGTGGCCGAGGTGCTGCCCCGCGCGCCGGTCATCCTGCGCCACGTCCGCAACACGATCGCCGCGATCCGAGCGCAGCGCCCCGACGCGGTGGTGACGATCGACAGCTCCGGCTTCAGCTGGCGGGTCGCGCATGGGCTGCGCCGCCGCGGCGAACGCCTGCCGCTCATCCACTACGTCGCGCCGATGGTGTGGGCCTGGCGTCCCGGCCGGGCGAAGCGGATGGCGCGCTGGTACGATCATCTTTTGACCCTGCTGCCGTTCGAGCCGCCCTATTTCGAGCGGGTCGGGCTTGCCGCGACCTGTGTCGGGCATCCGGTGATCCAGGGCGGCGCCGGCCGGGGCGATGCCGCGCGGTTTCGTGCGGAGCACGGGATCGCGGCGGACGAACTGGTGCTGAGCGTGCTGCCCGGCAGCCGTGGCGGCGAGGTGCGCCGTCTGCTGCCGATGCTCGGCGAAACGCTGCGCCGTCTGGAAACGATCACAGGCCGGTTTCGCATCGCCGTTCCGACCGTCGAGACCGTTGCCGACGCGGTCTCCGCCGGCGTGCGCGATTGGCCGGGAGAGCCGATGGTGCTGCGCGGCGACGCGGCGAAATATGACGCTTTCGCCGCCAGCCGGGCGGCGCTTGCCGCTTCGGGCACGGTGGCGCTGGAGCTGGCGATGGCGCGGCTGCCGATGACCATCGTCTATCGCCTCAGCCCGCCGACCGAGCTCTTGCTCGACCGCGTCTTCAAGATCGGCCATGTCAATCTGATCAATCTGATCCTGGGGCGGAACCTGGTGACCGAGCATGTCCGCGGCGACCGCTCACCCGATCGCCTTGCCGCGACGCTGATCGAGCTGATCCGGGATGAACGGGTTCGCGCCGCGCACCGGGAAGGCTATGATGAGGCGATGCGGCACCTCGGGGTCGGCGGCGCCTCGCCAAGCCTCAACGCCGCCGACAAGATCCTGGAGATCATTGCCGCGCGCCGGCGGCAACAGACCCACTAGACAGGAGGACCCCGCGATGGCCGACAATTTCCGCTTTCTGCACACGATGATCCGCGTGAAGGACCTCGACAAGTCGTTGGCGTTCTACACCGGACAACTCAGGATGAACCTCATCCGTAAGCGCGACTACCCGACCGGCAAGTTCACGCTCGCCTTCGTCGGCTACGGCGACGAGGAGCACAACACGGTCGTCGAATTGACCCATAACTGGGAACAGGGGGAGCCGTATTCGCTGGGGTCGGGCTTCGGCCATCTGGCGGTCGGCGTGCCTGACGTCTATGCGACCTGCGAAAAGATGGCGAAGGCCGGGGTCAAAATCCCGCGCCCGGCCGGCCCTATGGCGCACGGCGGTTCGGTCATCGCCTTTATCGAAGACCCGGACGGCTACAAGATCGAGCTGGTCGAACGGAAGTAGCCCTCACCCGTCCATCGCGGAACGTGGGAGGGTTAGTGCCGGTTGCCGATCTCGGTGTAATGGCGCAGATCGGAGCCGGTGAAGAGCTGGCGCGGCCGGCCGATCTTGGTGTCGGCGTCTTCGATCATCTCGGTCCACTGCGCGATCCAGCCGACCGTGCGCGCGATCGCGAACAGCACGGTGAACATCGAGGTTGGGAAGCCCATCGCCTTCAAGATGATGCCCGAATAGAAATCGACGTTCGGGTAGAGTTTGCGGCTGATGAAATAGTCGTCGTTGAGCGCGATCTTCTCCAACTCCATGGCCAGGTCGAGCAACGGATCGTCCTTGATCCCGAGCTCGCTGAGCACCTGATGGCAGCTGTCGCGCAGCACATGGGCGCGCGGATCGTAGTTCTTGTAGACCCGGTGGCCGAAGCCGAACAGGATCTCGTGGTTGTGCTTGTCCTTGACCTGGCTGATGAACTCGGGAATGCCCTTCGGGCTGCCGATCTTGGCGAGCATCTTCAGCACCGCCTCGTTGGCGCCGCCATGCGCAGGACCCCATAGCGAGGCGATGCCGGCGGCGATGCAGGCGAACGGGTTGGCGCCCGAGGAACCGGCATTGCGCACCGTCGCGGTCGAGGCGTTCTGCTCGTGGTCGGCGTGGAGGATGAAGATGCGATCCATCGCCTTGGCGAGGACCGGATTGACCTTGTACTCCTCGCACGGCACGGCGAACGTCATGTGAAGGAAGTTCTCGGCATAGCCCAGCGAATTCTTCGGATACATGAAGGGCTGGCCGAGCGAATACTTATAGGCCATCGCGCCGATCGTCGGCAGCTTGGCGATCAGCCGGTGCGAGGCGACCATGCGTTGGTACGGATCGTTGATGTCGGTCGAGTCGTGATAGAAGGCCGACAGCGCGCCGACCACGCCACACAGCACCGCCATCGGGTGCGCATCGCGGCGGAACCCGCGGAAGAAGGTCGCGATCTGCTCGTGCACCATCGTGTGATGGGTGATGTCGGAGACGAACTGGGTCTTCTGCTTGCCGGTCGGCAACTCGCCGTTGAGCAGCAAATAAGCGACTTCGAGGAAGTCGCTTTTGGCCGCCAATTCCTGGATCGGGTAGCCCCGATACATCAGGACCCCTTCGTCGCCGTCGATATAGGTGATGCTGGATCGACAGGCGGCGGTCGCCATGAACCCAGGATCGTAAGTGAAGTATCCGGTCTTCGCGTAGAGGCTGCGGACATCGATCACCTTGGGGCCGACCGAGCCTTCGAGCACCGGCAGGTCGATCGACTTGCCGGTGCTGTTGTCGGTCAGCGTCATCGTCCCGCTTTGCGCGCCCACCTTTGGATTATTGGCGTCCATCGATGCACCTCAATCGCTACGCCCGCGGGCGATTCCCGGCAGAATAAGCCGGTACCCGGCCATTATCAAACGGCAGCAGAATATTGCAATGCAATATCGCAATTGCGAGATCGTTTGCCCGGTTATTTGCCTAGAGCGACGTCTGCGATGCGGCCCAAACAGGCCTCTCGGCCCAGTATGTCCATCACTTCAAAAATGCCTTGAGAGACAAAAGAACCCATTAGGGCAGCACGCAATGGCTGAGCCACTGAACGAAGGTCCAGGTTTCGGTTGGCCGCAAACCTATCGAGCGCGACTTGCAAATGCGCCGGCGCCCAATTTTTTTCGTTAGCAAGCGTATCGCGGAGATCGGCGAGCATTGACCGGGTGTCTTCTGCAGAAAGTAGCTTTGCTGCCTTTTCGTCTAGCGAAGGATGTAAGACGACATAAGGTTTTGCTCTGTCTGCCATTTCCACGAGCGTCTTGGAGCGGATCTTTAGCCAAGTTATCGCGAGGAGCAGACGGCGTCGGGCCTCTTGCGGCTCGAGATAAACAAGCTCGGCTTTCGTTTCCAGGCTCTTCATGAGCCAATCTACGAGCCGTTCGTCATCCGCGTTGCGGATGTAGTGCGCGTTGACGCTGTCGAGCTTAGCGAAATCGAACTGCGCCGGCGCCCGGTTGATGCCGCCGAGGTCGAACCATGCGACCGCCTGCTCGGTCGAGATGATCTCGTCGTCGCCGTGGCTCCAGCCGAGCCGCAGCAGGTAATTGCGCAGCGCCTCGGGAAGGTAACCCATGTCGCGATACGCCTCGACCCCGAGCGCCCCGTGGCGCTTCGACATCTTGGCCCCGTCCGCGCCGTGGATCAGCGGGATGTGGGCGAATTCCGGCACCTGCCAGTCGAGCGCGCGGTAGATCTGGGTCTGGCGGAACGCGTTGCGGAAATGCTCGTTGCCGCGGATGACATGGGTGATGCCCATGTCATGGTCGTCGACGACCACCGAGAAATTATAGGTCGGCGTGCCGTCCGAGCGCAGGATGATGAGATCGTCGAGCTCCTGGTTCTCGACCGTCACCTCGCCCAGCACTTGGTCCTTGATCGTCGTCGCGCCGATGCGGTCGGTCTTGAGCCGGATCGCCGGCGCGATGCCAGGCGGCGCCTCGGCGGGATCGCGGTCGCGCCAGGTGCCGTCATAACCGATCGAGCGCTTCTCGGCCTTGGCGCGCTCGCGCATCGCCTCCAGCTCCGCGGGCGTTGAATAGCAGCGATAGGCGCGGCCGGCGGCCAGGAGCTGCTGGGCGATCTCGGCGTGATGCGCGGCGCGCGCGAACTGGAAGACCACTTCGCCGTCCCAATCGAGGCCGAGCCATTTGAGGCCATCGACAATCGCCGTAACCGCTTCCTCGGTCGAGCGGGCGCGGTCGGTGTCCTCGATGCGCAGGTGGAACTTGCCGCCGTCCCCATGGAGCTGGTGGTGGCGTGCGAACAACCAGTTGAACAGCGCGGTACGGGCGCCGCCGATATGCAAAAACCCGGTCGGCGAGGGAGCGAAACGGACGATGACGGTCATCGCGCTAGATTAGCGCTCCGGTACGACATAATCGCGGAACATCTCGCGCAGCTTGAGCTTCACCACTTTGCCGGTGCCGGTGTGCGGCAATTCGTCGAGCACCACGACATCGTCGGGCAGCATCCATTTTGGAAACCGCTTGCCCAGCAGCGCGAGGAGGCTGTCGCGCTCGGGCTTGCAGCCCGGCCGCGCGGTGACGATCAACAGTGGCCGCTCGTCCCATTTCGCGTGCGGGATCGCGATCACCGCGGCTTCGGCGACATCCTCATGCGCCATCGCCGCGTTTTCGAGGTCGATCGAGCTGATCCACTCGCCGCCCGACTTGATCACGTCCTTGCGCCGGTCGGTCAGCTTGACGTAACCATCCGGGTCGATCGAGGCCACGTCGCCGGTGTGGAACCAGCCATCCGGCTCGATCGCGGCCGCGGTTGCCTCGTCGTCCCTGTAATAGGCGCTGACGATCCAGGGTCCGCGGACCAAGAGCTCGCCGACAGCCTTGCCGTCATGCGGCTGAGCGTTGCCGTCGTCGTCGACGATCTTCATCTCGACCCCGATGACCGGCCGACCCTGCATCAGCTTCACGTCGGTCTGCGCGTCGTCGTCGAGCGCCAGATGCTTGGCCTTGAGCGCGCCGACGGTGCCCAGCGGGCTCATCTCGGTCATGCCCCAGGCGTGCACCATGGTGACGCCGAGCGCCTCATAGGCCCGCAACAGCGCGCGCGGGATCGCGGTCCCGCCCGACAGCACCTTCTTCAGCGTCGTGACGTTCCTATTGTTGTCGCGCAGGTAGTTGCTGAAGTTGAGCCATACGGTCGGCACGCCGAGGCCGAGCGTCACCCCTTCGCCTTCGAACAGCTCATAGAGGCTGGCGCCGTCGAGCTTCGGGCCGGGATAGACGAGCTTGGCGCCGTTCATCGGCGCGGTATAGGGCGTGGCCCAGCCGCAGACATGGAACATCGGCACCACCGGGCAGACCACATCGGTCGCGCCCATCGCGATGGCGCCGGGAAGCGAGGCGCCAAACGCGTGCAGCATCGTCGAGCGGTGGCTATAGAGCACGCCCTTCGGCTTTCCGGTCGTGCCCGAGGTGTAGCAGAGCGCGCAGGCGCTCCTTTCGTCGAAGCTTGGCCAGGCAAAATCCTCGTCCACGGCCGCAAGCAGATCCTCGTAAGGTGCCAGGGTTTGAAGCGCCGTGTCGGCCTTGCCCAGCAGCACGATCCGCAGACCGGCCGGAAGCTGCGGCCGCAGCCGCTCGATCAGCGGGACGAAGCTGGTTTCGAGGAACAGCAGGCGGTCTTCGGCGTGATTGAAGATGTAAATGAGCTGCTCGTCGGAGAGCACCGGATTGATCGTGTGGCATACCGCGCCAATACCCGAAATGCCGTGATAGAGCTCGAAATGGCGATATGTGTTCCACGCCATCGTCGCGACCCGGTCGCCCGGCTCAATGCCGAGCCGCAATAGCGCTTTCGCCGCGCGCCGGGCGCGGCGCTCGGCCTCGGCATAGGTGTAGCGGTGGATCGGTCCGTCGATCGTGCGGCTGACGATTTCGGTGTCGGCATGGTTCTTTGCTGCATGCTGGATGCACATCGACACCAGCAGTGGCTGGTCACCCATCAACCCGCGCAACATGCTTCCCTCCGCAGGCTCGGCGCGTGTCGAAGTAGACGCGCAGCGCCGGGCAATCTCAAGCAAAAGCGCAAGCGCTAGGGCTGGCTGAGCCGGGCCTTGAAAAACTCGATCAGCGTCTGGTTCAGCTGCTGGTGGAAGACGACCCGGTCGAAGCCGGGGTCGTCCTGACAGATCGCCGGGGCAACCTTAGTCAGCGTTTCGGTGCACGGGGCGAGAAAAGAGAAGTGGCCGGCGAGCTTCACCAGGTGATCGTCGGGCGGTTGCGGCAGGTACGCCTTGACGATGTCGGCATTCCACTCGTTGGGCGCGATCCGGTCGTTTTCGGCGCGCCACAGCTGAACTGGCGCGGTCACCGCGGCGAGCCCCTCCTTGGTGAAGGTGTAGCCGATCGCCGGCGCGGCGATTGCCGCGGCCTTGACGCGCGGATCGTGGTGCCACTCCGGCGGCTTCTGGTCCGCCGTGGTGGCGGGCGCCGCGGCCGCTCGCTCCTTGACCCGCTGGCAGTCCCAGAATTCGGGGTGGTCCTGGCAGAACTTGATTGCCCGGTCGAAATCGGGCGTCCCGCCTAGCACGATCAGCGCGGTGGCGGCCCCTGCCGAATGACCGAAGATACCGATCCGCACAGGGTCGAGTCTGGCGTGTCCGTCCCAGGTATTGAGCATGAAATCGATGACGCGGCTCACCTGGTTCGGCCGGCCGGTGAAGTTGCGCTCGGTGAAAGCGTAGGCCTGGTCCTTGTAGTTGTCGCCGGTATGCGTCGGCGCAACCACGACGAACCCGGCATCGGCCAGCGCGATCGCGGTGTCATAATGGCTCGCGGCGCCGCCGCCGGTGCCGTGCGAGATCACGATCAGCGGCAGCGACTGACCGGCGATCGCGCCGTATGGCGCGACTTGCTGCGCGAAAAAACCAAGCGGCTGCGACGATACCGGTGCGTCGCTGGGATACCAGATGCCGAGCTCGATCGCTTGGCCATCCGGATCGGGCGCGTTGCCGTATTGAAAGCCGGCAGCGTCCGCCGGCGCCGCCGCCAGAAGCAGCAGCGCCGCGACGAGAAACGCTCGCAGCCGGTGAGTGCTCAATATCGCCGCAACAGCCCGACGAGCTTACCTTGGACGTTGACCCGGTCGGGTCCGAAGATCCGGGTTTCGTAGGCTGGGTTCGCGGGTTCCAGCGCGATCGAGGCGCCACGCCGCCGCAGCCGCTTCAGGGTTGCCTCGATATTGTCGATGAGAGCAACGACGATCGCGCCGTTATCGGCGGTCTCGCAGCGCTGGATGATCACCGTGTCGCCGTCGAGGATGCCGGCCTCGACCATGCTGTCGCCCTCGACCTGAAGCGCATAATGGTCGCCGCGGCCGATGAGCGTGGCGGGGACGCCGATCGTCGCGGACTGATCGCGCAGCGCCTCGATCGGGGTGCCGGCGGCGATGCGGCCGTAAAGCGGCAGCTCGACCGCCTCGGTGTCGGGCGCGACGGGGCTTCCCGGCAGCGCGCCGGAGAAATCGCCGCGGATCACCGTCGGCGAGAAGCGGCTCTTCTCGGCCGCGACGGGGATCGCGACCTCCTCGGGCAGCTTCACGACCTCGAGCGCACGCGCGCGGTGGGCGAGGCGGCGGATGAAGCCGCGCTCCTCCAGCCCGCTGATCAGGCGGTGGATACCCGATTTGGAACGCAGGTTCAGGGCGTCCTTCATTTCGTCGAAGGAGGGAGAAACGCCGGTCGCGTTGAGGCGCTGGTTGATGAACATCAGCAACTCGTGCTGTTTTCTCGTCAGCATGGCACCCACTCGCTTGTGGCAGAACAAATCCTAAACACCAGATGATGTTCTACTTTGGTTCGCATCGGTCGTCAAGCAGCGGCGGCCTGCCCATTTATGCGTCATTGTGACTCAGGTAGGGTGAGAGGGTGGCCCGACCGATCATCATCGACACCGATCCCGGCATCGACGACGCCGTCGCGATCCTGCTCGCGCTGGCCTCGCCCGAGCTGGAGATCGAGGGCATCGTCGCGGTCGCCGGCAATCTGCCGCTCGGCATCACCGAACGCAACGCGCGCGCGATCTGCGAGCTGGCGGGACGCCCCGATATCGGGGTCTACGCCGGTTGCTCGGTGCCGATGACCCGGGCGCCGATCACCGCCGAGCATTTCCACGGCGAAAGCGGGCTCGGCACGCTGACCCTGCCGCTGCCGGCGATGAAGCTGCAAGCGCAGCACGGCGTCGATTTCACCGTCGAGCGGCTGCGCGAAGCGGTGCCGAAGAGCGTCACCTGGTGCGCGCTCGGGCCGTTGACCAATCTCGCGCTGGCGCTGGTCAAGGCGCCCGATATCGTCGCCGGGGTCGCCGAACTGGTGCTGATGGGCGGCGCCTCGCGCGCGCTCGGCAATGTCACCCCGGCCGCCGAGTTCAACATCCACGCCGACCCGCATGCCGCCGAGATCGTGTTCGACAGCGGGCTGCCGATCACCGTGGTCCCGCTCGACGTCACGCATCAGGTGCGCAGCACGCCGGAGCGTATCGCCCGTATCGCGGCGCTCGGCACAAAGGCCGCAAGCGCGGTTGCCGGTCTGCTGCGGCCGAGCGGCGCGGGGCCCGACGCGCTGCACGATCCGTGCGTCATTGCCTATCTGCTCGCTCCCGAACTGTTTCAAGGCAGCAGGGTCAATGTCGCGATCGAATGCGACAGCGCGCTGACCTTGGGGATGACGGTCGTCGACTGGCGTGGAGTCAGTGGCCGGCAGGTCAACGCCAACGTGCTGCAGGGTGTCGATGCCGATGGCGTCTACGCGCTGCTGATCGAGCGGATCGCGCGGCTTTCCTGATCCCGCTTGTGTCGGAGAGCGGTTCCGCCGTTAGAATGTGCCACCAATTCTCACTTGGGAGGATACAAGATGGCGATCGTTGAAATGCGCACCTACCGGCTGAAGCCCGGCTCGATCCCCGAAGTGGTGAAGCGGTTCGGAGAGGCGCTCGAAAAATCAGGCCGCAACAAGGTCGCGCCGCTTGGCGGGTTCTTCCACACCGAGGTCGGGCCGTTGAACCGGATCATCCACTGCTGGCCTTATGAGAGCCTGGGCGCGCGCGAGAAGCTGCGCGCTGAGGCGATGAAGCTGTCGGGCTGGCCGCCGCCGATCGGCGAATTCATCGAGGAGATGGAGTCGAAGATCATCAATCTGGCGCCGTTTTCGCCGGCCCTCGGCGACCGCGGTCTCGGCAATCTCTACGAAATCCGCACCTACACGATGCTGCCCGGCGCGCTGCCCACCGTGACCGAGAAATGGGCGGAACGCATCGAGGGCCGCACCAAGCTGTCGCCGCTGGCGTTCGCCGGCTCGACCGAACTCGGCGGGCTCAACCAGTGGATCCATGTCTGGGCTTACAAGGACGCGGCCGAGCGCTTCCGCATCCGCGCCGAGGCGCAGAAGACCGGTGCCTGGCCGCCGGCCACGCGCGGTCAGTTCGTCCGCCAGGAAAACATGTTCGTCATCCCGGCGGCGTTCTCGCCGCTGCATTAGACCTCATACCAAGAAGCCCACCCGCGCTGAAGCGCACCCTCCCCCGCAAACGGGGGAGGGTCGGGGTGGGGGCGCCGCCGTGCGCTAGTTCCGCGGCGGCGCCGGAACGACGGTGCCCGGCGACAGCGGGATCGCTGTTGTCGTTGCGGTCGCGGTCGTCGGCGCGGTCAGGTAGCCGAACGATTGACCTGGCGCCGGCTGCGGCGTCGCCATGACGGGTGTGGCACCCGCCGCCTGCTGCGGCACGCCGGTGGGCAGCGGCTTCACCGGCATGCCCTGGATCGCGGCCTGCATGAAGGCGCGCCAGACCGGCGCTGGCAGCGAGCCGCCAGTGACTCTGTTCATCGCCGTGTTGTCGTCGTTGCCGAGCCAGATCCCGGCGACGAGATCGGCGGTGTAGCCGATGAACCAGGCATCGCGGTATTCCTGGGTCGTCCCGGTCTTGCCTGCGACCGGGCGCGGCAACGCCGCGGCCCGGCCGGTGCCGTGGCTTATCACCCCGGCCAGCATCTCGTTCATCATCCCGACCTCGTCGCCCGGGATAACCTGGCCGGGCCCGTTGCCGGTGCGGCGGTAGATGATCTTGCCGTCGGTATCGCGGATCTCGACGATGCCGTAGGCGAGCACCCCGTTTCCGCCATTGGCGAAGGGCGCGTAGGCCGAAACCAGCTCCAGCAGGCTCACCTCGTTGGTGCCGAGCGCGATGCTGGGGTCGCGGGCCAGATTGGAGGTGATGCCGAGCCGGTTGGCGACCGCGATCACGTTGGGGATCCCGGCGCGCTGGGCCACCTGGACCGCCACCGTGTTGATCGACTCGGCAAGGGCTTCGGCGGCGCTCACCTCGCCGATATAGCGGTTGGTGTAGTTGCGCGGCCGCCAGTTGCCGATCTGGATCGGCTGGTCGATAAACCGGTCCTCGGGCCGGATGCCGGCTTCGAGCCCGGCGAGGTAGACGAACGGCTTGAATGCCGAGCCCGGCTGGCGCTGGGCCTGGGTCGCACGGTTGAACTGGCTCTCGTTGTAGTCGCGCCCGCCGACCATCGCCCGGATCGCGCCGTCGGTCGCCATCGCAACGAGCGCGCCTTGGCTCACGACATCCTTGATCCCGTGGCGGGCCAGGACGTCGGCGATTGCCGTCTCGGCGGCGCTCTGCATGCGCGGGTCGAGTGTGGTGCGCACGATGAGGTCGTGGTCGGCGGTGCCGGCGAAGTCGCGCACCTGATCGGCGACCCAGTCGGCGAAGTAGCGTGTGCCGGGCCTGGCCACCGCGACCGAGCGTAGCCCGGCCCCGGATTTCTCCGCCGCAAGCGCCTGTTGCTGGTCGATCGCGCCGGTCTCGACCATCAGGTCGAGCACTTGGGCGGCGCGGGCCGCCGCTTTTTCCTTGTCGTGGGTTGGGTTGAACCGGGTCGGCGCTTTCAGCAGCCCGGCGATGACGGCGCTTTCGTAAAGGTTGAGCTTCGAGGCCGACTTGTTGAAATAGCGGTGCGCCGCGGCGTCGACCCCATAGGTGCCGGCGCCGAGATAGACGCGGTTCAGATAGATTTCGAGGATCTGATCCTTGGTGAAATGGCGTTCGAGCCACAGCGCCAGCAGAGCCTCCCGAATTTTGCGCGAAAGACTGCGCTCGGGGGACAGGAAGACGGTCTTGGCGAGCTGCTGGGTGATCGTGCTGCCGCCCTGGACGAGATGGCCGCTGCGCAGATCGGCGAAAATGGCGCGCGCCAGCCCGATCGGGTCGATGCCGAAATGGCTATAGAAGCGGCGGTCCTCGGTCGCGATCACCGCCTTCGGCAGCCACGGCGACATTTCCCTCAAGGTCAGCGGCTGGCCGAACAAATCGCCGAACGTGGCGATGATGCTGCCGTCTTCGGCGAGGACCGTCACGCTCGGACGCCGCTCGGCGACGGTGAGCTGGTTGGTGTCGGGGAGGGTCAAGGCGAAATAGGCGAGCGCGCCGCCGCCGAGGATCACCCCCCACAGAAACAGCAGCAGGCCGAGTTTGAAGAGGCCGCGAAAGAACCCTCTTCCGCCGCCCCGCTTCGCGCGGCGGCGGGCCGGAGCGGCTGCCCGGCGATTGCGCTGCGGTCCGGAGCCGGATGGCCGCCCGCCTGGATCGACACGCAGCTTCGGGTCAGCCATCGCCGTCCGCCGACAGCGTCGCCGAAGCCATTACCCGCCACATCGAGCGAACCCCACCCACGCGCAGATCGCACTACACCCCGCGGCATTATGCTCCAAACTGTGGCGGAGATTGGATGAATTCAATCGGATGTGGCACGGAACCTAGCGGCATCGCGTCCGTTCGATGGCATAGACCCTGTTGCAAGCGGGAGCGGTCATGCCGGCAAACAAAGCGAATAACAACTATTTGATCTTGCCGCGGATCGGCGCGGCGATCGCCGGTGCGGCGCTGATCTGCCCATCCCTTACCCTGCCACTGCTGTTGGCGTGCGTTGCCGGGTTGAGTGCCGCCGCGCTCAAGCACGAACGGGCCGCCGCCGTCGCGCCGGCAACCAAGCGACCGCGAGCCCGGCCGCGGGGGGGTCGGCGCGACGCCGAGGTGACGGTCGCGTCCGAAGACAGCTTCCCGGCGAGCGACTCGCCCTCGTGGACCCCCGTCACCGGTACCCGCACGCGCCATTGAGGCGCTGGGAAAATCCTGCTTAGCTGGGCCGTCCGCAAGGGGAGGCTCGATGAACCGCGACGCCGCGATTGCCGCCGCCGAAACCTATTTCGACGACGGCGGGTTCGCCGCCGACCTCGCCCGCCGGGTCGCGATCCCGACCGAGAGCCAGGTCGAGGGAAGTTTGCCGGTGCTCCAATCCTACCTCGGCGACGAGATCGCGCCGACCATGAAGCGGCTCGGCTTCGAGAGCCGGATCTTCGAGAATCCGCTCAAGAATGGGCCGGTGCGCGGCGGCCCGATCCTGATCGCCGAGCGGCGCGAGGCGGGCGCGGCGACGACGGTGCTCGGCTACGGCCACGGCGACGTCATCCGCGGGCTCGAGCCGCAATGGCGCGAGGGGCTGTCACCCTGGACGCTGACCCGTCAGGGCAACCGATTCTACGGCCGCGGCACTGCCGACAACAAGGGCCAGCACTCGATCAACATCGCCGCGCTCGAGGCCGTGCTGAAGACGCGCGGAAAGCTCGGTTTCAATTCGATCTTGCTGCTGGAGACCGGCGAGGAGATCGGCTCGCCGGGCCTCAGGGAAATCTGCCGCAACGAGAAAGACCGCCTCGCCGCCGACGTGCTGATCGCCTCGGACGGACCGCGCCTCGCGCCGGAGCGGCCGACAATCTTCCTCGGCGCCCGCGGGGCGATGAATTTCGATCTGGTCGTCGATCTGCGCGAGGGTGGCCACCATTCCGGCAATTGGGGTGGGCTGCTCGCCAACCCGGGCGTGATCATGGCGCATGCGCTGGCCTCGATCACCAGCGACAAGGGCGCGATCAAAATCAAGGAATGGAAGCCGAGCCATATGCCGAATTCGGTGCGCATGGCGCTGGCCGACTGTACCGTGGAAGGCGGCGAGGACGCGCCGGAGATCGATCCCGATTGGGGCGAACCGCGCCTTACCCCGAGCGAAAAGGTGTTTGGCTGGTGCAGCTTTGAGGTGCTGGCCTTCACTACCGGCAACCCCGACAACCCGGTCAACGCGATCCCGCCGAAAGCGACTGCGACCTGCCAGATCAGGTTCGTCGTCGGCGTCGATCCCGAGGAGTTCATGCCGGCACTGCGCCGCCACCTCGATGCGCACGGATTCCCGATGGTGCGGGTCGAGCCGTGGAAGAAGGCGTATTTCCCGGCGACGCGGCTCGACCCCGACCATGACTGGGTGCGCTGGACCGCCGCCTCGATCCAACAGACGACCGGCAAGCGGCCGGCGATCCTGCCCAATCTCGGCGGGTCGCTGCCCAATGACATCTTCGCCGGCGATCTCGGCCTGCCGACGATCTGGGTCCCGCATTCCTACGCCTCGTGCTCGCAGCACGCGCCCAACGAGCACCTGCTCGCCCCCGTCGCCCGCGAGGCGCTGGCGGTGATGACCGGAATTTATTGGGACCTCGGCGAAAAAGGCGTACCTGCGCGGAATTGATCCCGGTTAGGCTGGCGTCGAGATTGAGTGGGAGTCGGTCGATGCGTCTCGAAAAACTGCCGGCGGAGATGGCGAAACGCCTCGCCGAGTTGGAATGCCCGGACTTCAAGACGACGCCCTGGGTCGAGGGACCGCCTCTGGCGGAACGCCGCGTCGCGATCGTGTCGTCGGCGGGGCTCGTCGTACGCGGCGACCGGGTGTTTCGCGGCCGCGATCCCGACTACCGATCGATCCCGGGCACGACCGAACCGAACGATCTCCTGTGCAGCCATATCTCGATCAATTTCGACCGCAACGGCTTCCAGGAGGATTGGAACGTCGTCTTTCCGCTCGACCGTCTTCGCGAGCTGGCGGCGGAAGGAACGATCGGTTCGGTCGCGGCGACGCACTACTCGTTCATGGGAGCGACAGACCCGGTGCAGATGGTCGAGGGCGCCAAAGAAGTCGCCGGCAGGCTCAAGGCCGACAACGTCGACGCCGTTCTGCTCACCTCGGTTTGACCGCTCTGCACACGCGCCGTGAGCGCACTGGGGCATTATCTCGAGGAAGAGAGTATCGCCAGCGTGGCGATCGCGCTGATCCGTATGCAGGCAGAGAACACGCGGCCGCCAAGGGCGTTGTGGGTGCCGTTCGAACTGGGCCGGCCGATCGGGCCACCGAGCGATGCGACGTTTCAGAAACGGGTTATTACGGCGGCGCTGGGGCTGCTCCAAGCCGAGCGTCAGGCAAGCCTGATCGTCGATTTCCCGGACGACGACCCGCGCGAGGCGGCCGATCCCGAATGGCGGCCGCCGACGCCGCCCGCGACTGCGTCCGACGCCCAAACGCTATTGGCTGAGCTTCGTGACCTGGCGCCGGCTTATGCCGCGTCGTGCGTGGCGCGGGAGCGCAGCACCGTCGGCCTCACCGGGCTGGCCCCCGCGGCGTGCGGCGAATACCTCGCCGACTGGTTGCGCGGCGTGCGGCCGGCAAGTCCGATCGCCGACATGTCTCCGGCGCTGGCGCTGCGCTTCGTCATCGACGACCTGAAGGCGTTCGCCCTCGAAGCGGCGCTGTCGTCTGGAACCAAGCCGTCGAGTAAGCAGCTTGGCGACTGGCTGTGGAACGAAACCGCGCTTGGCGCAGCGTTGCACGTCCTGCGGGGCGATTGCCTCGCCGGCGAGGACGAGCGGCTAAAGACCGTGGCTGCGTTCTTTGTCCCGGCGCTGCGGGTCCGGCCGGTTTAGTCGGTCGCCAGCCGCGTCCCCGGTCCAAGGGTGCGTCCGAACGCCCGCAGCGCTTCGAGCGCCGCCGGGACCTCGCTTTCGGCGGTCGCGTAGAGAAGCTCACGGTATCGAGGGCGGCGGTGATCCGGTGCTCCGCGGTGAGCGTGGCGACGCGGTGCCAGCCCGGCGGAATTTCCCCCTGAACCACGGGTCGCAGATCATCACCAACCCGACATGGTGCGCCATGACCAGGCGCCCCAGCCAATCCGGGGCGCGGCCGGCGCGCGCCTTCCGGGCATCCTCGGAGCCCAGACCCCACAGATCGAGCACGTAGTTCGGGTTGCGGTAGCCGACCAGCCCGAGATCGTTGACCCCGACCGGACGCTTGTAGAAATCGGCCGCGAAGCGGGCATCTGATAGTGCTGCTCGTAGATGCCCAGGCTTGCTACCGGTGTCGCCGCCTCGGCGAGGACATAGGGTTGGCCGGCAAAGAGCAGCGCTAGCGACGCCGCAACCACCGCGACCGTGCCCCGGCGGATAAGCGTCGCAACCGCCTCGCGCCACAGTACGAGCGCGCGGCCACGCCGGCGGCGACGGCATAGGCCTCGTAGCGGGCGAACCAGCCCCAAGCGCCGAACAGGACATGTGCGACGAGGGCGCCGGCGACAACCCCGGCGAAGAGGCATTCGTGGCTTCGGCTCATCGCTCCCCACACCGCCTCGGCTCAGCAAGCGATAGAGTGGGCGCGCGACGACGACGGCGAGCAGCAGGAAAGCCGGGTAGGCCTCGGCGTTGCGCAGGCTTGCGGCGAGGTTCTGCGCGGCGATCGAAAGCGCGACGCCGAGCCCGGATTGGGCCGCAACCTGGCGGGCGATGTCGGATTTGACCAGCACCGAGCTTGGCGGTTATATCGCCACCTACCTATCGCGCTCTCTTCCCCATTAGCGGACAGCGAAGGCTACAAACCGGCAGATTTCGACAGGCTCGTCGATATCTCAGGAGAGGGCGACTTCAGAGAGGAGGTCGATTGACGTCAGGCTTCGGGGTCGCTCCAGCGACGGCCGGTCGACGATCGCCGAATAGGGCACGCGCGATAGGGGCGGGCGATGATCAGCATCGCCGACGTCCGGAAACCGAGCATCGCCCGAACCGTATCGAATAGCGTGGCGAGCACCAGCAAGGGCAAGCTCTTCATTGGGTCGAACAGCCGCGCCACCCGCGGCATCGGCAGAAAACGGTTGTAGCGGATGAGATGGTGCACCGAGTAGAGCCAGAACGAATGGCCGGTCTGAAACCAGATCGCCTCGACGGTGAAGCCGTTGCGTCGCAGCAGCCTCGTCAGGCTCCGCGGGGAAAAGATGTGCCAGTGTCTCGGGATATGGTAACCGCCCCAGTATTTTGACCGGAAAAGCCGCGCGTCGAGCGACTCAAAATTCGGCGTTTCCAAGGCGAGAATGCCATCCGGGGCGAGCCAGGCGGCGATCTTGCGGATGACCGCGCCGGGGTCGGCGACATGCTCGATAACATGGAACATCGTCGCGAGATCGATCTCGCCCGCGGGGATCGCGGCGGTCGTCTCGACCCGCTCGGCAAAAACCCGAAAGCCGCTCACGCGCGCCCGTTCGACGACGCGATCGTCGAGCTCGAGCCCGAAGAGGCGGTCGGGGCTCAAGCCCATCCCGCGCATCAGCTCAAGATATTTGAGATCGCCGCAGCCGATGTCGAGATAGGCGCGCGGCTGTCGCCCAAGAAACGCGAGGATGCGCGCGAATTTGCGGTGGTCGAGCAAGGCTTTCCCGGCCAGCGCCACACGTCCTACGCTCTTTTCCATATCGTAGGAATAGTAGTGCGGCGGGTAGATCACCGGGAGCGCTGCGGCCACCGGCCGCGGATCGAGCTGGACGTGGCCGCATCCCCCGCATTGCCGGAACGTCCATTCATTGCTGCAGGTCTGCAATTCGTAGTCCGCGCCGCGCGCGATAGTCGCAAACTCGCGGCCGCCGCAAACCATGCAGAGACCGACCGGCTCGACGGCGATGTGCGGCGGAGAACCGGTCTCGGCGGCCTCCCGCGAAAGATCGAGTGCCGTCATGGGGCGCCGCATCGCGCCCGAAAACCAGGGCAGCTTCACGCCGTATTCCCAAAGATAGGCGAGATACGAACCGCGCCAGACGAGCCCGCCGTCGCGCAGCGGCGATTGCCGGATGAGCCGGTCGGCCTTGGGCAGATTGTAGTAGGGAATGCTCGGCCACAAATGATGCGCCGTATGGAAGTTCATGTTCATCGGTGCGAAGAAGACGCGCTCGATGGCATTGCTCTCGTAAGTGATGAGCCGCATCGTCGCGTCGGCGTCGTCATCGTTGCCCGGCACTGAATGTTCGAGAAACACCCGGACGATGTCAGCTGCATAGGTGAATATGTAGACCGGCAGTAGCCACAGCACCGGATAGGCCCACCACCCGATCGCGCCGCTCAGCCCGCCGACCAAAGCCACCTGCCACAGACCGAGAATAGCCAAGTCGCGGCCGGTGTATCCGGCGACCTGATTAGGCGCGGCGGTCGTAGGCCGCTTGCCGAGAAAAACATTGCCGACCGCGCGCAGCACGTAAGGAATACCGGTCAGCGCGAGCCCGTAATCGATGCGGGTTTCCCTGTTGCCTGCGATGTACTTGTACCGATCGGGATCGCCCGACAAAGCCAGGGTCGCGTGATGCCGCATGTGGTTTGTGCGGTTGAGCCGGGTGATGGCGCCGATCGGGCCGATCGCCAGGAGGTCGTTCCATAGATCATTGGTTCTGACATCGCGGAAGAGCCGGCGGTGCAGGCCGTCATGGCCGATCAGGAACAGCGCGTAATAGCGTGTGCCGACGATCGGAATCGCGAGCGCGATCATCCACCAGCTCGGCCACCACGCCACGGCCGCCCAGACGATAACGATCTGCAGCCATAGCAAAATCGTGTCACGAATCATCCGGACGGGGTGCCGCCGGCCAAGATCGTGCAACTGCTCGGCGCTGAGCAGCTGCGACCGGTATGGTCGATATTTCTGCGTCTCCCCCGCCATTGCGGCGGCCTCAGGCGCCGGGGACGACAAGGCTCTTCTCGGCCGCTGGTCGGCGCCTGCCGACGAAGACCCAGAGCCACAGGAGCAGGTAGTTCAGCGCCGGGACGCACACACAGGCGACGAGATAACCGAATGCCGGCGGCTCGTGCCATCTCAGCACGACGAGCTCGGGCACGCCCGCGGAGATGAGCAGGCCGACTGCCGCGGTGACCGCAAAACGCGGCAGCTCGCGGCGATGCTCGCCGCCCGAGCGAAAGGTGAGGAACTTGTGTCCGAGATAGGACAGCGGCGACGCGACGATAAAGCCGGCAAGGCTTGCCCATCCCGGCGCTACCGCGAGGCCGAGGCTCGCGGTCAGAGCGACAGTAAAATACAACAACGCGGTGAGGCCACCGACGGCAACGTAGGTAATCGGCTGGCGCATCATCCGCCGTCCCGGCTGGGCTTATCTTCGGAAGATGTGTTGCTCACGCGGCGTTGCCAAGGAAAGCTAGAGGGGATTGTATGGAGCGTATGCTTAATTTTGTGTTTCCATTTTTCGTTTGCAGGCAGCTGAGACCGACCGCTGTTCCAGTTCTCGGATTGTCCGGTCTTTCCTGATCGCACCAGCCCAGAAGCGTCGCGGCGGTTGAGGAAGTGGGTACCAGCCTTTGCTCGTCGTCATGATCTTGCCGGTCCACATAGCCTGGGGACGGCCGCCGCATCTCTAGCGGCAACGCGATCGGTCTTGGTTCGAGAAATAGCCCGGCGCTTCGAAACAGCGACCGGCTCGATACCCTCTGAGCGAGCCTATTGGGCGATCGACGGGGAGAGGCCGATACCGAGGGGCATATCGCGGATATCCGGCGCAAATGTGTCCGGGTAGGTTGTTAATCCTTTGGACCATTCGTGAGACACGAGACACCAGTAGCGCCGAGAAAATGGCTTCTCGTGCCTGCCGCGGCAAGCTACGGGAAAAGCGAGCGGTAGAACGTCCCGACGGGTAACCCATCTAGGACCATCGCTGCCGGACCAAACGGCGATAGCATGTATAGCACCCACATAGCTTGCGCGGCCGCGATGCCGCCAATCGCACCGGCACCAAACCACAACTCCGCGCGTCGGCTTGATACCGCCAGCAAGCGAGCGAAGCCGGCAAAGGCACAAAGTTCGAGGAAGGGGTAGAATTCGAGTCGATAGCGGAAGGTCAGGTCGATCAGCATCAGTATCAAGGCGATCGGTACCAACAGGCCAGGCAGCGCCGCGAGCAGCCATTCCCGCTTTGGTAGCCGGTCAGGATTGAGCAACGTGATTAGGCCGAACACCGCAAGTCCAACCCAAAACGGGTCGGAGATGAAAAAGCTCGCCGGCGGCAATTCAGCCGAATCGGTGACCCGTTCCTGGAAAGCCTGCCACCAAAGTTGACCGGCGCCGTCGCTCAATGCCCAGAACGGCGCGAGGTAATAGCTGAGCCCATAGGCGATACGAATGGGGTTAAACTCGCCGTATTCGTGCAGGTGGCTCAAACGGTCGGGGAAGCGCGCCAGTATCAGCGCTTTACTTAAATCGACAAAAACCAGCGGGTTGCCCCAACGCGCCGTGTTGATCGCAGCGGTGAGCGCAACGCAGACGATAAGGATCAAGACGGGAAGCACATGGAAGCGGCGCTGGCGCCACCACACGAGCAACGACAACGCACCGAAAACGAGGTACAGGCCGAGCGCCGTCGACACCCTTACCAGCAAGCACAAACCCGCCGCCACCGCCATACCGGTCAACAGGCGCAGGCTGAAACCGTCGAGCCAGCCGCGTACCACGAGATAGACGAAAGTCGCGGCGCAGGCATCGGCCCATAGAGCGGCTTCCTGAAAGATCGACGGTCGCAGGAACTCGATTTGCGCACCGCTCAACAGGATCGCGGCCAGCATCAGGGACAACAGCGCCGGTGCCCGCTCCAGCCCGACCCGGCGCGCGATCGTCATCGCGGTCAATAGCTTAAACAATGCCATCAACGACACCGCGGCAAGGCAGGCGACCCGGGTGAAGTCGGTTGCTGCAAAACCGGGCAGCGGCAGCACAATGAGGCGAACCAAGGCCGGCCCGATGCCGAAATAGGCGTAGGTCACGCCGTCCCGAACATAGCCTTCGTCGCCGATCGACGCCGGATCGACATCGACCCGCGCGCGCAGCAGGTGGATCAGCATATCGTTGAAGACCAGCCCGTGCTGAACTGGTCCAAACAACCCGCCGGCCACGCTGAGCAGAAATGCGTAGTACAGCAACGCAAGGAACAGCCACAGGAGGCTCCTCGCGGATTTGTCCATGCCGGTCTTGGCAACGACTTCGCTCGTCATCACGCCGATCCTGCTCGCCTCCCGCTAATTCATGGTTAATGGCTCGAACACTTTCGGGTTAAGAGAAAATTTAGATCGGCCTAATACACTCAACGGCATGATGCCCTCGTGCGAATTGACAATCCTGATGCCCTGCCTCAACGAGGCGGAGACCATCGCGCCCTGCGTCGACAAAGCGCGCGGTTTTCTTGCCAGAAGTGGGATTGAAGGCGAGGTGGTTGTCGCCGATAACGGCAGCACGGACGGCTCGCAGGCGATTGCCCGCGCCCACGGCGCGCGTGTCGTCGACATCGCAGAGCGCGGTTACGGCAGCGCCCTGTACGGCGGTATCGCAGCGGCGCGCGGTATCTACGTGATCATGGGTGACAGCGACTGCAGTTACGATTTCAGCGCGTTGGAACCGTTTGTCGCCAAGTTGCGCGAGGGCTTCGCGCTGGTCATGGGCAACCGCTTCCGAGGCGGTATCGAAAAAGGGGCGATGCCACTGCTGCATCGTTATCTCGGCAACCCTGTGCTATCGGCGCTCGGCCGGATTTTTTTTGGCAGTTCGTGCGGCGACTTCTACTGCGGTCTGCGCGGCTTTCGACGCGACGCGATCCTCGCTCTCGATATCCAATCATCGGGCATGGCCTTCGCCCTCGAAATGGTGGTGAAGGCAACCAATGCCGGCCTGCCGATCGCTGAGGTGCCGACTACGCTGTCGCCCGACGGGCGTAGCCGTCCGCCGCATCTGCGTACTTGGCGCGATGGCTGGCGCAGCTTGCGTTTCCTGTTGTTGTTCAGTCCGCGCTGGCTGTTCCTTTATCCCGGCTTCGGGTTGTTGCTGGCCGGGCTCGCGGCGATGCTATGGTTGCTCCCAAAACCGCAGCCAGTGGGCGCCGTCACGTTCGATATTCACACGCTGTTTTATGCTTCACTCGCGGTCGTTATCGGGCTGCAATCCGTGCTGTTCGGGGTGTTCGTCAAAATCTATGGCGAGCGTGAGGGCATTGTCCCGCCCGATCCGTGGTTTCGCGCACTGTGTAGCTTGTTTTCGCTTGAGCTCGGGCTCATTTGCAGCGCCACGCTGATCCTTTCCGGGCTCGGGCTCGCATGTTATGCGGTGAGCTTTTGGAGCGCTGAGAATTTCGGGCCATTGGTGCCGGCTCAGGCGATGCGGCTGGTGATACCGTCCGGGGCCTTGATCCTGATCGGCTTCCAACTCGCTTTCGCCGCGTTCTTCACCAGTATCCTCGAAATTCGCGCGACCCGGCCGGTGATCGCAACACCGGAACCATTGCTGCACCTTCCCGTGCACGCGGCTTGAGCGTCAGGGCGCAATATAATCTTGCGCGGCCCGGCTCGCTGCCGGAACGGATCGCGGTGCACCAGCGCAAGAAGATGTTTGCCGCCTTTGTCTCGCGGACCGGGATCGCCGCCGGCGACAGCCTGCTTGATGTCGGCGTGACCAGCGACCGGCTATACGACCACTCGAACTATGTCGAGGCTTGGTGGCCATATCCGGCGGGGATTACCGCAGTAGGCATTGATGATGCCGGCTTTCTCGAAACCGCCTACCCCGGCGTGCATTTTGTGCGCGCGGACGGTTGCAGCCTTCCCTTTGCCAACGCCTCGTTCGATTTTGTCCATTCAAGCGCGGTGCTCGAACATGTTGGCAACCATGCGCGCCAGGTCCGCTTCCTCGGCGAAATGTTCCGCGTCGCCCGCCGCGGCATCTTCGCGACGACGCCCAATCGTTGGTTTCCGGTCGAATTCCACACGATGCTGCCCCTGCTGCATTGGCTGCCCGTCCGCTGGCATCGTGCGGTTCTTACGGCCATTGGTCAGGGTTTTTTCGCCGCGGAAGAGAATCTGAACCTGTTGTCACCGCGCTCCTTTGGCGATGTCGCAAGGGAGGCGGGAGTCAGCCGTTTCGCGATCCACTCGGTCGCGCTCGCCGGGCTGCCCACCAACCTGTTGCTTGCTGGCAGCAAGGGTTGACCGCTGGCCATCAATACCAGATCCGGCCGTTCCGCTAGTCAAGGCGACCGCAATGGGGCGCGATGAGCGGTTTGCGCCGCGAAGGCCGAACGGTTTGTTGCGGGTTTCGGAAGCGGTCTATGAGAGGCTTACCGGGCCAGCCGGTTGGATCTTCCTGCGCCGCTCTAATTTCATGTTGAGCCGGGATCGAATTGCGCTACCTCATACGGGTGCCCGGACGATCATGCTCCCTGGGTGCTGTGCGGATCGCGACCGATGATGTCAAAATTGGACGGGACCGGGTTACGCCGCCGGCACCTTGCTCGCGGCGACGCTCGGCCCCAACAGCGGCAGCGGAGCGAGGTAGGCGAGAGGGCCGTAAATATTGGCGAAGCGGGTGATGCCGTCCTGCATCGCATAGATCGGCACGCCATGGGCCCACTGCCAGCCGCCGATATCGATGTTGCCTTCGAGATGGTCGAGATAGGCGCCAAGCCCCAGGCTACGGACGCATTCGGTCGCGAGAATCGCCGCCGTCAGCATCAAGCCGAGCAGAACCGCCGCACGCCGTGCGTTGAGGACCGTGAGCAGTCCCCGCCAATCGCGCGGATTGGCGCCGGTACGTGCGCGGTTTGCGGCCGGGGCGTTTGCCGGAAGCGGAAACGTGCGGACTCGCGACGATTCGCCGTGGCGACGGCTCCCCCAGAGTGTCGGCGTGATGCGTATCGAATTTATTAACCAAGCCGATGCCGGCGGCTTGCAAGAACCGTAGCAATCGCCGCGCGATAGCCTTGGGTAGCAGTCTTGGCGGGTTTTCGAGCCGCACTCGCCCCCTAAATTTGAAGACCCTTCCCGGTAACTGGGAAAAATACAGGGATTTTCATCTTTTCAAGTGTCTATTGCCCCGCAACGACAGGCGATACAGTTAGTTTGTTGAGAAATCTCCAAGGGGCAAATAGGGAAATTTCCCAGCCCTATCAGGGAAAATCAACCAGCGCTTTGGTCAAAACCCTGCTTCATGGCCGGGGAATACGGCGGAGGCTTTCATAAATCAGTCCGACAGTCCGCCCAGATAGTTTTGCACAAAGTTATCGGCCGATCCGTATTGAATTGTCGCTGTGCAAGCGAATACGCCTTCCGTGACATATGTTGGCTGGGACTCGATCTGTCCGGTCACGGTGTTCTCTAAGACTCTCGCCAACTCGGGCTCGATAATCCGCAATCTAGGCCGGTATGGCGCTTGCCCCGCCATGCGTTCGAGGACGAACGTTTGTCCGGCCTTCAGGAGGAGGTTCCCCTGAACCACGTGCATCAGAGCAAATCGGAAGGTCCGGCGAGGATCCCCCAGACGGTACAGAAGGTCCAAGACCGCAGGGGCCTCCTCCGACAGCGGAAGAATAATCGTGTAGGGTCTGCAGACGCTCATTGCGGCTTTTCGGAACCCCGGCAGGCACATCGCGAGCGCAATAAATTGCTGCACGTCAGGCCGGCACCGAGTCGCGGGTCCAATATAAATTGCATAAAGGGTCGCCAGGTATTCAAGCGAAACCCTGGCGTATTTTACGCGCGCGTTCGTTACAGCGGTTCTTTGCTGCGCTGATGCCCCGAGACCTGAAACTATGATGTCGGTAGTTGTCAGGCTGTACTCGGACGCTCCGCGTTCGAAGAAGTTGTACGACCAGCCCGCGAGCGTGCTAAATCTTGTGAGCATCATCTTCGAGGAAGTCCAGCGATAATATTGCTCAAAATATTTCAATGTATATTCTACCCCAACGGCGAGTAAGTTTAAAAAACCTATTCGCGCGGATGTGGATAGGGGGTTGAAAGTATACGATACCGCTTTGGCCTGGTTGGTAACGGCCAGAGCGTGGCACGTAAGTTCGTGTATTTGGATTCGGCCGTTTGTAGCGGACAATATGTATTCGGGGTGCGTTACGAAATATTCCGGCCTATCCAGCGCCACAGCATATCTCGGGTTGACGTACTTCACGAACAGGCTGGCGATGTCTAGTCTGGGAAAATCCAGAAAAAAGTAAGGGGTGTCACCTCCTGCCGCCTGAGCCATGGTGTCGAGATAAGACAACACTGGCTCCTTGCAAATCTGCGGGATGCAGTAATAGACGATGTCGTTGGTCGCGAGCGAAGTCAGGATCTGCTCGACGGCATCGTTCGCATAGAGACAGTCGGGGATCAGAAGAATGTAGGAAGAAAACTCATCCGAGTTCAGCAGCGCGTGATGCCATTGAATCCAATGTCCATTGCGCGCCGCGGAAGGGAGGGTCTCGATCAGTACCGTCCTGATGTCGACAAGCGTGGCAAGTTTGCGAAAATTACAGTCGCTTCGCATCCGAGCAAGATCGTCTTCCAACGTGTATAAGAGCAGCGTGAATTCGTACGCTGCGCTAGCGCGCGGCAGATTCGTTGGGCTAAGCAGGGTCGCCAAGGAATACTTGCAAAAGAAATCGGTGAACTCCTGTCCCCATACCGTACAAACGAGGGCAATGCGTGTTCGCAATCGTTTTCCTCTAACCCCCACCAGTCTCTTAGTGCCAAGGTTGATCGCATGGATCTCCGAGTATGTCGTACTCTGTCGCTTTGGCAAGGAAGCGAATGATGGCGCGCGGGATCAGGGCGTTCAGTCGTCTGCTGGGCCGAGGTAGCCCTACGTCCGATTTTCTCGCCCGGGCCCATGTCCTTGCGAGCGCGGGTGAGTACGAGGCGGCGATCGCCGCTATCGAAACCGGGCTCTCTGTTCAGGCCGATCATCCGATAGCACATGAAACCCTCATCCAATTGCTGGTGCATATTCAGCGGTACGAGGAGGCGCTTCAGGCCTGCGCGCGCGCACTGGAGCTGAACCCGAACTCGCCCGGGGTCCTTGCGAGTCTGCGCGCCATCCTGCCCAGTCTTCGTTCCTCGGAAGATCCCGAATGGGTTGTTCAGGGTCTCGACAGATGCCTGGCGGTGAAGCCCGACCACTTCGGAGCGCTCCTGCTGCTGACGCAGCTGCTCGCGAAATTGCGGCGCTTTCGGGACGCGATACAGGCTTTCGAACGGGCGTTGGAGGCGGACCCCGAGCTTTTCCCTGCGGCAGAGATCATTGAAAAGATAATCGGAGATCCTGCCGCTCAGCACGAGCTTGTCGAAATGCGGCTGAGGCAAGCGGCGCGGGTCCCGGACGAATACAGTCGGCTCGTTGCGAGAAACGTCGCGGACCTTCTCGTGCAGGTGATGACTACATTTTATGAGAAATTAGGCGTCGATCCGCACGCCGCTCCACTCGTTCAGGGGTTGGCGCGCTTTCGCCGCAAGCTGGCGATGCCCGAAGCGGAGGGAGGAGAGGTTCAATCGATGCCGATCCTGATCCCGTTCGAGACAGCATGGGGCCACTACATGGCCGGGGATTTGCACACGGCGCTGTGTTTGTTTGAAATAGTCTTTCATGACGAACAAGCCCGAAAGCGGGCGATCGACAATCCCTATATCAGGGAAGCTGTCGTACGATCGGGCGAGATCTTGGGACGGTACCATGACAATCGCGGCGATGCCGTTACGGCAACCGGAATCTACCGGGAGCTCCTGCAGCTCGACCGCGATAGCCTCATTGCCGGTCGGTTGATACGCCTCCTGTCACGCAACGGCGATTTGCGGGCGGCGGCCGAGCTCGCAGGGATGACTATCGCTTCCCCTCCGAATTTGTATCCCCACCTGCCTCAGAATCCTTACATTGGCTTGCTCAAGCAGGAGATATCGAGCCCGTGAGTGCGTCGCTAAACGGCCGTCGTACCGTCGTCATTTCATCTGGCCGTGGGTCCTCAAGGTGCGGGCGACCAGAGATAATGTTGGTGCAATCGGATGGCCGCCTCGCGGACTCCAAGAATCCGACGCGCCTCCTCGAGTCGGCCGGCTGCGGTCAGTCGGCGCGGCAGCCAGTCCAAAAGCTCGAATGCGTACTCGACTTGGCCATAGATTTCGGCAATCGACGCAAGCTTGAGGAGCCGGCCAGGCGTGAAGTTGCCGTCGAGATCGGTCGGCGACGCAATTGGATCGCGGAAATATAAGGCGTGAGCTTCGATGAGCTGCCCCTGGTATGGGTTTAATCCGGGCGTATGCATGGAGGTGATGGGAGAATTCGCGCGCCCCATATTGTGCAGGCCGAGCAGATCAAAAAAATGAAAACCATCGGAGCGTAAAAAGACGTCGAGGTCAGAGAAAAACGGCCGTCCAACATAAGATTCAACAAATGATACTTCGAGTTCCATGCCCAATAGGGATGGAAGTATATCTCGCGCACCCGCGAGGATTTCGAGTTCTGCACCTTGCACATTCAGCTTAAAGAAATCGATTTCGCCGACGCCGTTACTGCGCGCCCACTGATCGACGGTCGTTGCCGCTATAGTGGTTTCCCCCATCGGGAAAAAGATGTCGCGCGCATAGAATTTCTCCTTTGCGTTCTGGAACTTCCAGCGGTTCGTAAGATCGACGTTTTGGCGGTATGCCGATCCACCACCTGGGGCCTTGTTTTCATAAATCGTCAATGGGCCTTCGGAACTCCAAAGCGCGAACGGATAGTAATGGTGCGGAACACCTCGCTCGGACGCGTCGCGATTGAGTCTTTGGCACTCGGCATCATCAACCTCAAATCCGTAGATGACGACTCGCTTGTCGCCGATGGCCGACCACCGCGGATCGCTCGGCCCGCCGCGCGCTCCGCCGTCCAGGATCGAGAAAGTTTCCTTCGGCAACAGGTGCGAGTAGATCAGTTCCGTAATGATAAATCGTTCGCGTCGCGAGTAGGGGTTCGAGCCATCGGCGGAGGCAGAAACAGGCGGTAAGGCATCGTCGATTGGGGCCAACGTCGCAGGTGAGGCGACCGCGGTTACGGATCCGGTTGACAGGCTGTCCGTCCCATAGGCCTTCACGTGCGTCATGCTGTTCGTCGCCGCCGTGCGCCGTAACCATGTTTTGACTGAGCGCATCACAATCAATTTCCCAGTGCAGGGCCAGTTCGCAAAGTGCCGGACACTAATCTTCGCGGGTCTCCCGCCATGAACCGCCGACTGGCTCTCTCGTCAATCTGAAGACCGTTTGAGGTTTTCGCTTTTATTGGAGCAGGAGAAAGCAGGGTTGCTGATCTCGACGGCAACATCGCCCCCTCAAGGTCCCCACTCTACTCGGGATTGACGCAACGGTTCGTTAGTGCCGCGGATGCGTCGGGCGTCGAGCGTATTTCGGGCTTCGTCTTGATGAGGGAGGTGGCATCGAATGGCGTCCCCCGCGGTATCGACAGATACAAGTGCCACCAATACACCAGTTGCCGACCGTCGGCATCGTCCCCGACAATCGTCGGCTTCAGCGGGTCGCACGGCTTGCCATCTGGAGCAAATGGCAGGCGGCCCTCCGGCGGATAGTTGGGCTCGCTAAACTCGGAGGGATAGAGGTGGCTGTAGGGCATGACTCGTTCGTATTCTCGTGCGGCATCGGCAATACAGCCGCGTGCCCGCAAGAACTCGGCGATTTCGGCGTGATACACGCCATGAATTCCGTGATGGTCGAGCGCATTGCGAAAGTAAGCCTCGGCCGCTTCATCGTCTCCAGTGCCACGGAGTATTTCCGCCAGGTTGCGCCACGAGTTTGCGGCGATATGAGCGTAGGGCACGGCATTTGGATGAGGCGGCGCGTGAGCCGCCGCCTCAAAGAGCGCAATAGCCTCTGTCGTCATATCTGCGCGCCGCTTCAGTAGCGCGAGCGCGTAAAGGGCTTCGGCGAAATCAGGCACGAGCCGCAAAGCCAAGTCATAGTAACGCTCGGCTCGCGTCAAATCCCTTTCGCCGCCAATCAACGATGAGCAATATTCGAAGAATGCAGGGTGTGGGTCAGTCGGCCCCGCCGCGGCCTTAAATCGCGTCATCAGGTCGTACAAAAACAGCAGCTTATGCCGGTAAAGTCCGGCTTGATAGAGAGCGGCGGCGGCGGCGCGCTTGTGTCGTTCGATATCCTGGTCGCCCAGATCGACGGCAAAGTGCCGCAGAAAGCGCGGATAATGCTGCGCGATGTCCTCGTCATCGATCGGCTCGGTCGCTTCGCCGTGGGATCGCTCCGTGACACCGTTGCGAAACGTCGCTGATCTGACAGCGCTAGCGGCCGCGCCGACCTTGTCCATGACCTTGACGACCCGCTCACGCAGTACCGACGCGAAGCGCATATTCTCGCGAGATCGGGCCGTTGCAACCGCATCCCCCGCGTCAAGCTCAGGGTCAGCTATTTCGGTGCGCCGGTCGGGTCGGGGCGCGGCTTTAGGCCGATTGGCGGTTAGGTAAATAGGCGCAAGAAGCCGGTCGATGATACAGATTCGGTGAGGAGGCAGCTCGATGCGGCCGATGATTCTAGCGTCGTTTGCGAATTCGCCACCGGGGCCGGTCTGACAGAGGAGCGGAGCGCCGCCCAGCGTGGTCTGCCGCCATGAACCCTGCGGCGGGTCAGCCGCCACGCCGGGGGCCACGTGAGCGAGAATGAAGTTCTCCAGAGCGCCTGCACCTCCGGGCGACAATAACGGAGCAAGCGCGTCCCAGGTTCCGAACGCTTCGTCGGTCGGGATGTAGGCCGTCACCGGCCCGTCGTAACGCCAACCGTCCGCCAGCGATGTAGCTAGGAGCCCAACGCTCATTGCCTGCGAGGCCAAGGAACAACCGTTCGCGTGGACCGCATTCCAAATGCGGAGGAATTCGCGCATGAACAAGGCTTGGCCGATGAAGTGGTCGGCTTGCCGTTCGAACCGGCGCCAACGTTTTTCGTTTAAGCGGTCGTAATGCAGCCGGATCGAATGCGCGGCAAAATACTCAACGAACGGATTATTGTTCGCTGGGTGGAGTGAAACACGCGCCAAATCGATCGGACTGAGCGCATGATTTGGAACATAGACCTGAAAATCCTTAAAAAGCGGCGCCAAACTCAACATCAGCATATCGTCGGAGTCTGCAGCGACGTGCAGTGATTCGGGATTAGCGGTGTCGACCACGTTCCAATACTGATTGGCCTGAAGCCGTTCCGTGTCTACCAATGAGAGCTCGCGTGATATTTCCCGCAGCAACAGGCCTTCACCGGGTACCCGCCAAGACACGTCCAACGACGGCAGCGCGTGGCGTCCGCCGGCGAGCGCGGCCACAGATAGCGGATGCATGTGCCGCATCCCGAGCCGAACCAGATCGCGGCCTGATAGCGTTATCGCGCTATTTGCCCCTCGGCTCGCCATGTCCGGAACAAAAGTTTCGCTGATTACTCTTATGTATGGGATTGCGACACCCGCTTTACCGGCGGCGATCGCGTCCGCGCATCGTGCAAGCGCCCCGTTGCTCCACGCCACATCCGGATAGATCATCAAGCAATATGCGTTCTTGGCCTTTGCATCGCTGAGGACGCGCTCGTACCATTCTAAATGATAGGTAATGTCCGGCGCCGCATTCTCGGTAATCCAGTCGATTTCGACGGCCGCAGCCAGTTGGGCGAATATCGGCCACGCCTCGATACGCGCGCGATCGGCCGGAGTGGTCGCGATGCGATAGAGCGAGGGGAAGCGACAGATGAGCGCGGAGAGGTTGCCAGGCGACAATAGCGTCGGCCACATGACGCGGCGCATCACGTCCAAATGCCACTCGCCCCAGACGCAGGTGGTGAGATCGACCCGCTTGCCCGTCATCCCGCTATCCGATTGATACAGGCGCCGCCGCTCTTTCGCGAATAACGCTCCACGGAGGGGGTCAAGGAAGACGACCATTGAGTGGAGCAGATTTTGTCTTGGTCATAAAGCATGCTCCGCGATCCAGCCAAGCCGGCGCCATAACGACTGAATATTGGGATTGCGGCTTCAAGCCAAGTGATGTTCATCTGAATATCTTGCGATCCTCTGTTCTCTGCGCGGGGTCTCCAGATCGGCATCGAGAGTGGGCGGCGCACTACAACTTCGTCGGATGGGGGTGGTCGCGCAATTCGACCAGCTCCGCCAGCCAGGGGCGATCTATTGGACAGCACCGGGCACGCTCTCGCTGGTGCCCGGACCTTCCCTAAATTAACATCGCACACGGACCGCGCATGGGGGCCGGTCATGAGGTTCGGATGCTCGCCATCTGTGCCAACCTGAGCTAGCGTTCAAGTCGGACCACCCTTGGGGGGCTGATCGGTCCTGTTATCCATCCCAAGCAGAGGAGACTAGAGATAGGCACTTTTCGGCTGTTGCTCGCCGCGACCGTCATGCTCGGGCACTTCTCGGCCTTCTATTCATACCACCTGCCTTTCCTGTTGTACGGCTCGGCGGCGGTTCCCGCTTTCTACATCATCTCGGGCTTCTTGATCACCTTAGTGCTTCACGAGAAATACCACGACAAGCTCGTCCTCTTTTACTCGAATAGAGCCCTCCGAATTTTTCCGCTTTATTGGGCCGCTCTCATCGTCTTCTTGGCGGTGAACTGGCTTGTCGTCGGTGGGCGCCCGCCAGAACCGACACCGGCCTATCAAAACACCAGCGCGTTATGGTGGGCGAAGGAGCACGGAGGCGGCGTCGGGGCATTGCAGGTCGCGCTTTTAGCGATCACCAACATCTTCATCCTCGGACAGGATTTGATCCTGCGCATTGGAAGGTGGCCGCACCTGGCGACGCCGGACTATTTTTATCACTTCTTCATTTTCGTTGGACCGGCGTGGACCATAGCTGTTGAGCTGTGGTTTTACGCGCTCGCCCCCTTTCTGGTACGGGGGAAAGCGATCTGGGCGGTCTCTGTTCTAAGCCTCTCGCTAGCCGCCCGAGCGTTCGCCATTGGCCTAGGCCATACCGAGTTTATCGTCGACTACAGCTTCTTGCCGTTCGAACTCGCCTTCTTCATGGCGGGATCGCTTGGCTACCGAGCCTATGTTCGGTTGCGCGCGAGCGATTCTGGAATGGTCCCGGCCTATGTCGTCGCTTCCTGCACCGCCATGGCCCTCCTGACGATATTTTATTTGCGGTTACCGCTGGCTAGGCCGATCTATTTACTTGCAACGTGCATCTGTCTTCCCGGTATTGTGCTTGCGGGAGGCAGAAACCCACTCGACAACATCTTTGGAGAGCTGTCATATCCGATATACCTTCTTCATCCCATCTTCACGATCTTCATTGTACCGGGCGCCACGATCGCCGCCGAGATCGTCGCCGTGTGCGGCACTTTGGCTCTCTCTCTCAGCTTGATACATCTGGTAGAGCGGCCCGTCGTCAGGTATCGGCGCCTTCGGGTAATGGGCGCCGATCGACGCCAACGACCGATATCCGTACCAGTGCGGATCACCTCTCGCAAAGAGCGAAGCAAGGCGCGTGATCCATCACGCTCGTAGCTTGACGGGCAAGCAAGCGGTGCTGCCGCCGGCGCGATACCGGCTTGAGCTTCAAGCTCCCCGATATCCTGGTCGGCCATGTCCAATGCCTCGCCTTGTCCTATCCAACCCTGGCAGGGACAGATTTCACGAAATTCATATGAACCTTGATGGTTTCGGAAGCGACGTGCAGGAAATAGCCCGTACATTGCATTAAGGCGAATTTTTCATATGGTAATTTTTCGCTGAGACGACATGTGGCAGTTGTAGCGGACAATATCGGGAACGGGGTGCCTACTGGATTCTAGAGCATTTTCAGATTGAGTCGCCATATCCGGCGGCTCTGAAGTAGTTGGCGCACTCCTGGGGGTTGAACTGATCGAGCAGGGTGCCGATGCGCCGCCAGAGGCCGTCGCGGGTTCGTTCGGGTTTCTGGCGGAGCAGGGTTTTGAGTTTGGCGAAGACCATCTCGATCGGGTTCATGTCGGGCGAATAAGGCGGTAGCAGGAAGAGTTGAGCGCCGGTGGCTTCGATCGCGGCCCGAACGGCGGCGATCTTGTGAGCCGGCAGGTTGTCCACCACGACGATGTCGTCGGGCTTGAGCGTCGGGATCAGCACCTGCTCGACATAGGCGAGAAAAGCCTGCCCGGT
>Ga0182024_10004220_pt1 | contig 33361 bp, 26 predicted proteins | sample P32metaG_FD_120480 | JGI IMG/M metagenome (GOLD analysis project Ga0182024, IMG submission 120480) | Permafrost microbial communities from Stordalen Mire, Sweden - P3-2 metaG (Illumina Assembly) | ecosystem: Environmental > Terrestrial > Soil > Wetlands > Permafrost | place: Sweden: Stordalen... | reverse complement strand
GGGAACCGGGATGCAAACTGCGACGTGCAACGGCAGCCCATCGGCGGGAAACAATTATGAATTTTCGCAGGCAGTCAGTGGTTCGATGGATGAAGGGCTGGTGGCGGCCGAGGTTTTTACGCCCGTCATCGGCACGTTTAGTGTCTTCTCCTGCGGTAATGCGGGAACGCCTTCGCTCGGTTCCGTATTTTCGATCACGGAAGGTACGCTATTCCTGACAGACCAGATTCCGACTGTGACGCCTGAGCCCGGGACACTCGGATTGTTTGGCAGCGGATTGCTCGGCGTGGGCTTCTGGATTCGACGAAGCTTGGCCGTCAGGCGCTCAGCGAACAGCTAGCGTCATTTAGGCTTTTTTAGGGACTTCTTCTCGTAGTGCGCATCAGAGTCAGGCGCGAACCAGAGCTAGAGTTCGAGAGTTTTCGCCGAATCGGTTCTATCGGCCTCTAGTGCCGCTATCCCAGAGCATTATCCGTCAGCGCCTTCCGAATGGTGTCTGCCAAACTGCTCGTAGGATTAAGTTGAAGGGCATGCTGCAGATGAAGCTTAGCCCTGCCGGAATCGTTGAGCTTTTGATAGGCGACACCGAGATGGTATTCGATCGCCTGATCTTGCGGCGTCTTTTTTAGCGCGTCTTCTAACATATCGGCCGCCTGTTGATAGTTTTCCTTTTGGATGTATGCCCAGGCCAGCGTGTCTTCCGTACTTGCGGAGTCAGGCAGTCCGCGGCGCGCCGTTTGCGCCAGCGACAAAGCAACATCCACATTTCCACCGTGATCGAGCATCGAATAAGCGAGGTTGTTCGCTGCGAGCGGATTGTCTGACTGGATGTCCAAAACCTTTTGATAGTTCGGCTGGGCGGCCTGCCAGTTGCCCTGAGATTCCTGCAGCATTCCAAGTAGCAGATATGCGCGCACGTCACGTGGATTTTTTTGAATGGCTTGCTGATACGTGGCGATACCCTGTTCGGCTGCCCCCGTAACAACTTGTATCTGAGCAAGTTGAAGGACTGCATCCGAATTATTGGGGTCGACTTGCGTGGCCTTCTCGAGTGATTGCTTTGCAGCAGTCAAGTCCTTCTCGGAAGCCTGCAACTGTCCAAGCAATTGGTAGAAGGCGCTGTCATCCGGAACCTTGGCGATTTGCTCCTGAACCAAGGCCATTGCTTTGCCCGGCTGCTTGTCTAGGAGCCGGAGCTTGACCAAACCTGTGAGTGCCTGAGCAGAGCGCGGATCTTTCGACAGTGCCAATTGGAAGTATTTTTCGGCTTCTGGGTATTTCTTTTCCGCAGCACGCAGGTTAGCGAGGCTCGCATAGCCTCGGGCGTCGTTCGGTGCCATCTGTATGGTCTGCTGCAGAGCCAAATCGGCGGCTAGGCTGTCACCCTTTCCGAGCAGAGCCTCAGCCCGCAAGAGGTAACCATCCGCAGATCGTGGCTCGATCTTCATCAGGGCTTCCGCGCTTTGTCTCGCTCTATCGAAATCTTTTTTGCGCAAGGCGAGTTGTGCCAATGTCTTCTGGGCTTGGACCATTCCAGGGTTGATCTTGACGGCTTCCTGCAACTCGCTTTGAGCGCGCTCCGTGTTGCCAAGCTGCATCATGGCGATTGCCAGCGTGTAATGCGCCATAGGGTTCTCCGGGGCCGACTTGAGCGCAATCTCGAGCGGCTGCGTCGCGTCGTTTGGCTTACCTTGTGCGCTGAGGAGCTGGCCCTTGTAGATCAAACCATCCACATCCTTCGGGTTTTCCTTCAATAATGCATCGTTCAGTTTTTCGGCTTCCGGCAGACGCATGGCAAGAATCAACAGCTGTATATAGTTCTTGCGGACACGGAGATCTTTCGGATGTTGGGCGGTCAAAGTGCTGTATTCATTGATGGCATCCTGAGAGTCACCAATCGAAAAGTAGAAATCTCCCAGCATGCGGTAACCTTCGGGTGAATCGGGCATCGCCTGCTTGGCCTGCTGGAGGATTTGTTCGGCTTTTGGCCTTTGATTCTCGATGAGGTAGAGCTTCGCCAGTGCAGCGTAGGCCACAGGACCTTTGGGCTCCATTTGGACGGCGGAGCTAAACTGCTGCTCGGCATCGGCAAAGCGCCTCTGAGACGCGTAGAAGTTCCCTAGCGCCAGGCGTGCGGTCAATGACTTAGGGTCGAGCTGAATAGCTTTTTGAAAATTTTGTTCCGCCGCCTCCGCTTGCTTGGCGTTCAATTCGAGCATTGCTAAATTGATGTACGATCGAGAGTCCGCAGGAGCAAGCTCGATGGCCGTCTGCATTTCTTTGAGGGATTCCCCCACGTCCTGAAGCATAGCGTCGGAATTTGCCATCAAGATGTGGCCGGCGGCGTTGTTCGGATCTTGCTGGAGCACAGCCGTTGCCTGATCCTGGGCGCGTTTGAAGGCTTGAGGGTCGCGAGCCCCGAGAAGTAGGTTGCCCAAATCAATCCGCGCCTTGAGATCCGTGGGCTGCAGATCGACCGTGCGCATCAATTCCTGATAGGCGCCAGTGAGGTTCCCTTCCTTCAAGTAACATTGGGCGAGCTTGTAGTGGGCATCGCCAAAACGCGGGTCAATCTGCACCGCGTTTCGATACTGAATCGCCGCCTCTTTATACTTGCCAGCGGCGAAGTAACGGTCGCCACTTTCTGCGTATTTCTGCTTGCGTACGTTGGGGTCGCGCGAGCACGCAGTCAATAGCGCCAAAACAAATAAGCCAGTCATCCAAAACCGAGTCCTGCCGACACAAATCATTGAATCCTCACTGAAAGCCCAGCTCTTCGATCCGCAACCGCTACTCGAAAGTTTATCCTAGTTGACATCACGGGCGAGAGTTCTTTGCGTCTCCGACGGCGCTACCTAGACAACTGGCCGATTCGGACACCGCTTATCCCAGGAAACCCGTAGCTCTCTGCGCAGGCACGAATAGGGCCATATCTAATATACTGTCAACCTTACATCGATTTCGGGCTGGCGCGCCCACACTATGGAACTTCCCTTCTTGTGCATTTCATTTCCCTTCTTTTCAGCAGACCAAATCATTCTTCTGAGCATAAGCTACTGTAAAATAAGGACTTAAAATAAGCTACGCTTTGGTGATTCAGATGCACTATGCAGGGTGTGGATGTAGGACATTAACGGAGGATTTTATGAAGAGAGTGATTCTGAACATTGCAGCCGCGGTCGGCATCGCCGTACTCGCGCTATGCATGAGCCAACCGGCTGGTGCTGCTGTCGTTACCATTGATTTCAGCACGGGCGGCGCGGGCGTGGGTGGGACGTTTACCCTAAACGGCTCCAACGCCTCTGGCCTAAACATACCAATCGGAGATGTCACGATTTCGGGCGATCCGAATGCGACTTTCGACACCACGTACGCTATTACCGGCGGACTCCTGAATTTCAATACTGCATCGGGCTCGCCGAACATCACGATCTCTGGGGCGATCGCTGGGCTCTCAATCGCTTCCGAGACGCTTCTCAGTGGCACGATCACGAGCTTTACGGCTAACGCAAACGGCCTGCAGAATGCAAGTGGTCCCGACACGAAGGCGGCTAACTTCCTAACAGCACTTGGTCTGCCCACGACTACTACCTTCCAACTGTTCGGATTCTCGCTGACGACCACCGGCGTACTGAACGCCAACAACAGTGACACCGTTGTCAGCACGGATATCCGGAACACGAGCACTCCTGAACCCGGTACTTTGGTCATGTTCGGGTCTGGTCTGCTTGGCTTGGCCGGGATCATCCGCCGCAAGCTGAAGGCGTAAGGTAAGGTTCCGTTACTGCGAATCACTCTCGAAACTGGCCCCGCCATCGCGCGGGGCCAGTTTTTATTTCAAATCACGCGAGCCGATCGCGGCTCGAACGCCCTGACCTTCGGTGCATCCTAACGCTCAGCAACGCACATGGCACATTGCTGACTCGGGACCCTTTCCTTACCCATTCTGAAGCCTTCGGCGTTCCGAGACGACATTCGGACCACAAGCGAACACCAAGCAAAACGCACGCGCCTCAATCCGTCTTGCTGATTATCGCTCGTACATAACGGACGAACCGCGATCGTTGTATTTTGGTGCGAACAAGCCTAGCTGCAGAGTGATGATTCTGTTCAGTGGTGGCAGTCTTTTGCAGGCACGCCGAGCAGCCAACGGGTTTCCCTCATATTTCGCCGTGGTCTTTACCTTCAGTCCTGAGGGGCAGCCCGCTGTTGGTCTCACTTGGATCGCCGGCTCTGTCGCGGACGTGAAGAACGCAGACTTGGGACTGCCAGCGCTAGCAAACACGGCACATGGTGCTTCGTGAAAATTTCCTGTCAACGACTTCGCTTGGTCCACTCGCTGACGGATGCCTCTATGTCTTCCCCAGTTCAGAGAGGGCCTGCCTTACCTGATCGGCCTGAGGGTATTTGGGATTCAATTGGAGTACCCGCTCCAAGTGCGATTTAGCGCGCGCGCCATCGTTGACGCTCTTGTAGGCGAGCCCCAGATGATACTGAATGTCCGGATCTTGCGGCGCTTTCTTGATCGCGTCCTCAAGCAGGTCGATCGCTGCTTGATAGGCGCCTTTCCGGTAATACGCCCACGCAAGTGTGTCCGCAATCGCCGGCTGGTCCGGCATCTTCTGACGTGCTGTCTGTGCCAACGACAATGCGACGTCCACATTCCCGCCATGGTCCAGCATCAAGAACGCGAGATTATTTGAAGCTTGCGGAAAGTCTGGCCGGATCTGAAGACACTTCTGATAGAGGCTTTCTGCCTGCTGCCAGTCACCCTTATTCTGTTCGAAGTATCCCAGTAAAAAATAACTCCTTGCATCGTTCGGGTTCTCGCGAATCGCCTTCTGAGAATTCGCAATCCCGGCGTCAGTTCCACCTCTTGCCACCTGAAGCTGTGCCAGCAAGATCAAAGGTGTCGCATCTGACTTGTCAAGATCGGCAGCCTTTTGGAGAGCCCCTTCCGCCTGATCAAACTGCTTTTGCTTCGAAAAAAGCTGAGCCTGGAGAATGTAGTACCCACTGACATCCGGTGCCCTTGCGATGGTTTCATTCACTTTAGCAAAGGCCACATCAAGCTTCTTTTCCTGCACGAGGACTGTCACGAGTCCCCGCAGCGCCTCCGCGAAGCGTGGGTCCAGAGCGAGTGCTTGGTTGAAGAGCTTTTCTGATTCTGAATACTTGGCATGTGATCCGAGGAACTCTGCCATCCTTGCATATCCCAAAGGATTCTGCGGAGCAACTTCGATGGCCTTCTTCAAATCAGCTTGGGCACCCGTGAGATCGCCCTTGGCACCCTCAGCGGCTGACCTCAGGGCATAACCCTCCGGCAACCCCGGCTGAGCAGTGATCATAGCTCCTGCGGCAGTCTTCAGTTCAACCACATCACCTCTATTTGCTGCGAGCAGCGCCAGCGCCCTCTCAGCCTCGACGAAGGAAGGCGCTATGCGGACGGCCTCACGCCATTCGGACTCAGCCCGGCCCGGGTCTCCAGTTGCATTGAATGCCACAGCGAGGTTGTAGTGCGCCACCGCACTATCCGGCTCGCTCCTGAGAGCAGTCTGAAGCGGCGCTACAGCGTCTGCGGGACGTCCCTCGTGTACGAGAATCTGGCCACGTGCAACCAACGCGCGGCCATCATTCGGGTTGGACTTTAAGATTTCATCGTTGAGCTTGTCCGCGTCGTTCAGTCGGTTCGCAGCTAGCAGCAACTCGATCAGGTTCCTCTTCACGTCGGGATCCCGGGGATGTTCCTTGTAGAGTGCTTCGTATTCATCGAGAGCGGCCGGCATGTTGCCCATCCGAAAGTACAGGTCTCCAAGCAAGCGGTATCCTTCCGATGAATCCTTAAAGGCCGCTTTAGCGTCTCTTGCCGCCTGGATGGCCTGCGAATCCTGCTTCTGCCGAAGGTAAAGCCCGCACAAGGCTATCCGGCTGCGAAGATTGTGAGGATCTAGAGCAATTGCGGACCGATATTGCGCCTCCGCTTCAGACCAGCGTTGCCGTCCCGAATAAAAGTCACCAAGCGCGATTCTGGCAAGGACTGACTTGGAATCGAGGGACACGGCCTTCTTGAAACTATCTTCGGCGGCCGCAGCCTGATTTGCGGAAAGCTGCAGAGTGCCCATATTGAGATAGGCGCGAGGCTGATCCGGGTTCAACTCGATGGCCTTCTGCATCTCCCGCAAGGAGGCGTCAGGACCCTGCAGCGTAGCCAGTGCGTCGGCGCGAAGAATGTGGGCATCTATGTTGCTCGGATCCTTGGACAGCACCAGGTCTGCCTTCTCCTGGGCCTGTTCAAACTCCTTGGCAACCAGCATGATCTTGCCGATATCAAGTTGCGCCTTTAGATTGTCCGGGGCCAAATCCACAGTCGTGATCAATTCGCCATAGGCTCCGCGCCAATTGCCCGTGTTCATCAGACACTGCGCAAATTCGTAATGGGCGTCAGCAAAACGCGGATCGATCTTTATCGCATTCTGAAGCTGGATGGATGCTTCGGGGTACTTTCCTTGGTGAATGTAGCGCATGGCGCTCTCAAAGTACTTTTGCTTGCGAACGTTGGGGTCGTTTGAGCACCCCACAATGAGGATCAGAATCGCAAAAGCCAAAAGCTTCGAAGATCGAAAATGATTCATGGTTATTTTCACCACTCCGACATTCCTGGCAAACATCGCTATAGTCAAGCTACCAGCAAAAGAATCCCGCGCCAACTATTGGTTCGAGATTGGCTGCGAGAACCGTTGTTAATCGAGCAACTCTTTGATGAATCTACGCTCGATACTTTTGCTCGAGCTAAGTCAGATCGAAGAGTGAGGTCCATCGCTGCTTTCTTCATTCTTGAATCGGCGGCTTCCGACAACGGCAAAGCTAGAAACAAACGTGTGGCACTTCTCAGCGGAATTAACGTGGAACAAATTGATCGAGTGATGGAATAATCAGATGCGCAAATGCTTCTGCGCGGACTTGCGCCGCCTCAATCGCCTGTCCACCATTCTCGATCGGAGTCAGTATCCTTACGAGGGCGCCGTCGGTCCGATTCATGCGCATCGCATCGGCCACCAAATAGAACTTTGCGCTGTATTCGCTAGCCACGACTCGGCCGTGAGCCTGATACCAATAGAGCGCCAAGAGACGCTGTGCTCCGTTTGCAAGTATATAGCGATTGATGACTATTAATCTCCCATCGGCTCCCGTAAGTGAAATCCGATCCGTGGATACAGGTGTCCATCCCGATCCAGGCAAACAATTCTTCGGCGAATGTATCGTGTCGCCGCTCCGCTGGCTTGAAAAATACGCAATGTACAGGCTCACAAACGGATCGCGCCCGTTTTGATAGAGGCGAGTCAGAAAATCACCCGGGCCCAACACAGCCAAAGTCTCCGCTGATAGTGGCTGGTCCTGACCTCGCCAATCGCCGACCTGATTAGGGAATTCCGCTAGACTCTTATGCCGCGGGATCACTTCGGCCCGGCTGCGCAGGCTGAGAAACGCGGCAGCACAGACCAACAAGACGGCGGCGGCGCTAAAACGTAACCATGAGCTAGAAATCACTAGGCCGCTCTCCGTTTCAACGGATGCCAGAGTGAGAAAGAACGATGTATAAGGTACAAGATGGACAAAGCTAGTAAGAAGATCACCCACCCAGAAAATTCGTGAAAAAAACCCTGCGCCTTATCCGGATCCCAATACTGCCCCAGGAGACCGGTTCCCATAATTCGAATGCCATTCGCAATCACCGCGACCGGAACCGCAGCTATGACTAGAGCCAGCCGAACGAGGCGCCTGGGTTCGGCGAAATATCCGTAAATCACCGCCAGTGTAATCAGCGATACCAAAGACCGAATACCACTACATGCCTCGACAACTTCTAGACTCATGGACGGAAGATTGATGATGTTTCCTTCCCTCAGCACAGGCACGCCCACTAATCCGAGCAGCCATGTGGCCAGCCGAGAGGCTAAAAACTGCAGTGGAAGCGCGATCTGATTAAAAATAATGACTGGTATCGGAATCATCAGGAACAGTACGGCCCAAGGAAACAATAAGGCGCGGAAGTACTGCCAACCCGCGAAGTAAATGATCATTCCGCCGAGCAGAAAGACCAACGAAGAACGTGAAAGAAACATTTCCGCGCCGAGCACACCGACGACCAGGACCACCAAAGACCCGCCTATCACCAGTAAGCCGAACCAGTTCGGGCGAAGCTCAAGTGTTCGAAGCTTGCTCCTCTGATGCCAGACGACAAAGGCTGAAAACAGGGGCACGAAAAAACCGTGCGAGAAATCGGGATTATTCCACCAGTCTCGCACCAGGGCGAGAACGATACCGTGATAAAGCAAAACCAGTAGCCCAATTCCGATAGCAATCTGGGCCCACAGGTTAGCATTTACGCCACTTACCCGGGTCGGCGAGACGGCTATTTTGTCAGTGACCGAGCTCACCGCGGCCCTCCCTATATAGACTAGTGAGGAAATGATGTGAAAGCAATACGTTTGCCATCTGAGGTTCACAAACGATCTAATAGGCGGTCCCCATATTCATGGCCTGGATTTGGCGCAGCCGCTCTCCGCGCTTAACGTTAGTAAATAGAGTGCCTTAGATGGCAATCTGGTAGGGAGCCGCGTCAGAAATGTGCCCGGAACTCCATGATGTGGTATGGATTCACCTCGATACCCCGATCTTTGGGACAATTTGGGAACTTTCTTTCCACATAGCTATTCCCGAGGGAGGTTCCTGTCCCGGTCTATATTCCTGGTCGCAACAGCTGCCCGCGAGCTAAGCTACTAACACATAAGCATTTACGAGGATATCGAAACAATGACAGATCCGCATGGTTGGGTGGCACAACCGTTGCAGTCTCTTTCCCCTGAGGAGGCCTTGGTGTCTCATCAGGCAGCGGAACGCCTCGGATCTGAGGGAGTCGTCGCTGTGCGGTTGCCAGCGGCACGTACGTGGGCACCGACAGCCAGCCCAGGGATGCGGGCACTCGAACGGATCATTGCTGGGGTGGCACCAACGGATATTCCTGTTCTGCTAGTGGGCGAGAGCGGAGCTGGTAAACTGGTTGTTGCAACAGAGATCCACCGGCTCTCAAGGCAATCCGATGAGCCATTCATTCACATAAGCTGCGCGACCCTGACTGTGGCAGGGTTAAGTGAGTGGTCACACAACGGCCACGTCGCCAACAGTAACCAGCCCGAAACAATGTCTTCGTCCGGCACGCTGTTTTTGGACGAGATCAGTATGATGGAATTGGCATGTCAATCGCGCTTGCTGGAACTGCTTCCGTCCACTAGCGCGTTTCTGAACGAGCCACGGCCTCGCTTCCGCGTCATTTCGGCTACCAGTCGGGACCTTGAAGAGGAAATGCGCGGTCGGCGATTTCGCGAGGAACTCTATTACCGAATCAACGGAGCTTGCCTCCGACTGCCACCGCTTCGACAGAGAACAGAGGATATTCCCTTGCTCGTCGATTATTTGCTCGGAAGGTATTCGACTGAGTTTGGACGACCGCTGCCAAAACTCTCGAGCGGTACGCTGAACGCCCTGCGCAACTATAGCTGGCCCGGCAATATTCGGGAGCTTGAGAATGTCGTAAGAAAGATCGTTGTTCTTGGAGATGAAGACGCTGCGATCGGCGATTTGGCTAGTCAGGCGGCGCCCGATGCGAGTGTGCGCATCGAATCAGAAACGAGAACCTCTTTGAAGGGCGCCGCAAGAGCCGCTTCGCAAAGTGTTGAAAGAGAGCTGATTTTGAAGACCCTCGATCGAACGCACTGGAACCGAAAGCGAGCTTCCCAGGAGTTGCAAATCAGCTACAAAGCGCTCCTGTACAAGCTGAAGCAGTTGGGCCTGAGCAATTCCGGAATTTCGTAGGAGGAAGTGATGACGCGGGTCGTGAGATTAGCGATGCTGCTGTTGATAGCGATGGGTGCGGCAGCGGCACAGCCGCAAGCAGATAAATCGAAACCGAACCCGGCTGGCACAACCAATCCGCCGCGCTCGGCTACGAATGACCCGAATTACGTGATCGGCCCGAGCGATGAGCTGACCATCAACGTTTGGAAGGAAGCAGATTTGTCGAAGGTCATTCCCGTGCGTCCTGACGGCAAGATTTCCCTACCGTTGCTGAACGACATTCAGGCTGCAGGGCAAACACCCATGCAACTCGCCAGTGCCATCACCGAAAAGCTCTCCAAGTTCGTAAATAATCCCCAAGTGACGGTGATCGTCACGGCGATCAACAGCCAACGCGTGTACGTGCTTGGCGAGGTGGGGAGGGCCGGCGCATACCCAATGCTTCCTGACATGACAGTGCTTCAAGCAATATCCAGTGCAGGAGGACTTTCACAGTTCGCGAAGCAAAAAGACATCTACGTTTTGCGTATGGATAACGGCCACCAACAGCGTTTCCCGTTTGACTACAAGCAGGTAATTCGAGGCCAAAAAACAGAGGAAAATATCGTGCTTAAGCCTGGCGATACCGTCGTTGTACCGTGAGCTCGGGAATGCAGCACCAAAACAAATATCTCTTCGGACTTGCTCTTCTCTGTGCCTTCGCCTTTAGCGCAGGCGCGGCAGAGTGTCAACAGCAGGATCCACAGAAGACGTCGAATGGCTCAGCGGCCCCGATAGCGCCAGATACGACGGGCCAACAGCAACAGGGCCAAGCGACGCCACCGGTGTCGCCAGTTGCTTCGCCAAGCACCCCGGTGACGGGCGTGCTTGCCCCTTCGGCGGGAGCCCAAGGCGACACCCAAAGCATGTTACAACTGGGCTTTCAGGGCAGCGAGGGTCTGGACACAAACCCGCTAGGCATATCCAGCTCCGGCTCATCACAATTAGAGTCCGTCACATCGGTGGGCGCCCATCTTAGTTTGCATAGGCAGCGTGAAACGTCAGATTTGTCACTACAGTTTGTCGGCGGTGGGATCTTTTACCCCACACTGTCGCAATACAACTCGACCTATCAAGAGCTTGGCATCTCAGAATCGCTGGGGTTCCGTCGGTGGTCGCTGCATTTCAATGATCAAATGAGCTACCTGCCGCAATCTGCCTTCGGCTTCGATTCCGGAGGTTTGGCTGGTCTCGGAGGCATCGCGGGATCACCTCTGTCTGGCGTTACACTTCTCAATCCCAATGTCGCACCGAATCAGACGATCTTGTCGCTGCAAACTCGGCAATTGAGCAACATTGTCACCGGCCAAGCCACCATCCACAGTAGTTTCAGAAGTACGTGGACTTTGAACGCCGATTATGGAGTGTTGCACTATTTCGAATCGGGATATCTCAATCCCTCAAACTATGACGTCGGAATCGGATACAACTACAGCTTGTCTCGCCAGGACGTTTTTGGCGTCAGCTATAAGCTCGACCTGATTCGCTTCGGCTCGGGCTATGGCTCGATTGACGACCATATTGTTTTGTTTACTTACGGCCATCATGTAACCGAACGTCTCTCATTCCAAGCGGGCGCAGGGCCAGATTATTACAGGGAGTATCTGTACACTGCGCCCCAGGCAACATCAAGCGTCCAATGGGCCGCCAATGTGGGCGTCAGCTACCAGTACAACCGGGTCGCTTTGCAAGCTTCAGGTTATCGCGGTGTGTCTGGAGGAGCTGGAATTTTCGCGGGAGCCGAGACCAGCGGTGTCGCTCTCACGGCCGGTCGTCCGTTGACCCGGCTTTGGTCAGCGTCAGTGAACACCGGTTACACGATCAACCAAGCGTTGTCACAATCTTTGGCCACAACAACTTCTTCCTATCAAGCTTGGTTCATTGGGGCGAGCGCAGCGCGAACTCTCTCTCGTAGCGCGAAGTTATTCATCCTTTACAGTTTGGAACGCCAGGCTTCGGGCGGTTGCACTGGCGCGGTCTGCGTTAATCAATTTTACAGTAATCAGCTATCGGTCGGATTCAATTGGGACCTGCATCCAATCGAGCTTAATTAGGGCCGTTTCTTTAAAAGGAGCATGTAAATGCTGGGGCACCGACAGTTGAAAATGGACGACTATCTGAGGATTGTGCGCCGGAGATTGTGGCTGCTCGTTATACCGACCTTGGTCGTCGGTATTGCCACCTACTTCGTAGCGATGAGAATTCCCGATCGCTACACTTCGCAAACTCTTGTGCTCGTGCAGGAACAGACCGTGCCGGATTCGATCGTGAAATCTGCCACAAGTGGGGAGCTCAACCAGCGTCTTGCTTCCATGCAAGAGCAGATTCTGAGTAGAAACAGTCTTGAACCGCTCGTTAGGCGATACGATCTCCTCAGTGATTCCGCAAGTCCGATGGAGGATAAAGTTGACGAGCTCCGCAAAGACATCGTCGTGACGCCTGTCATGCCAATGGCTGAAACGAGAGCGAATTCGCTACCCGGCTTTTTCATTACTGCCACACTCAGCACTGCTAGCGTTGCGCAGCGGGTCTGCAGCGATATCACATCAATGTTTGTCGAAAAAGACTTAGAAAACCGGCAATCCCAAGCCGATGATACAACAAAATTCTTGGCCACCACACTTGTAGATGCAAAACAAAAACTCGACGACACCGACGCGAAATTGGCCGCGCTGAAGCAGAAATACATGGGAGAAATGCCGGACGAGGAACAAACGAACCTCAGTCTGCTGGCGAGTTTGAATACCCAACTCGAAGGGGTGAATCAGGCGATTAGTCGAGCACAGCAGGAAAAGACGATCACTGAGTCATTGATTGCACAACAAGCCGAGTCCTCAAAGCAAAACCAGCAAGGAATCGTGAGTCCAGCAACTCTCGACCAGCAACTTGAACAAGCACAGGCGACACTCACTCAACTCCAAAGCAAATATACTGACAGTTATCCAGACGTGATCGCCAAGAAAGCGGAGATCGACCAACTCAAAAGGCAAATCGCCGCGGGTGCCACCGAGACACCGGTGGAAAAGGACGAATCGAAATCAACGGTGAAAGCGACCGAGACACCGGTGGAAAAGGGCGATTCGAAATCAACAGTGAAGGCTACCAAGACACCGGTGGAAAAGGGCGATTCGAAATCAACAGTGAAGGCTACCGACCCGACCGGTCAAGACAAGGTTCCGGACACGAATCCACCCAAAGCAGTCGCTAGTACACCGCAAGTGCAACAGCTTCGGACCTCTATTTTGCTACTCGATCAGGAGATTCGCGAGAAGACAAAGCAGCAATCCGAGCTCCAAAAACAAATCACGGGATATGAAGCCCGCTTGCGAATTAGCCCAGTAGTGGAAGAGGAATTCAAGCAGCTCACGCGCGACTATCAGACGGCGCTGGATTTTTACAACGACCTACTAAAGAAACGCGATACGGCGACGATGTCGCAAAATCTTCAAAATCGGCAGCAGGGCGAGATGTTTAAAGTGTTGGATCCAGCCAGCCTCCCCGAGAAGCCTTCTTATCCCAACAGACCGGAAATTGTAGGAGGCGGTTTCGGCGGCGGTTTGGCTTTCGGTTTGGCAATCGTCCTACTGCTCGAGCTTCGAGATAAATCAATCCGCAGCGAAGGTGACGTCGACTTTTTCCTGAAGGTTCCGACGCTCGCGATCGTGCCGATCGTGGAGTCGGTGAAAAATGTAAAGGGGCGGATGCTTCCGAGCGGCGGAAACCAGAAGCCGCCGCTGCAAGTAAGTACGTAGCGTTTGAGGGAGAAAATGTACCGAAACTTCTTTGGGCTTCGTGAAAGCCCTTTTAACGTCAACCCGGACCCTCGCTATTTGTATATGACTCGCCATGCGCAAGAGGCTTTGGCATGCCTCACCTACGGAATTCAGACCCGCAAAGGATTTATCGTGCTTACTGGCGAGGTTGGTACTGGAAAGACGACCTTACTGAATCGCCTTTTGGATTGGCTTCGCAACGATAATGTTGCGACGGCGTTCATTTTTAACTCTCAATTATCCGTACCACAGGTGTTTGATTTCATTATGGCGGATTTCGGTATTCCGTGTGAATCACGAGAGAAGAGTCAAATTCTTATGCGGCTGAACCAGTGGCTTCTCGATCGCTACAAAGCTGGCGAGACCGCTGTTCTAATCATTGATGAGGCGCAGAACCTGTCGGCCAACGTTTTAGAAGAGATTCGCCTGTTGACCAACCTCGAAACTTCCACAGAGAAGCTTTTGCAGATCGTGCTTGCGGGCCAACCCGAACTGGAGCAAAAGCTGAGCCGTCCGGAATTGCGTCAACTTCGTCAGCGAGTCACACTGCAAAGCAGAACTCTTCCCCTTAGCCTGGAGGAAACGGTCGGATACATTCACGAGCGCCTGCGAATCGCCGGTGCTGCAGATGAGAACATTTTTTCTTTGGATGCTATCCAAGCGATCCATCACTACGCACGGGGTATACCGCGGGTCACGAATCTGATTTGTGAGCACGCTTTAATCAGCGCGTTTGTGGACCACGAAAAACCAGTCTTGCGAGAAACAGTTGAGAAAGTGGCTTGCGAATTCCGGCTCGATCAAACCGAACCGACCGGCCAGCCCGCGAAGCAGGAAAAAAACGGCACTGATTCTGTCGTTTCACTACTGCAGAACCTGGCTAGAGTGCTCGAACAGCTAAAGAACGAGCCCGAGACACTTGAGCCGGTCAGGGAGCGAAAGTCATGAGCCGGATTCACGAAGCACTGAAGAAGGCTGAACAGGAAAGATCGGAGCAGCAAGCAGGTCAACTAGGTGCGCAGCAACAAGTGCCGGGAATCACGTCCGAACTCAGGAACCCATCCCCAGTCGTAATCCATGCTCCGGTGACTTCAGCCTCTGGCACAAAGGACTCATCTGTCCAGCTGACAGCAACAGCTATTCTGGCCCAATGCCAAAGACAGGTCTGGAGCCTTGACCCTTCGGTCCTGGTGTTCACTGACGGCGAAAATCATTCGGTCGGCAAGGAGGTGTTCCGAACGTTGCGAACGCGTCTTTACCAGATCCGGGACTCTCAGCCCTTGCGCACTCTGCTGATTACCAGCGCACTCCCGGGCGAGGGTAAGACATTTGTAACATCAAATCTCGCGCAATCGATCGTTCGTCAACGTGAGCGCCGAGTGTTGTTAATCGATGGCGATCTTCGGCTGTCTCGGCTCAACCAGCCTCTTGGTGCTCTACCAACTCCTGGCCTTTCCGATTATTTGCTGGGAGAAGCCGATGAATCGATGGTCTTGCAACGCGGCGAAGAAGAGAACCTCTTCCTGATTCCTGGCGGCAGATCTGTTTCGAACCCAACTGAATTACTGGGCAACGGGCGGCTGGAAACTCTTCTTTCGCGTCTCGCTCCGGCCTTCGATTGGGTGCTGCTCGATTCACCCCCAACCATCCCGGTGTCTGACGCCACGATTATTGCCAAGCTTTGCGATGGAGTCCTGATGGTGGTGCGATCGGGATCGACCCCCTTCGATCTGGCCCAGAAGGCCTGCCAGGAATTCCAAGAGAAACCGATTGTCGGCGTCGTGTTAAACCAGGCCGACTACCGGGAGCACTACGGCGGTTACGATTACGGTGGCTACATAGAAGAGCCCCGAAAGGAAAAATAGAAGCGTTCAGCGATGTGGCTTTGAAGTGGCCCGTACGGCCTTCACCGCCACGTTGCGCGACGTTTGGGACTCACCTATGGTTCGTGTTTTCAATGTGTACTTGCCCGTTCGCACTGTCCTCTTGATGGGAGGGGAAGCGATTGTCATTTGGACATCGTTCCTAGTCGCTGCGCTCATTCATTTCCGTGCTGATTCTCTTTTGGTTCTGGCGTACGACAATGGCTTCTACAAGATTTTGGGCGTCACGGCGCTGGCTCTTATACTTCTCTACTACTTTGATCTGTACGATCTGCAACGTCTGCGCTCGCAGGGCGAGATCTATTTCAGGATTCTTATTGTCCTGGGTGCGCTGTCATTTGTTTTGGCAGCACTGAGTTTCTTACTTCCCAATTTCACGATGGGGGGGGGGGTCTTTCTATTGGGCCTCGTCATTCTGACGCTGGGATTGATCGGTTGGAGATCCGCTTATATCTGGGTGCTCAGGCAGCCCTACTTTAGAGAGCGTGTGTACATCCTAGGATCCGGTGATCGAGCGACGCAACTTATCGACGCACTGAGGTCGCGCCCCGAACTCGGAATGGAAGTGATCGGCTGGGCTGGAGCGATTGAAAATGAGACTTTGGCCCGCGAATCTCTTGGCGAGATCATGATCAACCTCAAAAACAGAGGTGCGGTGGACCGTGTAATCGTCGCCATGGCCGATCGCCGCGGGAAAATGCCCGTACGGGAGCTTCTGGAGTTGAAATTGAGTGATGTGAAAGTCGAAGAAGCGACGGGCTTGACTGAGCAGATCTCAGGCATGATCGATGTGGACGCGTTGAACCCGAGTTGGCTGATTTTCTCAGATGGATTCCGTATGAGCCCGGCGTTCGTTCTTGTTCGCCGGTGCGTCTCGACGCTGCTCGCATTCGCTTGCCTGCTTGTGGTTTCCCCGTTGCTGCCTTTGATCGCGCTCGGTGTCAAACTGTCCTCTCCAGGGCCGATATTTTACAAACAAAAAAGAGTCGGTCGAAACGGATCAGTATTTTATTGCTACAAGTTCCGCACTATGACGGCGGATGCTGAAGCAAAGACTGGCCCCACCTGGGCTATCGATGGCGATTTGCGCATTACCACAATCGGCGGAATCCTAAGGAAATGTAGATTCGATGAATTGCCGCAACTCTGGAATGTCTTGAAGGGCGACATGAGTTTTGTCGGGCCGCGCCCAGAGCGCCCGGAGTTTGTACAAACCTTGGTTGAGGCGATCCCCTACTACTATTTGCGCCATATGGTTCGCCCGGGACTCACCGGGTGGGCACAAATCAATTATCCCTATGGGGCATCCGTCGAAGACGCCAAAGAGAAACTGAAGTATGACCTGTATCACATCAAGAACATGTCAGTTGGTTTCGATCTGTTTATCGTGTTTCAAACCATTAAGACGGTGCTGTTCGGACGCGGATCTCGCTAAAGCGATGCCCATCAGCCCAGCTTACTTCTTGTCATGAAGAGTGCATCTCCAAGTCAGCATGAATCAGTGCAGGACCTTCCCGTGCCGGCCCCCATACCCAATCGAGCCGAATCACGTGATCCCCTTCGGATCTTAGTATTAGACGAAGAAATCCCGTATCCGCTTGATTCCGGAAAGCGAATTCGAACGTGGAACATTCTTAGCCGACTGGCGAGGCGTCATCGAGTTACTCTTGTGTGTTACGGAGAACCTTCTGGCACAGGTGCCGGTGTGCTGCGTGACGCCGGAATTGAACTTCACGCCGTGCGTCCTCTGAAAGAGCGGCGCGGGGTCGCGCTCTATGCCCAACTTTTGCTGAACCTTGCGTCACCCTATCCGTATTCTGTTACCAAACATCATACGAAGCGGTTCGACGATTGCGTCCAGCGTTTGATCAAGACGGCGCAATTTGACATCGTCCACTGTGAATGGACGCCGTATGCAAGCTACCTCAAAGATCAGAGCCAGTTGCCGGTACTGATTGCGACTCACAACATCGAGTCTCAAATTTGGGAACGGCGAGCGGACCACAGCGGGACGGCGCTGGGGAAGCTGTTCTTCCATCTCCAGGCGATCAAGATGCGCCGCTTCGAGCAGCGCGCCTTACTCGAGGCAGACTGGATTACAGTCGTAAGCCGACCAGATGCAGCCACTGCTAAGAGCTGGCAATGTCCGCATATTACGCTCGTTCCGAATGGTGTTGATTTGGAGCAATTCAAGCCAGCCAATTGTGAAGCCAGTAGTGGAGAGTTGCTATTTCTTGGTTCGCTCGATTGGTTTCCGAATTGGGATGGCTTGGAGTATTTCGTCGCGGAGATTTGGCCGATCATCAGGCTCGCGAAACCGAATCTAAAGTTACTCGTGGTTGGGAGACGACCCCCGGCTGACAAAGTGAGGAAGCTCGAGAGTGAACCTGGCATCGAGGTCGTTGGAGAGGTCCCGGACGTTAGGCCATATTTGGCGCGGTCAGAACTCCTCGTCGTTCCACTTCGCATTGGGGGTGGCAGCCGAATCAAGATCCTTGAGGCACTCGCGGCGGGTACGGCTGTCGTAACAACATCCGTTGGAGTCGAAGGTCTCGACCTGGAGGACGGAGTACACCTGGCCGTTGCCGACAATCCCTCGGCGTTCGCTGGTCGCATACTTCAGCTGCTCGCGTCGCCCGACGAGCGGCGCCGCCTCGCATTTGCGGGACGGCAGGCAGTCGTTGATTCTTATAGCTGGGACGCTGCTGCAAATCAGCTAGAGTCAGCGTGGTATGAGGTAATGAAATCGGTTGACCATCGATGCAGGCAAACAAGTCTATGAGCGCCCGATTCCGCGTTCTGCATCTCCGGGCAAGTAATTTCGTGGGCGGTCCGGAGCGACAGCTGCTTCGCTATGCCGAGCTAGAGCAGGGTGGTGATTTTGATGTGCGATTGGGTGTCTTTTGCGGCACGGACGAAGGTGTCAAGCTTGCCGAAGAAGCTGAGAAGAGAGGAGTCGGTGTCCACAGATTGCCGGCGGGGACTGTTGGTGATTTACGGACGATAGCTTCGCTTCGACATCTTCTCGTTGTGGAAAGAATCGATCTCGTTTGTACTCATGGTTACAAAGCGGACATCTTGGGTACAATTGCGTGCCGGCTGAGCGGTGTTCCCGTGACGGGCTTCCTACGCGGTTGGACCGGCGAGAATTGGAAGGTGCGCGCTTACGAAAGAATTGATCGGATGTGTTTGCGATTCTTTACACGTATTGTCTGTCTTTCAGAGCTCCACGCAGCCGACCTTTCATGTGATTCGACTTTGAGGGACCGAGTCCGCGTCGTCTCGAATGCCGTAGAAATTCCTGAAATCTCCTTTGAGCAACGGCAATTCGCTCAACGCGAACTCAAGCGTCTATTTTCGGTGCCTGAGCATGCCCCCATCATCGCATGCGCCGGACGCCTGAGCCCTGACAAGGGCACTTCCTTTTTCATAGAGGCGGCTTGCGAAGTTCACCGAGCGGCGCCTGACGCGTCATTCATTGTGTTTGGGGATGGACCGTTGCTGGGCGAATTAAAGGATTTGACCAGGCGTCTTGGATTGGAGACGGTCGTCCGATTTGCCGGCTTCTGCCCCGAATTTGACCAGTTGCTTCCAGGGATCGATATGATCGTGAATCCCTCACTAACTGAGCAGATGCCCAATGTCGTCATGGAGAGCATGGCAGCCGGCATCCCCGTCATAGCTACCGAGGTTGGCGCGCTTACCGAAATCAAGGGTCCAGGGGATAGCCTCATTCTGGTACCCGCCCGCGATGCTCAGGCCATCCGTGGGGCTGTGATACGCCTGCTACACGATCAGCGCTTTGCTGAAATACTCGGGCGCACCGGAAAACAACGAATTGTTGATTCCTTCTCTGTCCAGCGTCAGCAAACTCAACTACGGAATCTCTACCGGGAGTTCGTCCTGCCAGGAGTAGTTCCCGAGGCCGCCTTCCCCAACTCGGCAGCCTCCTGCGGGCGAGATCCAGATGCGATGGCCACTTCTACACCCTTTATTTCGGTGGTAATTCCTGTTCGAAACGAGGAGAAACACATATCAACGGTACTTGGAGAGTTGATCGATCAGGACTACCCGCCAAATCGTTTCGAAATACTTGTGGCGGATGGCAACTCCATAGACCGTACGGTGGCAATCGTAAACGAAATCGCCCATTCGACTGCAATCAAGATGGTTTGTTTGCCAAACCCTGCTCAGCTGTCCAGCGCAGGACGAAATGTCGGCGTGATGAACAGCTCTGGCGAATTCATTCTTTTCATTGATGGACACTGCCGCATCTTGAGCCGTACTCTGCTTCGCGATCATGCGACAGTGTTTAACGAAAGCAAAGCGGATTGTTTGTGTCGGTCGCAGCCCTTGGACGCGCCCGGCATTACTGAAATGCAGACGATAATCGCGAATGTTCGCGGCACATTGCTTGGTCATGGTCTCGATTCGACAATTTACTCGCCACATCTATGCGGGTTCGTTGATCCGACGAGCTCTGGGGCGGCCTATAGACGAGCTATCTTTGCAAGAACGGGCTTGTACAACGAAAACTTTGATGCCTGCGAAGACGTCGAATTCAATTATCGGGTTCATAGGAACGGCTTCCGAGCGTATATCGATCCCCGCTTGAAAGTGCACTATTATCCACGCACGACTCTGGCAGGATTGTGGAAGCAAATGGCGAGATACGGACGCGGTCGCTTTAGATTCATACACGAACACCCCAGCGCACTTTCGATTGGCCAATTGCTGCCTCCGGCCATGGTGGGCTGGTTCGTTGCGGCCGGTATTGTGTCCATCTTCTCAAGTCTGATCGCAAAAGTTCTATTGACCTCTCTCGTGCTATACGCGGGAATGGTCTTGGCGTTCTCGATTGGTTTGGGTGTGCGACACGGCAGGCGTCACTTTCTTGTTGCGCCAGCAGTCTATCTGACAATTCATTTTGCGCTCGCCTCTGGCTTCTTGCTAGAAGCTCTTCGGATAAATCATCGAAGGCTTCCACATATGCCTGCGGAGAAATGCCAATTTGAAGAAGCGCAGAAGACTCCACATGATCCCGCAAAGGCAGACTCAACGTTGAGGGTGAGGAGTAAGTGTTGAGAAGTTCGATTTGTGGCACGAATCGGCGCGTTAAGGATTTCCCTCGGTGTATCGAGCAATGCGGCAAGGGTGCGAGCTGATGTTCTGCGCGGCAGCGCGATCGTCACTTGCTAGAGGCCACGATCATCGGCTTGGGAGGCTAACGCCATGATGTGGGTAGTTGTGGCCGCCATTTGCGTCGTCGCAGTTTGGGGTTTGTTCAATCCCTTCGCGGGCTTACTTGGTCTTCTGGCCATCAATGTGATTCAGCCAGGGGAGATCTACCCTGTGCTTAACACATTCAGAGTCGAGCGTGCAGTCGCGATCCTCGTACTTATTTCTTTAGTCTTGCATCATGGAAGATTGGTCTTCCCCCGGATAACCAAATTGTTTCTAATTTTTTGGGCGACCATGTTTCTAAGTGTCCTTCTCGCTTTCTGGAGGACCGGGGCGTTTATGACGGCTTTAGACTTCGGAAAAACTGTTATCTACCACGTCTTGATCATCAATCTAGTCAACACGAGGCGGCGCTTTCACACCTTTCTGTTCGTTTTCGTGATCCTAATTGGTTGGTTCGCAGGTTCCAGCATTAATGCTTACAGGCATGGCGAATACTATTACGGTGGTGAACACCTCGCGCGCGCGGAGGGACTTACGAGTTCTGGCGGAAATCCAAACGAACTTGGCTTGACCCTTGTATCTGCGTTGCCGCTTGCCGCGCTCCTTGTTCTTTCAGGCACGAGTCGGGATCGCATTGTGGGGCTGGCGGTAGCCGGTATGAGTGTTTGGGCTGTCTTAATCACAGGATCGCGCAGTTCCTTTCTAACGATGATCGCGCTGTTAGGGGCGTTCATCTTTAGCAAGAAGAAACGGCTTTTATTTCTGCCGATAGCGGCTGCCTTACTAGCTCTCATCTGGGCGGTGACGCCGCCCGAGTATAAGCAACGCTATACCAGCGGCGTAGAAACCCGAGATCAAGATGAGTCATATTTGAATCGGAAGTTAGCTTGGGAAGCTGGATGGGCAATGTGGAAGGACTATCCGCTCACCGGCGTGGGTGCCGGAAACTTCGCAGATGCTGATGGAGCGAAATACTGGCCCGATGCTGATCCGACTCGCCGGCATTGGCTTAACGCTCATTCACTTTATTTGCAACTTCTAGCAGAACTGGGGCTCATTGGAGTCATTGCCTTCAGCTACTTTGTCTTCCAGCTGTATCGTTTAAATCGCCGGATGTCGGAAGGTCTCGCTCGGCTCGACGACGCCCCAAAGTGGCTTAGACTCTTTCCTACGGCGTGTTCGCTCTGTTTGTTTGTCCTGCTGTTAGACGGGTATTCATCTCACGACTTATATCGCAGCACTTGGTACATGCTCGCTGCAATGAGCGCATGCGTCAGCACGATGATATCGGAACAAGCGCCAATACGTGAACCACTGAAGGCAAGATTTGGGAGACGACGGCCGATAGAGGCTCCATCAGCAGTAGGTGCGCAATGACTCGGGATCATCATCAGCGTTTGTCTCGCTCTGCTAGCGATAGGCTGATGAGCGTCGTGATTCGTCGTGGAATCTACCCGATCTGGGCTCGGCGTGATCACCCCTATTTCAGACGTTACCTTCAAGAATTTCAACAGACCCAATACTTATCAAGAAATCAGCTAGAACAATATCAGATCGACAGATTGAGAAAACTCTTGCGGCATGCTTATACAAACTGCACGTTTTATCGCCGTCGAATGGACGAAGCGCAATTTAATCCGTTGCAACTGGAATCAATAAATCAGCTCTCTGCTCTGCCGGTGCTCACCAAGCGGAACATTCAAGATTTTGGAAGCGAGCTTGTTGCGGCGAATATTTCTCCAGAGGAACGAATCAGGAATCAGACGGGCGGGTCTACAGGCAGCCCCCTGCAATTCTTAGTCGATCGGCGCCGCTTTGATTCTCGCATGGCCAGTACAGTTCGCCATGATTCTTGGGCGGGGTTGCAGCCTGGCGACTGGCGGGCTGTCCTATGGGGAGCCAGACTCGACCAGCTTTTCAAGAAGGGACTGTGGGACCGTTTGCGTAATACCCTTCTATACCGGACAGTCGAACTCAATACCTCTTGTATCCGTGAAGATGACTGGATCGAATTTGTCTCAGCTTTGCGAGCGAAGCGTCCGAGGACATTGGTCGCCTATGCGCAGTCGGCGGTTCTGTTCGCTAAACATGCAATCGAACAGAATCTGTCAGACATCTCCTTTCGGGCAATCATCACAACGGCTGAAGTTTTGATGCCACAGGATCGCGAGCTTCTCGAAAGCACTTTCCGGTGTAAAGTTTTTAATCGATACGGCTGTCGTGAAGTGAGCGTTATAGCGAGCGAATGCGAGTGCCACACGGGCATGCACATAAACGCAGAAGCTCTGCTTGTCGAGATCGTTCCTGATCCGGCGATCCCTGCCCCTGCGGGCCGGATCCTCGTTACAGACCTTTTGAATTACAGCATGCCCTTGATTCGATACGAAATCGGAGATGTTGGAATCCTGGCACCTGAGCAAGATTGTCCGTGCGGTCGTGGTCTGCCTTTGCTAGCCGAAGTGCGCGGGCGCACGACCGATTTCTTGATTCTCCCAGACGGTAGGAGGATTTCGGGGCCGGCACTCACTCTTGTAGTCGCAGACATGGCGGACGTCCGGCAGGTTCAATTCGTTCAGCGAAGCCGCAGCCGGGTAGTCCTCCGAGTGGTTCCCGGCAAGAACTACAACGCGCAGACCGTAGATGAACTCCGCAAGCGGCTCGGCGTGTATCTAGACCAAAACACGACCCTCGAAATCGAAGAAGCCGAGAGCATCCCGAGCGAGGTTTCGGGCAAGTACCGATTTGTGATCAACGACATGGATGCTGATGAGGAATTATCTGCACCAACCGTGAAGCGATAAAGAGCAAAATATGCGCTGGATCAATCGACTCTACGTGTCAGGCATTCTTCCTCTACTGGAACCTCTTACGCATCGAGGCTTGGCCACGAAGCTCGCAATGATGAATCGCCTGGAAAAGAATTCACTCAAGGAGAACACAGAGGTTCAGCACCAGGCGCTTCAAAAACTTCTGCAACATGCGTATGAGAGCTCTCCGTTCTATCGGAGACGTTTCGAAGATGCAGGGATATCCGCGGCAGACTTCAAGAGTCCCGCATGCCTGAGCGCCATTCCACCGCTGAGCCGGGACGATATCCGATCGAACCTCGACAAGATTCGCTCAGATCGATATCCAAAAGAGAGCCTCTGGCCCGCTGCAACTGGAGGCACGACAGATACGCCCGTTCCACTTTTGCGCGATCCCGAAAGTGTACGGAACAAGATCGCTGTGCAACAGGAATTTGATTCCTGGGCCGGATTCCTGCCCGGGGACAAGGTCCTCTATCTCTGGGGAGCACGGTCGGATTACAGCGAGAACCCGAGTTGGCGTTGGCGTCTTTATGATAGGCATTTGATGCGCCGGGTTTGGGCCCCCACTTCGTTATTCAACGCCGGGGTTCTCGAATCATATCGGCGCTCGATGAACGATTTCAGGCCTCGCACGGTCTATGCCTATCCCACCCCCCTGTATTTGTTCTGCGAGTATGTACGCAATCACAGGCTTGATTGCCACCGGCCGAAGAATGCGATCTGTACGGCTGAGCCGCTGCTTGTCCACCAACGTGTGCTGATCGAGGAAGTCCTCGGCTGTCCGGTCTTTGAGCACTATGGCAGCCGAGAGTTTGGAATGATTGCAGCCGAATGCGAGTGCCATCAGGGCCTCCATGTCAATCCGCTGTCGTGCTATCTCGAATTTATTCCCATTGTTGGCGCTGAACGTGAAGGCCTTTGTGAAATCTACGTTACGGATCTGCTGAACTATGGCGCTCCGCTGATTCGCTATAAAGTGAATGATTGCGCCCTGCCGGCAACCGCGCCCTGTTCCTGCGGTCGTGGCTTTCCGCTGATCAAACAAGTTGTAGGGCGTTCTACCGACGTTTTTGTGTTGGCAAACGGTGATTCGGTACCAGGCGTGACCCTGACGAATCGCGTGCTCCAGGTCTGTCCGGGGCTGAAGAAAACTCAAGTGATCCAAAACAGTTTGAATGATTTTATGATTCGCTATGTCCCTGGAGAGAGTTTCTCGGTCCGCGATCTAGACCTTTTGAAGACCAATCTCACCAAGTTCTTTCCGACAACGGTCAATTGGGCTTTTGAGGAAGTTCAGGACATACCTCGCGAACGCTCAGGCAAGACCCGGTTCTGCATCTCGTATGTGAGACCAAGCGCCGCCGTGTCTGTCGGCGATGGAGCGAGGCAATGAGTTTCGCTAACGAGGCAACAGCAATTGCGCCGGGGAGTCTCCCTGAAACTGCACAAGCCTGCGTACTCGCAACCGAGGCCGTCACGCTGACGCCTGATCTTGCAGCGATTACCGGAATTTTACCGCCAACGAAGCTTGGTTGGTGGGAGCGCGGTTTCAAAAAAGCAGGACTCACTGCAGTTGCTCGCAGGAGTGAGGAGCTCCGGAGAGCGTGGGCGACATTCAAGTATAGTTCGAGTTTTGACGCTGTCGTCACGTTGGGAACTCTCGAAGGCCTAGCATTTGCTGCCCTACAGCGCCTCAGAGGATCGAAACGTCCGGTACACCTGATGTACGACTGCCTCTGGTATGGTGGAAACTCGGTGAAGAAGCTATGGATGCAATTCTGTTTGAAAACGGTAGATTATTGTGTGGTCTGGGCATCGGTCGAACGGCACCGGTTCGCCGAAGCTTATGGAATCAACGAAGAGAAGTTTCTTTTTGTGCCACACCACCATACGTTGAGCCGCTATATCTACGAAGTCGGCGACGATGGCTACGTCTTTACGGGCGGTAATGCCGATCGAGACTACGGACTATTCTTCGACGCCGTGCGGAATATCGAGGTGCCATGCTTGTTGGCCACTAACCGGCCTCAGCTTCTGGACGGCTTATCCGTGCCGCCAAACGTGCGGCTTGTTAGTGCCTCGCCAGCGGAATTTCGTAAGTTGATGGCAAAGGCTCGTTTGGTCGTCATGCCTATGAATGCCAAATTACTGCACGCGGGCGCCCAGCAATCGATCCTCAATGCCATGATGATGGGTAAGCCCGTCGTTTTAACCGATCCCGAGGGTGGCTCAGATTACATAGAAAACGGCGGGACAGGCATTCTGGTTCCGTATGGAGACCCTATAAAGCTGAAAAAGGCTATCGAGGGTTTGTTGGCGAATCCTTCTGAAGTTAAGGCGATGGGCGAACGCGCCCGAAGTGCTGCCGCATCTTTCACGACGGCGAATTGCAACGCCATTATTTGGAAGCATGCAATTGAGTTGTTGAATAGGCGAAAATCTGTATCTCAGCCTTCTGGGATGGGTATTTCGTAATTGACTGCATCGGACTCTTGAACAAAGGGTATCGCCGAGAGCTTTCACGAAATCAATGGCACAATTTTTTGAACTGGTTCGTAATATTTGTTCTGATGATTCAAAGCAATGCAGGCGATAACTCCAGCACAAGCCGTCACGCAAGCAAAGCCAACGATCAAGGCCGCACATGAGCGTGTGGGCCTCAATATGCTTTCAAACTGGGCCAGCCTCATCGTTGGCCTCGTCATCGCATTTTTCCTCGCGCCTTATATGGTGCATAAGCTGGGTGATAGCAAATACGGCATTTGGGCATTCAGCCTGCAGCTTGCCAGCTACTTAGGTGTACTTGATTTCGGCCTGCGGATCGCACTGACTCGCTACTTTACGCACTATCACGCGCGCGATGAATATCATCACGTGAGTGACGCAGTATCCGTAGGACTGGCGATTTTGGCGTTCATTGGACTTGTGAGTTTGCTGATCACGCTTGTTCTCGTCTATTTTATGCCGCACTGGATCAAGGTTCCTCACGAACTGCATTCCACTGCACGAATTGTGTTCTTCTTGATCGGATTGCAAATCGCCATCGCATTTCCCGGTAGCCTTTTCGGGGCGATGCTGGCCGCCGTCTCTCGGTACGACCTTTTGAATTTTACTCTAATGTTGAATCCAATCCTCGGTGGCCTCTTGGTCTGGCTCGCGCTGAGCCATGGTCTGGGATTGGTCTCTGTCGCGTTGATCGCTATCATCAGTAACGGGGTCAATTTTCTGCTGAATTTCTTTTTGGCGCGCCGCCTCTATGGAGGTATTCGATTCCGCATCACGCGCCAGCAACTCCAAACTCACATTCGTCCCCTGTTGAGCTTTAGCGCGTTCGCTTTCCTGCTTTCCATTTCCGGCCGGCTGCTCCTCTGGTCGGACAATATCGTCGTGGGCTTCGTCTTAGGTCCGGCGATCGTTACCTATTACGCGATTGGCGGAAACCTGGTGGATGCGATGCAGAGGCTCCTGGGTTCCTCCACGATGGTATTCGTACCCATGGCCACTTCCTTTAATGCCCGCAGCGAAGAAGACCGGCTTCGAATGCTCCTGTTGAAGGGAAGCCGGTTCACATTTCTGCTGCTTCTTCCTGGAATTATCGGCTTTCTGATTCTGGGCCGGTCATTCATTGGCCTGTGGATGGGACCTCGTTACGTACAACTCTCCGGAACGGTGTTGATTTTATTAACGTTCTCTCTTGTTTTCGCTCCGCTCCGCGGCACTTGTCATCAGATTCTTTATGGCATGAATCGGCATCGCTTTAACGCTTATGCTTCTTTGGTCGAGGCTTTCATAAATCTGCTGTTGAGCATTTTCCTCGCCTATAAAATCGGTGCGGTGGGCGTTGCCTGGGGCACAATGATTCCGAGCCTCGTCTTCTCTGGATTCGTCATACCGCTATATACGGCCAAGCACGTCGGCGTCTCATGGTCAAAGCTTTGCTGGGGGAGTTGGCTGATTCCTGCGGTTTCGAGCCTTCCTTTTGCGGCCCTTCTGATGATTTCAGTTCGCCTAGGTATCCCTTCGACCTGGACAGGCTTTTGGGCGACCGTCGTCTGCTCGTTGCTCTTTTACATCGCATTCGCGTGGTTCGTCGTGTTTTCAAAGCCAGAAAAAGAAACGGTCTACAACCAGATTAGGGCGACCCGAGAACGCCTCAGTTTTAATGCCCAGTCGGCATAGATGCTGAGCAGCTTTCCGCTGAATACGCAACCCGCTGACCGGAGGCATGTGCAATGGGCTTGAGCGGTTACATCGAAGCGGTCCGGGCTCAAATGAAGCGCGCTGGCGATGTTTTTCGAGAGGAAGGGCTCAAATCATTCACAGTCAAATCCGTTCAGGCCCCGGCACTGATATTGCGAAGTGCTATGCTCCGGAAGCGGCTAAGACAACTAGAGCGTGACGACAATCTCGAGACTCGGCTTGACTTTGTTTTTAACTCCAAGGACCTGGCACCTTTTCAAATCCGCTCAGAGCTGGTGCAAATGCTTCAGATCGTCAGGGAGAAAGGTCCGCGCACGGTAGTGGAGATAGGAACCGCCAATGGCGGGACGCTATACTTGCTGTGCTACGCGGCTCACCCCAAAGCTACGATAGCCAGCTTGGATCTTCCCGCCGGTAAGTTTGGCGGAGGATATTCGGCTTGGAAAATACCTTTGTATCGATCTTTTGCGAGGAAGATCCAAACGATTCACCTTCTGCTGGGAGACTCTCATGCAGAGAGCTGCTTCAAGGACTTGGTTCACGCGCTTGCTGGAAAGGAGGTGGATTTTCTGTTTATTGACGCCGACCACACATACGAAGGCGTGAAGCGAGATTTCGAGCTTTATTCGTCCTTGGTCGCGAAGGACGGCCTGATCGGCTTCCATGACATTGCTCCGATTGCGCCGACGGCGGATTATGGAGTCCGCCGTTTCTGGGAAGAGCTGAAACCAAATTACAAATGGCAAGAAATCATTGCCGATCCAAGGCAGCGCGGGTTTGGAATTGGCCTGATCCAGAAGTAGCCGCCCGACGCACTGGAATCATCGTACCCGGCACAGATGCAGCGCACTCGTTCACCCCAAGGCTGATGCGATATCTCACGACAAGAACCGTCACCTTCAACGAACGAGAGCCTTGGCGAACGGACGTCGATTTCGTCGATGAGAAAGCTTATGTGGAACGCCGTGTTAATAGGTTGCCGGTTTCCGCGAGAGCGCTCGGAGACGCTTGGTATCAATTCCAATTCGGACTTTACCTGCTACGTCGCTGCAGGAAGTACGAAGGGATATCTGTCGGCCGATACGGAATCTGGCTTCCTATCCTTCAGAGGCTCCTAGGTCTGAAAAAGCGCGTCGTAATGACGGACATCGAATGGCGGGAGGCTCGCGGCAGGTGTAACCGCGCAGCTTCTCTGGCCAGTACGTATGTGTGTTGCTTCACCAACGAGGAGATTAAAAGATATTCGCGTCAGTACGGAATTCCGCAAGACAAGTTCATGCTGGTTCTCGACGCTTTCCAACATTCTGATCAAAAGAAACCAAGTGATGACGGATTTGTGTTTGCGGGAGGCATTCAAAATCGTGATTGGGACACATTCTTCAAGGCCGTGGATGGCCTTCCCTGTCCAGTCCGGGTTTTCACGAATCAGCAATTGGAATCAGTTCCTTCGAATACGTCGCTGCACCTTGTTGGTCGCGACGAATACTACTCCCAAATGGCGGCAGCTTCTTGTGTTGTCGTACCCGTTGGGGCTGAACCTCTCAGAATCAACGGCATCGCGACCTGGACCAACGCCATGGCGATGGGAAAGGTCGTGATCGCTACAGAGCCTCTTGGAGCGCCCGACTACATGGAACAAGGCGTTTCTGGGTTTTACGTCAATTACCGAGATGCGGATGCACTGCGGGCGCGCATTGAAACTGTCATGGGTGACCCCAAGCTCCGCAGGAGTGTAGGCGCTGCGGCCTGCGAACGCGCCCACAAGGAATTCAGCCCCGAGGTATTCAAGCAGCGTATTCTTGCTCTTCTGGAGGGAATCCATGTGGACGCGTGATTATTCATTTGCAGTTTCACATTCCGTTAGTATACGAGCAGGAATAGCATGTTGATTCGCTCTGCTGTGGCGACCGCGATGCGCTCCTGTCCTTTTCCCGGGCGGTTTCGTGTTTCCGAATTGATGAGAACACTCTTCGGAGAAGTACAGCTGCCGTTCGACATTCCAGTCGACATTTACAAGATCCGAGTTAACGCTCCTGTCTTCCAGTCAATCTATTACACGGGAGCGGTCGACTGGAATGTGACTCACTATCTCAGGCGACATGTTCAGCCAGGTGACACTGTGTTCGACCTTGGCGCTAACATCGGGAGCGTTGCGATTGCCATTTCTCGTAAGGTGGGCAGCGGACGTATCTTCGCGTTCGAAGCTCTCGAAGCCAATTACCACGAGCTATGCTTCAACGTCCGGCGTAACGGCATCTCGAATATCGTCCCGATATTTGCAGCGATAACAAACACGACGGGCACACTTTGTGTTCCGAAATTCACCGAATCCGGGAACTACTCTCTGGCGTCAGACAGTACCGATACTACTGAGATACCAACATGGTCGCTGGACGACTTCTGTGCTCGCCATGACATCGAGCGAATCGACATAATGAAAATCGACATTGAGGGCTCGGAGACTAAAGCTCTGAACGGAGCTCACAAAATGTTCGCAGCGCGCAAGGTGGGTCCTACTGTGATTGAGTTTAACCCCGGCTGGCTAAAACAAATGGGCTCTAGCTCGACGGAACTGTATGATGAATTTGACCGTCACCAGCTCAAAGTTTTCCAGCTCACTCGATTGGCGAGAGCTAAACCGACCAATCGTTCTGCTGTGTGGAGTACCTGCAATCATGAAGGATTTGCCAATCTGGTGATATGCAATTCTGATGTGACGGGCGCGTTTCGAAAGCTGTGAATAGCGCGTTTTTGCTTTATGGCGAAAACGCTGACCGGCGCGGCCGCTGACGCCATGTCTGCGCCCATTGTGCGGCCACGCTACAATTCCCATCAGCGACGTTGCGTTTTGAGTGTCTCTCCCTGAACATGAAGCGAATGGATTCGCGGCTCAAAACGGTCTTGGCAAACTCCCTCGAAAAGACCGGACTGATCCGCCTTGCTGAACTGGGGCTGGCGCCGCGACAACCGGTTATCTTCATGCTGCACCGCGTGCTGCCCGAGGAAGAAGCTTCTGGTTTCTACAATCCCTACCTCGCTATAACGCCCCAGTCCTTCGAGAATTTTCTCACCTTCCTCTCGCAGCACTTTAGAGTTCAAACATTAGCCGAATTGGTTGGGCAGCTACATGCAGGAGCACCCGGCGGCCTGCGGGGGTGCGCGCTTACTTTCGACGATGGCTGGGAGGACAACTACCGCGTTGCCTGGCCGATTCTTCGAAGATTCGGCATGCCTGCAACGATCTTCGTAACCACGGGCCTGGCCGGGACTTCAGAACTGTTGCCTGAGGACAAGCTGTGGCGCTATTGGCAGAAAGCGAAAGCTGCAGGCTCGCTTCCCGCTTTTGATGGCGTCCTGGACGGTTATCGCAGAGCGCAGAGGGTAAGCATAGAGAGCGGCTTCCCCGCCTATCGTGCGGTTCTGAAACATTTGCCCGGCAAGAAGCGCCTTCAGCTCTTTGCCAATCTCGAATCCAGGTTTGATGCGCTTCCCCAGCAAAACCTTTCGTCGTTTATGACCTGGAGCCAACTCAAGGAATTGAGCGAAGACGGGATCACGTTGGGCTCCCATACCGTCACGCACCCGTCACTCGCCTATGAAGAGGATTCGGTAATTCGCGAGGAACTCGGCAACTCAAAGAGGATGCTCGAGCAACAAATCGGCAAGAAAATCGAATATCTCGCCTATCCGACCGGGATTTTTGATGACCGCGTCGCACGCGAAGCGTCCGAAGCAGGCTATCAGGCGGCAGTAACTACCGAGCCGGGTGCGGTCGCGCCGAGCGTCAACCCTCTGCTTCTGCCGCGAGTGGCCATTGATAATGGCGTCGTAAACGATGGAAGCGTTCGATTCTCGGCTGCAAGGACACGCCTCCACATCCTTCGCGCGGGCGGTCTGAGCTAACGATGGCCACGCGTCCGCTCCGAATCCTCTTTCTCGTGGAAGAAATGGAAGCGATCACGGCCGGAGGCACGGAACGCCAGATCCTGCAGATGATCCGGCTTCTCCGCGAAGCCCAGATGGAGCCGGAGATCTGCATATTCCGCGACACCGCATGGCTAACGGAAGACGTCGCCGGGTGCCCGGTCCACAATGCAGGCATTGGCAAGCTCTTGAGCGTACGCGCGACCCCGCAATTCTGGCGATTGGTGCGCTGGATGCGGACGAAGCGCTTCGACGTGGTTCAGACATTCTTCATTGAAGCGAATATCCTCGGACCCATCCTCGCGCGCTTTGCCGGAGTGCCGCTGATTCTCGGCAGCCGCCGGAATCTGAATTACTGGATGAAACCTCACCATCTGGTTCTACAGAGGATCTCAAACCGATTCGTCTCCCGCCTCGTAGCAAACTGCGAGGCCGTCCGGCAGAAAGTCTCCGAAATGGAAGCATTCCCCCTCGGTCGGATTGACGTGGTCTATAACTCGATTGACGCGGAACAGTTTCGTCCCGATCCGGAAATGCGCCGGCGCGTGCGCAATGAATTGCAGATCGGCGAAGAGCAGGTCGTGATCGGAAATGTATCTACTCTACGCCCGGTGAAGGGAGTTCAGCACTTCGTTGCTGCTGCGGCGCTGGTGCGGGATCGTGCGCCTGCTGCGCGCTTCGTGGTGATCGGCGATGGCCCTTTGCGCCCGGCCATCGAGCAGCAAATTGCGGATTTGCAACTCGGCCCCGTCTTCCGGCTGCTCGGAAGCCAGGAAGAAATTGCCCCCTACCTTCAGGCGATGGATATTGCGGTGCTTTCCTCTGAATCGGAGGGATTCTCAAACTCCATCCTCGAATACATGGCCGCGGGCCTGCCATGCGTTGCCACAGACGTGGGGGGCAATCGTGAGGCTCTCGGCGATGCCGCTGGCACTATCGTCCCCCCGGCAGACGCGAGCGTATTAGCCGAAGCTCTTCTAAGCGTGATCAACGATCCGAATCGTCGCCGTGACCTCGCGGCAAAGAACCTCGCCAGAATGGTTGCGGTTTTCAGCCTACAGAGCGCAAGAGCCGGACTGGTGGATTATTACTGCTGCACCTTGAAATTTCGGGGCAACGCTCAACGACAACGTGAGACAAATACTTGATCTCCGCTGCGGAGCCGACGCTAGGGTCCCAGAAGTCCGAGAGGCTGACCTTCACTACGTTGGGGTTGATCCCGGCTGCAATGGGTTCGCCCGGGGCGCGTAGCGCGAACCTTTGCTAGGTTCGTCCAAGCAATCGGGGAAAACCTGCCCTTCCGATGCCGCCAGACTCGGCGCGTCGCTGCCATACTGAACTGCGATCTCGCCATCAGGGAAATTACTCTCGTTCTAGAGTCGCGGGCAAATGCATGGCTACTTCTGCTGACCTGCCCCCGGATTCCGCACACGTCATAATACGACATCCGAACCGTTAGCCTGCTTGGCGATAGATGGACCGTCGCCGCCGGGGCTGTGGGAAAGTGGAAATCCCGCGCCTTTTGCGGGATTTCCAAGCGGAGTGGAAAAGTTGTTTTTACTTTTCCACTCAGCGTCTTTTCCACAGCCCCTTTCCCCGCCGATTTCTCGCGCAAATTCCTCCGGCGTCCGGTACCCCAGGCTGCTGTGCGGGCGCTCTTCGTTATACTCCCGCCGCCACACTGCGATCCTCT
>Ga0182024_10004219_pt1 | contig 33361 bp, 31 predicted proteins | sample P32metaG_FD_120480 | JGI IMG/M metagenome (GOLD analysis project Ga0182024, IMG submission 120480) | Permafrost microbial communities from Stordalen Mire, Sweden - P3-2 metaG (Illumina Assembly) | ecosystem: Environmental > Terrestrial > Soil > Wetlands > Permafrost | place: Sweden: Stordalen... | reverse complement strand
CTGGCCAGGAACAGCGCCACCGCGGCGATCTCCTCCGGCGTGCCGAGCCGGCCGATCGGGTACTTGGCCACGGTCAGCGCCAGGCCGGCCTCCATGTCCCCGCCGCCGCGGGCCCGCAGCATGGGCTCCATCAGCGGCGTGTACACGGTGCCCGGGCAGATCACGTTGACCCGCACCCCGCGAGGCGCCAGGTCCACCGACATCGACCGGGTCAGCGCGACCACGGCGCCCTTGGACGCGCAGTAGGACGCGAAGTTCGCGATGCCGACCAGCGCGGCGACTGAGCCCTGGTTGATGATCGACCCCCCGCCGGCCGCCACCATGGACGGCGCGGCCGCCTGCGAGCACAGGAACGTGCCCTTGGCGTTCACCGCGAAGCTCCGGTCCCAGTCGTCCTCGGTGGCGTCGACGACCGACCCAGCGCTGTTCACGCCGGCGTTGTTGTACAACACGTCCACCCGGCGGTACTCGTTGCGGATCTGTTCGAAAGCGGCGCTGACCTGCAGCCGGTCGGCGACGTTGGCCACCACGGCGAGCGCCGTGCCGCCGGAGGCGGTGATCTCCCCGGCCGTCTCCTTGGCCGCGCCGGCGTCGAGATCCAGCACCGCGACCGCCGCCCCCTCCCGCGCGAAGAGGGCCGCGGCGGCCCGGCCGATGCCCGACCCCGCCCCCGTCACCACGGCTGTCTTACCGGCCAGCTTGCCTGTCATCGCGTCCCGTCCTTTTTTCCGCAACGAAAACCGTCCGCCGTGCTGCGCGTGGTCATAGGGCCGACATCCCGCCGTCCAGGACCAGCGGGTGGCCGGTCATGTAGCCGAGCCGCCCGGAGGCCAGCAGCGCGACCGCGTCCGCGATCTCCTCCGGCTCGGCCACCCGCCCGGCCGGGATCCGGTCCTCGACCGCGGCCCGCAGGTCGGGCTGGTCCAGCCGCCAGCTGGTCATCGGGGTGTACACCATGCCGGGGCAGACGGCGTTGGCCCGGATCCCGGCCGCGGCGTAGTCCACCGCGATCGACCGGGTGAGCATCAGCGCCGCGCCCTTGGACGCGGTGTAGGCACACCGGCCGGGGAACGCGACCAGCCCGGCGATGGACGCGATCGTGATGATGTGCCCGGACCCGCAGGCGATCATGGACGGCAGCACGGCGCGGCTGCACAGGAACGGGCCGCGCACGTTGACCGCCTGGACCCGGTCCCACTCCGCTACCGGGGTCTCGTGGCACCGGGCCGCGGCCTGGGAGCCGGTGATGCCCGCGTTGTTGACCAGCACGTCGATGGGGCCGAGCCGCGCGGCGGCCTCGCTCATGGCCTGATCCACGTCGCCGGGCTCGGTGACGTCACAGCGCAGCGCCAGCGCCGCGGCCCCGGCCGCGCCGTCCGGCTTCATGTCCAGCGCCGCCACCGCGAAGCCCTCGTCGCGCAGCCGCCCGCAGGTGGCCAGCCCGATGCCGGAGGCGCCCCCGGTGACCACGGCCACCCGCGGACCGCTCATAGGTTCACCGGGTTCTGCTGGCCCGCCCGGAGCCGGCACAGCTGGATGAAGTGCTCCGGGTTGAGGAACAGCTCGTTCAGCTCGGCCATCTCGTCCATGGTGAAGCCCTCGGGCCGGCGGATCAGGTAGTCGATGTACTGGAACGCGTCCTTGGCCCCGTAGCCGACGTGGTGCGCGCCGAGGACTTTGCGGCTGTCCGCGTCGATGACCAGCTTGAGCCAGCCGGACAGGACCGGCCGGGTGAACGCGTAGAGCATCGACCCCTCGGCGGCGGGGAGCGCGAACGTCTCCGGGTCCGCGTCGTCCGGCGGCATCTGGATCTTGATGACGTTCCGGTACTTCGCCTGGGCCTCCGCCTCGGACAGGCCGCACCAGGTCACCTCGTAGGTGGTGTGCAGGAAGTCCGGGTACTCGGTGAAGTCGAACTCGTAGTCCTCGCCCATGACGTTGCGGGCCGCGCCGACCCCGCACTTGCGGGCCTTGAACATCTCCATCGGCGGCCCGACCAGGTCCCCGGCCGCGTACACCCCGGGGACGGAGGTCCGCATGCGGGTGTCCGCGATCACGAACCCGCGCTCGTCGGTGGCCAGCCCGAGCGGTGCGTACATGCCGAGGTTGGGACGCTCCCCGGTGCCGACGAACACGAAGTCGGTGTCGATCTCCCGGACCGCGCCGCCCGGCTCGCGGTAGCGGACCCCGGTGACCTTGCCGTTGCCGAGCACCTCAAGCGGCTCGGCGCCCTCGATGATCTCGATGCCCCGGTCGGCCATCATCGCGACCACGTACTCGCGCAGCCCCGTGTCCACGTGGTGCAGGCTGGCCGTCTCCATCAGCGGGCTGCGGGTCAGGATCGTGGTCTGGCAGCCGGTGGCCTGGAAGAACGACCCGTACTCCAGGGCCACCTTGGACCCGCCGATGATGACGCAGCGGTTCGGCTCGTAGTCGAGGTCCTCGATCAGGGTGGCGAAGTCGTACACGCCCTTGATCCCGATCCCGGGGATATCCGGGTACCGGGTCCGCGCGCCGGTGCACAGCACCAGGTTGCGGGCGGAGAACCGCCGGCCCTCGACCTCGACCGTGCGGGAGTCGATGATCGTGGCCGGGGTGTTCAGGATGAACTCCATGTCCAGCTGCTCTTTGGACTGCCAGTTCATGATGGCGTGCGGGTACATCCGCCCGGCCTTGAACAGCTCGACGATCTCCTGGATGCTGGCCCGCTTCTCGTCGAACGGGGGATACCAGAGCCGGCCCTGCATGTGCCGGGCCAGGTCCATCTCCCGGGCGGCCTCGGAGAACAGGTGATGGGGCACGCAGGCCTGGTGCGGGCAGGAGCCGCCCAGGAACGGCCACGCGTCGATGGTGAGCTGGCGGCCGCCCCGCGCCTTCAGGAAGGCCGAGCCGAACCGGCCGCTCGCGCCGCCGCCCACGAAGATCGCGTCGTACTCGCGGTCGTCCTCGTCCGGGCCGGCCACGTTCCATAGGCCCTCGGTGTTGGCCTCGGGGTGGTCCACGATGTCGTCGATCAGCAGGGCCCACTCGCCCACGGTCAGCGGGGCGCCGTCCGCGCCGCGGTCTCCGGGGCCGAGGGTCCCGAGCGCGGCGATCCGCGCGCGCAGTGACCTGAATCCGTCGCCCGGGTTGCGTACGTCGATCATCGGTGACCCCTCCGTGGTGCGGGTGGCTGCCTGTTCAGCATCGCCAGCGGCGGACGGGCGGGGCAGGTCACCAGGGGACGAAGAACGGGCCGGACGTCGACCTAGCGGATCAGTGGGCCCGCAGGCGCGCTCAGCGCTCGTCGTGCAGTGCCTGCAGCGTGCCCCAGGCCCGGGTGGCGAGCTGCAGGTTGAAGTGCACGTCGGGATCGTTGAGCTCCAGGCCGGTGAGCTCGCGGATCCGCTGCAGCCGGTACTTCAGCGTGCTCTTGTGCACGGACAGCTCGGCGGCGGTCGCGTCATAGTTGCCGCCGTGCTCCAGGTACTGGGTAAGCGTGTGGACCAGTTCGGCCTTGCGGCGCGCGTCATAGTCGAGCAGGCTGCCCAGCCATTCCCGCACGAACGAGTCGACGTCGCTCAGGTCCGGGATGGCGGCCAGCATCCGGAAGATGCCGAGCTTGGGGTACTCGCAGGCGCTGTCCCCGGGCAGCAGCGTCTTCTGCAGCCGCAGCGCCAGGCCCGCCTCGCGCAGCGAGCGGGTCAGCTCCGACGGCCGGGCCGCGGAGCCGCCCACCCCCACGCAGACCTAGCCGCCCAGGTCGGACATGATCGCGCGGCGCAGCTGCTCCCAGTCGGTCTGCCCCGCGGTGACCACCGCGACGTTGCCGGACCAGTTCTCGAACAGGCCGTCCTGCCGGGCCTGGCGCATGGCCCGCCGGACCGCGCTGAGCAGCGCGTCGTGGGCCCGGGCCCGGCCCTTGCCCTCCACGATCACGACCCGATGCGGCCGCCGCAGGTCGTACTCCAGCGCCTCGGCCCGGGTCAGCGCGCTCTCGTCGTCGGTCCCGGCCAGCAGGTCATGGACCAGGTCGCGGCTCAGCCGCAGTTCCGCGTCGGCGATGCCGCGCAGCCGGGCCAGCTCCATGGACAGCACGGTCGCCCCGTGTTCCAGGGCCACCAGGTCGGCGTGGTCGGCGCGCCGCCCCGGGTCGATGAGGGCCAGGACCCCCATCACATCGGTGCGGGGCGAGGCGAGCAGGATGAGCCGCTCCCCGTCCCGGGTGGGTGTCCCGGCCCGCATCAGCCGGCGGAGCAGGTGCTCGCGCTTGGCGAACGACTCCTTCGGGTACGGGTCGGGCTGGCCAGGGCCGGCCCAGGCGGTCAGGTTGCCGTAGCGGTCCTCGATCGCGACCGGCATCCCGGTGAGCTCGTGCAGGGCCTTGGCGATGCCCGGCTGGCCTTCGCCCGAGACCGCCACCCGGGTGAGCCGCTGGTGGATGTCCATGCTGCGCTGCAGGCTGGTGACCGTCTCGGCGAGCGCCTCGTTGGTGGCGGCCAGCTCGGCGGCGGTGGCCCGCTCGCGGGCGTGCAGCCGCGCGTTGGACACGGCCACACCGGTCTGCTGCGCGATGACCTGGATCAGGAACCGCTGCTCGGCCGGGAGTTCCTCCTCGCAGGAGGCGACCAGGTGGCCGAGCAGGCCGCCGACGCCGCGCAGCGGGTAGGCCTGCGCCCAGGGGCGGCCGGGCAGGTCCACCGGGCCGCCCGCGCTGCCCAGCCCGGCCAGCTGCCGGGTCAGGCCGGCGGGCGCCCCCGCGCCCCGCCCCGGGCCGGGACACCACTGGCCGTCGGTGAAGCCGTACCCCTCGACCCGCCAGGGGCCGAGCCCCGGGGCGCTGGAGGCGGCCAGTTCCAGGATCTGCTCCTCGTTGACCGACTCGGTCATCAGCAGCGAGATCACCAGCAGGGCACGGAACTCACCCAGCCGCTCGCGCAGGTCCCCGTCGGCGGGGCGGGCCGGACGCCGGGGCAGCCGCACCACGGCGGCCGTATCCCGGGAACCGTTCTTCCTCGTGGTCTGCTCGGCGGTCATCGCGCGGCCGGTCAGGCGCTCGCCGACCTGGGGGCGGCCGGCAGCGGGCTCTCGGGGGCTGACCTGAGGAACTCGTCCGGCCCGATGTAGTACGGGTTCTCCACGAGGATGCCCTGGATCAGCACCTGGGGATGGGTCTTGACGATGTTGACCACGACCTCGCCGCTGAAGCGGTCCAGGTCGTACAGGCACAGCACCACGACCGGGTAGCTGGAGGTCACCCGGTTCAGCTCAGACTCGTAGCTGACCAGGTGCTCGACCCCGGGCGCGTCACGCAGCGCCCAGGTCATCTCGCCGACCAGGCGGCAGAAGGAGTAGCCCTCGACCTCCGCCTTGGCCATGCCCTCGGTCCAGAACGTGAGCATGTCGCTGGTGGTGAACTCGCCGCCCGCCAGGTACGTCGACTCGGGCAGGTGGATATCCAGCTGGCCGGTGTACGGCCCGGGCTCGCCGCAGGCCCCGGGCAGCGACCCCAGCAGCTTGGCGGTGTCCGCCGAGTCCACGACGCAGACGCACTTGTCGCCCGCCGTGAGCCCGGCACCGAGATAACCGCTGAGCAGCCGGTCGCGGTCGGCATCACCCCGGTAGAACGCGCAGACGTGACTGCCAGGAACCAGGCCGATCTCGCCGATACCACTGGGTACGGGTCCGGTCATTCGCCCCACCGCCTTGTGACCTTGTGACCTTCTGACCGCGTTAGCCGGATAGTACGTCGTTGACCGAAGTTTTTGTTCCCCCTGGCGGGACGAAGATTCGCGGATTGCTCCCCCTGGGTGACTAGAAGTCACGGGGCGGCCGGAGGCCGGATGCGCTGGCGTGCTGCTACGGCGCTGGCCACGCCGCCGGTCGGCTACGATTCAGCCAGCCCCGCCGGTGTAGCTCAGTTGGCAGAGCAGCCGTCTTGTAAACGGCAGGTCACCAGTTCGATCCTGGTCACCGGCTCCCACCCTCAAGCCTCTGACCTCCGTCTCCGGGTCCGCCGTTTCCCCGGCCCCCGGGTCGGAGGGGGTCTATGGGGCCGGGCGCGGCCCGTACTCCTTGAGGCGGATATCGAGCTCGTCGGCGTCGCACGACGACGTGATCTGCTGGTTCCCCGTATGGGACCGCCTCGCCTCGATCGCGCCGCTACCGAGGCGCTCGAACGCCCACGACGGGTGGAGGGCCTTGAGCCGCTCGACCTCCTCGTCGTAGTCCGGAGTCACGGGGTACCCGGCTCCCGGGCGGACTCGCCTAGCTCCGAACGAAGCTCGTCGAGGTTCGACGTCACCAGCGTGTGCGGCCCGGGTCCGGGCGCCCGCCGGACCGCCACGAAGCTGTACCGCTCCTCGGTCGTGAAGTACAAGCTGATCCGGTATCGGGGGAAGTCGTGCCGTAATGAGCCGAGCTCGGGGAGCCCGACTTCGAGGCCCGCCGCGTTGCTGTCTTGCGCCATAGGTCAACTCTGTGACGCCGCCCGGTTACCTTGGGAGTGTTGACTAGACCCCTGTCAACGGGGGTCAACAGGCGGCCGGATGCGGAATGGTTTACGCGATGGACGACTTCGCCGGGAGACTGGCCGCGGCCATGACGGCCCGCGGGATCGGGGTACGCGCCCTGGCCCGCCGCATCCACTGCGACCCGGCACTGATCTCCCGCCTCGCCGCCGGGAAGCAGAACCCGTCGCCGAAGATCGCCCAGCTCCTCGACGACGCCCTCGGTACCGGCGGGACGCTCGCCGGAAGCCCGCCGTCGACACCCCCGGCCGCGGCCCAGCCCGAGGTCGCCCGCGACGACGAGCTCGCCGCGATCGAGGTCAGCCGCCGCGCGTCCTCGACGAGCGTCGGCGAGGTCACCGTAGGCCGCCTGGAGCAAGCCGTCGACGACCTCGCGGTCTCGTATCCGCACCTGGCCCCCGGGGTCCTCCTCCAGCGGGTCCGCGGCTACCTCGATTACACGACCGGGCTTCTCGACGGGAAGGTGACCCTCGGGGAGCACAGGCGTCTCCTCGTCACCACGGGATGGCTGTCGCTGCTATCGGCGACGTGCCTTATCGACCTCCGGAAGTTCCCCGCCGCGGCGGCGTACCTCCGGACCGCCGCGGAGCTCGCCCGGGAGACCGGGCACGCGGAGATCGCCGCGTGGGCCCTCGAAACGAAGGCGTGGCAGCTAGTCACGGACGGGGAGTACGAGCGGGCTGTCGCGCTCTCGCAGGCCGCCCAGAGGACCGCGCCGCGGGAAGGGAGCGCGGTCATCCAGGCGACCGCGCAGGAGGCGCGGGCGTGGGCGCGGCTCGGGTCGGGCCGGGAAACCCGCGCGGCGCTGGCCCGGGCCGAGACGCTGGCGTCGCCGCTCCCGCAGCCCGACCGGCCGGAGCATCACTACCGATACGACCCGGGGAAGGCCGAGACGTACATCGCGACTACCCTCGCCTGGGTTGGTGACCCGGCGGCGGCCGGGTACGCCCGAGACGTTCTCCGCCGCCTGGAGGACCCAGCCGGAGGGCCCCGGCGGCCCCGGCGGGTCGAGCTGGCCCGCCTGGACCTCGCACTCGCGCTGACGGCGTCCGGGGAACTGGACGAGGCGGCCGGGATGGTGCTGACCGCGGTCACGTCCGGGCTGCTCGTCCCCTCGAACTCCTGGCGCGCTGAGGAGGTCATCACGGCTATCAGCGAGCGGGAAGTAGCCGCAGTGGGGGATCTCCGGGACGCGTTCGACGAGTACTGCCTCCCTGCCCGGCGGGCGCTCCCACCCGCCGGGTAACCAGCGGGCGGCGACGGTCATCCGGGGTCATATCGACCCCGGCGGCGGCGAGGTCGGCGACGCCTTCATGATCCTCATGGCCGGGGCAGTCAGGGCGTGGCGCAGCAATCCGGCCTGCGCTGAGTCATCCTCTCGCCGCCTCTCGCCGTCCTCTATCACCTGAAGGCTAACCAAGACCGGCGCAGCGGCGATCGCGGCCAGGTTCAGTGCGTCACTGGGCCGCGCGTCGACGAGCTGCACCCCAAGGGGCCCTTCCACTTCGACCGTCGCGCCGTAAGCGCCCTCTATCAGGCGGTCGATCCGCACCTGACGGACCTGGCCGCCCAGGCCTCGGACCAGCGCGGCGGCGAACTGATAGGTCATCGGGCGGCCGAAGCGCATGTCCTGGAGCGTGGCACCCAGCCAGAACGCCTCCGTCTCGCCGATCGAGATCACCAGGTTCCGGTCCCCCGACACCTGATCGAGCACCACGCAACCGAAGCTCTCCCCGGCCAGCGGGGGGCCAAAGGAGACGACCTTGGCGATCCGCATTTCAATGAACCCGACATCGGTAGCTGTGGGCATAGCGGCTCTCCTTCCTCGCGCTGAGCCGTACCACGCCTTGCTGAGATTCGCAACCACGGCGAAACAGCAGCGCCAGCGAAGAAGCACTCAGACGAACGAGCCGCAGGTAGAGGCCATATCCCGGAACGTCCCGCCGTCTCTCTGATGCGATGAAGGAGCGGGCCTGCGCTCCTGGCGGATGCTGGAAGTTGCATGCATCCGCTCACCGACTCGACCGCGGCGGGCCTCGTGGCGGACCTGTTCCGCCCACTCCGAGGGTGATCAGGGGCGGGGGCGGGTGGCTCCCCACTGGTCCCAGTGCACGACCTCGTCCACCGGGCGGCGCTTCGGCTGGGCCCAGCGGCCCCGGGCCGGGTAGCCCAGCGGGAGCAGGCCCATGGTCAGCGCGTCCTCGGGCAGCCCCAGCAGTTCCCGGACCTCGTCCTCATGGCCGGCGTACAGCGTGGTCAGGCTGGTTCCGATGCCGTAGGCCCGGGCGGCCAGGATGAGCTGCTGCACCGCCCCGTAAATCGAGCTGCCCAGCCGGGGGCTGCGGGCGCCGGCCGCGTTCCGCAGCACCGGGAAGATCCACACCGGGGCCTCGGCCAGGTGGTGGGCCAGGTGCTCGGCGCCCAGGAAGGAGCGGGGGCTCAGGCCGTCCGCGCCGGGCGGCGCGGCGAGGATCTCCTCCCGCCGGCTGCCGTACGCCCGGTCCCAGCCCTCCAGGTACCAGCCGGCCACCTGCTGCTTGATCGCCGGATCGGTGACCACGACCCAGCCCCACGCCTGCTGGTTACCGCCGGTCGGGCCGCGCACCGCCGCGTCGAGGATGGCCCAGATGACGTCGTCCGGGATCGGCTCGGGGGACAGGTAGCGGCGGGCCGGGGTCGAGTGCAGGGCGTCGAGAACCGGCAGTGGCTCTGCCTCGGGTGCGGGCACGGGAGATCCTCTCGCGGTGTCGTGCTGATGACCCCGACCCTACGGTGACCCAGGCCGGCGGCGATCAGATAAGTGGCCAGATAGATAAGTGGCCGGTAATGCCGGGCGAGCGGTGCGACTTTCCCGGGGAGCTGCTGAGGCGAGCTAATATGCTATTCCGATCAGTTTTATAGATATAACGGTTTTCCCGGTGTGGTGCCTGCACGGCGATGACCCGGTTCCCAGCCCGTGCCGGCGAAGAGTTCGCAGGCCGGGGGGGAAGCCAGGGCCGGCCATATCCGCCGGGAACCCCACCAGAACCTCAGTCCCGGTAAATGGTGCCATGCCACCCAGGGCACCACAAGCCACGACGTGTACTCTGGCCACAAGGGCAGTTACTCGCCGTTACTTCCACTTAAGGCGACTATTTGCCCGCAGGTGGGTACGTAGGGGGCAGTGAAACTATCCGCACGGCTACGTCGTTGCCCCGAGTGGGGTGGTTTGCGCACCCGGGTGTGACGCTCCGCGACGACCGCGCGTCTCGCGCGGACACCGCACGAGCCCCCCGCCGGATCTGGGTATGGGGTGAGAACGCATGGGGCCCGCTGACATGGACGAGCCTGGTCCAGGCCACGGGCATGCGCCGGAAGGCGGGGACCCGCCCGGGCCCGAACCGGCCAGTGCTGCTCCGGAGGGCGCCAGCGACGCCCCGGGCAGCGCCAGCGACGCCCCGGACGACGCCGGGACCGGCCCGGCAGATGCGGCGAGTTCCGCCCCCGGGGACACCGCCGCCGCCGGGGCTGCGCCAGCGGTCCCGCCGGGCGCCGCGCTGGGTGCCCCGGTCGAACTGGGCCACCACCCCAGCCGCAAGAAGAAGATCCTGGCCTGGACGGCCGGAGGTGTCGCGGTCGTGGTGCTGCTGGCCCTCGGCGGCGCCTACGCCGTCTACCGGCACCTGAACGGCAACATCCACCAGGTCAATATCTCCGGGGAACTCGGCAGCCAGCCGATCGACACCCACCCGCAGGCCGAGAACATCATGGTCATCGGCTCAGACACCCGCAACGGCCAGGGCCGGGGCTTCGGCCAGGACCTCACCACCGACCAGTCCGACACGCTAATGATCATGCACATCGCGGCCGACCGGAAGTGGGTCAACGTGATGTCGATCCCGCGGGACTCGTGGGTGAACATCCCGGCGTGCCAGATGGGCAACGGCCAGGAGTCCTCGCCGACCACCTTCAAGATCAACGAGGCCTTTGCCCTCGGCAACCTGGACGGCAATCACACCGACCTCGGCGTCGCCTGCACCATCAAGACCCTGGAGCAGGACACCGGCATCCACATCGATCACTTCGTCGAGGTGAACTTCTCGGGCTTCCGGGACATGGTGAACGCGCTGGGCGGGGTCGAGGAGTGCAACACCACGGCGATCGACGACCCGAAGTCCGGCCTGCACCTCAAGCCCGGGCATCATCTGCTGCACGGGCTGGGCGCTCTCGCCTACGTCCGGGCCCGCTACACGCTGGGCAACGGGAGTGACCTCGAGCGCATCGGGCGCCAGCAGGCCTTCATGTCCTCACTGATCGAGCGGGTGAAGGGCAAGCTGCTCAACCCCGTCGCGATCTACCACTTCCTCGACGCCGCCACCAAGTCACTCACGGTCGACAGCCAGCTCGGCGGCATCCACGGCCTCTACGACCTGGCGATGAGCGTCCGGAACCTGCCCGCCAGCCAGGTCACCTTCTTCACCCTGCCGACCTATCCCCGCCAGCTGGTGGTGCCGAGCGACACCGCCAACGTGATGTGGACCCAGCCCGAGGACAGCACGATCTTCCAGGACTTCCGCGACGACACCTCGGTCAGCGCCACGACGATCCGGCAGGCCAAGAAGCCCATGATGTCGCCGCACACCGTCTCGGTCTCGGTCCGGAACGGGACCTCGCAGTTCGGGTTGCAGGATTCCGTCGGCAGCGTGCTGCAGCAAAAGGGCTTCAATGTGACCAGCATGACCCAGGAGACGACGCCGGATGTCACCGAAACGGTGATCAAGTACCACGCGGGCCACGGGGCCCAGGCCAGGCTGCTGGAGGCCAAGGTGCCGGGCTCCGCCATCCAGGAGGTCCCGGGGACCAGCGACCGGCTGGTCCTCGTGCTGGGCAGTAACTACGGGACCACGACCGAGACCGCGGGGACGGCGCAGAGCGCCACGCCGACCCCGTCGCCCAGCTTCTCCTCGCGGACGGCCAGCCAGAACATCTGCGCCAGCTGAGCCGCAGCCGCGGGCGACCCGCCGCGCGGAACGGGGGCGCCCATGCGGCAGAATGCACGACCGTGCCCGCCGGGCCCGGGCCCGGATATCTTTGAGCAGCCACGCGGATCGACATTCCAGGAGTTGTGGGTGCAATACCAGCTGTCCAGGGTGGTGGCCGGCCCGCTCTTGCATCTTTTCTGGCGGCCGCGGATCACCGGCTTGGAGTACATCCCGCCCGAGGGCGGCGCCATCCTGGCCTCCAACCACCTGTCCATCGTGGACTCGATTTTCCTTCCGCTGATGCTCGACCGGCCGCTCACCTTCGCCGCGAAGTCGGAGTACTTCACCGGCCGGGGCGTGGCGCAGCGGCTGGCCGGCACCTACCTGCGCGCCACCAAGCAGCTGTCCGTGGACCGGGCACAGGCGCGGGCCGCGCAGGACATGCTGGAGTCGGCGCTGGCGCTGCTGCGCCGCGGGCAGTTGTTCGGCATCTACCCGGAGGGCACCCGGTCGCCGGACGGGCGGCTGTACCGCGGCCGCACTGGCGTCGCCTGGCTCGCGCTTAACTCCGGCCTGCCCGTGATCCCGGTGGCGATGATCGGCACCGACCGCATCCTCGCGCCGGGGCAGGCGGTGCCCCGGCTGCATCAGGCGACGATGCGGATCGGCAAACCGCTCACGTTCGAGGCGTACGCGGACACCGCCCCGGGCAAGGCGCGCCGGGCCATCACGGACGAGGTCGTCCAGGCGATCCAGGACCTCTCGGGCCAGGAATACGTGCCCGTGTACGCGTCAGACCGCAAGGCCGAACTGAACGGCCACGCCGCGCGCACCCCGCGGTAGCGCTCCGCTGGCCTCGGCCGTGCGGGCGGGGCGGCGTGCCCAGGTGCGGCCGCGTGCGGTCCGGCTAGCCCGGCGGTCAGTCCCCCGGCGGCGGGACGGCGGGGAAGGCCTCCGTGGCGTCGGACGGGTTCCACGAGTTCTTGGGCCTGCTGGCCCCCTCGTCCTCGCCGGACTCGCGGCCAGGAGTCCGGTCGAGCTCCGGCGGCGGGCCCTCCAGGTCAGGGAACGGACTCCGGCTATTCGGCTTGCGCCGCGCCAGCCCTGACGCGGTCATGGGGGGCGGCTCCGGGTCCGCGGGCCTGCTCCCCGCCGGCCGGCCGGTGCCGGTCGCGCCCGGACTCGCGACGTCGGGCGACCCGCCGGTGGCCGGCCCTTCGCCCCCCACCGGGAAGACGCGCCGCGGGGGAACCATCCGGCTCTGCCCGGAGCCGGGCGCGTCCATCCACGGCAGCTCGCTGACTGGCCTCTCGGCTGGTTCCCAGGGCGGATGGCCGTTCGGCCTGGAGCCGCGCGGCGTGCTCAGGCGGTGCGCGGACCCGGGCGTCCGCATCGGGAGGGCCGAAGCGTCGCCCGTGCGGTCCGGAGCGGAATCGGCCGAGCCGGCTCCGCCGGCCGCCGCAGAGCTCGCCCCCTGGGCGCCGCGGGCCGCGCCGTGGCGGCCCTGCCCACGGGAGCCGGCGTGCCCCGCGGGCGGGGCGGGGTTCCCGGCGTCCGACGGGAAGCCTGGCGTGGAGGATCCGGGCGTGGAGGATCCGGGCGTGGAGGAGCCGGGCGTGGAGGAGCCGGGCGCGGAGGGACCCGGGGTGGAAGCGCCCGGAGGCGGGCCGAACGCGCGGTCGTCCAGGGGTGAGCCGCCGGGCGGGGAGGGCATGAACGCGGGGATCTCGAACGACGGATCATCAAAGGGCGACGGGCCGAAACGGGCCCGGGCCGCGGCCGCGGCCCCGTTCGGGCCGGCGCTGCCGCCGATCCCGGACAGCGGCCCCGGGAACACTGCGCCCGTGTCTCGGTTGCCCGTGCTTATGTTGCCGGTGGGGCTGGTGCCGGTGGGGCTGGTGCCGGTGGGGCTGGTGCCCGTGCCGCTGCTGTCGGTGGCCCCGGTGCCGGCCGCGGCGTTGCCCGGGGCGCCGTTGCGTGCGCCCCCCCGCCCCGCGCCACCGCCGGGCTTGCCCAGGCTCCATCCGCCGAGATTCAGGCTGCTCGTGCCTTCTCTCCTGGGGGCGGAACCGGCCGCGTCCGGACTCCCGCTCCCCGGGACGCTGCCAGCCGGGCCGCCGTTTCCGGGGCCCCCCTTATCCGGAGTGCCGCCGGCGGAGCTGCCAAGCCCGCGGCCGGGCAGCAGGAACCTGGACGAGGGCCGGGCTGGTTCTGGCGCGGGTGGCGCCGGGGCCGGGGGCACCCGCGAGTCGTCTTCCTCTTCCCAGGGTGGTCTGCCGCTGACCACCGGACGCCCGAGCGAACCTGACCCGGGCCGCCCGGCGCCGGGCGCGCCGCTGATGGTGAACCCGCTGCCCGCGGAAGCCGGGCCGGCCCCGGCCGATCCCGGCCCGGCCAGCTCAGGACCAGCAAACCTGGCACCAGCGGAATCCGGGCCAGCCATCCTCTGGCCAGCCAGAGCAGCTCCAGCGCCAGCCAGTCCAGGTGGTGCCAGCCCGAAATCCGCCGGGCCGCTGCCCGCGGGCTCGCTGCTCGCCGGGGCGCGGCTTCCCACCCCGGCGCCCGCGGGTGGCCCGTAGCCCGGTCCGGGGCTGCCCATGCCGGTCATCCCGGCCGTGGCCTGCGCCCGGGAAGCCCGGGCCGCGGCCTGCAACGGGGCCAGCTGGGCGTCGAGGACCCGGCGCTGCCTGACCCGCACGCTGATCAGGATGATGAGCGCGAGCAGCACTAGGGCGGCGAGACCAAGCACCGGGATACGCACGGCCTGCCACAAGCTCTTGGTGTGCACCTTGACCGTCGGAGCGGTCGGCGGAGCCGGGTTCCCCGCCGATCCTGGCGACGCCGAACTGGCCGGCGTCGCATTGATCGTGGCCGCCGCGAGCAGGGCGGCGGCGGCGTCGGCAGTGCCGAATCCGGAGCCGTCCCGGCGCCCGCCCTTGTGGCGGAACACTGTGCTGCTGGTCAGGGCCTGCTCGACCTGGGCCGGGGTGAGCGTGGGGAACTGCGACCGGATCAGGGCGGCGATGCCGGCCACGACGGCGCTGGCAGCGCTCGTGCTCTTCAGCTTGGCGTACGCGGTGGGCCCGTTGGCCGCGATGACGCCGTTGCCAGCCGCGGTCAGCGCCGCGTAGGGCTGATGGTTGGTGAACGGTGCCTTGACGAAGCCCTGGCTGAACGCGCCGACCGCGATCACGCCCGGGTAGGCGGCCGGGAAGTTGACCGTGTCGCTGCCGGCGCCGTTGTCGCCGGAGGGGGCGACCAGGACGACGCCCTTGGCCAGGGCCTGCGCCACCGCGCTGCGCTCGGCCGGGCTGCCGCCCGGAGTGGTCGCGCCGGCCTCCGCGGCCGGATCGAGGGGCAGGTCGATGACTTGCGCGCCGTGCCGGACCGCGTACCTGATCCCGCGGGCGATGGCGGTGGGCAGCGCGGCCGCCACAGTCGAGCTGGCCAGCAGCGGGTCCTTGTTCTCCAGCGTGACCCGGACGGACAGGATCTTCGCCTGCGGCGCGACCCCGATGATGCCGTCGCCGTGGTGCGGGCCGTGCCCGTGCCCGGCGATGATGCTGGCCACCGCCGTGCCGTGCACGCCCCAGAACGGGCCACCCGCGGCCCGGCCCGAGCCGGTGTAGTCCCGCCCGGTGGTCACCGAGCCGGCCAGGTCGGGCTGGTTGGTGTCCACGCCGGTGTCAAGCACGGCCACTGTCACCCCGGCGCCACGGCTGGATAGCCAGGCCTTGGTCACGTGCAGAGAGGTGAGCCACCACTCTTGGTTACGGACCGTGTCCGCGAAAGCGGGCGCCGCTGCCACCCCGATGCAGGTCGCTGTGAGACCTGCGGCGACAGCCGCCGTCGCCCGGCTCCGGAGCCGCTGCGCCATGCGGTGACCCTCCCATCATCCCCCGGGCATTCTGCCACGTTCGGGACGGTCCGGAGGCGGGAGCGCACGGCCCGGCCATACCGCTTGACGCGGCTGCTCCAGCAGGCCGGCCGGGCGCCTGGATCCAGCTGGCCCGTTGGGCCGGTGCGGGCTCAGGCAGGCATGGCCGCGGACAGCCGGACGTGGGCCCCGGGCGGCAGCCCGAGCTGCTCCGCGGCGTCGCCACCGTTGACGGCGAGGGAAATCAGCCCGGCGCTGTCGGTGTAGGCGACGATCTCCCCCGGGGCTACCGCGGCGAACGTCTCCAGGTACGGGACGGTCAGCTGCCGACGGCCGCAGCGCACCACCACCGGGGAGCCGAATCCCAGTCCCAGCCGGTCGGCGTCGCCGGCCGCGATGGACAGCTGGACGTTTCCGAACCGGTCCACCGACATGACCTCACCCTCGGCTTCGCCGTCGTGCACCCGGCTGGTGGGCGCGGGGAGCGTCACCAGGTCCGCCAGGTCGATCGGCGTGCCGACCGATGCCAGTTCGGCCCCGGCCGCCAGGTGCGCGGCGACGGGGGTGAAGATGTCCCGGCCGTGGAAGGTGGGCGACACCGGGTGCAGCCACAGCTCGCCGTTGGTCAGCTGGCAAGCCGCGGTAGCCCCGCCCTGTGCGGCCACGGCCCAGGACAGCAGGCCGTTATCCGGGCCGACCAGGATGCAGTCCCCGGCGGCGATGGCGATCCCGCGGCGTGCGGTCCCGACTCCGGGGTCCACCACCGCGACGTGCACGCCCGGCGGCAGGTAGGGGATGGTCTGGGCCAGCACGGCGGCGCCACGGCGCACATCGCCGGGCGGCACGAGATGGGTGATGTCGATCAGCCTGGTCCCGGGGGCGATGCTGGACGCGACCCCGTGGCAGGCCGCGACGAACCCGTCCTCCAGGCCGTAGTCAGTAAGGAACGTAATGCAGTCGAATGAAGCCACGAAGGCTGAGCGTACGGGAGCGTGGGCACAGCGGCTAGAGCCGCCCTAGGATGAAGCTGCGGGCGCGGTACTGGAGGGCAGATGGCGGCGCTGTCCGAACGCGAGATGCGGGTCCTCGCCTTTGAGCGTGGCTGGTGGCGCTCACCCGGGGCCAAGGAACAGGAAATCCGCGATGCCCTGGGCATGACCGCGACGAGTTACTACCAGCTGCTGAACGATCTCATCGACCGCCCGGAGGCGCTCGTGTTCGACCCGGCCCTGGTGACGCGGCTGCGCCGGCAGCGGGCCAGGCGGCACCGGATGAGGTCCGCGGGCCCCGACCGCCGCGACGGCACGTCGTGGTAAGCGGAGCCTGGTGACCGGGACCGCGCCGCTGCCGCTGCCGGTCACCCCCGGAGGGCGGGCCGGGCTGGCGGCACTCCTGGACGACCCGGGCCGGGCCCTGGTCGGGCTGGACTTCGACGGCACGCTGTCCCCCATCGTGGCCGACCCGGCCACGGCCCGGGCCACCCCCTGCGCGGTCCAGGCCCTGCGCCAGGTGGCCGCCGTGGTCGGCACCCTCGCGGTGATCACCGGCCGGCCCGCCGCGTCCGCCGTGGCCCTGGGCGGGTTCGAGGCGGTCCCGGGCCTCATAGTGCTCGGTCACTACGGCCTCGAGCGCTGGGCCGGCGGGACGCTGGACTCGCCGCCGTCACTGCCGGGAGTGGAGGCCGCCCGGGCCGGGCTGCCCGGGGTACTGGCCCGGGCGGGCGCCCCGGACGGCACCCGGATCGAGGACAAGGGTCACGCGGTCGCGGTGCACACCCGGCAGGCGGCCGATCCGCAGGCCGCCCTGGACCGGCTCCGCGACCCGCTGGCTGGCCTGGCCGCGCAGCACGGGCTGGCCGTGGAGCCCGGCCGCATGGTGATCGAGCTCCGGCCGCAGGGCATGGATAAGGGCCAGGCCCTGCGCACCCTGGTTCAGCAGCGAAAACCGTCCGCGGTGATGTTCTGCGGAGACGATCTGGGCGACGTGGCCGCCTTCGACGCCGTCCGGGATCTCCGGCGGGAAGGCGTGCCCGGGCTCACCGTATTCAGCGGCTCCGCCGAGGTGACCGCGCTGGCTGAGCCCGCGGACCTGGTGGTGGATGGCCCGGACGGCGTCGTAGCACTGCTCGGCGCCCTGGCCGGCGCGATCGCCACGGCCCGGCCGCCTGGCTGATGGGCTGGGGGAGTGAAGGTGCCCCGGCCAGAGCCTCAGCCGGGGGAGCGGAACTCCAGCACGGCGAGCACGCCCTTATGATCGCTGCCCGGTATTGGGACGGTCCGGGCTTTGCGCACGACGGCCTCGTCGCGTGAGGCCAGCACGTGATCCAGCCGCATCAGGGGCGGGAACCAGCGGTCCGCGGGCCAGGTGAAACCGGGCCACGGCCGCCGGCGGGCGTCTGCGCAGTCCACGAACCCGGACCGGAGGAGGGCGCGGAACGCCCGGTGGTCCCGGCTGGCGTTGAAATCCCCCGCCGCCAGCTGCGGGCCGCTGGTTCCGGCCAGGGCCGCCCGGATCAGCCCCAGCTCTTCCCACCACTGATGCTCGCGGTCGGCTACCGGTGCGACAGGGTGCACGGCGGTGACGGTCACGGCCGGCCCGCCGGGCGGGTCGACGCGGGCCCGGAGATTGGCCGCGGCCAGGCCGGTCACCGACGGGAGGGGGGTCAAGGGCCAGCGGGTCCACAGGCCGGTGCCACGCGAGCCCTCCCGCGGCTCGAGGTGGGACTGGGGCAGCAAGTCCGCCAGCCCGCAGAGGGCCAGTCGCCGAGCCAGCCCGCTGGTCAGTTCCTGGACCGCCAGGACGTCCACGTCGAGGGCGGCCACGGTGGCCGTGATGGCCCTGGCGTCCGCCGCGCCCCCCTTGACGTTCAGGGTCAGTACCCGCAGCGGCGCACCCTCGCCGCCGGAGCCGGCGGGTCCCCGGACCTGGCCCGCCAGCCTGACCGGGGGCAGCTGCCAGGCCACCATGAACGCCGCGGGCACGGCCAGGATCAGCGCGATCCACCACGAGGACCAGGCCGCCACCGCGACCCCGGCGACGGCGGGCACGGTGCCCGCGGGGGCTAGCGCGGCTAGCTTGGGCCCCGGATTGGGCGGCCGCCCGCCCGCCGCCCGCGCGGTGAGGAACGGCAGGGCCACCAGAGCGAGCGCCACGGCCACCACCACGCTCACTGGGGCACACCACCTCAATTCCTCAGGGCCGGCGGCCGTGATCGGCGGCGGGCACCTCATTATCCCGGGAAACGCGGCCAAGCCCGCTCCGGGAGCTACTCCGCGAGCGCGTCGAGCTGGGCCTGCAGCCAGGCGCTGGGGGGGAAGGCGGCACCGGCGGAGGCGAGCGCGGCGGCCCGCCGGGTCCGCTCGGTTTCCGGCATGGTGAGCGCCCGGTGCAGCGCCTCGGCGGTCCGCGTGACGTCGAACGGATTCACCAGGAGCGCGTCGCCGCCCAGTTCGGCAGCCGCGCCGGCCTCCGTGGACAGGACCAGGGCGCAGGCGCGCTCCGACAGGATCGGCCCTTCCTTGGCCACCAGGTTCATCCCGTCGCGGATCGGGTTGACCAGCAGCACGTCCGCGAGGCGGTAGGCCGCCAGTGAGCGCGGGTAGTCGTCGTTCACCTGGAGGATCAGCGGGTTCCAGTCGTCGGTGCCGAACTCGTCCTCGATTTCCCCGGCCATCCGCTGGACCCGCGCCGTGTACTCGCGGTACTCGGGCAGGTCGTGCCGGGACGGGTAGGCGAACGCCAGATGGGTCACCTGGCCGCGCCATTCCGGGTGGGTGATGAGCAGCTCACGGTAGGCGGCCAGGCCGCGGACGATGTTCTTGGACAGCTCGGTGCGGTCGACGCGGACGATGAGGCGCTGCCCCGCCGTGAACGACGTCAGCGCCGAGACCTGCCCCTGGACGTCCGGGGCCGCGGCCCGCTGCCGCAGTTCGTCGGCGTCGACACCGAGCGGGTGCACGCCCACCGAGGTCAGCCTGCCCTTGTACCGGACGGTGCCGGCCGCCGGGTCCACCGACGCGCCGAGGAACTCGGCGCAGCAGCCCAGGAAGGCATCAGCCCAGCGCTGGCACAGGAATCCGGCGTGATCGGCGCCGAGGATCCCGTCCAGCACCTCCCGGGCGACGTCGTCCGGCAGTAGCCGGTAGTAGTCCGGGGGCGCCCACGGGGTGTGCGAGAAATGCGCGATCTTGACGTCAGGGCGCTGCTCGGCGAGCATCCGCGGGACCAGCGGCAGGTGGTAGTCCTGGACCATCGCCCTGACCCGGCCGGCGCTGGTCTGGCCGGCGCTGGTCTGGCCGCTGGCCGGGCCCGGCCCCGCCCCCTCGGCCAGCGCCTCCGCGAACGCGGCGTTGTAGGCGCGGAACGACTCCCACTCGCGGCGGAACGCGAGCCCGAAACTGGGCTGGTTGGGCGTGTCGAACAGCATGTGGTGCACGAACCAGAGGGTGGAGTTGGCCACCGAGTTGTAGGCCCGCTGGAAGGTGGCCGCCGGGATGTCCAGCATCCGGACCACTGACTTCCCCGGGGTCAGGTCGGCGTCGAGGCACCCGTCCGGCGCGGATCGCGCCGCAGCCCGGTCCGCATCGCTCAGCGCCGCGCAGACCCAGAGCACGTCGGCGTGGTCCTTCACCGAGGACAGGCCGGAGACCAGGCCGCCGGCGCCCCGCCGGGCGACCAGCGAGCCGTCGTCGCCTACGGCGAAGGAGACCGGGCCGCGGTTGGACGCGATGAGCACCCGACCGCCACTGTGCTGGCCCGGGGGGGCGGCCCCCCGCTCCGCTTTCCCGGGGAACCACCCCCGGAGCCCCCGGCCCAGCCTCGCCGCTGCACGCCGAGGCTGACCGCCGATCTGGTCCATGCACGCGAGGCTAGCTGGACGGGATCGGCCTCGGGGCACCGGTGCGGGATCGGTTAGAGTAGCGGGCACAACTTCATAACGCTCATCCAGAGGGGTGGAGGGATACGGCCCGGTGAAGCCCCGGCAACCATCACGGTGAAGTGTGCCCGCGAGGCCATTCCCATGACAGGTGCCAAGTCCGGCCCTCGGCTATCCGGCCGCTGGGGCAGATGAGGAGAAAGGCCTCGCCACGTGAGCACACCACCCGCAACTACCCCCGCTTCGCCCGCTCCCTCCCGGTTCGGCTACGCCACCGGCCTGGGCTGCCGGGAATGCGGCCAGACCTACCCGCTGGGCTCGACCCACGCCTGCGCGGAATGCTTCGGCCCGCTTGAGGTCCGCTACAGCTACCCCAGGCTGGACCGCGCGGACATCGAGGCCGGCCCGGCCAGCATCTGGCGTTACGCCAGCCTGCTGCCGGTGCCCCCGGACATCGCCTCTACGCCTAATACCGAGCCGGGCTGGACCCGCCTGGTGCACGCTGAGCAACTGGGACGCGAGCTCGGGGTGCGCAGCCTGTGGGTGAAGGACGAGCGGGCCAACCCCACCCACTCCTTCAAGGACCGGGTGGTGGCCGTCGCGCTCGCGGCCGCGGTCGAACTGGGCTTCAAGGTGCTCGCCTGCCCGTCCACGGGCAACCTCGCGAACGCGGTGGCGGCCGCGGCGGCCCGGGCGGGAATCCGGTCGGTCGTATTCATCCCGTCAGACCTGGAACCGCAGAAGATCATCGCCACCGGCGTCTACGGCGGCACGATGGTCCCGGTGCAGGGCAATTACGACGACGTGAACCGGCTGGCCTCCGAGCTGGCCGACGACCGCGAGGACTGGGCGTTCGTCAACGTCAACGTCCGGCCGTACTACGCAGAGGGCTCCAAGACCATCGGGTTCGAGATCGCGGAGCAGCTCGGCTGGCGGCTGCCCGAGCAGATCGTCGTGCCGGTGGCTTCCGGTGCCCAGCTCGTGAAGATCGACAAGGCGTTCCGCGAGCTGGTGAGCCTCGGCCTGGTCGAGGACACCCCATACAAGGTGTTCGGGGCCCAGGCCACCGGCTGCTCGCCGGTGGCAGAGGCGTTCCGGCAGGGGCACGACGTGGTCCAGCCGGTCCGGCCGTCCACCATCGCCAAGTCGCTGGCCATCGGGAACCCCGCCGACGGGCCCTACGTGCTGGACGTGGTGCGCCGCACCGGCGGCGTGGTGGCCGACGTGGATGACGACGCGGTGGTGTCCTCCATGCGGCTGCTGGCCGCCACCGAGGGCATTTTCGGCGAGACGGCCGGCGGGGTGACCCTGGGCGTACTGCGGAGCCTGCTGGCCTCGGGCCAGCTGGACCCGGACGCCGAGACCGTGATCATCAACTCCGGTGACGGCCTCAAGACGCTGGACGCGGTCGCCGGTGGCCTGAACACCTCCCCGGCCATCCGCCCCACACTGGACGCCTTCCTGGCCTTCGAGGCCTCGCTGGGCGGCCCCAGCGGCGGTCAGCCTCTCTGAACCAGTGGTCCCACGCTCTTGGAAAGGCAGGTCCGGGCATGACCGTGTCCGTCCGTATCCCCACCATCTTGCGTACCTTCACCGGCGGCGCGGCGGAGGTCACCGCTGACTCGGGCACCTTGCGCGAGGTCATCGCCGGCCTGGACGCCAGCTATCCGGGCATCAGGGGCCGGATCGTGGATGACTCCGGCCAGCTGCGCCGCTTCGTCAACGTGTACGTCGGCGAGGAGGACGTCAGGTTCGCCCAGGGGCTCGACACACCGGTCCCGGCCGGCGCGCACGTGTCCGTCATTCCGGCCGTGGCAGGGGGATGATCAGGCCTTTCGGGCACGTTCTGTTTCCGCCCGGGATCTGTGTAAGCGTCCGCGGGCCCTGGGCAGATGCAGAAACGGGCCCCTCCGCGTTCGCGGAGTTAGAGGTCCCGGAGCCGCATCGCACGGGGTAGGGTCGTGTCCGGTCGCTGTCGGTCGGGGCGAACGGTAAGCCTGGCTTGCCCCCGCCTAACCCGCGCCGCGATCGACGGGTTCCCCAAAGGCAAGGGGGGAACCCGAGGCCCGAGCGGAGTTAGGGAGTTGTTGGGTAATGGCTCAGGGCACCGTCAAGTGGTTCAACGCGGACAAGGGCTACGGCTTCATCGCGGTCGACGGTGGCAGGGACGTGTTCGTGCACTTCTCCGCCATCCAGATGGATGGCTACCGCAGCCTCGAAGAGGGGCAGCGGGTCGAATTCGAGATCACGCAGAGTGACCGAGGCCCGCAGGCGGAGGCTGTCCGGGCTGTGGGCTAGCTCTGCCTCGCAGTTCGGTTGATGGCCCGGTGCCCGGGAACGGGTGCCGGGCCATCAGGGGCCCGGGGTGCGTCTCCAGGGTCCGCCCTCCAGGTACTGAGTACCTGGCGCATTATCAGTAGCGCCTCCGGGCGTGACGCGGGCGGCAAGGTCGGCCCGCAGCCGCCGGCTCCGTGCCGGGCTGCCCCCCGGGTTCGGCTGGTCTGGGTGCGGGCTGCCCCCGGCCCCGGCGGCACTCCTTTCCGGCCGTTTTCCCGGCCGTCTCCGCCAGGCGGCGGTCATCGTCGGGGTTCTCCCCTGCGCGCGTCGTCCGCGCGGGGATGAACCGGGCCGCATTCGGCGTGTTCGCTGACAGCGTTCCGGGGGTCTGGAGCGACACGGCCCCGCCTTTTTCGCGGATTTTCCCTGTATGACCAGGTCGGCGACGCTTCCGGCCCACCAGGAACGGCCAGCCCTGACCCGTGCACGAGCTTGCACTCTCCCATGTAGAGTGCTAAACAAGGCGTTGGCACTCTCGGCATGAGAGTGACAACTCCAGGGCGGGAATCGGGGCGATGAGGCCTCGTCGGCGGCAGGATGGGACTGCCCGCCGGGAGGTCGGCCGTCGCGGGCGTCGGCCCGGTTCACACGAAAAGCCACCAAGTCCCGGGAGGACTGGAGCCTATGGCAGCCAAGATGATCGCGTTCGATGAGGACGCGAGGCGCGGCCTCGAGCGCGGTATGAACCAGCTCGCCGACGCCGTAAAGGTAACCCTCGGCCCGAAGGGCCGGAACGTGGTGCTCGAGAAGAAGTGGGGCGCACCCACGATCACCAACGATGGCGTGTCCATCGCCAAGGAGATCGAGCTCGAGGACCCGTGGGAGAAGATCGGCGCAGAGCTGGTCAAGGAAGTAGCGAAGAAGACCGACGACGTCGCGGGCGACGGCACCACCACGGCCACCGTGCTGGCGCAGGCGCTGGTCCGTGAGGGCCTGCGCAACGTCGCGGCGGGCGCGAACCCGATGTCCCTCAAGCGGGGCATCGAGGCCGCGGTCGAGCGGGTCAGCGAGGAACTGTCCAAGATCGCAAAGGACGTGGAGACCAAGGAGCAGATCGCTTCGACGGCCTCCATTTCGGCGGGTGACCCCGCGATCGGCGAGATGATCGCCGAGGCGATGGACAAGGTCGGCAAGGAAGGCGTCATCACCGTCGAGGAGAGCAACACCTTCGGCCTTGAGCTCGAGCTCACCGAGGGCATGCGCTTCGACAAGGGATACATCTCGCCGTACTTCGTCACCGACCCGGAGCGGATGGAAGCAGTCCTCGACGACCCGTACATCCTGGTGACCAACACCAAGATCTCGGCCAACAAGGACCTGCTGCCGCTGCTCGACAAGGTCGTCCAGTCGGGCAAGCCGCTCGCCATCATTGCCGAGGACGTCGAGGGCGAAGCCCTCGCGACCCTGGTCGTGAACAAGATCCGCGGCCTGTTCAAGTCCGTCGCGGTGAAGGCGCCCGGCTTCGGCGACCGGCGCAAGGCCATGCTCGGTGACATCGCGATCCTGACCGGCGCGCAGGTCATCAGCGAGGAAGTCGGTCTCAAGCTGGAGAACGCCGACCTCGACCTGCTCGGCCGGGCCCGGAAGGTGGTCGTCACCAAGGACGAGACGACCATCGTCGATGGCGCTGGCGACTCCGAGCAGATCTCCGGCCGGGTCAACCAGATCCGCGCCGAGATCGAGAACACCGACTCGGACTACGACCGGGAGAAGCTGCAGGAGCGGCTGGCCAAGCTGGCTGGCGGCGTGGCCGTCATCAAGGCCGGCGCGGCGACCGAGGTCGAGCTGAAGGAGCGCAAGCACCGCATCGAGGACGCGGTGCGCAACGCGAAGGCCGCCGTCGAAGAGGGCGTTGTCCCTGGCGGTGGCGTGGCCCTGCTGCACGCGGGGACCAGCGCCTTCAAGAAGCTCGAGCTCACGGGCGACGAGGCGACTGGGGCGGCCATCGTGCGCCGCGCCGTCGAGGAGCCGCTCAAGCAGATCGCGGTGAACGCCGGCCTCGAGGGCGGCGTTGTGGTCGAGAAGGTCAAGACGCTGCCTGCCGGGCAGGGGCTCGACGCCGCGACCGGCGAGTACGTCGATATGTTCAAGGCCGGGATCATTGACCCGGCTAAGGTGACCCGTTCCGCACTGCAGAACGCGGCCTCCATCGCCGCGCTGTTCCTCACCACTGAGGCAGTCGTGGCGGAGAAGCCGGAGAAGGCCCCGGCGCCGGCCGCCCCAGGCGGCGGCGGCGATATGGACTTCTGACGCGGCCGGGGGCTCAGCCCCCGGACCTCGTGAGTCCTCGCGGGCGGGCGGTTTAACCGCCGGCCGCCCGCACCGGCCGGAAGGGCGGCCCCGGGATACCGGGGCCGCCCTTTTCGCGTGCCCGGCCCATTGAACGGCCCTGGCTTATACGTGACACTGTGGCGCTGATAGCGTGCCCACTCCACAAGTGCGGTATTCCGGGGGATTATCGAAGCATGAGGCGCCGCCACGCTCCGCCCCCATCCGGTCAGCAGATGATCCGGGAGTACCTCGGCCTCGTGTCGGTCGCGGCGACGAAGGTGCTGCCGAAGGGTGACCGGCTGCTGTTCGTCGGGCGGACCCGCGCGGCCATCGAGGCCCGGGTCGGGCCCGCCGCGTCGGCCGACGCCGACGACGTGCGGAACGCGCTGATGGCCCTCGGCGACCCGGAAGTACTGGCCCAGCAGGAACGCGAGCGCCTGTACGCCGCCCGGCGGCGCGGGGCGGCCGCCGCCCCGCCCGCGCTCTGGAAACCGGCCAAGGAGTCCCGGCGGAGCGCGGTCCCGCCGCCCCCGCCCCGCCGCCGGGGGCCGGGCCAGGCCCGCAGGGCATGGCCCCACCGGGGACTGACCGGCCCGGAAGAGCCGCTCGCGGAGTCAGCATCGCCCGCATCGCCGCCGGCCCCGGCTCCGGCCGTGCCGCGCCAGGCGGACTCACCCGAGGCGACGGTCCCTCCCCTGGAAACTGCTGCGCCCGGAAGCCCTGGCCCCGAAGGCCCCGCGCCCGAAAGCCCTGCGCCCAAGACGCCTGCGCCCACGAGCACGGGCGGCGTGCCCACCGCCGCCGGGCCCCCGGCCGGCGTGCCCTCCGCCGGCGAACCTGCGGCGGACGAGCCCGCGGCCGGCCTCCCGCCAGCGCACGTCCCTGCGCCTGGGGAGCCTGCCGCCGGCCACCCCCCGGCCAGCGCCCCCCCGCCTGGGGAGCCTACGCCGCACGTACCCGCGGGGACCGGCGCGGACCAGGCCGGTCCCAGCCTGAATGGCCGGGACCCCAGCCTGAATGGCGGGGACCCCGGCCTGAATGGCCGGGACCCCGGGGGAGCCCCGCCGGGCTGGATGCGTCCGCGGCCCGGTCCGCCGCCCGGCGAGACCAGCCCGCTGTCGATCGTTCCCGGAATGGGGCAGCCCGCCGAGGAGGACGAACCCGCACCGGCCCCGCGCCGCTCGCCGGTCGCGGTGGTGCTCGCGGAAGCGTGGGCCCTGGCCCGCAAGCACCCACTGGAAGCCGTCGCGACCGTGCTGCTGGGCGTGGGCGGGCTGATCCTGCCGTTCCCGCCGTTCTGGCTGATCGGAGGGCTGGTCGCGCTCAGGTCCCGGCGGTGGGACGCCCGCGACAAATGGATCGCCCTGACCGGGCCGGGGCTGGTCACGCTCGCGGTGCTGATCATCCGGGCGGCCACCTCGCCGGGCAATTTCTTCCCGGCCTTCTACCACGCCGCGCAGAATGACGGCGGGGCGAGCATCCGGGCAGGTTGCGTCCTGTGCGCGGCCTACCTCGTCTGGCGGCTGCGGCGCGGCCCGCGGCTGCGGACGCTTCCTCCCTGGCAGCGTCCCCGCTAACACCCGCCCAGCGGGACCGATAACCTAAGGTTGCTATTCCCTGCGCTCGCCCGCCCGCTCAACTGCGTGAGGTCACGTCCGTGCCCACTGGCAAGGTCAAATGGTATGACGCCGACAAAGGGTTCGGCTTCCTCACCCGCGACGACGGGGGTGAGGTCTTCGTGCATTCCACGGCGCTGCCCGCGGGCAGCGCCGCCCTGCGGCCCGGCCAGCGGGTGGAGTTCGGCGTGGCCGAAGGGCGCCGGGGGGTCCAGGCCCTCCAGGTGCGGCTGCTCGACCCCCCGCCGACGGTGGCCAAGGTCAGCCGGAAGAGCCCGGACGAGATGGTCGTGATCGTCGAGGACCTGATCAAGCTGCTGGACGGGGTAAGTAGCGCCTACCGTCGGGGCCGGCACCCGGACGCGCGCGACGGGAAGAAGACCGCGGCGGTGCTGCGGGCCGTCGCCGACGACCTCGAAGCCTAGGCTGGCCCGGCCGCAGCCGCCGCGGTGATCTTCCCGGGCGCCTCCGCCTGGACGCCAGGCAGCAGCACCGCCACCTCCAGGCCGCCCGCGGGCTGGCTGCGCGCCCTGACCGTGCCGTGGTGGGCGGTGGCCACCGACCGCACGATGGACAGACCCGTGCCCGGCGCGCTGGTCCGGCGGACCGCCGCGGTGCCCGCCGTGGACAGCGGCGGCATCTCGGTGCTGGCCACCCAGACCAGCCTGCTGCACACCCTGGGCGGCCAGGTGGCCCGCGGCGTGTTCCTCAACGCCGCCACCATCCACTACCCCGCTGGCGGCCTGGCCCTGGCGATCGCCGTGGGCGTCGCGGCCGGGGTCTACCCGGCCGCCCGCGCCGCCCGGCTCCCTCCGGCCGAGGCCCTGCGCACGATGGCCTGACGAGAGCCCCGGGCTACCCGGCCCGGGGATGCGGCGGGCGGGCGGCCGCGGCCCGGGCCCCGAGGATCCGCCGGCGCCTGCTGGCCACGAGCAGCGCCGCGGTGGCGGCCAGCCCCGCGGCGGCCACGGCCAGCCCGGCCACCCCGCTGTCGGTGATGGACATGGCCAGCCCGGCCAGCCCGCCAGCCACCCAGGCCAGCTGGTGGATGGTCTCCGACGCGGCCAGCGTTGAGGAGCGGACCTCCTCCGGGATCTCCCGCTGGACGATCGAGTCGAGCGCGAGCTTGGCGAGTACCTGGCTGAACGCCGCGACCAGGGCCACGACGAGCGCCGCCCACAAGCCGAAGAACGCCGCGCACGCCGCGGTGATGACGGTGGAGGTGCCCAGCAGCACGAACAGGATCAGGTGCGGGGCCCGGGCCTTCAGCAGCGCCCCGATCCCGGTTCCGATGAACCCGCCCGCCCCGGCAGCGGCGATCATCGCGCCGAGCGCGACCTTGTCGCTGAACCCGGGGAAGTGCACGGTACGCAGCAGGAACGCGAGAAAAAAGATCATGTAGCCGGAAAAGGCGCGCAGCGCGGCGTTGCCGCGCATGGCCTCGCCCACGATCGGGCCCACGCTGCGCAGGGTGGCGGCCCAGCCGGCCCGCCGCGGGGATGCCGCGGTGGCGCCCGCGCCGGATGGCCCGGCGGCTGAGGGGCCTGCGGCTCCCGGCATGGCCGCTTGCGGGATGGTGGCCCCGTTCGCCGCGGCCCCGGCCGCGCCCGGGGCCGCCCCGCCGGCCGCCGCGGCCGGCTGCGGATCCTGCTGGTCCACCCGGGTGGGCAGCCTGATGCCCAGCGCGATCGCGGCCAGGTAGACCAGGGTGCCGATGCGCAGCGCCCAGGTCGCCCCGGCGGTGCCGCCACCGGCCAGGTACGAGATCCCGCCCGCGACCCCGACCCCGACGGTGGACGCGATCAGCGCGGCGAGCGAGATCCGCGCGTTGGCCGATACCAGGGTGATCTTCGCCGGGAGAACCCGGGGGGTGACCGAACTGCGGGTCACCCCGTACGCTTTCTGCAGCACCAGCACGCCGAACGCCGCCGGGAGCAGGGTCACGGTGTCGCTGTGCTGGACCGCGCCCGCCATTCCCCAGCAGAGCAGGCCGCGGGCCAGCAGGGTGCCGATCATGATGTACCGGCGCCCGTCCCGGACCCGGTCCAGCATCGGCCCGATGAACGGGGCCAGCACGGCGAACGGCGCCATCGTGATGAGCAGGGTCAGCGCGATCCGGCCCCGCGCCTGGTCCACCGAGGTGCTGAAGAACAGCGTCCCGGCCAGCGCCACCGCCACGAACGCGTCGGCCGCGGCGCCCGCCGCGGTCAGCTCGATGACCCGGTCCAGGCCGGTCCGCCCGGCCCCGGAGGCCTGCGTCATCCGGCGGATGACCCGGCCGGTACCCCGCGCCGTGGACGCGCCGGCCCGCCCGGTCGAGCGCAGCCCGGACGCGAAGCCGCCAGCCGCCCGCCTCGCTTGCGGCCGCGCACCGGACAGTCCCATGTTCCCAGTATTCTGCGTTCTCAGAGGGGTTAAGCCCCCGCCGGGCCGGACTTCACCCGGCCGATCAGTTTTATGACGCACAGTGGGTGCGTGAATGGGGGACAATTGCTCACCGTGAGCCCTGGGCGTGCACGGAGCAAGGAACCGGATGAGGCCTGCGCGCAGGCGGTTGACCTCGCGCGCGGTGCGGCCGAGGAGATGGCGGGCGCGGACCGCGTCGGCGAGCACCTGGGCGTCACTGCCGACGGCGACCGTCTGGTGACGCACCGGTTCCGCTGCCTTGATCCCGCCTACCGGGGCTGGTGCTGGGCGGTCACCGTGACCCGGGCCTCCCGGGCCAAGAACGTGACTGTCGACGAGAGTGTGCTGGTCCCGGGGGACGAGGCGATCCTCGCCCCGGACTGGGTGCCGTGGCGGGAGCGGGTGCTGCCCGGCGACCTGGGGGTGGGGGATCTGCTCCCGGCGCCCCCGGACGACGCCCGGCTGGTCCCGGCGGCCTCGCTGGAAGGGGACGACGGGGTCGCCGACTGGGGTGAGACGGCGTGGGCCATGCCCGGGACCGAACCCGAGGATCTGGTCCCGGTCCCGTCCGCAGATCCGCTCGCCGACGTCCCGGATGATCTCGCCGAAGGCCTGGAAAGCACAGCAGATTCCGCAACGGACCTGACCGGCGCTGCTGCCGTCGTGGTCGCCACGGGGGCTGAGGGTACCGCCGCCGGCGGTATCGAGGACCGGCCGCCCCGGGCCCGGGTGCTCTCGGCGATCGGCCGGGACGACACCGCGCTGCGCTGGTACACCAGTGAGCACGGTCCCAAGACCCCGCTGGCCAGCGCCGCCCCCGGGCTGTGCTCGGGATGCGGGTTCTTCGTGCGGCTGGGCGGCCCCCTGGGGCGGGTGTTCGGCGTGTGCGCGAACGAGTACGCGCCCGACGACGGCCGGGTGGTTTCCCTGGATCACGGCTGCGGGGCGCATTCAGAAGGGGTGACCGCGGCGACCGCGGACCAGTCACTGCGGCCGGTCATCGACGAACTCGGTTACGACCTGGTGGACATGCCCGGTGTCTCGGTCGAGGAGACGGTCTTCGAGCGGCTCGACCACAACTAGGAAGCGGACCCGGTCAGCCGCGCGCCTGTGAGCGGCGCTGCGCCTGCCGCGCCCGGGCGCGCTTCAGCCGGGGCACGTACCACAGGCCGAACAGGCCCAGGCACAGCCCGACCGCGCACGTCCAGACCCACCAGCGCTCGCCGGCAGACAGGTTGTCGCGCAGCACCAGGACGCTGATCAGGCCGACTGCCCAGGCGGCGGTGATCACCGCCGTCACGAGCTGGTCATTGGCCTCGAGCGGCGGCGGCGCGGGCCGAAGTTTCCTGCTCACCTGACCCAGGCTAACGGGCTTGCGCGTGGTGTACTTGGTGCACGCCCCGTTGGGGTGCCGCCCGTTCGCCGTGCTAACGGTTTGACGGAATGCTGCAGCACTGCATACCGTTAGCAAAAGTAATGACTCAGGCTAATGATAATGACATCCTCGGGGACCAGGTCCGACGCAGGCCTGGCAACAACGCTACGGATCTCCGTGAGCCGGCTGGCCCGTCGGCTGCGGGTCGAGCGGACCGCGCCCGGCCAGGCCGAGCCCGTGCTCTCGGACACGCAGTTCGCCGCGCTGGCCACGCTGGAGAAGCACGGGGCGATGAGCCCGGGCGAGTTGGCCGGGCACGAGCGGGTGCAACCGCCGTCGATGACACGCGTGATCGCCGCTTTGGAAGAATGGCAGCTCGTCACCCGGACCGCGCACGCCTCCGACCGCCGGCAGGTGGTCCTGACCGTGACCCCGTCGGGCCGGGAGCTGGTGGCGAGGGCCCGGCGGCGCCGGGACGCCTGGCTGGCCATGCGGCTGAACGAGCTGACTCCGCAGGAACGGGCGACACTCCGGGCGGCCGCGCCGATCCTGGAGAAGCTCAGCCAGGCCTGACCGCGCCGGACGCTGCGGAGCCCGCCCGGGACCGCTGGTCCCGGCTGCGCACCTTCCGGTCCCTGGGCACCCGCAACTACCGGCTGTTCGCGATGGGCCAGGTCGTCTCCAACAGCGGCACCTGGATGCAGCGGGTGGCCCAGGACTGGCTGGTCCTCCAGCTGACTCACGGCAGCGGCACCGCGCTGGGCATCGCGACCGGGCTGCAGTTCCTGCCCATGCTGGCCAGCCCGTGGGGCGGGGCGGTCGCGGACCGCTACCCCAAGCGGCGCATCCTGATGCTGACCCAGACCGCCATGGGGCTGCTCGCGCTGCTCCTCGGCGTGCTCGCGGTCACCGGGTCGGTCCGGATCTGGCAGGTCTTCGCGCTGGCCTTCGGCCTGGGCCTGGCCACGGTGGTGGACAACCCCACCCGGCAGGCGTTCGTGACCGAGATGGTCGGCACGGCCGACATGCCCAACGCCATCGCCCTGAACAGCGCGATCTTCAACCTGGCCCGCATCGCCGGGCCGGCCGCCGCCGGGCTGGTGATCGGCGCGGTAGGCACGCCCGCTGCCTTCTTCGTCAACGCCGCTTCCTACGTGGCGGTGCTCATCGGCCTCAAGCTGATGCGGGCCGCCGATCTGCATCCGGTCGAGCCGGTACCCCGGCAGCGGGGTCAGCTGCGCGAGAGCTTTGCCTACGTGCGCGCCCGGCCCGAGCTGCTGATGCCCATGGTGCTGATCTTCTTCGTGGCCACCTTCGGGATGAACTTCCAGGTGACCAACGCGCTCATGTCCCGGCAGGTGTTCCACACCGGGGCCACCGCGTTCGGCGTGGCCTCCGCGGTGTTCGCCGCGGGCGCCCTGGCCGGGGCCCTGCTGGCCGCCAGGCGCAGCAGGCCCGGGCTGCGGCTCCTGGTGACCGCCGCGTTCGGGTTCGGCCTGCTGGAAGTCCTCAGCGCGCTGATGCCCTCGTTCTGGCTGTACCTGGCCATGCTGGTCCCGACCGGGCTCATCCTGCTGACCCTGAACACGGCGGCCAACTCCGCGGTCCAGCTGGGTGCGTCACCGGACATGCGCGGCCGGGTGATGGGGCTCTACATGCTGGTGTTCCTGGGCGGGGCGCCCCTCGGGTCACCAATGGCCGGCTGGGTCGCGGAACAGTTCGGCCCGCGGATGAGCCTGCTGGCCGGCGGGGTCATCTCCGCGGCCGCGGCGGGCGTGATCGGCCTGCTGGTCGCCCGGCGGCGCGGGGTGGGGGCCCGGGACTACCTGCGGCCGGACGCGCTGGCCCGCATGGTCGCCTGAACGGGTCCCTCGCCCGCTTAACCTCCGGGCCCGGGCCCCGGCCCGGCGGCCCGGTGCTACGAATGGGCTATGAGGCTGTTCGTCGCGGTCGCCGTGCCCGGGCACGCGGCCGACGAGCTGGACGGCGCCGTGGCGCCGTTGCGGCAGTCGTGGCCCGCGCTGCGCTGGACCGGGCGTGATGCGTGGCATGTCACCCTGGCGTTCCTCGGTGAGGTGAACGAGACAGCCAGCGCCCGGCTCGGGCCGCGGCTGGGGCGCGCCGCGGCCCGTCATCCCTGCCTGGCGGTCTCCCTGGGCGGGGCGGGCGCCTTCCCCGGCGCCGGCCGGGCCCGGGTCTTGTGGACCGGCGTGCAGGGCGAGCCGCTCGGGCTCGCGGCCCTGGCGGCGTCCGTCGCGGCGGGGGCCCGGCGGGCCGGCGCACCCCCGGCGGAGGAGGGCAGGCGCTTCCGGCCGCACCTGACCCTGGCCCGGTGCCGGGAGCCAGTCGACGCCCGCCCGCTGGTGGACAGCCTGTCCGGGTACGCGGGCACGGCATGGACCGCACAGGAGATCTACCTCATCCGCAGCCATCTGCCTGCCGGGCGCCCGCACGACCGGCCACGCTACGAGACCCTTGGCCGCTGGCCGCTGCGCCTGTCCGCGGGTGCCCGGCCCGCAGGACCCGGCGCATAGGCTGCCTGACGTGAACCGCACGCCCCGCTGGCTGCTGCCCCTGGTGCTCGCCATCCTGGTCGCAGGCGCGCTCATCGGCGCGGCGTTCCGCTGACCCGGATCCGGGCCCTAGATGTACCGACCACGGATACCTAGGCACATTGGCCAAGGCACCTGCCAAGGCACCAGGTAGGCGGCACGTAGCAGGAGCCACGTAGCAGTACCGGAGCAGGGGTGCTAGCAGCTCTAGGAGCTCTAGCGGCTTCTGTGCTGGCTGGCCCTGGGCACGGTACTGCGGTGCCCAGGGTCGGCCGATCAGGTGGCGTCCAGGGCGGCGGAGGGTCAGCTGAGCTCGCGAACCTTGACGGTGTCGACGTGCTGCTGGAAGGCAACAGCTTTGCCACCGTTCATGGTCCACACGTGGACCATCTTGACAACGGCCGGTTCTCCGGAACTCTTGTGCTTCCACCCGTAGCTCCCGAGCGCCACGACTGTCTCACCGTCGGCGACGAACTGCTCGGGCACCACGGCGAAGTCATCGCCGATTTCCCCGAGTCGCATGAACACCCCTTCGAGCACCGCCTGAGGACCGACGTACGTGCCAGCGAGTGGAAATCCGT
>Ga0182024_10004218_pt1 | contig 33364 bp, 27 predicted proteins | sample P32metaG_FD_120480 | JGI IMG/M metagenome (GOLD analysis project Ga0182024, IMG submission 120480) | Permafrost microbial communities from Stordalen Mire, Sweden - P3-2 metaG (Illumina Assembly) | ecosystem: Environmental > Terrestrial > Soil > Wetlands > Permafrost | place: Sweden: Stordalen... | reverse complement strand
CGCGAATGCCCGCATCCACCAAAGTCTGGATCGGGTAGTAAATCATGGGCTTGTCGTAGATCGGCAGCAGATGCTTATTGGTGATCTTGGTGAGCGGAAAAAGCCGGCTCCCGGTGCCCCCGGTCAGCACTACGCCTTTCATAAGATCTCCCACGTCATAGCGAAAACCATTAATCCAATGGCCTCCTTTAGCGAAGGTATCACTCGGCGATGCCTACGTAGCGGAACCCGATGCGCGCTACGGGCGCGCGGTCACCTGCATTGCGGCCATCCAGAACGGCTCGCGAACGCATTCGAGCAGCCAAAGCTTTCCAGTCTAACTCAAGGTCATTCCGTGATCAGCATCAAAGCATCTGATCCCGCGCCTAGGTTGGTTCATCCGCTCTCTCCTTCCATACCGTAGCCAAAGCGATCCGAAGTCGGCAAGCGACTGATAGTACCAATTAGATAAGCGCTAATACCGGATCATATTAGCTAGGCGCTTGTCTGGACTCGATGGTTGAGCGATGGGCCGCGAGCCAAACAGCCGGGCAAGCTCGACCCATACCAACATTATTTGCAGGAACGCATGCAAGCTGGGGTGTGGAACGCTCGAGTGCTACTGCGCGAGTTGCGGGAGCGGGGCTACACGGGCGGATACACGCTGTTGACCGATTGGCTGCGACCACAGCGACAATCGGCACAGACGAATGCGGTGCGTCGATTTGAAACACCGGCCGGCAAGCAAGGCCAAGTGGACTGGGGGCATCTGGGAACGCTGGAAGTGGACGGCCAGGAGCGGAAGTTGTGGGGTTTCACTTTCACGCTCGGCCACAGCCGGGCCATGATGAGCGAAGCAACCTTGGATCAGAGGTTAGGCACGTTGCTGCGGATGCACGAAGAGGCCTTCCGACAGTTGGGAGGTGGGCCGGAAGAGATTCTCTACGACCGCATGAAAACCGTGTGGCTGGAGACCGACGAGCGCGGCGCGATTATCTGGCATCCGGTGTTTCTGGACTTCGCCCGCTACTGGGGATTCAGGCCGCGGCTGTGCCGTCCGGGAATCAAGTTTGTGCGGCGAAACTTTCTGTGCGGATTGCAGGGTCGCGAGCCAAGTTGCTTAAGCGGTCTGAACGCGCAGTTCCGGGCCTGGTTTGGGAGGTGGCCAATCAATCTGTACACGGAACAACCCACGAGCTTGTGGCCGCGCGTTGGAAGACGGAGCAGTTGAGTTTGCAGCCGCTCGACTTATGCCAGATTGCGCCACAACGACCGTGTGTACAACGTAAGGGCCGTGGGATATTGCGGGTTCAAGGCCACAAAAGCGTTGTCGGTCTAGGCTTTTTGCGATGAGAAATCCGCCTTGTAGTTGCCGCCCCCGCTGGAAGATGTACGAGCATTGGGCCAATTTCCGCAGACAGTTTGAGTTGGAAACTTAATCGGGCGAGTGAAAACCTACTCATCCTAAGTAGCGAGCCGCCAAGACGGTCATGTCGTCCGACTGTGGCGCTTCGCCCACGTACGCGCGAACGCTGGAGAAGACCGCTTGCACCAAGTCCGCCGGCGCCGCATTCAGGTTATCTCTGAGGCACGCTTCGATACGCTGCTCGGAAAAGAACTCGTACTTTGTCCGGTCGGCCAGATTCGCCGCCTCGCTCACGCCGTCGGTGTACAGCAGGATTCCATCGCCGCTTTGAAGCTGCAGCTCGTGAGTGTGGTACGTCACTCCGTCCAGGACTCCGAGGACCGGCCCGCGCGGAGGCACTAGCATGCGCGGGCCGGCAGTGGAGAAAAGATACGGCGGATTGTGGCCTGCGCTGCTACACTCGAGTTCCCCGGTTTTGGTATTGAGAACGGCGTAGAAGATGGTCACAAACATCTCCGAGTCGCTCTGCCGCGCGAGCGCACGATTCGCGTATGTGAGACAGTCGCCCGCCGGCAGATTTAGCAGCGACGTCCCGCGCAGCAGCGTCCGGGCTACGGCCATGAAGATGGCGGCGGGAACTCCCTTGCCTGAAACGTCGCCGATGATGATCGCCAGGTGGTCTTCATCGATTAGAAAAAAATCGTAAAAGTCGCCGCCGACTTCCTTAGCGGGTACCATCGCGGCGAACAGCTCGAAATCCTGACGATCCGGAAAGGCCGGAAAGTTGTTTGGCATGAGCGAAAGCTGGATTCGAGCGGCAACGCCCAGCTCCTGTTGGATCGAGACCAGCTGCTGCCGCTGGTGCTGTGCCAGCTGAATGGCCTCGATCGCATGCAGCGTTTTTTCGATGGTAATTTCGAGGTCCTCATAATCCACCGGCTTGGTCACGAAATCGAAGGCTCCGCGATTCATGGCGGTGCGGATATTCTTCATGTCGCCGTAGGCGGACACGATGACGGTTTTCAGCCCGCGATTCAGTTCCTCTAACTTCGAGAGCAGAGTCAGGCCGTCCATTACCGGCATGTTGATGTCGCTCAAGACCATTCCAATGCTCTCGTCCTGGGCAATCTTTTCCAACGCCAGCTTGCCATTCTGAGCGAACGTCAACTCGTAACGTCCTTCGCGGACCTGGCGGCGGAACTTCTGCCGAACCAACGATTCCAAATCCGGTTCGTCGTCAACAATCAGGATTTTGTGGGCCATTCCGGCGCCTCCTTCGCTGCAGCGGCTGTTTTCGGCAGGCGAATAATAAAGGTAGCGCATTCGCCTTCCTTGGTCTCCACGCGGAGGTCTCCGTGATGGTCGCGCACCACTGTTTCGTAGCTTAGCGAAAGCCCGAGGCCGGTGCCTTCGCCCGGAGGCTTGGTAGTAAAAAACGGGTTGAAGATTTTGTCGATGACCGTCTTAGGTATGCCCAATCCGTTGTCTTCGATGCGAATTTCGCACCATTTTCCGATATTGCGGCTGGCGAGCCGAAGAGTCGGGGAATATGACTCGCCTTGTTCTTTGGCCTTCTGGTGCGCGGAGTAGCAGGCGTTATTTACGATGTTGAGAAACACGCGGCCGATATCCTGAGGCACCACCTCGACCAATCCGATAGAGGCGTCATAGTCGCGTTCAATTGTGACGTTAAAAGAGGAGTCCTTCGCGCGCAGCCCGTGATAAGCAAGGTTGACGGACTCGTCCAGCACTGTATTGATATCGGTGGGCCTGCGGTCGCCGGCGGTGCCGCGGGAGTGCAGCAGCATCCCTTGGACGATGCGATCGGCGCGCTTGCCGTGTTCGGCAATCCTGCGCGCGTTCTGCTCCAGGTCGGTCAGGAGTTCTTCCACCAGGGCGGATGCAGGGTCGCGCTTGAGTTCGTCTCGCAGCTCGCCGGCCAAATCGACGCATAGCGCGGCGAAGTTGTTTACAAAATTGAGCGGGTTTTTGATTTCGTGCGCGATCCCCGCCGTAAGACCCCCTAGGGACGCCATCTTCTCCTGCATTACCAGCTTTTCCTGCGCCTCAATCAGCTCCATCTGCGCAATGTAGCCGCGCGAGTGGTGGCGAATACGCGCGGTGAGCTCGATCGGATCCGGCAGCTTCACAAGATAGTCCGTAGCTCCCAAAGTAAAGGCTTCGGCCTTCACCGTCGCTTCCTCCTTCGTCGAGAGCACGATGGTCGGGATGTCTTTAGTCGCCGGGTTGGCTCGGTAAAATCGCAGCATCGTGAGGCCGTCTACTTCCGGCAGAACGAGATCTTGCAGGATCACCGTCGGCTTAAATTCTGCCGCCATCTCCATTGCGTTGGTTGGATCACTGCAGTAACGGAAGTCGACGTCCGCCTCCGGCGCCAGCATTCGACGAATAGCTTCGCCTATGATCGGTTGGTCGTCGACAAGCAAAACGCGGATGCGCCGGCCTGACTCAGCGGATGCTGGGCGGATTGCCTCAGTTTGGACCGGATTAGTCATATGGCCCTCTTTTTGCCGCTTCTTTGCCGGACCACGGGGAACGCTGCCTCGCGACTGATGGCTCCGGCAATCTGATCGAGCGGGAGGATTTCCACGGCGGCGCCGATCTTGGCCGCGGCCTTAGGCATTCCATAAACAACACAAGTGGCTTGGTCCTGCGCGACAGTGTACCAGCCGGAACGCCGCATCTCGAGTAGGCCCTCGGCCCCGTCCGCACCCATGCCGGTTAGGAGCACGCCGATCGCGGCGCCAGGCCACCAGCGAGCCACGCTATGGAAAAAAACATTAACCGAGGGACGATAATAATAGTCCTCGGGCTCAGTCGAGTAGGTAAATGTCAGCTCTGGCGTGAGCAACAGGTGCCCGTTGGTGGATGCGATCTGAACGAGCGACGGGTCAGGCCGGTCGTTGGCGCGAATGGTTCGCACGTCGCGCCAGGACTGTTTAGCGAGCCACGAAGCCAGACCGGGCGCGAACACCTCGTCCACATGCTGAACAATCGTGATGGCAGCCTGAAGAGCGGCCGGGAGCAATGCGAGCACACGCGCCAGTGCTGCTGGGCCGCCGGTCGAAGCGCCAATGGCGATCAAGGGAAAATCAGGCTGCGGCCTGCCGTTGTCCGCCGCCACACGCGCGCTCAGGCTTTGAGTGGGCGATTTGCCGATCAGTTTGCTCAGCATCGCGATCTTCGCCAAAAGCTCGGACCCGCGCCCGGGATCTCCCGACGAGTCGAGGACCGGCGTGTTGATGGCATCGAGCGCGCCCCATCCCATCGCCTCGAAGACCTTGGAGGAATGTCCGTCCACCGTAGCGGTCACAATCAGGATGGCGCACGGCGAGTCACGCATAATGAGCCGCGATGCCTCGGCGCCGTCCATTCTCGGCATGATAAGGTCCATCAGGATGAGATCCGGTGTATCCGCTCTCGACTGGCGCACGGCTTCCTCTCCATCCGCGGCGATCCAGGCAATCTGATATTGCGGCACGGTTGTTATGACGCGACGCAATGCCTCAACCGCCATGGGCATGTCGTTGACGATGGCAATGCGCATCATTCGGGGAGACCGATCAGTTCTTCGACCGCCGCGAGTAGAGTCTCGTCGTGAAAGCTGCTTTTTGTCAGATAACGATCTGCGCCCGCATCCAGCCCGCGCATGCGGTCTTCCTCGCGATCCTTGTAAGAGACGATGATGACCGGCATGGTGTTGAGCTTCGGGTCCGTCCTAACCTTCGAGACCAGTTCGATGCCGTTCATGCGCGGCATGTCCACGTCGGTGATGGTGAGGTTGTAGGAAGCCGCGCGCACTGCATTCCAACCGTCCATTCCATCGACGGCCACCTCTACGACGTACCCTCGATTCTGCAAAAGCGACCGCTGCACCTCGCGCACCGTGACTGAGTCGTCCACAACCAGGATTCGCTTCAAACTCGCCTGCTTGGCGTGGCGATCCCCGAGGCCTCGCAGTCGCCCGCCATGCAAAAGCGTTTCCACCGATCGCGTCAGATCTTCGACGTCGACGACCAGAACAGGAGAGCCATCGTCCATGAGCGCAGCCGCGCTGAGCGATGGGACTTTGCCGAGCCTGGCGTCGAGCGGCCGCACGACCATTTCGTATTCGCCGACGAACCGGTCCACCGCCAGCCCATAGCGAGTGGCGTGATCGCCCAGCAGGACCACCGCTACCCGCTCTGCCCAGTTCGGGTTGCCCGGAATATCCAGAACCTCCAGGGCGGAAACCACGCCGATGCGCTCGCCATTGAGCGAGAAATACTGCTGACCCTCCAGAGTGGATAGGTCCGTCCGGTTCACCTGCACGATGTTGGCGATTCGCGTCATAGGAAACGCGAAAGGCTCTCCGCCAATGTCGACTACCAGCATGCGCAACACCGACAGCGTGAGCGGCAATTGAATATGGATAGTAACCCCATAGCCGGGCCGCGAGGTCAGGGAAACCGAGCCGCCCACCGACTTCGCCATTTCCTGCACGGCGTCGAGTCCTACACCTCGACCCGAGATGTCGGTGACGGCTTTTGCGGTGGAAAACCCCGGGAGAAATAGAAACTCGAACAGTTCGGCCTCGGAAAATTTGGAAGCCATCTCGGCGGGCGCCAGTCCCTTGTCGATCAGAGCGGCCCGCAGGGCTTCGGTATCAACTCCGCGGCCATCGTCGGACACGGTCAGCACGAAGATGCCGGCACGATGGCGGGCTTCGAGACGGATCGTACCGGATGGCGGCTTGCCGGCCGCAACGCGCTCGTCGGGATGCTCGATGCCATGATCCAGGCTGTTACGAATCGCATGGTTGATAGGGCCTTGGAGCCGATCCAGGATCTCGCGGTCCACCTTCGTCTCACTGCCGACGATCTCCAGTTGCGCCTGTTTGCCGAGCCGGCGCGCAACGTCGCGAACCATACGCGGCAATCCGCCCACACCATCGCCGAACGGCCGCATCCGGCTCGCCACGACCTCGCGATAGAGGCGATCCGACAGGCCTTCCGCGCGAAGTCCGAACCGACTCAGCTCAGTTTGCCGTTCCATAGCCCACAGCCGTGTTTCTTGCAGCTTGCGTTGCACTCCTTCCAACGTGGCCGCTGCCGCGGGAGAGTTTCCAACCAACGGCTGTAGCAACTCCAGCAAACCGTGGATCTCAGTGTGCCGGCGCTTCAAATCGAGTAGCGATTCGGAAAATGGTTCCAGCCAGCGGCTTTGTACCAGCGACTCGCCGGCGAATCCCATCAGCCGGTTGAGTGTCTCCGCAGACACGGCGATAGAACGGTCGAGGGCAGCGCCGGCGCCACCTGAAGGGGCAGGATCCTTCGCGGGTTGAATCGCGGCCGAGGAACTCGTCCCCTCCGATTCGCTCCGAGCAGCCAATGCGGGTTCGGGTGGCGCGGCCGGCAATGGCTCAGCGGCCAGTTCACTCGCTACAATTTTGCCCGCTCGCACATCGGCCAACTGACTCAATAGGCGATCAACTTCAGCTTGATGTTCCTCCAACCATCCGGGAACTCCCGATTCCTCTAACTTCGAGATGCCCGCGAGCAGATCGCCGGCGTTCAGCAAGATGTCGATCGCGCCAGGGCTAAGCGCGAGAGCGCCTTCCTGCGCAGCCACCAGACAATCCTCCATCGCATGGGAGAGTGTCACGGCCACATCCAGACGCACGATTCGCGCCGCTCCCTTAATGGAATGCGCCGCACGCATCGCCGCCGCCAGCTGCTCCTTGGCTGAGCCGCCGCTCTCCAGTGTGAGGAGTCCACCGGTGAGCACGCGCATCTGCGATTCGACTTCGCCGCGGAACAGGTCCCACATGGAGAACGCGCTGAGGTTGCTCACGAGATCCTCCGCAGGAGAGAGCCGAAGAGCAGGTCTTCGGCAATAATCGCAACCGTCTTGTCACCGTGATGGAACAGACCTCGCGTATAGACCACGGGAAGGTTGGTGAGCGTTGCGGGCAGCGGTTCGATTTGCTGTTCGCTGAGATCTTTCACGCCGTCTACTTCGTCAACGGGAAAGACCCAATCCTGGGCGGCCCAGCGAGCCACCAGAAAACGAGCCGTCCGATGGGCAACGGTGCCGCTTTGCTCGCCAAACACGGCGTGAAGCGATACGCACGGGTGAAGTTCGCCACGCACGTTCACCAGGCCACGAAGAATGTCGCGCGCGCGGTGGGGAACGCTCCGCACAACGCTCGGCTCAGTGATCTCGCGAAGGCTGGTGGCAAGGAAGGCGAGCCAAACCTGACCAACTCGGAACAGCAGATGGGGGACAGTTGCTACCTGGGCGGCAACCTTATCCTCAACCAAGAGCGCTGTGCAGGACTCGATGTAGCCGGCCGGAGCCGCTCGATCGAGCAACCGCCTGCCACTGGCGGAGTAAACTTCGCAGTTGCGGCAGTGCGAGACGCGCGACAGTTCCGTACACGTTCGGTTGCCCCAGATGCCGGTGCGGGTCCAGCAACTTTGGTCGAGTGGCGCAGCGATGGCAACGTCACTCATGGTTCACCTATTGCGCCAGGATCCGGGTGTCTCAATGCACGGGCGCGAAGCAGGGCGGCGCCGGGCTTGTCACCAAGAGCCTCGCGATTCAGCGCGAGATGCAAAAGAGCCTCGCGATGATTGGGATCGAGATATAACGTTTTTCGGAACGAGCTTGCAGCGAGCTCGATATGCCCCAGAGCATTCTGCAATACAGCCATAAGGAAGTGGGCGTCCGCGCAATCGGGTACGCGTTGAAGATGCCGGCTGCAAAGTTTTAGCGCGTCTTCCAACTGGCCTGCGTCGGCGAGTTGGCGGGCTACGGTCAACGGCGAGACCTCGTGCTCCGGAGAGGAAACAGCGTCACCCGGGAGCGGCGGAATTGGAACCCTCGGCGACACGTTTACCGCGGCCGAAGGGGACCGGGGCAGAACAACGCCCAACGGTCGCTTCGGACGACTCGCCGGCGAGATCAACTTCCGCATGACTCTGGAATTAGCCTGGTGGAACGCGAACGCTCCCGCCGGGCCAATCTGAGTGAATCCCTGTTCCCGTGCGAACGCCGCCTCGGCGTGCCCCAGCACCAGAGTGCCGTCGGCCGTTAGGAGCTTACTGAGGGCCGTGATCGCCAGCAATCTTGCCTCGGCATGAAAATAGATCAATAGATTACGGCAGAACACCAGGTCGTACGGCTGCCTGTTTTCGAGAAACTCGGGATCCAGCAGATTTCCCTGTGAGAATCGAACCGGAGATAGCACGGGATGGCGCAAGCGCCAGAAGCCGTCCGCTTCGGCTGGATCGAAGTAAGCCGCGCGATACCAGGGGGACTCGGTGCGGAACGACCGCGCTCCGTACAAACCAGCGCGCGCGGATTCCAACAGGCGCCGGCTGAGGTCCACCGCATCCACGCTGAACAAGTCTGCTGGAACACCGGCGTGCAGCATCGCCATCACCAACGAGTAAGACTCCTCGCCGCTCGAGCAAGGGCAACTGAGAATGCGCAGGACACTTCCGGACGCACGGCGGGCGTGTGCGCGCGCGAAGCCGGCCACCAAATCGAACGGCGCGGTGTCCCTGAAGAACCATGTTTCCGGAATCACCACTCGATCGATCAGGCGATTCCATGTTTCCGAATCGCCTATGAGCTTCCGTGCATACTCCGCCGGATCGGACACGCCAGCCTCGTCCATAGAGCGCCTGATCACAGCTCTAACGGCCTGCAAGCCGACGGTGTGCACGTCGAAGCCTATGCGCGTGGCCAGAAGATGCTCGACCTCGGTCAGCGGCGGCAAGCTCTATTCCTCCACGAACAAACGTTCCCGCAGGTCTTCAGGCAGCAAATGTTCCACTTTCACGTATTGAATAATGCCGCCCCCGCTGGAGCTGAGGCGCCCCAGGTACGGAGCTTCCGGAACTGCAATTCCAGACGGTTCGAGCTCAGCCGTACTGTCCTCGAGGATGTGGCTCGCCCGCTCCGCGAGAAGACCGAGAAATCGACTCGTTCCGGAAGCTGCCGGATACGGGACCAGGATGATCCGCGTGCTCAGCAGGAACGCCGCAGGCTTGCCTCGAATAAGTTGACTCAAGTCAACGACCGGGACCATCATGTCGCGGTATCGGAACACGCCGGCCACGTACTGGGGGACCTGAGGGAGCCGCCGGAGGCGCACGCACGGCAATAACTTGGAGACCTCAGTAACCTCCAGACCATATCGCTGGCCGTCGACTTCAAAAATCAGCGCCGGTACGCGTGCCATTATATTGCAGCGGATAATTCCTTGAGGTATTTGTCCTCTTGCGAGTCCTCGGCGGGCGCCGTGGAGGGATTCACATTGAACCTGGAGACTTCCCGGTGAAGCGCGCGGGCAGCCTGGTCCAGCAGGTCAATTGCGTGCACCGCCTTGCGCTGCGAGTCTTGAGTGTTCCGGGTTGCTTCACTGAGTTGAAGCATGGCTTCGGCGATCTGACGAGCACCCGCCGATTGTGACTCCATCCCTTCGTTCACAGATTCAAATCGCGGTTGAAGGCTCTGCACCTGCTCGATGATATGAGCGATCTGGCCGCTGATCTCGTTGACTTCCCGCACCGCGGTTTGCACTTCCTGCGTGAACTTCTCCATGCCCATGACGCCCGACGCAACCGAGGACTGCATCTCCTTGACCATTTGTTCGATGTCCAGCGTCGCGATGGCGGTCTGATCCGCCAACCGCCGGATTTCGCGCGCAACCACCGCGAAACCTTGACCGAACTCCCCCGCCTTGGCAGCCTCAATGGCGGCATTGAGCGACAGAAGGTTAGTCTGATCGGCCACCTTGTTGATAGTCGTCACAACGCTGGTGATATTGGAGACCTTGGCATTAATGTCGGCGAGCTTATTGGCGATCGCCGCGGACGCGGCTACCATGGTTTCCATAGTGGAGCTCATTCTCGCGAGTCCCTGTTGACCGCTCCCGGCTGACGCGGCTGCCTGCTGGGAAAGAACCGCCACGTCCGACATCGTGCCGACCAGCATTTGGGAGGTTGCCGAAATTTCCTTGGTGGACGAGACCACTTCGTTCGTGGAGGCTACTTGTTGCGTGAGAGTGGCATCCAGCTCCCTGGACGATGAGGTAAGCTGAGTGGCCGACGCGGTCACCTGGATGCCCGATTCCTGTACGCGCTTCACCAATACCAGCAGTTTCTCCATAAGCCCGTTGACCTCGGCTGCAATGAGGCCAACTTCGTCCTTGCTTATGTCCAGGCGTTTGGTCAGGTCGGCCTCGCCGGCTGCCAGTTCATGCAGCTGATTGCGCACGTTGCCGAGCGAATGCGTCACGGCGCGAGAAACCGTCCTGCCGATCAGCAGCGAACCCAGCAGACCGGCCGCGATGATGGAGAGCTGGATGGTGCGGCCGCGGCTATAATTCGTATTGAGATCCTGAAAATCGTTCCTGGCCTCCCCTTGCAGCGTCTGGTAGAGCTGGTTGAGCTGATCGGTCAGCGGATCGGAAACGCTATACCAGTTGCTGGTGATGAACTTCCGCGTTGCCGCGCGGTCCCCGCGCTGCAGGATTTCGGTTAAGTTCGCCACTTCGGCGTCCGCGCTTTTCATCAGTGCTTCGGCTCCGCTGGCCAGTTGCTTATCCACGTCTTGTTGCTGCAGGGACAAAAAACGGGGCCAAGCCGCTTCGATTTGGCTGGTGGCCGTTCCCACTGTGTCGAGCGCCTCCTTAGAACTCAAGACACCATCGGCAAACTTGTTCGCCGCGCCAATGATCTGCACGGTGTAGGCGACTTCAATGTTCTTTAGATAGCCGATCGAGACGACCCGATTATTGAAGATTCCCTGGAAACCCCGCTCACCTCTTGAGGACTCAATCAGGCCGACCACGCCTACGCTTAGGCTCACCAGGCTTGTGAGCGCGATCAAAAAAATCAATCGGGATCTGATGGTAAGTTTATTCACGATTCTGCACTTTCAAGCATTGGTTGTTTTCGTCAATTCTCCAAGGTGAAATTCACAGGAATGGTAAGAATCACTTGGACCGGCTGGCCATCGACCATGGTCGGTTTGTACTCCCAGGTGCGCACCGCTGCGATGGCTGCGTCATCAAATAACTTTGCTGACCGCACGACTTTCACGTCTTTAACTTTGCCCTCGGTGCCGATCGTGGCTTCCAAAATGACCACACCTTGGGCTCGCGCTTGCTTGGCAACAGGAGGATAGATCGGCGCCGAACCTCGTACCTTTGCCGGGGGCTTAATGTCGCCGCCCACGCGAACAGTCCTTGGGGAAGAATCGGTCTTCCCGCCTGCCTGAGGCGTAGGAGTGGCGGACAACGGACCAGAGGCCAAACTGGCGGCGATCAGCAATACGGCTAAACATCTCATTTCGATACCCCATCCATAGCTGCGATCTCCTTCGGGGTGCTGATGTGGGGAGATGGTAGCAATCGAATGTTAAAATTGGATTACAATCCAGCGCGCGCGTCACCGGCCGACGGTCGATTAATTGCGGAACATAAGAGGGGTGGAGTTTCGCAGAGTTAGCGATTATGTTGGAAGGCCCGGATTTGGAAGAAGGGCCGGGGCTTGCCCGGCACCCAGGTATGAGACAAAGCATGAGGACAAATGGGACGCACTTCATTGCTGTTGGTTTGAGGGAGTAAAAGTGACAGAAGACAAAGCACAACCACGGGTCCCGACTAACAGCCGGAAGTGTATGCCCGAATGGTTGCCGAATACGACGCCTGGAGCGCGACTATGCTGCCTGAAGATCCAGGAACGAACTCCGACGGTTTAGCGCTCGGGTAGATGTCCACTCCAGGTTCCCTGGATAGATACTCCGTCCGCACTGACTTTCCCCTCAGAACTGGCTCGCACAGCGTCGGCCGACCATTTGAGTGTTGAAGCGTCGAGTTACGTAATCTGCAGCTATCCTCTCGGTGGTCTGGTGGAGGCTGTGGGGCGAGAGAGCGCAGGGTCGTGGTGGACAGGTGACCGCCGGAGAATTGCCGATAACTCGACCTGAACGAAGCCGGGCCGTAATTTATTGGTATTGAATGAAATGGTCTGCCTAGCGGATTTGAGGAGCCTCTCTGGCGGCTCAGGAACGGCTTGGGATCGGAGTAACAGGTGGTGGTGAGGCCCGAGACTCGCCACTTTTACTCGTCCATTTGACTTTGGTCGATCCCTCGCGCTATATCAAACATAATAGGGCAAAAGTGTTTTTATGCTAGCGCACTCGTCGTGAACTTCGTAAAATGGCGATTCCCTTCGACTCCATCCGTGATAGATCCTCCAATATCTGCTTTCCCGATCCATCTCAGGGAATGGAAAGCGCGGGTCGGCGAGTTCACATTAGCGATAAGGAAGCTGACTTCGCGGCCCACGTGGCCGTTCTGGACGCGCCTTCGCTCTATCTCAATTCCGAATTAAGCCTTCTACGATTCCAGCGCCGCGTTCTCGAAGAGGCGCGCGACTCACGGAATCCGCTGATCGAACGGCTCAAGTTTCTCGCGATCCTCAGCTCTAATCTCGACGAGTTCTTCATGGTTCGCGTCGCCGGATTGCTGCAGCAGATCGAGAGCGGCGTAGAGACTTTGAGCATCGATGGACGACCACCCGGCGCGCAACTAGAAGCGATCCGCAACGAATGTATCGGCCTGATCGAGGAAGCGTACAATACCTATCAGGCGTTACTGCTTCCAGACCTAGCTGCCGCTGGCATAAAGATTGTCGCCTACCGCTCCTTGAATTCCAATCAGCGAAAGCGACTGCAGACTTACTTCTGGGAAAGTATTTACCCAGTGCTTACGCCGCTCGCCTTCGATCGCGGCCGCCCCTTCCCTCACATTTCGAACTTGAGCCTTAATCTGGCAATAGTGGTGCGGGATCCGGCGGGCGCCGAGCATTTCGCGCGCGTGAAAGTCCCAGACACGATTCATCAGTGTTCCCCAAAACTCCAACCCAGAATCGCCAGACGACATCTTTGTTTGGGTCGAGGAGCTGATCTTAGCCAATCTCCATCTTCTGTTCCCAGGCCTGGAGATCATAGAAGCCCATCCGTTCCACGTAACGCGTGACGCCGAGATGGCGATCAAAGAGATCGAGACCGACGATCTGCTCGCCACGATCGAAGAAGCAGTTTGGCAGCGGCGTTTCCGCGATGTGGTCCGCCTGCTCGTAAATGCAAAGATGCCCGCGCCCCTTCTCGAGATCCTCACCACCAATCTTGAGATTGAGCCGTGTGGTGTTTATCGCGTCGATGGCCCGCTGAATCTCGGCCGGTTGCGCCAGTTAACCGGCCTGGAGCGCCCGGATCTCAAGGACCGCCCGTTTTTGGCTCAGACCCCTCCTGCTTTCCAGACGAAGGAGCGGGATTGTTTTTCGGCGATCCGGCGGGAAGACGTGCTCCTGCACCATCCTTTCGACTCCTTTCAGCCTGTGGTTGAGTTCCTAAAGCAGGCCGCCCGCGATCCCCATGTGCTGGCCATCAAGATGACGCTGTACCGACTGGGACGCGATTCTCCAGTAGTGGAAGCACTGCTAGAGTCCGTTCGGAATGCAAAACAGGTCGCGGTGGTGGTCGAGTTGCAAGCCCGCTTCGATGAGGAGAGCAACATCGAATGGGCGCGCGCGCTCGAACGGCAAGGCGTGCATGTGGTTCACGGTTTGCCGGGACTGAAAGTCCACTCCAAAGTAGCACTCGTGGTTCGCCGTGAAGGTGGCACGATTCGCCGTTACCTGCACCTCGCGACGGGAAACTACAATCCAACCACCGCGCATCTCTATACCGATTTAGGACTGTTCACGTGCGACCCCGAGATCGGCGCGGATGCGACGGCCCTGTTTAATTATCTGACCGGCTATTCGGGCGAAATTGAATTCAGCAAACTTCTGGTCGCGCCCATCAATATGCGGCAACGTCTTTCTGAAATGATCCGCCGCGAGATCGAACATCGGCATCAGGGCCGCCGTGGTCACCTTATTTTTAAGATGAATGCTCTCGAAGATTCCGGCATGATGCAGCTGCTTTGTGAGGCATCTCGCGCGGGCGTTCGGGTGGACTTGCTGGTTCGCGGCATCTGTTGCCTGCGGCCTGGCATTGCTGGGGTGAGCGAGAATATCCGGGTTATCAGTATTGTTGGGCGCTTTCTCGAACACAGCCGAATTTTTTACTTCCGCAATGGGGGGAACGAGGAGGTCTACCTGGGCAGCGCTGATCTAATGCCTCGAAATCTCAATCGCCGCATTGAGGTGCTCTTTCCGATCGGTACGCCGGGGTTGGTTCGTCGCGTGCGCGCCGAAATCCTGGACCGCTACCTTTCCGACGATGCTAACGCCCGTTACATGATGAGCAATGGAAGTTACACGCCGAAGCCCGCGGGCGGGGCCTTCGATAGTCAAAGGTGGTTTTTGGCCCAACGCAATTGCCGAAGTAGTATGGTCGAACAGGCAGGCGAATTTAATCGAGCCGCAGGCGCTGCTGAGTCTCCCAAACTGCCTCCGCCGGCACGGGCTCATGTGGAAAGCAGGAATCCTGGTCTTACGATTGCTTCGATGGCCTCCCACAATGAGCAGCTCGCCCCCGCGACAGACACGCTACGGCAGGCAGCAACTCGCCTTGCTGCTGAGATCGATCGGCTGCGCCAGCGACTCGATCAGGTACACCGAAACTCCCAAGCAGGTTCGATGTAAGAGACCTAGTCGGTACTGCCTTCGGCCGGATGCATTGGTCGAGTAGCGCGTTGATTCAGGAACAAAGTCTGCGAGTCGCTCCCGGCGCTACGCGATTTAGGCGAGTACGATCCGTCTTGGTGCATGCGCCGCGCGCCGATCTCGTCGTTGAGATAACAGTGAAGTATCTCATCCTTCAGCCGTTTGATCCACTGCGGCCGCTCCACCGGAAAAAGTACTTCCACGCGACGGTTCAAGTTCCGGGGCATCAAATCCGCGCTGCCGAGATAACATTCCTCAGCGCCGTTGTTTCGGGAATAGTAAATCCGGCTGTGCTCAAGAAAGCGGCCAAGAATGCTGATCACCCGGATATTCTCGCTCACGCCGGCGAGCTGCGGCCGCAGACAGCAGGCGCCGCGGACGATAAGATCGATATTCACTCCAGTCTGCGAGGCCTGGTATAGAAGTTTGATAATGGGGCCATCCTCCAAGGCGTTCATCTTGAAAATCAGGTGCCCCTGAACCCCGTTCCTCTGGATATCGATCTCGCGCTGAATCAGGTCCTCCAGGCGCTGGCGAATGTTGAGCGGCGCGACTAGAAGTTTGCGGAAGGTTTTCTTGAGGGAATATCCCGTCAAGTAATTGAACAGATCGGTAGCATCGGCGCCAATCTGCTCATCGCAAGTGAAGAACCCGAGATCGGTGTACAACCGGGCGGTGGCCGGATTATAGTTGCCCGTTGCTAAGTGACAATAGCGCCTGATCGTGTCGCCTTCCCGCCGCACCACCAGCACTACTTTGGAATGCACTTTCAGACCGAGGAGACCATACACGACGTGGACGCCTTCGCTCTCCAGAGCCTTCGCCCACTCGATGTTGCTCTCCTCGTCGAAGCGCGCTTTTAACTCGACTATCACGGCGACCTGCTTGCCGTTCTCCACCGCTTCGAGCAGCGCTTCCACGATCGGCGAGTTGCGCCCCAAACGGTACAGCGTCATTTTAATAGCCAGGACGTCGGGATCTTTGGCCGCTTTCCGCAGAAATTCGATAACTGGCTGGAAGGACTCATACGGATGATGGAGAAGCTGATCCTCTTTCCGGATCAGACTGAAGATATCGTCGTCCTTGGCGCCGAATCCAGACGGGGTATGGGGGAGAAAAGGCTTGTCCTTCAGATCCGGACGGTCCAGGGTCAAGAGGTGCCGTAAGCGGCTCAAATCCGCGGGACCGTCCACACGATAGATACCGGATGATTCCAGTTCCAACTTATTGGCAAGGAAGTCCACCATAGCAGCGGGCATCCGGGCATCTACTTGAAGCCGGACGGCATCGCGGAAACGCCGCTGCCAGACGGCCTCTTCGACCGTCTCCAGCAGATCGTCCGTCTCTAGCTCTTTAATCGCCACCTCGGCGTCGCGTGTGACATGGAACACGTAGCCGCCCAAAATATCCAGGCCCGGAAATAGGTGACCGAGGTTAGCCATTACGAGTTGCTCGATCCAGATAAAGGCGGGCACCCGATGCGGTTGTCCGTCGCCAGCGGACAGGTTCACTGCCAACAGTTGCGGCAAAGTATCCGGTATCTTTACTCGTGCGAAACGTTCCTTGCCGCCCGGGTCCCGGATAATCACGGCGATATTCAGACTGAGATTCGAAATATGCGGGAAAGGCCGGCCGGGATCGAAAGCCAACGGCGTAAGAACCGGAAAAACCTTCTGAACAAAAAGGTCGTCTAACTGCGAGCGGTGCACCGCATCGAGATCGCGCCAGTCTACGAACCGGATGTGCTGCTCTTCCAGCGCCGGGAGTAGTTCGGCGCGAAAAAAATCGTGAGCATCGGTCATCAAACGGTCCGCTTCGCTGCGGATAATCTCCAACGCGTCGGAGGGAGTGCGTCCATCTAATCCTGGCTCGTGAATGTTGTTCTCGATCTGTTGGAGCAACCCGGCCACTCGCACCATAAAGAACTCATCCATATTCGAGCCGAGGATTGAAGCAAACTTCACGCGCTCGAGCAAAGGATTGCGCGGATCGCGGGCCTCTTCCAGCACCCGCCGCTGAAATTCCAGATGGCTCAGCTCACGATTGAGATAAAGTGCGGGATGATGCAGATCGGAAACATCCACGGTTTGAAGCGGTGCTCTGGCGGCTTCTGCGCACATGGTTTCGTTAACTAGAAGTTGTAGAGCACCTGTCGCAACGCGTTCTCATATTCTTGCTTGGCGGTTTTGGCCCTCGTCCTGGCCTCTTCTTCGGTGAAGCCGGCGTTTTCCCAAACGTCCACAGCGTGAACTGTATGATCTGGCGTCGCCAGATCTTCTTCTGCTCGGATAGCCGCTATCCATTGCTCTACGGCAGCCTTGTAGGCAAACCGCAACTGATCCAATTCTTGATTTTCCACGAACCAGCCCTCTCTCTTACGTTCTAGAACATGCTACGGAACGCCCAGAACAAGAAGCCGGACAGCAGCATTGCTACCGGCAGCGTGAGCACCCAGGCGAGCCCAAGATTGCGCACAGTCTCCCACTGGAGACCAGTATGGTTGGCCGCCATGGTTCCGGCCACGCCCGAGGAAAGCACGTGGGTGGTACTGACGGGCAGACCAAGACCATCGGCCGTCATGATGGTAGCCATCGCGGTAATCTCGGCGGCCGCACCCTGTCCGTAGGTGAGATGCTCCTTGCCTATCTTTTCGCCCACCGTGACTACGATGCGCTTCCAGCCGATCATGGTGCCTAGCCCCAGCGCCATGGCCACTGCCACTTTCACCCACGGCGGAATGAACTTGGTAGAGAGATCCATGTGCTTCTTGTAATTAGCCAGAACTTTTTTGTCGTCGGCGTCGAAGTCCGTCTTGCCCGATTTCTCCACCAGCCGGATCGTTTCGCTGACCACGTACATATCGTTGCGGAGGTTGCCCATTTTATCCGACGGGACATTCCGGAGCATTTTGAATTCTTTCACTTCGTTACCAATCTCGTTGATGTACTGGCTCAGGGCGAGCATCGTGTTGTTATTGAATTCTTTGGTACGGATGTAGTTCGTCAGATCGTCGCGCGGGTCTGCCACAACGGCGTTGGGGTTCACATACTTGCCGACTACTTGCGCCGTTTGCGTCGACGCCGCCAGGAAGTCGGCGGTCTGGGAAGCTGAGACGGCGTGGTTCAGCGCATACGCTGTCGGGACCGTCCCGACCAGAATGAGCATAATCAGACCCATGCCCTTCTGTCCATCGTTGGAACCGTGCGCGAAGCTGACGCCTGTGCAGGTCAGCACCAGCAGGCCGCGGATCCAGAACGGCGGCGGTGCGTCGCCTACAGGAGCTTCATAGAGGCGCCGGTCTTTGATCAGAGCTTTGCAGACTATCAGCAGCAACGCAGCCACGAAGAATCCGACTAGTGGAGAGATCAGCAGCGACTTGCCTACATTGGCAGCCTGGCCCCAGTCGACGCCGCTGGTGCCAGTCCGCGCCGTCATCAGCTGATTGGCAATGCCGACGCCAATGATCGAGCCAACCATGGTGTGAGAGCTCGAGGCGGGAAGACCGAAGTACCAGGTTCCAAGATTCCAGAGGATCGCGGCGATGAGCAGCGCGAAAACCATAGCGAAGCCCGCTCCGCTGCTGACCTGAAGAATCAGCTCCACCGGCAGTAGCGAAAGGATGCCGAAAGCCACCGCGCCCGAGGAAGTCAGCACGCCGATGAAGTTCCACATTCCCGACCATACAACCGCTACGTGCGGTTCCATCGAGTGTGTGTAGATGACGGTAGCCACAGCGTTGGCCGTATCGTGGAACCCATTTACGAATTCAAATCCCAGCGCGGTGAGCAGCGCCACACCTAGCAAGAGAAACGGGGAAAAAGATGTTGTTCGAACGGAGCCGAGGTCGGAAGCGACGCTGATAACCGTATAGACCAGGCCTATCAGTAAGGCCACGCCGAAGATTATCATTCCGATTTTGCCTACGGGGTTCTTGGTGGCAAGTTTTTCTTGGACAGCACGGGCTGGGGCGGCGGATGCCATGTACACTCCTTGAGTAATGTGAATTGGAGTCTAAACCCGGTTTCTTTCGTCTTCCTGAATACTCAGTTACAAATAGATGTCAAAAACGCGGCTCTCTATCAGAACAAAAGCTTCAGCCCGAATTGGATCTGACGGGGCGGAAAGGTGGATGTAATCGTTCCGAAGGCTGCATCGTTAAGCCGGGTGTCTGGGGTCAGGAAGTTGGTTTTATTCAGGATATTGAAGAACTCCGAACGGAACTGTATATTGAAGCGCTCCCGAATATGGAAGTTCTTATCCACCGCTAAATCCCACTGCTCGAAGTTGGGAGCGCGGAACGCGTTGCGGCCTAAATTGCCGAAGGGATTCTGCGGCGTCGGCTGGGTGAACGTGTAACCCGCGAAATAATTGTGGATCATCGCCGAGGTGCTCTGGCTGACAGCGGCGCCAGATACATTCGGGCGGATCTCCGCTTGGCCGCGATAATCGTTCGACAAGCCCGGCGTGACGTTGATGGCTGACGGCGCGGTGTAGTAGGCGATGTCGATCGGCTGCCCGGTGTGAGCGGAATTGATGCTAGTGAGTTCCCATCCGCCTGCGACGGCATCGAGCACTGGATTCCAGCTGGAACCAAACGAACGGCCTTTGCCAAACGGAAGCTGATAGACCACGCTGGTGACGTTGTTCAATTTGACGTCGTAGCTGGTGGGCGCGCGCTCGGCGGCTAAGTTGTAAATGTTTTGTGGGTTCGCTCCGAAACCAGGGGTCGGGAAGTATTCGAGCGCCTGCTCGGAATCGCCCAAAGCTTTACCCCAAGTAAACGAGTTGAGGAAGTAGAGGCCTCTGGCAAAACGCCGTTCGAGGCGCGCCGTAAGACCTTCATAGTCGTTATCTCCGGCGGGATCGACCCACGTGATAGGACCGAAGGTCGGAATCGGCACCTTCAATCCAGACGGAGTTGGAACGGCCTGATTGTAATCGCCGAGAATAGGAAGCCGCAGGCTATGGCTTCCGTTGTAGGAGACTTCCAGAACGGTATCCTTGATTAGCTCCCGCTGCACCGACAGGAACCAGTTCTGAATGTACGGCCAGCGCGTGTTTGCCGGAATATAGTCGACGTTTTGATTCAGAGGGTTAAAAGCTGAGGGATTAGCGATTCCGGTGGTGAAGCTGTTGATGGTTGTCAGGAAGTTTGCCGGAACGTGGCCGGCAGACGGGATGCTTTGACTCAGAACTCCAAACAAAGCATTCGGCGCGTTAATGCCTTCCATGGCACTGCCCGGCCGATTGAAGAACGAATAACTGATACCGTAGCCGCTGCGGATCACCGTCTTGGTATCCCAGCTGTAAGCCAACCCGACTCTCGGTCCGAAATCTTTGTAATCGGGATGCACCAAGCTTCGGTTAAAGAGGCTGCCGCCGGTGGCCTGGATCATTTGGTTAGTGGTGGGATCGAAGTTGGACCAGTTGTTGTCGCGTGTGTAGAGTGGAGTTGCAAAGTCCCAACGCAAGCCCAGGTTCACCGTGAGCTTCGGCGTTACGCGCCAGTCGTCCTGGACATATAGTGAGTGGACGTACTGCCTGAGATTGACCACCGCATAGCTTCCCTGGGCGATGACGCTGGGAGCGCCGAAGATGAAGTCGGCAAGATTGTAGACTGCGCTCGAGGCTGGGCCGGCCGGATTGCTGAATCCACCGCTATAGGTGTCTTGTCCGTACAGCGGATTCGTATCCAAAACTTCGGTGTGAATCAGCAAATATTCGTAGCCCACCTTCAATGAATGCCGCCCGATAATCTTCGAGTAGTCCACCTTCGGATCCCAGGATGTTGGATTTTGGAATTGCGGATTGCTGGTCTGACGGCCGAACGCGGTGAACCCGCTGACGGTTTGGGTGTTCAATCCGCCCGCGATGTTGGGGCTGGTCGGAAGGCCCTGAATACCGAACAAACTCTCCAGGCTTGGACCCCCGAGGAGGGGCGGCTCCTTCCCGGCAAGGACGTGCGTAAAGCCCAAGCGAACTTCCAGGATCGAGCTGGAATTCACCGTCCAGGTGTAGCCCCAGGAAGCGTTCTGTTGGATCGCGTGTATGAAGCCGTTACCGTCGCCTCCCGCAAAACCAGGCATGCTGGGCTGCTGGTAATAGATATCCTTGCGCTGGCTCCAGCGCAGGAACATGCTCATGCGGTCGTTGATCTGGCCGTCCACCTTGGCATCATACTTATCGCTGTAATCTCGATAAAGCAAGAGCGTCTGATAGTTGTTGGAAATCGAGGTTGCCGAACCGGTATTAGGAGCCGGAAGAGCATTCAATACTGTAGCGGCGAAGGGGTTGATGCTGGCAATCGGAATTTGAGTGCCGGCCGGATACACCGTGCCAGTCAGAGGATTCACTACCGTGGACGGCAGTATTCCGTTGCGCTCGGCGAGAGTGGGAATCGTGTCGAAGTTCGGGTTGTGCTGCAACTGGCGATAGCCTTCATAGTCGCCGAAGAAAAAGAGCCGATTCTTGATGAAGGGTCCGCCGATGCTGGCCCCGAACTGATTGCGTTGAAGCGGAGGCTTGAAATACGGCTGAGCGAATTCAAATCCTCCGGCGTTGAGGTCGGTGTTTCGAAGAAACTCATAGGCGCTGCCGTGAAATTGATTGGTACCGGATCTCATGACAGCATTGACCACCGCGCCGCCGACGCGCCCGTATTCGGCACTATAGTTACCGGTGATTAACTTAAACTCAGCGATCGCATCCGGCGATGGCTGCACTGCCTGGGCCGAATAGCCCTGGTTGCTAGTGCCATAGGCATTATTGTCGACGCCATCCAGAAGGAAGTTATTATACGTGCTCCGCATGCCATTCACGTTGATCGCACCCTCGCGCGGCGTGCCCCCTGGCGCATACGCATCCGACATCGGAGACTTCATTGCGTTCGCGGATAACAGCGCCAAGTCCGCGTAATTGCGGCCGTTGAGTGGGAGCTCCGTAACGGCAACCGAGTTGATAACCTGACTCTGTTCGCTCGAATCGGTCTCCAATACCGACGCGGCGCCTGTGACTTCAACAGCCTCAGTGACCACGCCAACTTGCATCGTCACGTCGACGCGCTGCCGGGCATTCACATCGACCACTACATCCTTTGTTGAGGTTTTCGAAAACCCCGGGTGCTCGAAGTCGATTGAGTAGCGCCCTACTCTTACGTTGAAAAAGTCGTAGGAGCCGTCTTCTCCAGTAATGGTCTTCTCTTGGATTCCAGTGTCTTGATTGGTGAGCGTTACTATCGCCTTGGGTACACCCGCGCCGGTCGGATCGTGCACCGTGCCGAGCATCTCGGCGGTCTCAAATTGCGCGAAGAGCGCCGTGCAAAAAAACAGGGACAGCAAGAATGCCAGATGGAAAAATCGTTTCATGAGCAACCTCTCGCGCGATGGTACCAGCCGAATGTTTATGACTCGTTACATCCTCATGACGAGATGGTTGGAGCGCGGGCGAGGCCCAATGGGGCCGTCTTGTCTCCACCCTTCGATGAGCCGAGTCGTGTTGCTTTTGTTCCCGGCGCGCTGCGTGCGTGTACCGTGATCAAATTCGCTATGCCATGGTGCGTGAGGGCCTGTCCCAACACGTTGCGACCCAACGCTTCTGGCTCCTGGACTAGTTGTGCGCGGGCATACTCACATGCCGCCTGCTGCAGCAGCGGCCTTATTCTTGCCTCTGGATCAAATCGAGCTGGCGACCCTGGCTTCGCGTGCGGCCACGTGACCCTTTCTCCCCGGGCCAAATGCTGTTTACTGACGGAGAGACCTGTCGCGGCCTGTTCATCGTGGCAAGACGCGCGCGGTAAGACACTATGGCAACTATAATTGTTCCGGGGCCAAAAGCCTCTATTGTGAAATACGATTTTCTCGTCCAATCCTACGCCTCGGAGCGGATTAAGGTAATCAGCGTATGGAGCATGTTCCGCAACGAGGACATGCAGATGCGCCCGAATGCACACGATCCGCGCGGGCGAAGCGTGCATGAGCAAATGGTGCACCAATGTGTCAGCGAGGATTTGTGGTTCCGAAACATACTCGGCATCGATGTGGGCGCGCCTCCCCTGCCTGCGCGCGAAGTTCGCTTTGAGTTCATGGCACGATATGCCGAAGACAGCGGTAAGCGGCTGACGCAGTTGCAAGCCCAAGCGGATCCGTGGTGGGAAGAGATTGTTCATTTCTTCGATGTTCCGCGCTCCCGTGCGTGGGTGATCACACGCCGAATGAGTCATACGTCGCATCATCGCGGACAATTACTGGCGATGCTCCGCATGCTTGGGCATGACCTGCACAGCACCTACGGACCCACGGCCGATACCGGAGGATTGATGCAGAATCACGCGCCGACGATCTACGCGTACGAATCGATCGAGGCTCTGCTCCAGGGCGAAGCGCATGACGGAAGCAAGTCGGCTTTGCCGCCGCATTCCGGTACGCCAGTGACGGAACGTCCGACATTGAGCCTTGAACACAGCTGAGTCTTCAAAAAAGAAAATGGGCCTGCAACATCGACTCGGTCTCCCGCAGCGACGGCGAGCGGGCCTACCGCGTGGCGATGCTTGCACTGATGCGATTAGTACTAAATTCTTGGACCGACCGCGCCAGCATTTCGAATCACTCGAAGTATTGCGCTCCCTATCGTGTAGACGTTGCATTCCGGCGACTCAATGTGACCTGGCGGCAAGAAGTGGGTGCTACTCCGGTTGAGGCGCAAAAGTCAGCAGGTCACGCATCGCTCGATATGACTTTCCCGTACACGCAAACGGACGAAACGCGAGAACGTGAGCATGTGAACCGGATACTGGATCGATTGAGGCTCCGGACGCCCGATCCGCCACAGCCGAGAGAACTGGCTGCGATGCACGCGGCTGGTGGCGTTCAATGATAAATTTTGCCTGTTTGTTACGGAAGTGCTACGGGCGATTTGAGCTGAATCGCCGCAAGTCTTTGAAGAATCATGGTGGGCCCGACAGAACTCGAATCTGTGACCTCTACCGTGTCAAGGTAGCGCTCTAACCAACTGAGCTACGGGCCCAAGTGCTTCATTGCAAAAGGTTTGTTACTGGCTCACCAATTTCCCGCGGGCTTACTACGGGCTTAATTGGCTCGCTTGTGCTCATTCCTAGTCTCCCCAGGATAGCATTGACGTGCCCGCGTTCCCGCTCTACGTCATCGGTGATGGTATAGATCCAGGTTGTACTCGGACGTGCGTGCCCGGCCGCCTTCTGAGCCTCGAACACGGTCGCCCCTGCTTCCTGCCTCCACGTGATGTTTAGGCGTCGGAACTCGTGCATCCCGAAGCCAGGGTGATAGATCCCTGCTACCTCGGCGGCCGGACGGAATACGTACTGCTGTAGGTCGCGATCATCGGGCGGGTTGCCGTTGCTGCGAGCGAATACGAAATCATTCAGGCGCTTGCTTGCTGCGAAACCTAACAGCCGATCCGCTAGCGGTCCAATCTGCCGCGTGCGCCTGCTAGCGGCGCTCTTGACGGGTAGTACTTGCCCGCGCCCCCATGTGCGGGTAGCTGACAGGGATTCGCCGTCTATGTCGCTCCTGCGCAGGCCGAGGATTTCACTAATCCTCAAGCCAGTTGCAACCGCCGTCAGCACGATTAGCTGTGCGGCGTCCCTGGAACAGACGCGGGTTTCTGGCAGCGCCGCTAGGAATTGGTCTAGCTCATTGGCCTTGGGAATCCGCTTGACGTGCTTTTCAATCTTCGGCCCCACCTTGACCTTCTCACAGGGATTCTTGCCACTCCACAGGCCCCACGCCTCGGCCTGCGTAAACATGCCGGACAGGATATTGTGAAGGTCCTTCCGCGTCCACCACGCCAACCCTTTCTTGGCTTTCTGGTTCAGCCATTGCTGAACAAGTTCCTGGGTCACCGCGCACAGTTGCACGTCCCCAAAGGCTGGTTTGATGTGATTCTTGATGTGGCTTTCATACTTGCCGCGCGTGCGCGCCCCGAGCGTTGGCACGTGCAGGTCTAGATAGCGCTGTACCAGGTCGCTGAAGGCAATCTGCGACTGTATAACGAACTTGCCCGCGTTGACCGTTGCCATGACTTGCTCTTTGCGAGCTTTCGCCTGACGCATGTTCATTTCGTCGCAGTAGCCGAGCTTCATAGCTTGCTGCCTGCGCACCAGGCCGTCAGCGGTGAACAACGGCACGTAAGGCCGAATGAAGAAATACGGACGCGGCACGTCCGTGCGCTTCTGAATCTTCGGGTCTTGATAGCGTTGGTTGGGCATAGCATCTCCCGATTGTTCGAGGATGCTACGAATAATAGCAAGGTTGGATGGGGCGGACAATGGAATTTACTCCGAGAGGGGGAATTAAAAAGGCCGCGTTTGGGCGCGGCCCGATGCTTTTCAAAACTGGTTGTGCGGGACTGCTGTTAGTTCAAATGCGACGGAAAAAATGAAACATCTCACCAGGTACCCGCCGCTTAAACCTGTCTTAGGGGAACGCAACTCCCACGGCGCACCCATGTCGGACATCCTGATGCGAGGCGTTTCGACGCGCGTCAATACCGCGCTGTGATTCCCCCGACACGGTGGGCGTGTCCAAGTCCAGCGTGAGCCGACAGTGCTTAAATGCTGTACAATATTCGCTATCCCTACGATATGGTAGAGACAAAAGCGAAAGAACGACGCGCGTATTTAGCAATTACGATTGATTTACACCAGGGTGATAAACCCGAGGATGTTACCGCTGCGGGTCAATTGCTAGCCGCGCATGGAATAAAAGCGACGTTCTTTCTTCCGACGAATATGCTTGCACATGCTTCCATGAGAAGCGCTCTCAAGGATATCCTGAAAAGCGATCATGAAATAGGTAATCACGGGCATAATCACGACTGGGCTGAAATTGACGCTTTGTCCAATGAAACGAATGCAAATCTTCAGTTTCTGACCCACTCAAAGCGATTGCAGGAAGATTGTTTTGCCGCCAGCCCAAGTTCATTTAGATCACCGGTTTGGTGTCACCTTAGCAGAAGAGCCGTAGATGAATTGGAAATCTTGGACTACAAGGTAGATTCAAGCGCAACTCCTCAGCGTCTTCCGCTTTTCAGCTCGACGCCGTACTGCAGGACATGGACATTTGCCCCGCGACGACCGTACTGGATAGGTGAGAAGCTACTGGAATTGCCTTTGACTTCCCTTGTCGTCCCCGCGGGTTCACCGACCTTTCTCACAGTTGGAAAGCAGGTGTCAGTCGCAATCGTGAGACTGGCATTGTTGGAATCGCGCCTCTTAAACACTATAGTTAATCTTCAGTTTCATGTGGATGATCTGAAAAAAAGTGGCCACACGATGAGACATAGACCAGCCGCCGCGCTGTCGGGGCTCTTACTTCGCCGACGGGGCGGTTTGGCGTTGAAATATGTCATACGGGAGGTCGATGAGAAGAAGATCTGGGAAACCCACGAGGCCCTTCTCTCCCTACTTCCCATCGAGAACTGCCTGACGGTGTCCGAAATTAGAAATCGTGTGGTCCAACTTTCTGCGAGAGCCTCAGGCGTTTTTTGATATCATCGAGCTGACGTTAGCAGCGGCGAGTGCTGAGACCCCCTCGTGGTGTCGGATGGCACCCGCCGCTTAAATCTCAATTCACTGCAAGTCTGTAATCCAAGAGCTAATGAGATATAATTCTCTCGCAGTCGGAGGAAGATCAGAATGCTCTTGCGTTTGGTGTTCTTTGCTTTGCTCACCAGCTTCGCGCTGCGGGCCGATTCGATCACAGAGACAGCATACTCGGGACCATACGGCGGCGTCTGCGCGACTGGTGTCGTGCCGGGCGAAACCGACGCGGGCTGCACCGGTGGGGCTTCATTTATTCTCGCGTTCGACTCATCGCTCGGAACGCTTCAATCCGTAGACTCAATGACGGCAGAAGATGCTTTTCCGCGGCGCGCGACGGCGGAGGAAACAAAATTCAGAGGAATGCGTTCTCCCGGTTGGATCGATAAGAACCAAGATCCCTGGGGAGCCACGCTTAAGGCATTTATGAGGAGAGATAGCGATACAGACGGGGTCACCGTCCTTCCTCGGCCTCACTTGTGCTGCGCCCTTCAAATCCGAGGTATTGGGAGCATTGGGGTCGCCGGCATTGAGACAATTCAAAACCCAATCGACAAGCAGTATCTGTACGTTGAAGAGGATGACTCGGACCACGGATACATCGTCCACGTACCTTTTCACAACCAACACCCCCAAGCAGCTCAGGATGTTGCTACCGATTTAGCCGGATTTTGCGCGTTACTAAAGGAGTCGGAGTTCGAGGAGGCGAAGGATCGGTGGATGGCGACTAAAGATTCTGGGCCCACCTGAGATGCTGCGCCAGCAATACCGCGTCGAACTGAATCATTTCGCTTTCGGTGCGGCGCTCGTTTTTCGTAACTGCTTTGTAGATGTAACTCTCCTCTGATTCGGTTGCTGCGCAGAAGAGACGGACGTGGCGGTCATCGAACCGCCATGCTATCTGAATGCCGCCGTCGAAAGGCACAATGCTCCCCATCGGAATCTTGATCCACTGAGAAGCGGCATTGATAATGAGCGTGGCCCTTTGCTTTGCTGAAGCGCTTGCGGGTGGCTCGCCGTCGTCGTAGCTTTTTATATCAGCCAAAACGGATTCCATCTTTTGCACCAGGTCCGATGCCGCGCACTGATAGTCTTGACATGGCAAATACGCAGGTGCGGTCTTTGTCGGGATTGCCTGGGCCATGGCAAGCGGTTTGGGTTGGCTAGACATATCTCTTTTACGTGCCCTGCACTATTCCGATGCTACCAAGAGAGCAGACGTTTCGGGTTCCGGTGCTCCAATCAAGATAAACCATCATATGACACAGTGAAATTAAAGGCAATTCCCCCTCCGTGGTAATCGGCCTAGACATTCTAGGTCTTTACGGGGGTACACGTCCCCGCTTTTGTTGGCTAAACAACTAGTTAGAAAGGATTTTTATTCCGCAGATCAGACCGTCGGTTCGACCAGCAGAGGTTAAAAGATGAGTTAACACGCATGGGGTTTTTGTCTTGTGCCCCATTTCTCCAATGAGTCCGACACTAGCCGCCTCCCGTAAGTTGTTGATTCTTGGTAGTGGTGGTCCGTGGATGCCAGCACCCCCTCTCCGATTCGATTCTGGGCCGCTAAGTCCCGTTCCTGAGCAGGTGATGCGTAAGTTCAAATACGACTACGACGCTGCGCTTCGGGAACACCCCGGCGATCTTCATAGCCAGACTTGCCTGGGCATCGTTGACGGGATCGAATCTACCAACACCTTCTCCCTCGGCGTCTATGGCGATTCGTGAAACCGGCTTCGATCATGGCGGACTGGTGATAGCCCCATTCTTGCCCGGGCGCGCTTCCCGTGCGGAGCGGGCTGAACATCACAGCCATGTAACCTGCCTTATACGGCATGATTACTCCAAAATTTGATTTGTTGTGCTACGTCGCTGTTAGCGCGGGCTTGAAAATGTTTGAGGAAAAAGCGCAGGGCCGCTATGGAAAATTAACGGCCCCACGGAAGCGAGAGCTAGCGAGAAGCTGTGGGACTCGCGGGCGCGGAAGGATGCCGCGCTTCGCTCTCGTAAACTTAATACGTAACTTGCAGAGTCATGCAGGCATTCGCGCCGGACGCCCCATCCACCCACTGGGAATCGATTCTCAAAATATGTGAGAACAGGGTCTGGCCGTATTCAACCAGTCGCTCAACGGACTTGGTAACGAGCGGCATGGCACGACGCACGATAAAATAGGAGAAATCAGCAAAAGCCAAAACCTGGTAATTCGCGGCGGGACTGCTCGCCTCGCTGGGAACCTGAGGCATGGACGGATTCAATTTGAGTTTGTAGCCGAGTAAATGCGGCTCGGGCAGGTTCAGCCCCGTAAACACAGGCTGGCCGTTTCTGCCCGTGACCTGCTGTAAGTAAGTCAAGGTCGCTGGATGCATCATGAACGTCCCATTCGATCTGTAGAGGGGGTCCAAACTGTCGATCAATGTGCAAACGTCGTAATAGCCTATTAAGTAGTCGCCAACGCCGTCAGTGTCCGCGCTGCCGGTTGCGGTCCGTGTTGCCGTGAGGCCGTACAAGCAGCCAGTAGGCTGCGCTGTGCCGGTTCCCGTCGTCAGATAGGGGTTCGCGCCGCGTCCGATCCGAACACCAAAACGCTTGGCGAGGTAGTCATCAAGGGATGGTTTTACGGCAATATCCGCGACGGCCTCATTGCTGACCGCAATGCCCTTAGAACTAAAGCGGTACGCGCCGAGGCTGACCAGGCCAGTCGGAATATCTTGCAGTTGCGTCTGCTCGTTTTCCGTTGTCAATATGCCACTGTTGGTCGTATCATTGTCGGTCGGCCAGTTAAGGGCCGCGCCGGTTGCGGTTTCCGCGATGGTGGCGAAGCCTTCGTCAAAGAACGGCGTAGCGAGCTTCAAGGCGCTGTTGACCTTGGACACGAAGCCAATCGGCGCAAAGAATGCTCCGCCCGATCCAAAGTACGCGCCGGGTAAGGTTGTGCCTTCCACGCCGAGCGTGCTTCTGACTTCCTGTAGCGTGCGGTAGGACTCCCCCGAAAGATCGACCTTGTTGGGCGCGCGCAGCCATTCCATAAACGCTTTATAGTGGCGTTGGTTCAGTTCCTCAGCATCTTTGTTGAGTGAAAATCCGTTTTTGCGGGCTTCCGCTGCCATCGCTGCATTAATCTCGCGGATTTCTGCAGTGTACGACTCGTACCGGCGAGTGTCTTCTTGGCTCCAGTTTGGTTTCTGGGCGATGTTACTTGCCAAACGAGCGAGCATCTGCCGACGCTCAGGGGTTGATAATATAGACATTTTGTTTTCCTAAATGCTCAGATACACACTCGGCCTGTTAGCCTGTGTGCGCTGGCCGGGATTAGTTTTGAAAAGGTTGGTTGAATACGCGGAGTCGGCGCTCAGGCGCTCGCCCCGATGGATTGTTGCAGTCGGGCTAAATTGAGTTGGGTAATAGTGTGCAATGCAGCAGCGTCGCGCAGGCAACCGCAACTACGCGTCTGCCGACGGTCCATGCGCGTTAAATCTTTGCGTTGCGAGGCCACACTTGCACCGGCAGAGCCACATGCTCTCTCCGCGCCTATTGTTGGCCGTTGCAGTGATGACCAGCAGGCGACTAAATTGCCTGCCGGTTAGTTCGAGACGGGCCATGGCTATTCGTGGCTGTGTAGTGGCTCGTTCGTGCCGTACCTAAGCCCAGAAAATTTGTACTCTGTGGCGGGCGGTGCGGGCATGGTGCGCGCGGCCGTGGCGGGAATCGCGTTGCCGCCGCCGATCATGTAAGTGGGCGTGTACTGGGCGTGCTGCAAAATCTGCTGTACACGGGCGCGCAGTTTTGCGAGCGAGCGCCGAGATTCTTGGGCGAACGGTGCCGGGCGTTGCCGTTCTAACGGGCAGCGGTCACGGTACAGCAATTGGTAGATGCGCGATTCGCAAAGCATCGCTTCTGCCGCTGCTTTCTCGAATGCATCTACGGCAGCCTCGGCCAGGTGGATATCGCTGTCAAGCGCGGTGCGCTCGGATTGCTCAGCCTCAAGGCGTTCGTTCTCGATGCGCTGTTGGTTGGCGTTTTGCTCGGCCTGCTCTGCTGCGCGCCGCATGCTTTCTGCTTCCTGCCGCTCGGCTTCGAGCTTGGCGGTCAGGCTATCGTTTTTGAAGAATCTGCTAAGCATTAAGATTGTGTCTCCTTTATCAGTTTTTCGGTTACTTCGCGAGCATCGGCTTCGGCCTCGGCGAGTGATTGCGGCTTCTGCGGGATCGGCGTGACCGGGGGCTTCTGCTTACCTTTGCGCTTGGCCGCGTTGCGTTCTTTCAGCAGCGCGCTGCGCTGATTGTCGTCGCCAAGCATGGCGTATTCGATGCGATTCTCAAACATTGTTGACACCCGCCGATCCGTTCGGCGCTGACTTTTGGTTGGTGTGTTTGGTGTGAGGCTGCGGTGAGGCGGCTTCGGGGATGGTTGAGGTTGATTGGTCCATTTGATTGGACTCCTTTGTTTGGAATTGGCCTCGGTTGAGGGCCGAGGCTTGGGGAAAATTGTTATCAGACGTGTTGCGTTTCAGAGGGCTTGGTGATAAACTGCGGGCATGGTCGCCCAGGATTCAAGGTTTTGTTCCTCGCGCGACCTTTCACCCTGCTTTAACCTTCTTTCACGCCCCCTTTCCTTACTCTAAAGCCTTTTAAATCAACGCTTTAGCAGGCATAAGTTTTCATTATGGTGGTATTATAAGATTAAATTATTTCAATTTGGAAAATCGCGTACGGGACTCCGTAGGGGTCGCTAAGTGATTGAAAACACACTTTTTAACCCCCCTTTACCTTGGGGTCTCCATGTTAAAGATGGCGCGCTCGTCCTCGATGTTGCGCGTCTCCTGCCAGGATGGAAAGGCAGGGCCGCGCGCAGCTGTGGCGTGCGCGATCCTGCTCTAGTCGCCGCGCGGACAGCTTGAGACTGCCTGGGGGCGTGCGGGGACACCGAAGGCGCGAGTCTCCGCTGAGTCGTGCATTTGATTCACTCCTTGCCACGAATGCGGCGTTAGGTGGGTGGGAATAAAAAATCCGCAGGCGGCTGGCACACGTCGGGCACTGCGGATTTAAGAAAAGTCGGTGTAAAAGGTGTAAAATAGGAGAAAGCGCCGCTTAGGGAGCACAGCAGTTTATCGCTTCACCCGAGTTTAAGCACTTCAAAAAAGGGGCATGCGGAAAGTCTTAAAAACACCCAAGACAGAAATCGACCGACGCGCGTGCGTGCATTAAAGCGTAAACGTGACTCAGCGGGTATATAGTATATCGAGGCCACGGTGAATGAGGACCCAAGCGAGCGCAACAAGGACACAGCCGCTCGCGGCCACAGCGATCGATCTTTGCTTGGTTCGAAGGACAGGACAGAATCCCAAAAAAACCACGCCGAAGAACGCGGACACAATCCCTCCAGCGACCATGAACCAGCCCACACTATGAAGATACTCTTTCGCGGGCACAGCCTGTTCGAATGGATAGAACTGATCTTTGCGTTTGCCTTGGTCGTGGTTGGAATTTTCTATACGTTTTACGCTGCTAAGCAGTGGGATGTCATGAAGAAGGCTCTCGATAAAACGGACATTGCTATCGGCCAAACCACGAAGGCGCTTCAATTGAGCGAACGACAGACCAAAGCTACCGAAGCCAGCGCTGACGCTGCTAAGGGCGCCTTGGATATTGCGAAGCTTACGCTCTCTTCCAATGAGGATTCTTTTAAGATCGAACAACGAGCGTATGTAATAGCTGCTCAGCAAGCGTTCGTTGTCAACCATACGCCGGACACGAATGCAGGAGTGCTGGTCAATTTGAACTTTCCGAACGTCGGCAAAACCCCAGCTCATGATACTAGGACTTACGGCTGCATGGCCGCACTGGCCAGTCTTGGTGGAGTTTATAATGAGCCAGAACAAACTATGGTTGATGCAATGTTTGCGAGGGCTAGACAACACCCAAGAGCACACGGAGCAGACCTGGCCCCCAATAACTCCGATGTCTTCACCGTGCCGCTTACTGACTCGGAGTGCAAGCCCACCAACTTTCTTAACGCTCGCAGTCTCACCCCAGCAGAGAGGGCACGGCTCGCGCAACGAGCTATCTTGATTCTCGTGGTCGGAGGAATTATCTATCACGACGAATTTGGAAGCACTCATGAGACAGAGGTTTGTAGCATCTTTACCGCCCCTGGCGAGGCTGCTGGTCAGTGTCTCGCCAACGGCTCCCACAATCGGATGAAGTAACAATAACAGTACAATAGGCACGACAATAAGGATCGGCCTGTCGCACCTACAACGAGATAGCAGAGTTTGGTAGGTCATGTATGTTAGTGTCATTTACGCTTTTTTTCAATAACATATTGCTATGATTTGGGTTGTGTTTTGGGTGATCTAGTATAAGGCGCGCATTACAATAGACTTGGCCGTGGTGCGGAGCTACGGCGGGAGCACCAAGGCGATAGGGCGCGACAGGGCGGGCCTTGACGCGACACGTCGCGACACAGGGGGGATGTCCACCTATCAACCGACCTTCGGCGAGCGCCTATAAGTCAAATAGCGCAAAATCAGGTTTGCAAGTGCTTGATTCTACAAGGGCGAAAAATGGCACTTTTTGTGTGACTGACCTGACCGGAGCCATTGCGGAACCCAACGGAAAACGCAACCCCGATGGTGCCACTGGTGCGGCGGCCCTGCGGAACCCCAACCGCCACCTAGAGCGCCACCTGGATTACCACGGCAGATGTCAGTCGTATTACCAGGTCGTATTACCAGGCGGTATTACCGCCTTT
>Ga0182024_10004217_pt1 | contig 33366 bp, 32 predicted proteins | sample P32metaG_FD_120480 | JGI IMG/M metagenome (GOLD analysis project Ga0182024, IMG submission 120480) | Permafrost microbial communities from Stordalen Mire, Sweden - P3-2 metaG (Illumina Assembly) | ecosystem: Environmental > Terrestrial > Soil > Wetlands > Permafrost | place: Sweden: Stordalen... | reverse complement strand
AGCAGCGATTGCGATGGCGCGGAATCGCGGCATTCCGGTGCTGATCGATCCGGCCCATATTTCGGACTACTCAAAATACGCCAACGCGACGGCCCTCAAGCTCAATCGCACCGAGACGCAAAAAGCGACGGGCCTGCCGGTGAGCAATGAGAAGGAGTTTGATGCCGCCGCGAGCTGGCTGCTGGAGAAACTGCATCTTGAGGCCGCGGTCATCACGCTCGACAAGCATGGTTCGTACCTGGCGACAGCCGCCGGCGAACGCCGCTTGATGAAAACGCGCCAGCGACAGGTGTATGATGTGACCGGCGCCGGCGACATGGTGCTGGCGATGCTCGCCGTCGCCCGATGCGCAAAAGCGAGCTGGTCCGAGGCGGTTGCCCTTGCGAATGTTGCGGGTGGTTTGGAAGTCGAACGGTTTGGTTCGATTCCAGTGACGCCGCAGGAGATTATCCAGGAACTCATCACCGAAGCGCGCGAGCATTTGGGCAAGGAACGCACGCTCGAGCGATTGCTACCCGAACTTCAGCACCACCGCGCCAGCGGCAAGCGCATCGTCTTCACAAACGGCTGTTTTGATCTGATTCACCTGGGCCACGTCAAATACTTCCAGTTCGCCAAGTCGCAGGGCGATCTGCTCGTCGTCGCGGTGAATACCGACAGCAGCATCCGAAATCTCAAGGGCGAGAAACGTCCCATCATCAACGAAGAAGACCGTGTTCATATCCTCGAAGAATTGGAGAGCATCGATTACCTGGTTCGCTTTAGCGACGAAACACCCTTGCATTTGATCGAGATGATTCGGCCGGACGTGCTTGTTAAAGGGGCAGATTACAAAAAAGAGGATGTCGTCGGCTGGGATGTTGTCGAGGGCTACGGTGGTCGAGTTGCCTTGGCCCCGCTGATCGATGGCCGCAGCACTTCGGCGCTGATTCGGCGGATTCTGGAAGCGTACGTTTCGTGATCGGCGTTTGGAATTACAGAATGAGCGGCGGACTCTACGGCCAGGTCAAACGGGTCGGGAGTCGATTCCGCTTATGACTCCCGACGGATTAATCTGACCTACGTCACCGGCTCTCCCAATCGCGGGTTGAGCCCTTTTGCCGCGAAATAGAGGACGACTCCGGCGGCAGTGAGGATCGCGCAGATGATCAATCCTTTACGGGCGCCGTCATCGGAAAGACCTTTGTAGAACGCGATGCAGAGCACCGCGGCCGGGCCCAGGGTGATGAGGATGCAGCCGGGGATTCCGCCGGGGAGTTTGTACGGGCGCGGCATATTCGGCTCGCGGACGCGCAGCGCGATGAGCGCGGCGAATTCGAGGAGGAGGCTCAGGCCGTAGAGAGTCGCGTCGAGTAGCAGCAGTTGCTCGAAGCCGAGCCGAATGAAGATTCCCCAGAAGATGGCGCAGACGATGATCGCGACCCATGGCACGCCGGTGCGGCGGGTGCGCCGGCCCATGAACCGGGGCAGAAAGCCATCTTGCACCATCGCGACGGGAACGCGCGAATACGACAGGATCAGGGCGTTGAACATCGAGAATGCGGAGATCATTCCGCCGGCGGTGATGGCGATCGCCAGGGCTTGGCCGGCATTTGGGCTGATCCAGCCGCCGACGGCTCGGCCCGCGTTGACCCACGATCCGGTATCCCAATCTCCCGGCGCGATTCCCGTGCGCGCGGCCGCCGCCACGGGGATGATGTAGGTAGCCGCCACCAGAAGCACCGACCCGAGCATGGCAAGCGGATAGGTTCGCTGGGGTCGATCCACCTCGCCGGCGATCGTGGAGGCATTATCCCACCCCATGTAGTTCCACATGACTACGTAGATGCCGGCGATCCAGCTTATCTTCACGGCGGGGGCGGTCGACACGACCGCCGCAACTTGCGGATGGAGGCAAAACCCGATCCCAACCAATATCGCGAATGGCAGCAGCAGCGCAAGCGTCATAGCCAATGAGCCGGCGCCCACCAGCCGGATGCCCAGGAGGTTAATTCCGACGCACACCGCGATCAGTCCAATTCCGATCCAGATCGAAAGAGTTCCACCCTTCGCGGCCGGCCAGAACCGGGATAGATAGAGAATGAACAACGTGGGGTAGAGCGCCATATCAAAGAGGCTGGCGGCAAAGGAAAGCCACGCTTCCTGAAATCCCCAGAACGGCCCGAGTGCGCGGCGCACCCAGACGTAATAGCCGCCGTCTTCGGGCATGGCGGTCGACAGTTCGCTGACCATCAGCGTCACCGGCAACGACCAGATGAGAGGTGTGATAACGAGCAGCAGGATCGCGTTGCGATACCCCGCCGCACTGACAAGGTCTTCCAGTCCATACGGCCCGCCCGCGACCATGCAATAAGTGATTCCAATAAGTGGAAGCAAAGTCGCCCGCTTGATTGCCGGGGAAACCCCGCCGGCTGGTCCAGCAGTCTTTTCGATCAGGTCATCTCCTTACTACCTCCGCGACCCCGCGGCGGCGCGAAGGAGAATATCATCTTCGGGCAGCATTGCGGCTTGAATTTGAGGGCATGTTTATAACGGTGGATCCCACCTTCCGCGCCGCCGGCGAATCGAAGCGCGGCGGCAGATTGTTCAAAAGCCTGGAGAGCAGTCGGGCGCGGAGGTTTCGCGAAGCGATTTTGGCGACGTTAGTTCCCGCCCCTCCGACTTTTCCCTTGCCGGATTCACTTGGCAGTCATACAGTCGCGGCGTGGTTACCCGCCGGGAAGGTGTTCATGAATCACCATGATGCAGAAATGACGGATGTCATTGTTGTACTGACTGACGCCTCCGCTCAAGATGTTGACGCGAGCGTCAAGCTGCTGACGTCAGCGGGGTTATGCGTTTCTGACGTCAATAAAGATGAGGGCGTCGTCGAGGGAAGCATCCTTGCCGACAAAGTCCATCAATTGAATGCCGTCCAAGGCGTTCGATATGTCCGCAATGTCTTCTCTTACACCGCTGACTATCCCACCGGCGATCCGCGAAATTGCGACCCCGACGACGAGTATTGCGAGACGGACGATGACTGATCCTTGCGACTGCCAGAAAAAGTCTTCGGCCTGAAACGTCCAGGAATCGTCTCCGTCATGGTGGGGGGGCGGGTAGTTCGCGAAGGCGTAGCAATGACGGTAACAACATGCGATTCAGACATGGCGTTGCTCAGCCGCTTCCGCGAGGAGCACGATCCTGATGCGTTTGGCGAGATTGTCCGCCGTTACGCGGCGGCGGTCTTCGCAACCTGCCATCGAATCCTGCATGATCCCGGCCGAGCTGAAGACGCGACGCAGGAGACTTTCTATCGGTTGATGACGCGCCCGCAGCGCGTCGAATCCTCACTGGGCGGTTGGCTTCACCGGACTGCGACGCGACAGGCACTGGATATCCGCCGAAGCGAGACCGCGCGCCATCGGCGCGAAGCCGCCTATGAGGCGCTGCCGCCCGTTGAGGCGACGACCTGGTCCGAGGTCGTCCCGCAACTGGATGCGTCGATCGCGAAGCTTCCGGAAGAGTTTCGCGAGCTGCTGGTCCGGCACTTCCTTCGTGGCCAATCGCAGGCCGACTTGGCCGCGGCTCTCGGGACGTCGCCGGCCACGCTCTCCCGCCGCATGAAGCACGCGCTGGAAGCACTTCGCAAGGAGCTGGCCGAGAATGGCGTTGCGATCGCGATTGTACTGCTTTGCAAACTCCTGACCGACAACGGCACGGCAACCGTTTCTCCAACGCTCAAGCTTGCGCTTGGCAAAATGTCGCTTTACTGCAGCGCCCGTAGCGGCGTCGTTCAGCCGACTGGCGTGGGCCGTGCGATCGCTTCGATTCCCAAAGCGGTTTATGGCGTGCGCTGGTCGATCGCCGCCGCGCTGCTCTCTGTCGGCGTGTGCGTGCTTGGATCATTGTTGGTTCGACAGGCGAATGTGCGACAGATCGTGCCAGCCGCTCATCCCGTGAGCGATAAAGTGCAAGTCGCCAGCCAGCTCTAAGGGCCGGCTACTTCACTCTCAGTATCAGCTTTCCCATCGGTCCCTGGCTGAGTCGCTCAAACGCGGCCGGCAGTTGTTCGAAATCAAAGATGCGATCGACAACCGGCTTGGCATTCGCAGCCGCGAGGATTTTGACGATATTTCCCCACGTGGCCTGACTTTCGACGTTGGTATAGCTTCCGACGGCCACACCGCCGATCTTCAATCGGCGAAAGAATAATGACGCCGTGTTGAACTCCGGCACCGGCCCCGCGAGCCGGCCGACGGCGCTGACGCGGCCGTGGTTGCCGAGCGTTTCCAGAATCTGCGTGAAGCCCGGGCCGCCAATATTGTCAACCGCCAGATCAACACGACGCCCGGCAAGCTGCTTCTTCAGCTGCGCCGGCCAGTCCGGCGTATTTGGGTCGAGCGTGATCGTCGCGCCGAGTTGTCTCAGGCGCTCGGATTTCTGCTCACTTCGCGACAGCGCTACGACTGTATGGCCCATCGCCGAAGCAAGCTGCGTGGTTGCAACACCAACGCCGCCCGAAGCTCCGCTCACCAGCACAACCGATGGCGGCAACTCTCCCCACTGCGTGAGGGCCTGATATGCCGTCAGATAGACGAGCGCTGCCCCGGCGGCTTCCGCGTCGCTCCACCCGTTCGGAACCTCAACCAACCAGTCGGCCGATACCGCGACGCGCTCGGCGAACGTGCCCGCTCGATTCACGCCGACTTCACCGCGAAGAAAGATCCGGCGATCGCCGACCCGAACGGTCGTCACGCCGGGTCCCAGCGCGCTGACCATTCCAATTGCGTCCCGCCCGAGGATATGCGGCATCTTCGGTTTGCCAGGATACTGACCCTCGGCCAGATATCTGTCCGCCGGATTCAGTGCCGCAAGCTCAATGTCCACGACGACTTCGCCCGCGGCGGGAATCGGGACGGCGGTCTCTCCGAGCCGTAAAGCGGAAAGTCCTTCCATTCGATCAAGCAGCCACGCACGCATGGGATTCTCCTGGCGAATTCGAGTCGCGCCGTCGGTCATGGCGGCCGTTCCGTGCACACGTTAGCATCGCGTTCGATGAGCGACAGCGCCTCGAAATTGCCATCCATCGCCGCGCAACATATGCCGTGCAAGGTATGCAACACCGACAGCCCGCTTTTGGGCGTCGTCGATTTTTCGCGGAGCTGTGAAGACGTCACGCACAAATCGGCGCCGCTGACCGGCATTCCGATCTACTACCATCGCTGCCCATCGTGCGGGTTCATTTTTACCACCGCGTTCGATAACTTCACTGACGCCGACTTCGCCTACTGGATTTACAACGATCGCTACGCGGAAGCCGATCACGATTACCTGGATTTCAGGCCGCGGTACAACGCCCAGGTTTTGACGGAGATGTTCGGCGCGCGAAAAGACGTTCCGATCCTCGATTACGGCGGCGGTTCCGGAAAATTGGCCGAGACGCTGCGAGCCGGGGGCTTCGCCCGAGTCGATGTGTACGATCCGTTCGTCGATCAATTTTCCACGCGGCCACAAGGGCGATATCCGCTCGTTGTCGCCTTTGAAGTTGTCGAGCACTCAACCCGGCCGCGCGACGTGTTCGCTGATATGGTCAGTCTGACCGCGCCAGGCGGTCTGACGATCGTCTCCACGGCCCTGCAGCCGTGGGATATCGACCGGCTTGGCGTACAGTGGTGGTACGCTTCCCCCCGCAATGGGCATGTCTCACTCTATTCACAAAAAAGCGTGGAAATATTGACGGCAGAACACGGCCTTCGGCTGCGATCTGATCCGAGCCGGACGTGGCACATGCTGGCCGGCGAGATTCCGGAGTTTGCGCAACATATGAATTTTCCGCACGGTTGACGTGCGATAGGCAACGCTCCATAACACGCCGATGGACCGCTCCGCAGTTACTGTCGATGGGCTTTACTACTCCTATGGCTCGCACAAAGCGCTGGATGACGTTCGACTGCGAGTCGAAGCCGGTGAAATCTTTGGATTCCTCGGCCCCAATGGCAGCGGCAAAACCACGCTCTTCCGAATTCTGACAACGCTGGTTCCAGCACCGCGGGGCGTGGTGACGATTCTTGGATTCGACCCGGCGACGCAACCCGACGATGTCCGGTCGCGCATCGGCGCGATATTCCAGTCGCCGAGCCTCGATAAGCAACTCACCGCGCGCGAAAACCTGATGCACCAGGGCCATCTCTATGGCTTGCGCGGCAGCGATCTGCGCGCGCGAAGCGCCGCGGCGTTGACGGCCGTGAACCTCATCGATCGCGCCGACGAGCGCGTCGATCGCTTCAGCGGCGGAATGCGCCGGCGGGTTGAAGTCGCCAAGGGACTGCTGCACCGTCCGCAGGTGCTGCTGCTCGATGAGCCGAGCACCGGACTCGATCCGACAGCTCGCATTGAGATGTGGGATCACCTGCGGCAGATCAATTCACGCGACGGCGTCACGATTCTCGTCACGACGCACCTGATGGACGAAGCTGATCGCTGCGCACGATTAGCAATTATGGAACGCGGTCGCGTGCTGGCTTGCGATACGCCGGCAAATCTGAAGGAACGTGTCGGCGGCGATGTGATCGCGATTGTCACCACCAAACCTGCTGAACTTCTGTCACTCCTCCGCACGCGGTTCGGCATCGAAGCGCAGCAACTCGATCGCACGCTTCGCATCGAGCGCCCGCGCGGTCACGAATTCGTGCCGCGGTTGATCGAGGCCGCGCCGGGATTGGTCGAGTCCATCGCAGTCGGCAAGCCGACACTGGAAGACGTCTTCATCAGACTGACAGGCCAGCGATTGGAAGAGCACAAGAACTGAGTCGACAATGTGAACTTTAGCGGCGACGCACACACTTATGCGTCCGTGACACGAACGCCTCGCCGCGCGGTTCATCCCATAATGCGCTTAATCAACCCCGCACTCAGTAGCCGAGCGCCATGGAATTAACCGCGGCGCTCCTTATCGATCGAACAGACTTTCCGCGCTACTCCACCCGTATGACGCTGATGTCGTCAAACCGGATGGGCCGCTCCGAATAATCGTTACCCCAAACTGAAGCGCGCCCCGCATTGGGCGCCTTCGGCAATGGCGCGTCGATCATCCACTGTGCCGGCTTCCGATCACCAGTATTCCATGCCTTCCCGCGCACAAACCATTTTCCATCGTGCGTCCAAACCTGCATCCGCACGAACGTCCAGGAGGAAGGCCTCCACGAAAACGGCGCCGTTGCGATCGTTTTTTCTCCAACTCGCAACGCGATCGCGTTTACACCTGGCGTCACCAATAACGTCGCTCCGCCGGCGTCATTCGCCCCGATCCCAAATTCCGGAAACCGCTTGCCGGTTGGAGCCGCCCAGATCCGAGCCGACACATCGCAAGCCGTCATCCCACCGGGACCCATCAGCGCGCCAAATCCACCGATCGGATCGGCTGCCAGTTCCAGGCAATGATTTCCATCGACATCGCGGACCGAAAAATCCCCGTCCAGCACCATGATCGAATCGGGAACCTTGCCAACCGGCGTCTTCTCGAAATCCTCAAAGAAGGGCGCGGAGGCCGCCGTCCCCAACAGACCCACTAATGCCAAAGTAAGAACGGCCCACCCGCGACATGGGCTTCCCCTTCGGGTCTGACTTCGATGAGCCTCAGTCGAATCGAGCTCAGGGTCGAAGACAGCCCATGCCGAGAACCTTTTAAATCGAAAGTCGCGCACCAAGCGAATCGGCCCGGCAATCCAGCCCATCATTTCCCCCCGATCGCGTACAGATTCGAAACCGTACTGATATACAAGACGCCATTGGCTGCCACGGGCGTACTGTAGATCGCTTCCTTCATATCCACCTGCCCGAGCAGCTTGTCCATTTTCCCTGCTTGGAAAATGAACACCGTTCCGCTTTCGTTGCCGACGTACAGCTTTCCGTCGGCCAGCAGTGTCGAACCCCAGATATGGCCATCGGTATCGTGATGCCAGAGCTCGTGTCCGTCGGCGGCATCCATGCAATGCACCACGCCGGCAAAGTCCGCGAGGTAAACCAATCCATCGGCGATCGAAGCCGTCGCCACCGTCCGGCCAATATCGTTGTCCGACCAGACTTTCCCGGTCGCGGTGATATCGCCCGACCGGGTCGCATCGATGCAAACCGCCGCCCCAAGTCCGTCGCCCCCTTCCGGATCATGGCCGATCGCGACATATACCCGATTGCGTACCACCACCGGAGTCGAAATAATCTCGCTGGGCCCCTCGGGTTGATCGTGTTTTAGCGCAATGCCATTTTTGTTGCGTCGCTCCGGCGGATTGCAGTCGCAGCGCCACCGTTCCTGCAAGGTACCGTCCTTTGGCTCAGCGTCGAATCCATAACAGAACCCATCGCCACCCCCGAAGACGATCGTGGGTCTTCCCGCGATTACGCCATATGCGGGGCTCGACCAGTTGCTGATGAACATGCGCCGGCAAATGCCCGATTTTTCGATGCCGAGCAGCTTGCCCGTGGTCTTGTCGAGACAGATCAGCGCCGGCGCATCTGGCGCCGGCGTGTGATGCTCAGTCCAATCAACGCCGTTGGAGGTCGTCACATAAAGCTTGTCGCCAACCACCAGCGGTGAGCTGCTGGTCATATTGTGCGGAAACGCGCCCAGCTCATCCCGCATGTCAAAACGCCAGAGCGATTTTGCTTTGCCACTGCCATGAGCATCAAGACAGACCACTTCGCACCGGTTGTTCACGATATAAACGCAAACGGCATCAACCGTCGGCGAGCAGCAGAGCCCAACCTGCTCCCAGTCGCTCACCTTTCCCGCCGCCAGCTTCGGCGTGTAGTCGCTCCATTTCAGCTTGCCAGTAGTTTCGTCCATGCAAAGCAGCACGGAGAAGTCGCCGGTCTGACCTTCCTGAAAATGTGGGCCGGCGTTATTGGTGCCGACGAAGACCTGCCCGTTCGATATCGTGGCGTTCCCGTAGCTTTGCGTGCCGAGCTTCGCGACCCATTTCACGTTCGGAGAAAGCGTCGCGCGATCGATCGTTCCATCATCTTTCGCGGTGCCGGCGGTCCAGCTTGTCGGCAGGGATTTCTCCGCTGACACCATGTTCCGCGCCGGCGTCCCACCCCACATCGGCCAATCCGCCGCCGTCGCCGAGACAGCGAGACCGGCAACGATTGCGATCCACCCGATGTAGTGACGATAGCCGCGCATTTTGTGTTTGATCCGCCGCCAAAATCGTACAGGATGCTTCACATCATGAACAACCGTTCGCCGATCGTCGTGTTGATGCTCGTCTGTTTTGTTGGCGTCGCTCGGGCCCAGCAGTGGCCGCAGTGGCGGGGCCCGAATTTTAACGGATCGAGCGAAGCCAAGAATCTTCCAGCAAAACTCGATGATTCAACCAAGCGCTGGGAGGTCGATCTGCCCGGTATCGGCGCCGGAACGCCGATCGTCTGGAACGATCGCATCTTCCTTACCGGCATCGACGATAATTCGCGAAAGCTTCTCGCGACCTGCATCGATCGCAAGGATGGCCACACAATCTGGCAGAAGGAAGTCGGCGACGGCTTTCAGAAGAACAGCAACAACAATCTCGCTGCGCCATCGGCCCTCACCGATGGCAAGCTCGCGTGGTTCTATTACGGGACCGGCGATCTGGTCGCGTTCGACTTCGATGGCAATCAGAAATGGGCTCGCAATATCCAGAAGGATTACGGCCCGTTCCACATGAACTGGATCTACGGCTCCAGTCCGCTGCTCTTCGGCGGGAAGCTCTACATCCAGGTTCTGCACCGCGATGTTCCGGTTCGTGGGCCGGCCGATGGGTCGCCCAAGGATTCGTACCTGCTGGCGGTTAATCCCGAAACCGGCAAAGACATCTGGCGGGTGATTCGTCCGAATGATGCTCGCGAAGAGACGAAGGAAGCCTATTCCACGCCGATCCCGCTCACGCACGATGGCAAGACCGAAATCGTCGTCATCGGCGGAGACTGCGTCACCGCACACGATCCCGAAACCGGCAAGGAAATCTGGCGCTGCGGCGGATGGGACCCGCAGAAGATCACCCACTGGCGGCTGGTCGCCAGCGTCGCGACGATCAACGACCTGGTTATCGCGTGCCCGCCCAAGGGCGGCGCGATCTTTGCAATCAAGGACGGTGGCTCGGGTGATGTCACCGATTCCAAGCAGGTCGTCTGGAAGAGCAAGGAAATGACCAGCGACGTCTGCGTGCCGCTGATATACGAGAACCACGCCTACGTCCTCGACGGCGACAAGAAAAAGTTCTACTGCGTCGAGCCCGCGACCGGGAAAATCCTCTGGCAAGGATCACTTCCGAGCCGGCCGGTCTTCCGCGCTTCACCCACAGGAGCCGACGGCAAAATCTACTGCATGAATGAGGCCGGCGACATCTGGATCCTCGCCGCCGACCATTTTGAAATCCTCAGCACGCTGAAAACAAATGGCGGCCGCACGCGCGCTTCGATCGCACTGGTTGATGGGGGGGTCTTCGTTCGCGCCGGCACGAAGCTATTGGCGTTCGCGAGCAAAGGGCCGATCTAGGAGCGATTCCCGACTCGACGACGACACGCTCCCCGGCGTGCCACGCAGAGTGCGCTGCTCACTACGGAGCGGTCCAGCTATACGCCGCCGGCGTCGCTGGGAAAGGAAGCTCATCGAACTTCATTGCCGGCTTCTTACCCAGCAAATGCCAGTCGGCAAAGTCGAGTAATGCCTCGAAGTCTTCCGCGTTCTGGTCGTGCTTGCCGTGGCGGTAGTGCAGGCCGGTCTTTTCGCCGACGCCGAGGAACTTGAAGACCTCACGACTGGCCAGAAAGCTGATCTGCGTGCCCAGCGGGTTGGCCCACAGGTCATCCAGTGAATCGGTCGTCAGCAGCGCTCGCGGCGCGATCAGTGCTTTGATCTCATGCTGATCGAACGGCAGTTGATCCACATGCCCCACGAACTCATCAAAGTGCGGGCCGAACCAGAATGGGAAGTTTTTGGTGACGGCGTGGATGTTCTCGCTGGTCGGGTACTCGACGCGGAAGCACCCGCCGCCGCCGCACCCGGAGCCGTTGGGAACGGTGAGCGCGACGCGTTCGTCGAGCGCGCCGGCTAGCAGCGCCGCCTTCCCGCCGCGCGAGTGGCCGGTGACGATCAGCTTCGTTTTGTCGATATCCGGGCGCGTCACCAGATAGTCATTCACGCGGCCGTAGCCCCACGCCCACGCGGCGAGCACGCCCCAGTCGTAGTCGGGATAGAGCGGGAAGACGCCGACGCCGCGATCGTTCATGTCGGCGGCGATCTCAGTGCGATCGAATTCTGCCAGTGCGTAGCCGCGGCCGATGATCGTCGAGATGATGGCTGGATCGACGCGGCCCCAGGTCATGTCACCTTTGACGATCACGGGGAACGGGCCGTTCCAATCAGGCGTTGTGAGAATCAAATGCGTTGAAACTTTTCCTTCCGGGCCCATCTTCAGGATGATTTGATGAACGCGGCCATTGGCGGATTTTTCGGATGAAGTTTCCGTCGCGGTGACAGGATCGACGGTTGTCGGAACGCGGCCGTACTCATATTGGAGCGCCATCTTCAGAATCTCGGCCCGGCGCGCCGGCCATTCGCTGGCGATGGCGATGCGCTTGCCGTTGTTCATCTTGAACGGGTCGGGCAACTCGCGAAGCATCGGGAGCTTTGCGGTGGGCGGGAGCTTGCCGGATGACTCATCCTGTGCATGAGCCGTTGATGCAAAAGTTGCAAGACCCGCTACCAGAAGCGCGAGCAGTTTGTTGGTCATGCAAATAAGCGTACCCAACTCGCGGCTGGCATCCAGTGACGCAGTTGCGATAGAGTCAGGCGATGTTTCCATTAGCTGGCAATGCGTTTCCAACAACCCCCGATGGCCTGGCTTCCGCGCTTCGGGGATCACTTTCCGAACATTTGACGTTCCCGCCCGGCGCGCAGGGCGTCGTTGTGGCCGGGGAAGATCTGCTGAATTTGAAGTCGGTGCTGATTGATTTGAGCGGGGCAGCGGTTGCGATCCGGCAGCCACCACCCAAGCCCGTGGTGACCGGTCCGCGGCAGCCGGGTGTCGCGTCGGATCGCTTGCAAGTGGTGGCCAAGCCGTTGCGGATAGAAACCGCGTCGGCCCAGTTTGACTTCAATGCGCAGGGCGTGAAGTGCGACTTTGCCCGTGATCAGAATGGTAAGCCGCTATTGGTCATAGCCGATGCGCAGCGGGGTCGGGTCGATCTGCACGTCGGGCGATCGGATCTGCAGGCGATTCTGCTAGCCGGCGCTCGCGTTGGCGCGCAGCAGCAGGGGGTGACGATTCAGGATTTGCAGATTGATCTCACTCCACAAGGGCAACGTGGCATCGGCATCAATCTGCGTGTGAAGGCCAAGAAAATGATGATGAGCGGCGTCGTCACGATTCGTGGCAACGCGAACATCGACGATCAGCTCAACGCCCAAATCTCGGGTCTAAGCTGCGCCGGCGACGGCGTCGTCGGAAAGATGGCCGCTGCCATGCTGTCGGCGAAGCTGCGGGAACTCGAGGGTAAGCAGATCGCGCTGAGCGCACTGTCGCTGGGTGAATTGGCCCTGCGCGACCTGCAGATTGACGCGAGCAACGGGCTTCACATCACCGCCGAGATCGGGAAGAAGTAATGGCGAATCTGACGCTCGCGCAGGCGCTTGAAGTTGCAATATCGCATCACGATGCCGGCCGGCTGCGGAAAGCCGAGTCGATGTATCGGCGGATTCTTCAACATGAGCCGGCCAATGCCGAGGCGCTGCGCATGCTGGGGCTGCTTGCGCACCAGGTGGGCCGGTACGAGGACGCCGAGACGCTGATTCGGCAGGCGCTGGCGATTCAGCCGCGGCCGGATTACTTCAGCAATCTTGGCGTGGTACTGGCGGCGCGGAAAAAGCTGGATGACGCGATCGGCGCGTTTCAGCAAGCGCTGGCGATGCAGCCGAATGATCCCCAGACGCTGACGAATCTGGCCAGCGCGCTGGTTGAGACGCGGCAATTCGATCGCGCGATCGCAATCTATCGGCAGGTGATTGCGAGCCAGCCGAATCTGGTCGAGGCGCATTACAACCTCGGCAAAGCGCTGCAGGAGAGCGGAGATGCGGCCGGCGCGGCGGACGCATATCGCAAAGCGACATCACTTCAGCCTCGGCATGCGGACGCGTGGAACAATCTGGGCACGGCGCTCAAGCATCTCAATCGACCGGCCGAGGCAATTGCCGCGTATCAACAGGCGTTGATCGCGCGATCGGATTTCGCTGAGGCCCAGAATAATTTCGGGGCAGCGCTCAGTCAGAGCGGCAATGCGATCGCGGCCATCGATGCGTATCAAAGGGCGATTGCTCTCCGCGGCGAGTTTCCCGAAGCGCAAAACAATCTTGGCAACACGCTGGAGCGGCTTGGCCGGAGTCATGAAGCAGCTGACGCTTATCGTACGGCATTGGCGGTGAAATCGGACTTCCCCGAGGCGTACAACAATCTCGGCAACGTGCTGCTGGAGACGAGCCGCCTTGATGAAGCGATCGAATGCTATCGCAAAGCGATCGCGCTGCGGCCGGACTATGCTGATGCCCTGAATAACCTGGGTAACGCCTTGAAAACTTCGGGCCGAGTCGATGCCGCACTTGATGCGTATCGAAGGGCGGCGTCCCTGAGCGCCGATTCGAGAGTCGCGGGGAACCTGCTCTATTTCCTGCACTTTCATCCTACGTTTGGGCCGCGCGAGATTTACGACGCGCACTTGGCTTGGAACGATCGCTTCGCCGCTCAGGTTCCGCGACTTTCGCACGCAAATGATCGAGACCCCGATCGGCGGCTGCGCATCGGTTATGTGTCGCCAGACCTCCGCGAGAATCCGGTAGGGCGGTTCATGCTGCCGCTGATGCGACAGCACGATCACACGTCATTCGAAATCCACTGCTATACCGACACGATTACATCAGATCCGCTTGCCGAAGCGCTTCGATCCCACGCCGCTGCATGGCACGTCACGGCGGGGCTAAGCGACGAACAACTGGCCGAACGCATTCGCGCCGATGGCATCGATGTGCTGGTTGATCTGACGATGCATCTGAAGGGAAGCCGGTTGATGGCCTTCGCGCGAAAACCCGCGCCGGTGCAGATTACGTATCTCGCGTATTGCAGTACGACGGGTCTGGCGGCGATGGATTATCGCTTCACCGACTCGCGGCTTGATCCGCAGAAGTCGCCGACGGTCTACACCGAGCAATCAATCCGGCTTCGGAATTACTGGTGTTACGCGCCGCTCGATTCCCCCTCCCGGACTTCGGCGAGCTCAGTCGAGTCGTACGCCGGACCCCCTCCCTTACGCTCGCCTGGTGTACCGGGAGAGGGGGTAGTGAGCGAACACTTAGCCCACCCTGGACCATCGCCGGCTGAAACGGTCGGTCATGTCGCGTTTGGGTGCCTGAACAGCTTTTCGAAGACGAATCCGCCACTTCTTGCGATGTGGGCGAAGATTCTTGTGTCGGTTCCTGGTTCGCGACTCATTCTTCACGCAGACGAAGGATCGCATCGACGGGAAACGCTCGACTTGTTTGCTCGGCACGGCGTCGATGCGAGTCGGATTGCGTTCAATGGGTTTCAGCCGATGGATCGATATCTGGCGCAGTACCAGCAGATCGATATTGCGCTCGATCCGTTTCCCTACGCGGGCGGGACGACGACTTGCGATGCGCTCTGGATGGGCGTGCCCGTCGTATCCAGAACGGGTTCGACGGCGGTGTCGCGCGGCGGAGCGAGCTTGCTTTCAAATGTCGGTCTCAGCGATCTCGTTGCCGACAGCGAAGCGGCGTATGTCCGGATTGCGATCGAGCTGGCGAGTGACCGGGAGCGGTTGGCAGAGCTTCGTCGGACACTGCGACCGCGCATGCAGGCGTCGCCGCTGATGGATGAAGTTGGGTTTGCCCGCGATGTGGAAACGCAGTATCGGAACCTTTGGCGGCGGTGGGTCGCGCAGAAACAGGAAAGGACGGGTCGCAAGCAACCCGGCTAAAAAAGACTTGGTTGAAGCATGTGCGACGGTTCAGAGCGCTCGGCCACCAACCGTAATCGGAATCGGTTGCGGCGTCGGGCGGTAGCTGGGTTCGATCGCGACCTGTAGCGGGCGGCGCTTGCCGGCGGGGGGGAGGCCGTCTTCGTCGATGATGCGCTGGATCGCCATGATCCCTTCGATGAGCGTCTCCGGACGCGGCGGGCAGCCGGGCACATAGACGTCGACGGGCATGAACTGGTCGATGCCCTGGATGGTGGCGTAGCAGTCGAAGACGCCGCCGGTGCTGGCGCAGGCGCCCATGCTGATGACCCACTTGGGTTCGGTCATCTGCTGATAGATGTGCTGCAGCGTCGGCATCATCTTCGTCGTAACGCGGCCGGCGACGATCATTAAGTCGCTCTGCCGCGGGCTGAAGCGCATCGCCTCGGCTCCGAAGCGGGCCAAGTCATATCGGCTGGAGGCGGTTGCCATCACTTCGATGCCGCAACAGGCAGTGGCAAACGGAAGCGGCCACAGCGAGCTTCGCCGAGCCCAGTTCACGACGCGCTTGAGCTGGGTGGTCAGTATGTTGTCAGGGAGGGCCTTCGGATCGAGTATCATGGTGTAGCTCTTCTGACCAATTGTACGCCAAGGTCAGACTTCAGAATCAGAAATCTGATATTCAAGATTCAAAATTCAAGATTCAAAATTCAAAATCAATCCCACCGGAAAACGCCCTTACCCCAGGCGTAAATATAAGCCAGCAGCAGGATCGCGACGAAGATTCCCATTTCCATGAGCAGCATCCCGCCGAATTGTCGTCCGGCGATGGAAGTATTGCGTGCCGAGGCGGAAAAAATCGCCGCCCATGGGTAGAGGAACACGATTTCGACGTCGAAGACCAGGAAGATCATCGCCACGATGTAGAAGCGAACGTTAAACCGCTTTCGGGTGTCCCCGATCGGCACCATGCCGCTTTCGTAGGTGATTTCCTTGCCGGGTCCGGTACGCGATGGGCCGATCAATAGCGAAGCCGCGATGTTAGTCACCGCAAACCCGATGGCCAGGACCAGCAGCAACACCACTGGCGCCCAGGAGTCCGTATTTTCTACACTCTGTGCAAGCGCGTTTGCGATCATCATGCGGGGGCCAATTTAGAGCCGGCTGGTTCAAATGTAAATCACGCCGATGGTTCGGACGCCGTCTCTGATTCCAATGCCGGCCCCGACCATGGTGCAAAGCCGAGACAAAGCGACAGCGAATCCGCCGGCGAATATTGCGGGTGATGCTTCATGCTGGCCAGCAATCGCTTCATTCCCCGGCCCGGCCAGCGACGTAATCGCACGGCGTCCGGATCGATCAGAATCGGCCAGGGCCCGCGCCGCTCATCCAATCGCACGATGAAGTTGCTCGACTTGGCGTCAAAGTGCGCCATGTCGGAATCATCAATCTGGCGCAGAATCCGTCCCGCTCGGCGGAAGAGCGTCTCGCGATCGGCACCCGGCAGGGCATCCAGATCAACTTTGCCGAGGCTCGGCCCATCGATGAACTCAAAGACGCTGATGCTGTCGGTGATGTAGCCGCCGGCGCGTTTTTCCATGAACAGGATGGGCCAGGCAGTCGGAAGATTGCGAGCGATCAGGTTCCACGCCTTCACCCAGCCGCGCCAGGAGCGCGAGCGGCGGAAAAGGTCGAAGATGTATCGATACCAGTAACGGCGGCGCGGTCGCTTAACGATGACTTTGAGCGATGCTCCACCGAGCTGAATTTCGCCCAGCAGTACATCGCCGCCGGGGTTTCGCTTCACCACTTGCAGTTCGTCACGCTCGATCTGCGAGAGCAATTTGGGCCAGGCGCGTTGCCAGTCGGCATCAGTGACGCTGATGCCGCTCGCGGCCGACCAATAACGCGGATATTTATAACTGCGAAAGTACTGGCCCGACCAATTGTCAAAGTTTAACGGGCCAAAGTAGCGATTGTCGGCGGTGATTCGCTTGAGAAAGTCGCCGCGAAACTCGCGCGTCAGCGGGTTCTTCTTCGGCATCGGGCCGTCGGCCAGCAGACGCCAGCCGCGAAGCAGATCGGTTCGTGTCGCGAACGATCTGGCGCCGTACCCCAGCCGAAATAGATCCCGCGGCCGCATCGTCTGACGCAGCGAATAGGCGTCGATCAGATATAGCCGGCCATCCTGGAGGACGAAATTCCCCAGGTGCAGGTCCTCGTGGCCAAGACGATTCACCACGAGCTGATGCAACAACTCGCGCAGCTGCCGGGCCAGATCGCGGTGGTTTGGCGCCATCTCGCCGCGTTGCTGGAAATCGCGAAGGTAATCATCCAGTTGAATTGATGGCTCGATCGCTTCGATGATAACCGCGTCGCCGCGGTCTCCATTGATGCGGAAGCCGACGAGAACCGCGACGGCTCGCGGCGCGGGAATGCCGGCTTTTTGCAGAGATTGAAGTCGCGTGAATTCCAGCACCGCCGGGCTTCCCCGCGTGCTGCGGCGGAACTTGTCGCGAACGCGATGCAACTTATCGTCGTTCGCATGGCGGGGATAAAACTTGAGAAAGTACGCCTTGCCATCATGCTCGAACCGCCAAACCTGGCGATAGGGGCGGTTCTTGATGAGCTTGCCGATCTCCGGGAGTCGTCGGAGGGCATCTTCCAATCGAGATGTCTCAGACTCGGCGGCTTCGGACACGGGGTGAGGGTATAAGGTCGGCCAGTCTCGTCAAGATTGCGCCGCGTGCTGTCGCGCGAGATTGCTTCAGGGGCGCATGCTCCAAGCCGGTTCACGAGCGCCGTAAGCGCTTCCTTCAAGCCTTCTTCACTTGAAGGCATTATAAACTCATCCAGTTAGAGAGATCGGCGGTCAACGGCATTCCGAACTCCTCGTATGCATTACACGATGCGCAGTTCAGGCGGCGAGCACTTTTGCCGGACATTTGGCGGAGATTTGTGATGGTCAAGTATGTAACGCACAGTTTGGCTTGCCTGCTGGTGGTGACCATTTCCGCGACACTCATCGGTTGCGGGCAGGATTCCGCGAAGCTTAACGGAAGTCAGGTGTCGATCGAGCCACTGCCCGCGCCGCTGGTGACAGGCCGATCGATCGAGCCGAAGCCGGCGTCCGTGCAAAGCGTCGGCAGCATCCCGATCAATATGATCGCCAGTCCGGACGGCCGGTTCGTGATCACCACCGACCAGGGGTTTGGTCAGCAGCTTTGGTCGACGCGCATGTCGGACGGCGTCGGTGTTTCCAAGCTCGACTTTCCGCACGGCCCTGATGCACCGACCAACGGGCTTTATTACGGGCTGGCATTCGGGCCGCATGGAACCCTTTATGCCGCGCAAGGCGCCAACGACTCGATCCTTGTCTTGCATCTGGCCGAAGACGGGAAACTCTCCCGCCAGGGCGCGATCAAAGCGAGGCGCGGCGACTTTCCCTCCGGGCTGGCGGTCGACGCACATGGTCGGCTCTACGTCGCTAACAACGACACGAACGGCGCGAAGTCGCAGCCTTACAAACTGCCTGGCAGCATCGCGATCTACGACACGGCCGACGGCAAGGCGATCGGTCGCTACGAATTCACTGAGAGCTTCGGCGGCACGCCGAACTTCCCGATGGCGATCGCGGCGCTCGGCGACGGGAGCAAGGTCTATGTCGGCAGCCAGCGCGACGCCGCTGTCTATGTGCTGAACACGAGCGACGCGGCTCAGCCAAAGCTTTCCGCGACTCTCGCCACGGGCGCTCATCCGGTTTCGCTGCTGCTGGACAAATCGCAATCGCGCTTGTTTGTCGCCAATGCGCAGAGCGACACGGTTTCGATCGTCGATACGAAAACCGATGAGATCACCGCGACCATTCTCATGCGTCCCGAAATCGCCAAGGATTTGGCGGGCTGCACGCCCAATGGGCTGTCGCTCTCTCCCGATCAGAAAAGGTTGTACGTGACCCTCGGCGACATGAACGCCGTTGGCGTGGTCGATATGGATCGCAACGCGCTGCTGGGATTCCTGCCGACCGGCTGGTATCCGACGGCGGTGGCCGCGTCCGGCGATGGCCAACGGCTGCTCGTCGCCAACGCCAAGGGGACGGTGGCCCGGTTGCCGGATCCCTCGACGCGGCCCGGGTCGCGACACGTCAGCCCGATCGCGCTGCTGGACGGAAACGTCATCACGATTCCTGTTCCGACCGACAACGAACTGGCGGCTCAGACGCAGCGCGTGCTGGAGCTCGACCGCCTTACACCGCGTCGCATTCGTGCGGCCAATCCGCTCAAGGACATCGGACTCCAGGCCGGCAAGATCGCGCACGTGATCTACATCGTGAAGGAGAATCGCTCGTACGATCAGGTGTTGGGCGACCTGCCGCAAGGAAACGGCGACCCATCGCGGTGCCTCTTCGGCCGTGACGTGACCCCGAACCTTCACGCCCTGGCCGATCGGTTTGTCCTGCTCGACAATTTTTACGACTGCGGCGAAGTGAGCGGCGACGGCTGGACCTGGAGCACGCAAGCCCAGGCTAACGAATATACAATCCGAAATGTTCCGTACTCCTACAGTAGCCGCGGCCGGAGCTACGACTACGAGGGCCAGGTCCAAAAATATCCGACTGGCGGTTTCCCTGCCGTTGGTCCGGACGGGAAGCCGTTGTCGCAGGATCCGCAGTATAAGAACGGCGCGAAAGGCATCCCAGACGTGGGCGAAGCGCCGGGTGGCCATATCTGGGATCTGGCTCGCAAGCACGGACTCTCCTACCGCAACTACGGCTTCTTCCTCTCCGATGTCATCTACAATGGCAAGACTGTCGTTATCCCCGACAATTATCCCAACTCAATCGGTCTCCAGCCCGGCGGGCACGATCTGGATGGCGTCAGCGACATCGATTTTCGTCGGTTCGATCTGAATTACCCCGACAGTGACGGCCCCCAAATCCTGTCGCGGCAGACCAAAGACCCTGTCTTCCTGCGACCGATGCACGGGTACGGCAAGCACGATGCGCCCAGTCGCTTTTCGGAATGGAAGCACGAGTTCGATCAAATGCTCGCCCAGGCGCCCGATGGCGGTGCCGTGCCCGCCTTCATGATGGTCCGATTCTGCACGGATCACACGATGGGCACCAACCCCGATCACCCTTCACCAAAGTCGATGGTCGCGGACAATGACTTTGCCGTGGGGCAGCTTGTCGAAGCGGTCAGCCAAAGCCCGATTTGGAAATCGACGGCTATATTCGTTGTCGAAGACGACGCGCAGGATGGCCCCGATCACGTCGATGCGCACCGCTCGCCGTGCTACGCGATCAGCCCGTGGATCAAGGCTCATAGCGTCGATCACACGTTTCAGAATACGGTGAGCCTGATTCGCACGATGGAATTGCTGATGGGGCTGCCACCGATGTGCCAGTACGATGCGACTGCCGAGCCGATCCTTGACTGGGACACCACTCCATCGAATGACGCGATTTTCCAGGCGATTTTGCCCGACGCGAAAATCCTCGGCCAGATTAACGGCGCCAAAAGCCCGCGCTCGCCGATCAGCCCCGAGCAGCGTGCGATGATGAATGAATCCAGCAGAATGGATTTTGCCCACGCCGACGCGGCGCCCGCGGAGCGCCTGAACGAAATCATCTGGAAGAGCGTGAAGGGAGACGAATCAATCCTGCCCCCAACCCCGCATGGCCCGCCGCCGACGCAGGCACGGTTGACAAAGAAAGATGATGACGACTAACTGGCTATCGATGAGAAGCTTCATGCCGTTCTGAAGACGATATGATCAGTCTGCTGAGCGGCATAGGTGATGGCGGCAAGGATGTCTTCTCGCTGGAGAAACGGATAGTCGCGCAGGATTTCATCGAACGAGGCGTCCGCTGCCAAAAGCTGCAGCAGATCGGTAACGCGAAAGCGTTTGCCGCGGATGCACGGCTTGCCGCCGCATTTGCCCGGCTCGATCGTAATTCTGGCTAGTAGCTCCTCATTCATCCGCAAAAGTATAGCATAGTTCCTAACGACCGCCGTGATGGCCACCAATGAGTTTCGAGCTCGGGGTCCGATTTTCTAACGGCCCAACATCAAAAAGATCACCTTGACTAAGACCAGCACGCCGGACAAGCGAATCCGAGAGAAATACTGGTCCACAGCACGATAAACGCTTGACAAGGATTTGATTAGAGTTGCCTGAATCGGCGCCGAGTGGTAAGTTCAGTTGGTAGATACCCGCCGGTGGCGTGGTGTAAGGTCATGGCGGGGTTGATGTTCCGATGTTCCGTGAGTTCCTAACGCGTGAGTCCTGAAACCCGCGAGCGTGCCGAGAAGATTCTTGGCCATCGATTTAAGAACCCACAGCTTCTCAAGGAAGCGCTCACTCATGCGTCGATTGCCGACCACCGCCTCGAGAGTAACGAGCGGATGGAGTTCCTCGGTGACGCCGTGCTCGATCTGATCATCTGCGAAGCGCTTTATCTCAAGTTCCCAGAGTATCAGGAAGGCGATCTGACGAAGGTAAAATCAGCGGTGGTTTCACGGAGAACGTGCGCCGAAGTCGCCAATGAAACCGGGCTGACGGATCTGCTGATCATCGGCAAGGGCATCAGTTCGCGAAACGCGTTGCCCTCGAGTCTTGCCGCGGCGGTGTATGAATCCATCGTCGCCGCCATCTACCTCGACGGCGGGTTTGACGTCATCAAACAATACGTGCTGCGCACGATGACGCCCAAGCTCGAAGAGATCTCCTCCAATAGCCACCAACAGAATTTCAAAGCCGTCCTGCAACAGCATGCCCAGAAGATGCTCGGCGGCGCGCCAATGTACGAACTGCTCGACGAGAAAGGCCCCGATCACAGCAAGTGCTTCGAGGTCTGCGTAACCGTCGCCGGGCGCCGATTCAGCTCGGCGTGGGGGCCGAACAAGAAGATGGCCGAGCAGAAAGCCGCGCTGCTGGCGCTGGAAGATCTGGGCGTGTTCGCCCCGCGCGAAGTCGAGCAGGCGATCGACGAGATTCACAACGATCCCGCTGTCTCCGATCAATAGCGATTACACTTCCAACTGAATGAACGTTCTGTCGCCTATCTGGCTGATCGGGTTCGCGCCATGGCTTACGCTGGCGATCTGGATGTTCCGTGGCCGGGGCGAGCTGCGCCGCGTGCCGTTTTTGCAATTGTGGGCGGTGCCGGTTGCCACGCCGAAGCCGGCTCGAGCGCAGCGACCGCCGCCATTAGCGGTACTCCTGGCGCTGCTCGCGCTGCTGCTGGGCGTCATCGCCGCCGGACGACTCGCGATTGGGAGACGCCAGCAGATCATCTTGAACGTCGTCGTCGATCGCGGCATCACGATGTCATCGCCAGGATTGCCAGCAACGTGTGGCGCACTTTGGAATGAGCTTGCGATCAGGTGGCCTTCATGCCGGGTCAATCTGATTGCTGTGCCAGGCGAAACTCAGCTTGGCTTGGATCTCGATTCGTGTCGTCGGGCTACGGATTTGATGTCGCCGACCGCGGTGGATACACGCGCAGCGATTGCACAGATCTCGCGCCCGAATCTAATCGTCGTCAGCAATCAACCCGTGCCTGCGACTGCGATTCAGATTCCGCCATTGGATGACGCGAATGATGTTGGCATCATCTCCCTGGCGCTGGCGACGCAGCCACGGCTCCAGCTCATGGTGGGAATTCGAAATCGATCGTCGCTTTCGTCCGCGACGTTGCAGATAGAAACCGACGGCCGGCGGATCGAGCAACCGATCTCACTTCCGCCGCGAGGTGAAGCGAAGAACGCTTTTGTCGACTTGAAATCAGTCGGCGATGTGATCTCCGCCACGCTGAATGTTCATGACGACATCCCGGCGAACGACCGCGCGTGGCTCGCGCGGGAAAACCAAGGCGCCCGACCCGACGCTCGGACACCTTTAACGCCCGAGTTGGAGCGACTGACCGAGGTCTACCGACAGAAGCGCGTCGGCGCATCCGTTAGCCGCACGATACCGATCGTCGCAGATGCGGCGGATTTTAAGAATGCTGAAGCCGGCATTGTCCTGTCGCATGCTTCCAATCAGGTGTTGGCCGAGCCGATACAAATCGTCGCGAATCCAGTCACCGACTACGTCGATTGGAAATCGCTGCCGCGGGTTGTATCGGTGGGCAGCGCGCCGGAGGGTTGGACGCCAATCGTCATCTTCAGCGGACATCCCGCGGTCGCGATCAACCCCCAACATCCCCGGCAAGTTTGGGTTGGATTGGACGCATCCAGTTGGAGCCGCACGAAGGAATTTGTGATCTTCTGGACCAACGTCCTCGACTACGCCGGCGGCGGGGATGATCGATGGACATCGCATCCCCTGAGCGAATGGACGCCGGAGTGGAAACTTGATCGCGCGGTTGCCGGTGAATGGCCCGGCGTCTACAAGCGGTCGGACGGAGCGAAGCGGGCGTTCAACCCATCCGATGTGCCGTTAACTCCGCCCATTCAATCCGATTGGAAATCGAAACTAGCAGCCCTGCAACCTGAATCAGCGGCGGGAGAAATTGCACCGGCTCTACTCATCGGCGCGCTCGGCCTACTGGCGCTGTTCGCGCTTCGCTACTGATCGGCCTTTGCCCAATCCGGCTGGCCCGCCGAGCCAAGAATCGCAACGCCGCTGACATAATCGAAGCTCGCGGTAACACGCCCATCGCGGACGAGCCACACGCGGTTGCCATCGGCGCTGGTGTGCGACGCGGCGTTTTCCACGCGCACCACACCGCCGGGCGAACCCGGGGCGGGGATCAGCGTGATGAGCGTTTTCTCGCTGCCGTCGGGCGTTTTCCAGATGGCCAGCGGGCCTTTGCCGGGATATTCGTTGCCGAGCGGTTGCTCGTACTGAAGCGAGATCCTGCCTCCGTTTTCGAGAGCGACCAGCGGCGTCGTCGTTTGCGCAACATGAGTCGTCGTCGTGCAGCCAGCAAGAGCGACCGATAGCAGCGCGGTTGTGTATTTCATGGTTGATTAGATCGATTGCAAATTTGCCGCCGGCTCGCGTAGCCACGCGCCATCGACCTTGCGAAAGTCGGTCGCCAGTGACTGCGCAAACGTACTGCCGGTCCATTCGCGAATGCTGACGTGCACATGGTCGCGGTCAATCGTGACGCGATTATAAGCGTTTGGCGCGCCTCGCAAACGCGTGCTGGTGGCGGTGCCCGCCTGAATGGAGATAACCGATCGCTTCGTGCCCGGATGATAGCTTCGCACGTCATCGTGATACGCCAGGTGCAAATGCCCGCCGAGGAGGATGTCGATATTGCTCGGCTCGAGGGCCAGCAGCGTCTGCGTGCCGCGGCGGATCACGTCGCCGTCGGGACGCTTTGGCGTCGGAATGAATGGGTGATGCGTGACGAGCACTCGCGTCGCGCCAGGCGGGGCTTGCGAAAACCGCTCGGCTATCGCCTTTATTTGCTTCTGACTCAGCCAGCCGCTCATTTGCGTGAAGGATCGAGCGGTGTTGACGCCGAGCACCATCAGTTCGTCGTCGCGATACTCGGGGTATATGTCGCCCGTTATGTAATGCTTGAATCGTTGCAGCGGCAGGAAGACTCGCCTGAATACGTTCCACAGTGGAACATCGTGGTTGCCTGGCACAACGATGATTGGCCCCGGAAGCCGCTTCATAAAGGCGGCGGCTGGCTCCCATTGATGGATGCGAGACCGCTGCGTCAGATCCCCGCTTACAACCATCACGCTCGGCGGATCAGCATGAAGCTCCGCGAGCAATGCCTCGGTAATGCGCTCGTCGATTCGTCCGAAGTGAACGTCAGAAATATGGGCAATCGTCCTCATCAATACGCTGGCAAGAATCGGCCGCAGGTATCGGGCCGAAATTTAGGTTGAATAAGAACCCATCAGCTTGCGCTGTTCGCCTGCCCCTGCGTAAACCCCGTCGCGCGATAGCCCGCGGAGTTAACCGCCTCCATCAAAGTCTTAACCGACACTTGATCTCGATCATGCAGAACAGACGCCTGCCCGCTGGCGAAGTCGACTTCAACCTCATGGACGCCAGGATGCCCTGTGAGAGCTTTGCGAATGGCCTGCTCGCATTTGTGGCAGTGCATGCCTTCAATGCGAATAACGGCCAAGTGATCTCGAGTAACATCTGGTGACATCGAATACTCCCAACGTCTACCGGTCAGTCATACCCTATCTCCAGCGATACAGAGAGGCAATTGAAATTCGCTCAGCTTTTCTAGCGGTGGACATACCCATTATTTGCGCGAAAACAGCCCAAAAACCGCGGATACCATCCGCACGATCAATGGCTTACGCCGCGACTCTGAATAGAGCATCGCCGAGCGATCAACCGCGCGGCGGCGTCTGCCGCGATGAAACCCTTCATCCGGCCGACCCGACCGCCGTCGCATGTTGCTCATCCTGCCGAACTGCATCGGCCACCATCCTTGTTCCGCAGGTTATTCCGAGAGCTTCTTGCGAAGCAATTCCTGCACAATCTTGGGGTTAAAGCCTTTGGCCTGCTTCATCACCTGTCCGAACAAAGCGTTAAAAGCCGCTTGTCTCCCCGATTTATAGTCGGCAACCATTTTCTCGTTTGCCCCGATAACGGACGCAATCGCCGTGTCGATCGCGCCCGTGTCACTGACCTGCATCAAGCCAAGCTCGCTGGCGATTATCTCCGGCTCACCGTCACTTTGGACCAATCGATCAAAGATTGCGCCGGCGCCGCCAACCGAGATCATATTCTTATCAATCAGCCCGGCGACCTGGGCAAATCGATTGGCCCCAATGCCCAAGTTCGCCAGCGGCACCGCTTTCTCGTTGGCAAGCCGACGTCCGTGCGAGAGGATAAGGTTGCTAACCCGCCTGGGTTCGCCACCCGCCGCGATGGCTTGCTCATAAAAATCGCCGGTCTCGCGATCTCCAGCCAAAGTTCCCGCATCCGCGGCGCTAAGGCCCAGCTTTTCCGCGTATCGCTTGCGTCGAGCCGCCGGAAGCTCTCCGACCTCCGCCTTCAGGGTGCTGAGCCAGGCATCATCGACCTCCACCGGAACCAGGTCCGGATCGGGGAAATAGCGGTAATCCTGCGCGTCCTCTTTATCGCGCTGCCAATATGTCGTCTCGGTCCCTTCGTCCCACCCATAGGTGCTCTTGCGGCCAAGTGATCCCGTCTCTTTCCACTGCTCAATCTGGCGATGAATCTCGTAATTCGTCGCGCGCTCCAGCACGCTGAAGCTGTTCAGGTTCTTGATCTCGGTGATGGCCGTCTTATGAACTTCGCCGTTTCCGTCCGTGACATGCACATTGATGTTCGGCTCAAACCGCATGTGCCCAAGCTGCATCTGGGCATGGCTGATGCCCAGAAACTGCACCAGCTTTTGCAGTTCTTGCCCGAAGGCAGCGACTTCTTCGCCGTTGGTCAGATCCGGCTCCGTCACAATCTCCAGCAACGGCGTCCCCGCGCGATTCAAGTCAACAATCGTCCACGAAATCGGATGCCCGCCCGGCGCTTCATGCATCAGCTTGCCGGCGTCTTCTTCCAGGTGCGCGCGCCGAATGCGAATGCTCCGCGTGCTGCCGTCTTTGATTATCAGCTCGAATGTTCCCTCGCCGCACAAGGGCAAGTCATATTGGCTGATCTGATAATTCTTCGGCAGGTCCGGATAGAAGTAGCTCTTGCGATCCCACTTGGTGTGCCTCGCGATCTTGCACCCCAGCGCTAGCCCCGCCTTGATCGCATACTCCACCGCGCGCTTATTCATCACCGGCAGCACGCCGGGCAATCCCAGCACCTGCTCATCCACCAACGTGTTCGGCTCCGCCCCCGACCGATTGGCCGCCCCGGTGAACATCTTGCTGTTCGTCGCCAACTGAACGTGAATCTCCAGCCCAATCAGCGTGCGAACCGATTTGACGACCCGTTGTGCCACGAACACTCCATCAAGCAAAAAGCCGACAGCAGCATGAGCCGTTTTCTAAACATGTCAGCTCGCGCGGTTGCATCGAAATGAGGCTCATTCAGCTGCTCTTGCTGGCCGTCTCCAACGCTTCGCGATAAACTGTACAAGTTGATCGGGGTGAGAGTCGTGCAGCCCTAAGGTGAATATTCGTTTTCCTGAAGGAGTTTTGTTCAAACTTTCCGGAGTGCGAAGGTTGAACGAAAATAGAGCGTCAAACTGACCGTCTTCTTCGATGTAATTGCGTTTAATTCTTTCTTTGTCAATTCTCATGGATCGGCCGCCCAACTCGCCGTAGTTCACGCATTCGCCATGCGGCGGTGGATAACTTTTGGCATCCATTGTCAACATGATAGACAAGAATCCGTGAGCCATCACTGCACGACTTGCCGGCACATCGTCTTGTATTCGCTCGGCAATACTGGATTTTACGTGGACGGCGCCGAACACGTGCCAGCTCGAAGCACGGCGTCCCTCCAAAAACAAATCAACCTTGGTCGATCGCACATCCAAACCGACTGATTTCAGAAAGCGGCTCGCTTCCGCTTGCGGGAACATTCGCATCCTAATGCCAAACATTTCCAGACGCGGGGAGTAAATCATCGTCAGGGCGCGCTCAAGTGCGAAACCTGACACGCGCTTCCAGCGCGCGTCATTCCATCCAATCTGACAAAGGTGGCGATAGATGACATGATGCCACAGGTCGCTTGGATTAGCGGCCGGGCTCAGTGCCGAAATCTCTATCAGAGCTTTCGCGACCGCGTTGGACGCTTGCTTCTCGCTGAGCAGCAGCTGATCAAGCATGGCACGAGCAGCCGCCACTTGGGCGTCGGTAATGTCTTCAATCGTAACCAGTTTCGATTGGACGCCTGGTTGCGAGGACTTGCATTCCAAAGTTGCCACGCCAGATACATATCAGGCGAGGAGCCGGATGCAACAACGTCTGTAATCAATCTGACGTAATATAGCTCCTGGCGATTTCGCAGTTTGCTGCAGAAAGCTCAAATCCTAAGAAGTTATGCCCAAGCTGAATGGCCGCTTTTCCGGTTGTTCCGCTCCCTATGAAAGGATCGAGAATGATTCCAGCGGATTCGATGCCGGAGGCTTCAATACACTGCAGCGGCAAATCCACTGGGAACGTCGAACAATGCGCCGTGGAGTTCGGAGTCTGAATGAGCTTCCACACGGATCCAACTGGCGGCTTCACGCGAAACCGGTGTCGTTCGCTTTTTGCGAAAATGTAGATGCCCTCATGACGACGATGAGGCCTGCGGCACAGACCCTCTGGCAGCGGCCGAGACTTCTCCCAAATCACTTCACCTCGAAAGAGAAAACCGCGGTCGCACATTGTTGACACAATTCTGTACGGCACGGCAAGCAAGTTTCCATACTGAAGCCACGGGACATCTTTGCGAATGCAAGCTCGGCGATTGCCCCTCTTCTTGGTATATGCTGAGTTACTCGGATCCAGCCCCTTGCCGTCCTTGCCCAACGAACTATACGCATGATCGTCTTCTCGCCAGTTTATTGGGGTATTGTAAGAGTCACCGACGTTGAGCCATAGCAATCCGCTGGGTTTAAGGCAGCGCATTACTTCAACTAAGATCTCAGCGAGATTCTTAACGTAATCTTGTGGATCGGCCTCAGTGCCGAGGCCGTCGCTGTCCCGCTGTCCCCAGTAGGGTGGCGAGGTGACGGCAACGTCAATCGAATCAGAGGGAAGCCCGCGAAGCCCGGTCAAGCAATCTTGTTGATGGACCGTATTAAGCTCCCATTTGCCAAGCGATCGTTCGGGGCGCGACTGCCGCGAACGAGGTTCGGTCTGCAGTGTGTGCAATGGGAGCAATTCTAGTTGCATGCAGTTTAAGTGATTCTTCATCGATTGCCTTCGCGCTTTAGTCTACACGTGTGTTATCGTTCATCAAAAGAAGGCTCTCATATGGACAGTGCTGCCCACCTACTTGATCGGTCGTCAACCGAACGACCGCATGTATTATCCATCGCCGCAGTCAGATGCAAAATTGTAACCACGAAAAGGCTACAATGTCAACGTTCGTCTTGAACTTGAGTCGCGTCATTTTTGTGGCTACGCTCTAACACAATGGCAGCGAGACCAGCGAAGAAGCGATCTGACTTGCGATCAAAGGTTCTGCGAATTCGGCTGACCGAATCCGAGCGGAAGACGCTTGGGATCGCGGCCGAGTCTAAATCGCTCGATGTTTCAGCATGGGCACGCATGGTGTTGCTCTCGTCTGCCGAAGCCAAGAGATAGCGTCACCCGCGCATTGTTGCTTCGACAAGGACATCGCCGTTAGCGAAAAAATCGCATCGATCAAGATCGAACGACAAAATCCACTCTTCATGCCAGCATGCCGCTACAGCGGCGTGATCGTGAACATCCGATGCAGGTTCGTCAGCTTCAGAAGTTGCATCAGGCTCGGCCCAACGCCGTTCAGCTCAAGCGTGCCGTTGCCGACGTCACAGCGTTTCTTCAGCCCGATCAGCATGCCGATCGCCTGGCTCGATAGGTATCGCACCTTCGTAAAATTGAGCGACACCCGTGGGGGATTGTGTTCACCGACGATATCCGTCAGTCGCTGGCTGATGCGTTCCAAGTCGGAGCCGCTCATCAGCGATTCCGTTTTGAACACGATGATCGTCAGCGGGCCGGCCTGCTGTTCGGAGAAAAAGGGTTCCATGCGAGCGGTTACTCCAGCGAGTCCAGTTCCTTGAGAACGCCCTCATCGTCGTCGCTCGGCGTCGGCTCCGCCAGTTTTTTCCAAAGATCATTGATCGCCTTGCTCACCTTCGGCTCACTGAGCTCATCCAGCCGCATGAACACGCCCGGCATCGCCTTGGGCGAAAACAGATGCCCCGACACAATTCCAATCCGCTCTACACCCGCTTCACTGATGTTCTTCGACGATCGCTCCGCCGCGGCGGTGAGCGCCGCGTGAATGATTTCCGAAGCGCGCGGCTTCTGGTCGATCGTGCAGGCGAGCATCTGGATATCGCCAGGGCAGATCAGGAAGAGCTTGGCCGATCCCTTTCGCGGCCCGGGCTGAATCGACAGAAACGCAAAATCATTCAGCTTTCGCACGTGCCGAAAGGCGCCCTTGCCCAGCCTCGAAAGCTCGGCCACATATTGTTTGATCTTCGCCGCCGTCTCGAATCGCAATTCCGTCGCCGCTTGCTCCATCCGGCGATGGTGCGCGCGCACGGCGTCCGCCGGGTCGGCCAGCGTTCGCAGCGCCAGGTCGATCTGATTGTGATATTGCTCCACCGAGATCGATCCATCGCACGGCGCCGGGCACTTGCCCATTTCTTTATAAGCGCATGCTTTTCCATTGGGCGCTTCGATCAGAATGTTGTAATAGCGGCAGAGATCGAACAGATCTTCGATCGAATGATAAAGCCGAGCCGCGGCGTGCTTGTCTTCCAGCGGCCCCAGGTAAACGCCGGGCCGTGAGAGCTCGATCGTCTTCACAAATCGCGGAAACCGCGTGTCCGGATTGATCTGCACAAACCAGGCCGGCCGATGCCCGAGCATGCCGCGATAGGTTCTGGGGAAAATCTGCCGGGCGATCTCGTGATAGACCCAGTCGGCCTCGAACGTGCTGTCGACGCGCTGCCAGCGCACCCGCCGAACCACATCGCGATAGTTCACCCGCCGCGTCGGCCCCATCTGCTCGTTGCCGCCCAGGCGGCGTTTCAAACTCGCCCGCAGGTTCTTGACGCACAGCAGTTGCAGCGGCGCGTCATCGGCGTCCGAAACCAGATAAACCACCCAGCGCGCCGGCACTTTCGCCAAAAACGCCTCAAAGTCCGCCGCCGGGTCAAACTCGGCTTTCCCCTCGAACATCATAGCGTTTTCCGGCATCGCAAGCGTATGTTAGGATCGAGGTCGCGAAAGGAAACTCATTTGCCGGCTGACGAAATAAAACCCTTGGTTTCCGTGATCATGGGCAGCAAATCCGACTGGGAAACGCTGCGTCACGCCGACGTGATTCTGACGGAATTCGCGGTGCCGCATGAGTGCCGCGTCGTGTCGGCCCATCGCACGCCGGACCTGCTGGCGCAGTTTGCAAAGGAAGCCGAGGGCCGCGGAGTCCAGGTCATCATCGCCGGCGCCGGCGGTGCCGCCCACCTGCCCGGCATGGTCGCCGCCCAAACGATCCTCCCCGTCCTCGGCGTCCCCGTCCAAAGCGCCGCGTTGAACGGCTTAGACTCGCTCCTGTCCATCGTCCAAATGCCCGGCGGCATCCCCGTCGGAACGATGGCGATCGGAAAAGCCGGGGCGACCAACGCCGCGCTATTGGCGATCGCGATCCTTGCGACCACCCGGCCAGAACTTCGCGACAAGCTGCGGGCGTTTCGGGAGAAGCAGACGAGTGCGGTGATTGAGGATTCGTATCTCAGCTAAGGGCGTACGGCCTGTCGCAATATAGAGAGTTTTCATCGAGCAAATGGAAGATCGAAGACTTGACGGGTGTAACTGCGCCATGGGCACAAACTTCTCAGCACTCATTCGTTATGCAGGTCCTATCGGCCATGGGCTCGACGTCATTAGACATCTTGAGGAGGGCGCGTTTGACCGAGATTTGTCCGATGTCATCGCGTGCGGTCTTCGAAAGGATTTCGCCTTTGCACAAAGAGTAGAACCAGAACCATACTGGTGCTCTTGGCAGAATTTCGACGAAAGGCGTCATTCAATACGACCCTCGCTTCCATCGCTGAAAGTCGGGTTGCTTCTGCCATCTCAATTTCTCCTGACTTTTGGTGAAGACGCGATTGAGGTTCTTCATGACTTGCGTTGGATCTTCTTTTTAACGGACGTGGAATGGCAATCTACGCTGACTCACGCGTTGACGCTTCTTTGCGGCGCCTATGGCTCTCGTGACTGCATCATCACAGGAGACCAGAATCCGGCGGTAGCCGCATTTCGTAATGGGTCATCTTTCGATACGGCGCTTAATTCAGCTCATCGCTTCGGGCAAGGCGAAGTTGAACGGATTGAGGACATGTACATCGATCCAGGCGGTGACGAAGGCTGGGACACACGCGGCTACTGGCCGCTCCGACTTTAGCGCGAATGAAGATCTGCTTCGTTATTCGATGTGCCGCGTCGGAGCCGCCGAGTCCATGGACCACCAATTTTGGTCCGAACGGCCTGCCAACCCGGCGGCAAGTCCGCAATCTCGAGAACCGTGGGATCGAGCTGCATGATTTCGGCCAGACTCACCACCCGTCCGTCGCCAACATTTGCATCGGTGCTGCCGATAAACTGCCAACCGTGGTCATCGGCGTCATGACTGACCAGAAGGATTGGTTCGGTCCTGGCCAGCACTTGCCGCATCGTGATGGCGGCGCAGTTCTTCGGCTGATCGAAAGGCCAACTGCCTTCGTGAAGAGCATGCGGTACTTTCATTTTGACGGCCTTTGCTTCTTTCTGGTTGAGCGCCGCTTCTTCGGGGTCATTTTTGGCAATGTTGCTTGCTCTCTCGCCTGCTCGTAGAACTCATGAAGCTTTACTTCAAGAAGCTTCTTATCCGGCAATCTCGTCTGGTATTCGGTGACCACCGCCGGCGACATCACTCGGCTCATCGCGTACTCGACGACCTCGCGGTTCTTGGTCGCGCACAAAAGCACGCCAATCGATGGCTGCTCGTGGGGTTTTTTCACGTCGCGATCGAGCGCCTCAAGATAAAACTCCAGCTTGCCCATGTGCTCGGGCTGGAATTCTTCGATCTTTAATTCAATTGCCACGAGGCAGGCCAATCCCCGATGGAAAAAAAGCAGATCAAGCTCGAAATCCCTGCTGCCGACTTGCAGTGGATAATGACTCCCGACGAAGCAGAAATCCCGGCCCAATTCGATCAGAAAGTCTTTTAGGCGTTCGACCAGGCCGCGATGAAGATCGCCTTCGGAATGATCCTTTGGCAACTGGAGGAAATCGACGAGGTAGCTGTCTTTGAAGATCGCTGCTGCTTCGGGACGCAATTCTCTCAGCGGTGCTGAGAGTTTTGCTGGAGACAAAACTACTCGCTCAAAAAGAGCGCCGTTGAGCTGCCGTTCCAGGTCTCGACTTGTCCATTTCTGGTCGCGAGCCAATCGCAGGTAGAACTCTCGCTCCTCGCCATGCTTGGCGCGACTCATGATCATTAGATTGTGGGTCCAAGGTAATTCTCTCAGCAGTGCTGAGAGTTTTGGACGATCGCGATAGGTTTCGTAAAACTGCCGCATTCTCCATAGATTCTGAGCAGAAAAACCTCGGGCATTAGGCTCCCGCCTTCGAATGTATCGCGCCAGCTCCGCGACGGTTCCCTGGCTCACTCCTTCCGCGCTCTTTCATTTCTTGGATACTACCACGCGAGCACGGCCTTCCAACACCCGTTGGACGGAACTGTAGCCGCCATGCAGGCGTTGTTTCGGTTTGGGTTTGGGACGCGGTT